>Ga0302321_100000626_pt1 | contig 30755 bp, 33 predicted proteins | sample Fen_T0_1_FD_202505 | JGI IMG/M metagenome (GOLD analysis project Ga0302321, IMG submission 202505) | Peat permafrost microbial communities from Stordalen Mire near Abisko, Sweden - Fen_T0_1 | ecosystem: Environmental > Terrestrial > Soil > Wetlands > Permafrost | place: Sweden: Abisko... | reverse complement strand
GCTTCGGCAGCGGCTTCAGCATCAGCCACTACGCCGGCAATGCCGTCCCGCACAACGGCAAGACGGACGAGAGCGGGTTTTCGGCCGAGGAACGCAAGCTCGTGCAAGAGAGCCGCAAGATCTTGGACTTCCCTGACTTCGCAGTGTCGGCACAATGCTGCCGCGTGGCCGTCGCGGTCGGTCACTACCTCAACACCTGGCTTACCCTGGCTCGAGCCCCCGAGTTGCGCGAGATCGAAGCCGTACTCGCCGACGCCCAGCAGACGCCCTTCGTCCGCTTTTACCCCGGGTCGTCGGGTGACGGACTGAGCGCGCTGTCTTGCGTGCATGATCGCGATCGCGCGCTCGTCGGCCGCCTGCGCCGCGACGCGCGTGATCCGAGCGGCAAGAGCGTGTGCTTGACGATGGCCGCCGACAACCTACGCCTGGGCGCGGCGACCAATGCCATCCGGATCGCCAGCCGCTGGTTCCCTGCGGAAGACGCGCAACTCAACGCACCTGGGAACTCCCCTTCGTAAGCTCCTTTCCGTGAGCTCCTACTCCCCGCGTAACAAGCCCGCCGCACTCGGCTCGCTGCTCGCGAGCTCGCGCGAGGCAGCGGCCCGCTATGCGGGGACCGCCATCGACCGCGAGCAATGGCGGCAGATCGTCGGTGAACGGATCGCGGCACGCACCGAACCTGGCGCCAAGCGGGGCCGTGAATTGACGGTGCACGTCGCGTCCGCGAGCTGGGCGCAAGAGCTCTCGCTGCTCGTGAACGAGATCGTGGTCCGACTCAAGGCCGCTGGGATCCACGTCGATACCGTGCGCTTTCGTGTGAAAGAGATCGCCGCGACGCCCCGCGATCCGGCCGCGCGTAAACCCATCTACCGCAAGGCCGCGTTGCCCAGCGCGCTCCGCGATCAACTCGAGGGCATCGAGGATTCCGAGCTGCGCGACGCGATCGGGGAGGCTGCAGCACTGTGGCTAGCCTTGGACGATGCGCCGAGCAAAGCGCGCGCTACTCTACGACCACCTGCGCCCTCAACGGCCCCGCCGCCGCGGGCCGGCGCGCCTACTTCAGCGCGACCAGACGCTCGAGTCCCTCCAGCCGCTGAATCGCAAAGCGCTCGTTCGGAGCGTAAGTCTGGGTCTGGGCATGCAAGATCGAAAGGTAAGCCCTGAACGCCGCCAGGTTTACCGCGTCGACGCGCCGTAGCACCGCGTACATCTGATCCACGAGCTCGATCGGCATCGGACGACGCAGCGATGCATACAAGTCAATCGTGTAGTCTATCCACTTACCGTGCGCAGTTGCTTCGGCAAGCTTGCCCGCGTACGTCGCAGCTCGGCTGACCACACGCGCCGCCGGCTCGCGCCCGCGCTTCACCTCCGAGAGCACGTTGGAGAGCGCGCTCGAGAGCACGCGCTCGGCTTCCTCACCGCGGCCCAAGGCCAAGACCTTGTCGGCGACGCCTCCCAGCAGCTCGAGCGCCTCGGCACGCTGCGTGGCCTCGACTTCCGGCTGCTTCAGCTCTGCCTTGGTGTCCGCACGTGGATCCGATACCAAAACGGGCGAAAGATCGGCCGCCGCGCGCAGGCCGTGGAGCGTCTCGGCGTTACGGCGTTCGGTGGGCACCGCCGCGGGTGGGCGCGCCACCGAGCAGACTGCGAATTGCTGATTGCCAATCTGAAGCTGGTCGCCCGCCTTCAGCGTCTCGCTGCCGTTGACGCGCTTGCTGTTGACGAAAACACCGTTGGCGCTGCCAAAATCTTCGACGGTGGCGCGCTCGTCAGTAACGATGATCTGCGCGTGGCGGCGAGAAACCAAGCCGTCGTCGAGGACGAGGTGGCAATTCGAACTTCGACCGATGAGTATTTCACCAGCACGCAGCTCGAACGTCCGCCCTTGGTATTCGAGCCAGAAGCGATGCGCGATGCGCGTCGGGTCCTGAGCTTGTTCCATGCGCGGCATCGTACGTCGAGAGTTTCGATCGGAATCCAATCCCGCTAAACCTAGCTCGCATGTCCGAGGCCGTCGAGCCGGCTATTTTCATTTCGCAGCGGCGAGCCGCTCCAGTCCCTCCAGACGGCTGAGCAGGAAGCGGTCGGCCGGCCCGAGGCGCGCGGAAAGCTCGCGGAGGCCCTGCAGGTAGTCCCGCAAGACCGTCAAATTCACGGCCTTTACTTTACGCAATACGGTGTACAGCTCGTCGACAATCGGGCCTGCACAGGGTCGTCCCGCGGTTGCGTGTAGCCGAAAGATGTAGTCAACCCAGCGACCATGGGTGGTCGCAAGCGCCAATTTGAGAGCGTATTCCGACGCTCGCTCGAGCGTCTCGGTCGCCACCGTCACGCCTCGCTGCGCGTCGACCAGCAGTTGGTCCAGCTGCTCGAAGAGGAGCTTTTCGGCTTCGTCACCTCGCCCCATGGCCAGCGCCTTGTCCGCCAAGATCCCCAGCAAACCGAAAGTGGAAGCGCGCTCGGTGGGCGCTTGGATCAGAGTGTCGGCTGAAAGCTCGCGACGGGACAAGAGCGTCATGTCCTGACTGCCAATCGAGATCTGATCGCCATGCGCCAGCGAGCGCCTGCCGTCGATGCGATCGCTATTCACGCGCACGCCATTTCTACTACCGAGATCAGCGAGCACTACCGATTCAGGCGTGACCGTTAGTGTGGCGTGGTTTCGGGATACGAGCGGATCGTCGAGCGATAGCTGGCAAGTCGCTGCACGGCCGATCACGAACTCCCCGGGTGGAAGCTCGATGTCGTGATGGTTATAGCGTAGCGAGTGCCTCATGCACTCACTGGCTCCGAGCGGCCCAATGCTTCGATTCCAGCAAAGCTCTCGCGGTCCTCGCTGCGCGGCCCACCGCGCGAACTCACGCTCTCGACCACGCGCCGTGCGGCGGGGGCGAGCGAAGTGCGCTCCGACAGCGGCAACGTGATCAAGCGCCGGCCGACGGCGCGCGGCGGCACACCGCCGAGCGAAGCGTACACCGAGAGCAACCATTTGCCCCAAGTGGCGTCGCGACGAGTCGCAGCGAACGACGCAGCAGCGTCGGCCACCGCATCCAGCATCGGCCGCTCCAGGGATAGACCGTTGGCTATCCGTTGTTCGATGCCGAGCCGGGCATGCGACAAGATCCGCTCGATATCATCGTGGCGGCCCAGCGACTCCGCACGCCGCAGGGCGTCGACCACTAAATCCAGGCCCCAATCGCGCGAGGAGCTCGGCGCGCCGGCCAGGGTATCTTCCTCGTTTCGATCACTCGAACCGCACGCCGGGCATTCTACCAGCTCCAGCGGATATGGATGTCCACACTCCGAACAATGGCAGATGAAGCCCGTAGTACGACTGCCCAGGCCCGCACCGGGCGGCGCTCCAGCGCAAAACACCATCTCTTGGGTGCCAATGCGCACCCGCTCGCCGTCGCGCAGCACATGCACACTCTGAAGCGAGGTTCCGCCGACCTGCACCCCGTTGCGCGACCCGAGATCTTCGATCGTGGCGCGCTCACCGGCGATTCGGATCCGCGCGTGCTCGCGAGAAACCAACGGATCTTCGATGGTCACCTGGCAAGTCGCGCTGCGGCCGATCACTGTATCGCCCTGCGGCAAATCGATCTCCTGAAGCAGGAAGCGGAGGCGGAATCGTGCCAATGACATGCGTGAGTTTGGGGGTGAGAACGGAATCATCAGAATAACCCGTCCCGCGCTCCGCAGTCAAAGTCGCGCGCTTCAGTGTGGCCAAAGTGCGCTTTTTGATGAGCCTAGTCGCTGCTCCAACCGTAGTTCGCACGCTGCGCCCCGAAATTCACAGTCTGCGCGCACACCGGCAGCACTAGCCCTGGACGCCACAGTATCAAACCGAGACCCACAAAAGAAGAACAGCGCGCGTTCGGAAGTCCGAGCCGCGCGCTGTTCTTACTCTCGTCCGTCAGAGTGTCCGAGTCAGACCCGAGAAGGAAGCCCCTCTCGTATTCGTCAAGCCTTGAACTTCTTGATCAAGTCGGCCAAAGCAGCGACGCCCTCACGCGGGACGGCGTTGTAGATCGACGCTCGCATACCGCCGACCGAACGATGGCCCTTCAGGCCTTCCATCTTGGCCTTCTTGGCTTCGGCCAAGAACTCGGTCTCGAGCTCTTCACTCTTGAGCGTAAAGACCACGTTCATCGTGGAGCGCGATTCCTTCTCGACCGGGCTCGCGAACACGTCCGGGCGCGACTCGATCGCGTTATAAAGCAGCGCGGCCTTCTCGCGATTCAGCTTCTCCATGGCGCTCAGGCCGCCGTTGGCCTTCACCTCGGCGAGTACGTTGCGCAGCATGTACACGGAGAACGTGGGGGGCGTGTTGTACAGTGAGTTGTTCTCGGAGTGCGTGCGGTACTGGAAGATGACCGGGATGTCCTTGCGACCAGCCTCGACCAGGTCCTTACGCACGATCACCACCACCAGCCCACTCGGGCCGAGGTTCTTCTGGGCGCCCGCGTAGATCAGGCCGAACTTCGAAACGTCGATCGGACGCCAAGCGATGTCGCTGGACATGTCCGCGATCAGCGGTACGGCGCCGGTGTTCGGGAAATCATGCCATTGCGTACCGAAGATGGTGTTGTTGCTGGTCAGGTGCACGTAGGCCGCGTTTGGATCCAGTTCGAGCTCGCTCGGCTTCGGGATGCGAGAGAACTTCTTGTCCTTCTCGGTGTTGCCCGCGACGCGCACGCTGCCGAGCACCTTGGCTTCCTTGTATGCCTTCTGCGACCAAGCACCGGTCTGGATGTAGTCCGCGCTCTTGCCTTGCGGCAGGAGGTTCATCGGCACCACGGCGAACTGTTGGCTCGCACCACCCTGCAAGAGCAGGATGTCGTAGTTGTCCGGAACGGCCAGCAGCTCTTTAACGAGCGCGATCGCTTCGTTGTGTACGGCTTCGTACACCTTGCCGCGATGGCTGTGCTCCATCACACTCATGCCGCTACCGTTGATGTCGAGCAGCTCCTTTTGAGCGCGTTCGAGAGCACCCAAGGGAAGGGCTGCGGGGCCTGCATTGAAATTGATTACTCGAGCCATGATCCTCCAGGCGGCCTAGGCCGCGGCAGACGAGCTAGCGCCGGTAATGCGTCGCGTCAAGCACGCCGAATGTGGGCTCTAGCGATCGCTTCGAGCGCGGACAGCGGCACGGCTCCGACGCGCGCAACTGCGTAATTGGCTTCGCTGATGCGCACGACTGTCGACGGCGCGCCGCCAGGGCTCTCCCCCGCAAGGACGAACAGCACACCTTGTGCGACAGCAGCGGCAAATGCCGCTTCGACCGCCGCCGATTGGGTTGCGGGGGGAGCCCCGGGCAGGTTGGCGCTCGTTGCACTCAATGGGCGGCCGAAGCGACGGGTCAGCTCCGCCGCCGGAGAGGCACCAGGCAGACGCACCGCGAGCGCCCCGTCGAGCGCAACGCGCGCTGGCACGCTCGGCGCCGCCGGCAGCGCGATGCTTAGCCCGCCCGGCCAACACCCATCAGCAAATGCCTGCGCCAAACTAGGGATCGCCCCGGAGACGAGCGCCGGCCACGCCGAACGCGACGGCAAGATCGTGGGCACGCCTTTGTCCGCCCCACGCGGCTTGAGCGCGAACAAAGCTTCGACCGCGATCGGATTTTCGATGTCCGCCAACAGCCCAAAGTAAGACTCGGTGGCGGCCGCCACGACTTTGCCCGCTGCCAGCTGCGCGAGCGCAGCCTCGACCTCACTCGGCATCAACGAACCGGGCCCAGTGCGCGCGCGCCGATGTCGCGCCGGAATTGACGACCTTCGAACGAAATCGACTCGGCCGCTCGATATGCACGCGCGTGCGCTTCACGCAGCGTCGTGCCGCGCGCGGTGACGCCCAAGACGCGACCGCCGGACGTCACCACGCGGCCGTCGCGTAGGCTGGTCCCGGCGTGAAAGACTTGCACGCCCGGAACCGCGGCAGCCGTTTCCAGTCCACTGATTACGTCGCCGCTGCGCGGGGCTTCCGGGTAGCCTCCCGCGGCAAGCACGATGCACAGCGCGTGGTCCTGCGAGACCTCGAGCAGTTCGGGACGAAGTTCACCGCGGGCCGCTGCAGCGAGCGCGAGGGCCAAGTCGCCGTCGAGTACGGCCATCAGCACCTGCGTTTCCGGATCGCCGAAGCGGACGTTGAACTCGAGCAGCGAGAGCTCGCCTTCTTCGCTGATCATCAGGCCTGCAAACAGCACCCCGCGAAACGGGTGGCCGTCGAGCGCCATGCCCTTCAACGCCCGCTCGAAAATTTCGCGGCGGATGCGCTCCTGCAGCGCCGGCGTGACCAGCGGAGCCGGGGCGTACGTGCCCATCCCTCCGGTATTGGGGCCGCGATCACCATCGAAGATCCGCTTGTGATCCTGGGCCGCGGGCAGCAGCACGAAGCGCTCGCCGTCACAAATGGCATGCATGCTGGCTTCGGCGCCCGACACGCGCTCTTCGATCACCACCGTGTGGCCCGCCGCGCCGAAGGCAGCGCCGCTGAGCATGGCGCGCGCCGCGCTGAGCGCCTCGGCGTGGGTGTCGGCAACGACCACACCTTTCCCTGCAGCCAACCCATCCGCTTTGACCACGGGTGCCTCGCGAAACTCGTGCACGGCGCGCTCCGCTTCTTCGACGCTGGTCACGACCTGAAAGCGCCCGCTCGGGATGCCATGACGAGCGGCGAAACGCTTCATGAACGCTTTGGAGCCCTCGAGCTGCGCGGCCAGCCGGGTAGGACCGAAAACGACATGCCCGGCATCGCTCAGACGATCGACCAAGCCATCGCACAGGGGCACCTCTGGACCAATCACGATCAGGTCTGGACCTTCGTTGGCGGCGACGTCGAGCGCATCACCGACTACGGAGCGCATCACCTTGCCCGCAAGTGCGGACTGCGCGGTGCCGGCGTTGCCGGGCGACACAATCACCTCGCTCACGCTCGCACAAGAAAGCAGGCGCGCGGCGAGCGCGTGTTCTCGACCGCCGGAACCGATGACAAGGATTTTGCTCAGCTGCGTCATGCCGCGCGGATATCTGCGCGAGCGTGGGTGCTGTCAATCGCCGCTCGCCGGACCCTCGTTCCACTGGGAAAAAGCTCGCACCTACGCCCACTCTGGCGCCAAGCGCTTCGCTCGGCCCGGCAGCGAGTTCCATCACTAAACCTCGTGAGTTGCCGCCGAAAACTCGTATACTCGAGACGTCGTTCAGCCCTGTCCGGGAGGTTAGTGCTTGTCGAGTCCGATCGTCATCCACATGCAGCGCCCGTACGCGAGCGAAGAAGAATATCTCGACCACGAGCGGTTCAGTATCGAAGCGAAGTCCATGCTGCTCATCGATCAGCCGGCGCTCCCACTCGACACCGCGATCGTATTCGACGTCACGCTCGATAATGGACAGAAGCCAATCCGCGCCGAAGCCAAAGTAGTTGGCTACGTCGAGCCCACGGGCGATCGCCCGGGTGGCTTACGCGTGCGCTTCCGACGCTTTGGCGCCGCCACGAAGGCTTTCATCGATCGCGCAGTGAACGGCACGCCCGCCGTCGCGGCTGCGGCGCCCGCCATTATTGCAGCAGAGCCCGCTGCCCACGCATCGCCGACGATTTCGCACTCACCGATACCAGCGCAGGAAGCCAAAGAAAGCGAAGAAGCGAGCGGCATTCATCGCAAGGCCACAGTACCAGTGGCGGCTCCCGCCAACCGAGAAGCCTTACTCGCGCGCTTGCGTGGACGCCGCGTCGGCTAACGTCGAAATCGACTCGAGGAGGCTAACATCACGCCATGATCATCTTTTCACGATGCCTCGTAGCGGGCGCTGCGTTCGGCTTGTGTCTGAGCTGCGGTTCATCGAGTGTCAGTTCGAACGCGAGCGGCGGAGTCGGCAACTCGAACGCGGGTGGCAGCGCAAGCACTGGCAGCGCCGGAAGCCCAGCATCTGGCGGCAGCGGCAAGCCAGGCGTAGGCAGCGGCGGAGCCCCAGGCAGCAGCAGCAACGTCTTCAACCCACCCATTCTGACCAGCGGCGCCGCACAGCTCGCCGCCATGCTTGGTCGTCCGCCCAATTTCCTAATCGGCATGGGCAACGACCTCGCTTCTGATCACAACCAAGACGGCGCCTTCAGGTTGGGCACGACCGTCGACCTGCACTACGCCTACCTCACGGCATATCTCAATGCCGACAAGTCGTGGGGCAGTTGGAAGGACTGGAACGCAGACGGGGGCTTCGTGAACATCATCACCGACACGGCCGACGCGCACGGCGTGGTGCCGATGATCTCCCTCTACTCGATGGCCGCGGCGGGCGATGGCGTGCTCGCGGGACTGGGCAGTGACGTCTTCGAAAAAGGCTACTGGGGCGACGTGAAGCTGCTCTTTCAACGGCTCGGGATCTTCGGCAAGCCCTCCGTGGTGCATTTCGAGCCGGACTTCTGGGCGTACGCCGAGCAGCAGTCACACGAAGATCCAACGACGATCAAAGTCGCGCTCAAGGCGAACGCACCTGATTGCGCCGATCTGAGCGAAGACCTAGTGGGTATGGGCTATTGCATCATCAAGCTTGCTCGCCTGTACGCGCCCAAGGCTTTGATTGGTTTTCACGCTTCGCAATGGGCCAATGGTGATCCCAATGCGACGGCCGCATTCTTGAAGAAAGTCGGCGCCGATCGCAGCGACTTGATTTTCACCGATCTGCTGGATCGGGATGCGGGTTGCTTCGAGGCCGCGGTGGACCCGAACTGTCAGCGCGGCGGCAGTTTCTATTGGGACGAGACCAACACCACCAGTCCCAATTTTCACGAGTACCTGGCCTGGTCCAAGGCGATCAGCGAGGGCGTCGGCCGCCCGCTCGTCTGGTGGCAGGTTCCATTCGGTGTGCCGAGTGCGACTCCAGGCGGCACAGCCGAACACTACCGCGACAATCGCGTTCACTACATCTTCTCGCACATCCAAGAATTCGTGGATGCGGGCGGCCTCGGCGTCACTTTCGGCACCGGCACGGGCAACCAAACCTCACCCGACACGGATGGCGGCCAGTTCAAAGACTCGGTGAAAAAGTATTTTCAGGCGCCCGTTCATCTGTGAGCGGGGCTGCGCTCAAGCCGGAGGCTCGGTTGCCGCCTCGCGTGGCACACCTTCGATCGGCAAGTGGTCGAGCTTGATGCCTAGCTTTTCGCTCAACTCGAAGATGCGAAGATCGCGATAGAATTCGCCGAACACGATGCGCGTGAGACCGCTGTTCGCGATCAGCTTGTAGCAGCCGAAGCAAGGCGAGGCCGTGACGTAGATGTCGCCACCTTCCAGACGCACGCCGTTGCGGGCCGCTTGTACGATGGCGTTGGCCTCGGCGTGCACGGTGCGCACGCAGTGCCCGTCTTCCATCAAATGACCATCGTCATCGCAATGGGCAAGACCGCGAATCGAGCCATTGTAGCCGGTCGTCAGGATCATTTTTTCGCGCACGATCACCGCGCCAACGTGCTTTCGGTCGCAGGTCGAACGTGTCGCGACGACCCGCGCGATGGCCATGAAGTATTCGTCCCAGCTCGCCCGTATGCGCGTCGTCATGGTCTATGGCTCCTCCGGTATTCCGTATAGCCCGAGCTTGGGAGCGGGACGAGAGCCTTGACGCCCGGCGTCTTGTCGCCCTTGACCCGCGCGCCCACACGTGGCTTCGTTCGCGGGTGAAACGCGCCCGACTTCCGGCAGCTTTTGCCCTCTGCTGTACCCTCGCTGGCCTGGCAGCGTTCGGCCACGAACCGGCCGCTCGCGCCGCCGGTCCGGATCCGGCCGGCGAGGCGCAGAGACTTCTCGCCAAGCTCGATGCGCCGGGGACTCGCAGCCTCGTTCAAGCTCCCGTCGCCCAGGCCAAGGCAGCCCAACGACGCGCGCAGAGTGCGCGCGGCGCCGGTGATCTGCTGCATGCCACTGAGCTGGACGCCTTGGCGCTCACTTGGGCACACGTCGCCGACGATCTCGTGCGCACCGCAGAGAGCGAGAAAAAGCTGGCCGACGCGCAGAAGGCCGTCGCCGACCTGGAACAGAAGGCCGTCCGCACACAAGCCTTGATCGAGCAGACCATCGCGCGCCGCGGGCGCGCCGAACAGAATTTGAAGAGCGCTGCCGCCACGGCCGGCCCTGCGAACAGGAGCGAGCCCGCAAGGCCCAGCAAGGATCTCACCCAAGAGCCCGTCCCAGCCAAGGCTAAGCCGAGCAAGCCCGCGGTGAAGAAATGATGCGCCGAGCCAGCTTTTCGCTGTACGCCACGCTTTCGTTGAGCATTGCCGCCTGCGCACCGACACCGCGCCCAGAAATCATGCGCGAGGTCGACACCGCGCGAGCCAGCGCGGCAGTGCAATCTGCGGCCAAAAGCGCGCCGCAAGCGTACGCCGATGCCGAGCTGCGCCGCACGCAAGCCGAACAGGCGTTCGCTGAAAGCAAGCAGGCGTCCGCACAGATCTTGAGCGAACAAGCCTTGGCAGCGTACACGCGAGCCACGGTGCAAGCGCGTTTGGCGCGAGCTCAAGCCGCATTGGCCGACGAGCAAGCGCGGCTCAGCAAGGCCACGGCCGTGCAAGCAGATCTCGACGCCCAGCAGCAGCGCTTCCTGCTCGAGGCCGAAGCTCTGGAGACGCGGCTCAAGGTCAGCCGCGATGCGGAACCCCTGCCGATCAATACGCCCGCTTCGGCAGAGCGTGAGCAGGCTCGACTGGCCGCAGTCAAAGCACTGCTCTCGCAAGCAAAGCTGTTGTGCATGGCCGCGCGCTTGCTCGAGCCGAATCGCGAAAGCGTCGGCCCGCTGCTAGGTAAGATCGAAGATCTGAGCGGCAAGCTGCGCACCCCTCCGGCGCCGATCGACGACGCCGTCGCCGCGCGCAGCGGCTGCCTCAAGGAACTCACCCTCACCCGCCGTCCGGCGACCCAGAAGAACCCTGCGGCGGGCCTAGCCGACGCGCTACTGAGCGAGCTCAGCGCCTCGAGCCTGCTGCCTTTTCGCGACGACCGCGGCGTAGTCGTGACGCTTCGCGCGTTGTTCAACGGCAAAGATCAACTGAGTAGCGAAGCATCCACCCAGCTCGACACCCTAGGCAAAGTCGCCAAAGCGCACCCGGAATTCCCGCTGCTCGCCGTAGTCCACGTCGCGCGTGGCAGCGCCTCCACGCGCGACGCCACGCAAGCTGCTGCCATCGCCGACGCCCTGCGCAAATCCGGTGCCCCTCGCGTCGCCGCTGAAACTGCAGGATCCACCCTTCCCGTTCTCGACCCCACTCGCCCAGGCGCGAGCGATCGCAACGCCCGCATCGAAGTCGTCTTCATCTCGCCATCGAGCTCCTGAGCGCCGTCGCACGTCTAAAGCGCGCAGAAACACTGCTGGTCTTGGAAGTCGCGGGGTCGTCCTGACTGCCCGGCCTCGTTGGCTGATGGAGATTTCTGCCTGTCCGACTTGGGCATTGGTTACTGCTCAATCAACAGCAGCTCGACTCAATCGCGTCGGGCCCTTAGGAGAATTTTTATGAAGGCCTTAACGTACGGTATCAGTCTGGCGCTGGCGGCGGGTTTTGCTCTGACGGCGTCTTGCGGCGGTTCGAGCGATCCCTCCGGCGCAAATACGGCAGGCAGCAGCAGCGGCGGCGAGAGCGCGCGCGCGGGCGCCGCCGCACATGCAGGTGCAACGGCCCATGCTGGCTCGGAGGCGGCCAGCGCGGGCGACTCCAACGAGTCCAGCGGCGGCGAGGCGGGCAGCGGCGAGGCGGGCAGCGGCGGCGCATCGGACGAGACCGGCGGCACGAGCGCTGGCGGTACGAGCGCTGGCGGTACGAGCGGCGGCGGCATGAGCGGCGTGGCGGGCCGTGGCGGTACGAGCGGCGGCGGCATGAGCGGCGGGGCGGGCCGCGGCGGTACGAGCGGCGGCGGTACGAGCGGCGGCGCTGGCGGTGCGAAGGCGGCTGGCGGTGCGGGTGGCAGCAGCGGCGCGATGAACCCAGCGAGCTGTCCCGCGATCGCGCCGACGGACATGACGGCCTGCGCGTCGCCGACGAATAACCAGACGCAGTGCACATACACCGGTGAGCGATGCACTTGCCGCGCGCAAGGCGGCGGTGGGCCGGGCACTGGCGGTAGTGGCGGTAGTGGCGGCGGCGCAGCCGCGAGCCGTCAGTGGAATTGTGTAGAGACCTTGGTTTGCCCGGCGGCGGCTCCGGCGGACGGCGCGGCCTGCGGGATGATCAACGGCAGTTGTACCTTCCCAGGTTCGGATTGCACTTGTGGCAATAGCCACAACTGGAACTGCCAAGCGACTTTGGTTTGTCCGGCAGCCAAGCCCACGGTGGGCGACGCTTGCACCGCGGCTCAGGGGACGTGCCCATACCCCGGCATGGGAACGTGTCGCTGTGGACAGAGCGGGAAGTGGACCTGCACGGGCGGCAACAGCAACCTGTGCCCGGATACTCAACCCACGGTCGGCAGCACCTGCACCGGCAACACCCAATGCGCGTACGCCGCCACCGACTGCGTGTGTTTGGTGCAGAAGTGGGCCTGCAACTGAACTGACTCCGCGCGCGGGGGTTGTGGCGCGGAGCGCTGAGATCGCTTTCTAGCCACAGCTCTCCGTGCGGGTTTCCGTGCTCCGCGCGCTTGGCGATTCCGTCGTCGATGGAACCCTGGACGTTGCGCCAAGATCGGCGCAACTTAGTTGGAAGTCGGACGTTCGATCCGGCACGCGAGGCGACCAATTGGCGAAGGACCCCCTCTTCGGTGAACGCATCGTTTGGATGGCAAGTCCAACCGTGTTGGCACCGCCGCCTCTAGCGCGCGCTGTGGGGTTCCTGTTCTTCGTGTTGTCGGCGATCTCGTTCAGCTTCGCGCTCGTGATTGCGCTCGGGCTGCGCACGGCTCCCGCGGGGCCGATGTTGTTTTCGCTTTGGTGCGCGTCGCTCGGAATCGCGGCCCGTGAAGTGCCGCGGATCTGGCTCAAGGGCGCGCGTTACGTGGTCACCGATCAACACGTCATCACCTACTTTGGCCCATTCCGACGTAGCATCGATCGCAAAGCGATCAGCTTCGCGCGCATTTTCTGGGACGACAGCGACCGCAACGCGGGTGACTTGGAGTTGGTGCGCGCAGTGCCCACCGGCGCTCTGCGCCGAAAGCTCACGCTCAAACTGTACGGCGTTCGCGCGCCGGATCGGGTGTGGGCGATAGTGCGTGGCGCCGAAGCAATCGCACCCTCCGGACAACACGGCGAGCGCCCCCTCGCCCAGCGGCTGGATCACGGCGAGCGAGTCATTTGGTCGGCGAGACGTCATCCACAATTGCGGGCCTATGTGCCGCAGGGGCAGCGCGAGTGGGGGTTGGTGGCCGTCGGCGCGTTCTTGTTTGCGGGCGTCGAGCGCATGGTCGTACACGGGATCCCAGCGTTGCAACGCGTAGTGCGCGGCGGCGGGCTACCAGTGCGATCCTTCCCGTTCGCGGCGCTGACCTTCGGCTTGTCGCTAGCGGTCTTGCTGGTATTTGCCGTGGGCTGCTACGTGATTTACGACGCGGTAATTCGCCAGGGTTACGGCGCCAAGCACACCCGATATTTGATCACCGACAAGCGCGTCTTGATTCAACGCGGCCACGAGGAATTGCACGTCGATCGCGGCATCATCGTCGATGTCATCGGGGCGCCCGTGGGCGACGGGCTGCACGACGTGTTCTTCGTACTCGACGGACCACGTGCTCGTGCGCTGGCAATGAGCGGCGCTTTCGGTGAGCTCGGTCGCGGTCCGCACCTGCGCCCCGTGTTCGAAGCGGTGGATGACCCCGAGGGCGCCAGCCGCGCTCTCGGCAATGGCCCGGCGCCCGAGCTACCGCGCGCGGCTTAAACCTCAGAGGGTTGGCCAGCGGTGCCTCCGGAACGCGGCAGGCTTCTTTGCCGGAGCGGGGTTGTGACGAACCCCAGAGCTAGGCCAACTACAAGAGCGGAGCCGCAAAAGGCGGCTTTTGCTCGGGATTCTTTGGTAATTTTGCGGTAATTTCGGCTAGCTGCCGCAGCACGCTGGCCTTGTGCAAGGCGGCGCGTGGCGCGAAGGGCGCGTGATCGAGCTCGGCAGGCGCAAGATAGCGTGACCACTGCTCGATCGCTTCGGAAAGCGCATCGCGTCGGGCTGCGTCGTCTTTGGCCAGCTGCGCGTTGGCCATCGCACCCAGTGCCTTATAGTAGTGACGTTCGTAGCTAGGCATGAAAAATACGTTCGGCAGATCCAGCACGTCGCCAGCGGCGTACAACGTCGGTGGCAACTGAACGGAGATGGCGCGCTTGGCCGCTTCCAGCGCGGACGGCAGATCGCCTGTACGATCGAGCGCCACCGCTAGACCGAAATAGGCACCGGCGACCAACTCCGGCTGCTGCGAGCTCGACAGCGCGTTCTTGTAGCCGCGCACGGCGCGGCTCAAGTCACCGAGCGCCATGTCACTCTCAGCCAGATTTGCCAGCAAATTGCCGCGTGAGTCCGGCTCCCAGGTCAGCGAAAGGGCGCGCAGGTAGGCCGCGTGCTCGGCCTCGCGGTCGCCCATCTTTGCGGCGGCGATCGCAAGATCCGACAGCCCGCGCGCGGCCAGCGGACTGTTCGGAGCGTCGCGCAGGGCGCGTTCCAGCATACAGCGCGCTTCCAGCTCGCGACCTGCTCGAGAGTCGAGCAACGCCTCGCCGATCAGATATTCCGAGCGCGCGTCCAGCACGAATTCCGGCTCCGGCGACGGAGCTGAATCCGGTGCGGCTCCGGACCTGGTGAGGCACGGCCAGTTGGCTTGGCCGAGTTGCATCAGCGCGATCGCGCCCGCCGAAAGCTCGGCGTCGAACTCGGCCAGACCGAGCGAGCCCAACAAGCGCTCGATGCGATTCAAGATCGTTTGCTGCGCGCTGGTCCCTGGCTGACGAGCGCGCTGCCAAATGCTCGGCGTTGCTTGCGCAGAACTGCCCGCGAGCAACGCCATCAGCATGACCGGAACGAGCGCGGCGCGTGTCAACGTGCCTTGCCCTTGCCAGCCGGGACCTCTAAACGTACGGCGAGCGCGACACCCAGCGCGGCGAACATGCCCGGCGGAAGCAGCGGAAATTCAGCGCTGAACGCAACGGGTGGCGGCGCTCCGAGCGAAGCCAAACTGGGCGGCAACCCGAGTGAGCCGCGCGGCTCGGCACGGCCGCTGCGCTGAATCGCCAGCAGCCGCAGGCTATCGATCCACGCCGATAGCCCGAGCGGTGCTTGACGTGCGTGCGCGAGATAGCCAAGCGCTTCGTCGGCGCCACCGTCGACATGCGCCAAGACGTGCGCCGCAGCCTCGATTTGCACGAAGGCACGTTCACGCGCGTCATCGAGCAAGGCGACGCGCGAGACCAGCATTCGGTACAAGCGCGCCGCCTCAGGCGATTTGCCCGCGAGTGAGGCCGCGCACGCGTAGTCGTGCAGCGCCTTGGGATCGGCAAACACCTGCGCCTCGTTGGCTTCAGCCTGCCGAAACAGCTGATACGCGAGTTGGCTCTCGCCCAAACGCAGATCCGCGCGTGCCGCCAGCACGCGCACCGCCGGCACCTGCCCAGCCAGGGCCTCCGCGGCCTCGGCCGCCAGCAAGGCTTCTTTGGGGGTTTGCGCGAGGCGCGCGTAGCCGCGGGCAAGCAACTCACAGTAACGCTGCGCATCCGCGTCCCGCAGCCGCGCCCAAACACCGTCACTGCCCACCGTCCCCCGACACTCTCGCGGCCGCGGACTCGCCTGCGCCGCGGTCGTCAGATCGAGGGCTACGGCGAAGACGAGCGGGAGCATTGGCAGAGTTTAGCACTCCCCAAAAAACGTGAACGTCCCGGATTTCCCGCTTTGCTGCCTCCCTTAGGAGGACGGAGAAAGAGACCCGTCTACGGCGCTGCGGCCCTACCCACGAACGGGTTATGCAGCATGATCGTCTCGCTGCGGCGGGGGCCGACGCTGACGAGGTACACCGGGGCGCCGGCCTGCTCTTCGATGAAGCGGACGTAGGCACGGGCGTTGGCGGGCAGGTCATCCAGCACGCGCACGCCTTCCAAGCGCTCTTTCCAGCCGGGCATTTCCACGTACACGGGTTGGATGAGGCCAGGGGGATCGAGCTGATCGATGGGCAGGCCAGTGACGCGCCCTTGGGGCGTATCGTAGGCCACGCACACTCGGATGCGCTCCATGCCCGTCAAGACGTCCAGCTTGGTCAGCGCGAGGCCATCGATGCCGTTCACGCGTGACGCGTAGCGCAGGCCCGGCAGATCGAGCCAGCCGGTACGGCGCGGGCGGCCGGTAACCGAGCCGAACTCGGCGCCAACTTCGCGCAAGTGCTTGCCGTCCGAGTCATCCAGCTCGGTCGGAAACGGGCCGGTGCCGACGCGCGTGGTGTAGGCCTTGGTAATGCCGATCACCGTGCCGATGCGGTTCGGGCCGATGCCCGCACCGCTGGCTGCGCCGCCCGCGCCTGCGGAGCTCGAGGTCACGAACGGGTAGGTACCGTGATCGATGTCGAGCAGCGTGCCCTGCGCACCTTCGAGCATGACGCGCTTCCCGGCCTTGATTGCGTCGTCCACGAGCTCGGAAGTGTGGGCCAGCATGGGCACGATGCGCGCAGCGTGTGCCTCGAGCTTGGCCATCACCGATTGCAGCGTGGGCAGCTCGCCGCCCAAAGCGCGCACGGTGGGTGCCCACGCTTCCATCGCGTAGGCAATGCGCGCCGACATGGCTTTGAGATCGCGCAGATCTCCGCAGCGGACCCCGACGCGCTTCACTTTGTCTTCGTACGCAGGGCCGATGCCCTTCTTGGTAGTGCCGAGTGCTTTGTCCGCGGGCGCCGAACCCTCGCGCAAGGTGTCGACCAGCACGTGGTAGGGCAAGATCAAATGCGCTCGATCGCTGAGCGACAATCGTTGCTCGAGGTTCGAGTGACCACGACGGTGCAGCTCATCGATCTCACCCAACAGCACCTCGGTGTCGATCACCATGCCTTGGCCCAAGATGCAGTGCGTGCGCTCCCGCAATATCCCGCTCGGTAGCAGTCGTACGACGATCTTTTCGTCGCCGACGACCAGCGTGTGGCCGGCGTTCGGACCGCCCGCGTAGCGCACCACGACGTCGGCAAACTCCATGTAAATGTCGACGATTTTGCCTTTACCCTCGTCGCCCCATTGAGCACCGACAATGACCACAGAAGACATATTCTCTCGCACGGTTGTTACTGCGGCAGGGGCCGCGAGACTACGCCGACCCCAGGGGGAGTTGGCCCAAACTACTCACTAGGGCTTCTGGCTCTAGGAGAACGGATCTTTTTTGTTCGTCGACGACGCTAATCAGGGACACGCCTTCTTGCCCGACTTCAAGCACATGACTGAAGCGCCAAGCGCGCGCGTAAGCAAGCGTCTCTGCGCCGACGGCGGCCTGTGACTGCGCGCAGGGCACGCCCAGATTGCGCAAACCGACCAAGAGCGATTCGCTCGCGCCCACCGTCAGCAAACGCAGCTCGCTCGTCTCTTCACGACCGATGCTCTCCAACGCCCAGGCCAAATGATCCAAGCTGAGCGCAAAGCCCGCAGCCGCGCGCGGCGCACCAAAACGCCCGAGCAGGCTATCGTAACGACCACCAGCGCCGATTGGGCTTCCCGGCCCGTCCGCGTGGATCTGAAACATGAGCCCCGTGTAGTAGGCAAAATTGCGGGTTTCCGACAGATCGACCAGCAACTTGGGCGCAAGCTCCAAGAGGCTCACGGCGTCCCAGATCTGGCGCAGCTCACGCAGCGCCGGTTCGGCCTCGGTGCCCGCCAACAGCCGCTCGGCCCGAGGAAAGATCTCGCTTCCGCCGTGCAGCTCACACAGCTCCGAGAGAGCACGCAGCGTACGCCCGGCATAACCGGCTGCGACGGCGCGGCGCGAGACTTCGGGCTGATCTTTGATCGCTAGCGCTTCCACCAGCTCCGACGTGCGTGCCTCGGGCAGAGTCTCCAAAAGCGCCGCCGTGATCCGCGCGTGTCCGAGATCGAATACGAACGACGACAGGCCCGCGGCGCGCACGCCCGCTGAGGCCAGCCGCAAGATCTCCAGATCCCCGGCCGGGCCTTGCAGGCCAAGCAGCTCGACCCCCGCTTGGAAGATCTGCCGGTGACGGCGCGCGCGCTCACGGCGACGGCGCACCACGGAGCCGTGGTAACAGAGCCGAGCGGGGCTCGGCAGATCCGCCAAGCGCGTCGCCAGGATGCGCGCGATCTGTGGCGTCATGTCCGGGCGCAGGGCGACGACTTCCCCACTTTCCGGCTCGACGAAGCGCAGCACCTCATCAGAATCGAGCGCGCCCAGGCCGCGTTCGAGCACCTCTGCGTATTCGAAGACGGGCAAGGTCACGATCTCGTAACCGTGGAGTTCAAAACAACGCGTGACACGCCGAGCGAGCTCGCCTTGTCGCCGCGCGACGGGCGGTAACAAGTCCCTCATGCCGGCGGGGAGCGGGTGTTCGAGTGTGGTGGGCGCCAAAGCCGGCGGAGTTTATCAGAGATCCGTCGAATGCAAGCACGAGAGCCACCGTTTTTGTTAGCATTCGATCCATGAGCGAAAACTCAGCGGTTCTATCTAGTGAGCGCGAGAGCGAGCGCATCGAAGTCTCGGAACGAGGCGCTCCGCGCGATGGAATTCCACAGACAATGGACCGCCGGCTGTTCATGCAGCTGACGGTGTTCGAATCGGACAAGTCGCTCGCCCCGGCTGACCAGCTTAGAAATCTGGGCTCCGCGCTGAAACGGCGCAACGTGCCCAGCGTCATCTACGAAGACGTAAACAACCCGCGAGGCTTGGGCGTGCTCAGCTGGAGTGAAGAGCCGCTCGACTTTGCCACCAAGTTGCGCCCGGTGTTCGGCGATCCCGAAGCCGCGAGTCTCAGCTTGCTCCGTGAGTACACCATGCTCGGCCGCACCTACTCGAGCGGCTTCGAGACGGATCTGGAGTACTGGCTGCTCCGCCGTCCGCGCGAAACGGTGCTGAACGAGGCCTGGCCTTGGGCCGTGTGGTATCCGCTCCGTCGCTCGGGTGCGTTCGAGCGCGTCGAGCCGCGCGAAAAGGGGGCCATCATGCGCGAGCATGCCGGCATCGGCAAGGCGTATGGCGCGCAGGATCTGGCGCACGATGTACGCCTAGCCTGCCACGGGCTCGACGCCAACGACAACGAGTTCGTGATCGGTCTGATCGGCAAGGAGCTGCACCCGTTGTCGCACGTGGTGCAGGCCATGCGCACCACCCGTCAGACCTCGGAGTTCATCAACCAAATGGGCCCTTTTTTCGTGGGCCGCGCAGTATTTCGGCACGGCGGATGAGCGGCGCGGATCCAGATCCCGGGGGGCCCGCGAGGCTGGGCATCGCGATCCGCTTAGGCGTCGTGTTCGATCTCGACGGCACGCTGATCGACTCGCGCTTGGATATCGCCAACTCGGCCAACCATGCGCTGAGCGCGCATGGCTATGCCACGCTCTCGGTCAGCGAAATCTCGACCTACGTCGGCGATGGCGCGCGCTTGCTCTTGGCGCGCTCGGCTCGACTCGAGCCGAGCGCACCTGCGCTGGACGCGCTGCTCGCGACCTTCGTCGCTCATTACGTTGAACACCCGACCGATCACACGCTGCTCCTGCCCGGCGCGCACGAGGCGCTGACGCAGCTCAGTGAGCTGAATCTTCCGCTCGCCTTGTGCACCAACAAGCCGCGCGCGATCGCCGACCGGGTGCTTGCCAATCTGCGCCTCCCGGTTGCGTTCCAAGTCGTCGTCGGCAGCGGCGATCTGCCAAAAAACAAGCCCGATCCATTGCCGCTTCGCTACATCGCCACAGAGCTCGGGCTGAGCCCGACGGAGCTGGTGATGGTCGGCGACGGCGCGCAGGACATTGCCTGCGCAAAGGCCGCAGGCGCCCACAGCGTTGGGGTCGTGGGCGGCATGCAGGCGCACGATCTGCTCTTGGCAAGCGAGCCGGATGTTCTACTCGAATCGCTGTTGGAGCTGCCTGCAGCGCTCCAGCGCTGGCTCAACCCATGAGCAGGTGATACGCCGCGCTGAGCTGCGCGAAGCGTGACAAAAGCTGCACCTTCTCCGTCACCGAGGCGTTCGGAAAGCGATCTGGGTGCTGCTCCGCTGCCAATTTCCGAAATGCGCGCGAAACGTCGCGGGGCGACGCAGTGGCCGATAGCCCGAGCGCACGGTACGCCGCGTGGCGTGGGCCGTCGAGTCCGCGCGCGGGCTCCGGGCGGGTTCCAGGGCGCGAGCCGAAGCGCTCGGCTACGCGCGCCGAAAACTGCGCGCGCGCGCGCGGCCGACCGTGTAGAAACTCGCGCGGCGACAGCGGAGCCGGGCGAAAGCCGGAGCGCGGGCGCGGCACATGGAAGCGAATCAAGGCCTCGCTCAGCCCGTACAAAGCGTCCAGGCGGCTGGTGCGTTGTCGGCGCAGCGCGCCCGCGACGAGATCCGCCGTGCCCAAGCCCTCCTCGACCAGGATTTCGCCCACACGTTTGCCGGGCTGTTCGATCAAACGGCGCGCAATGCAGGACAGCGCGGACATGCTGAGCAACCCGTCACGCGCCAAAATCTCTCCCAGGCGTGGGTGATTGAGCGAGGTATCGATGTCTTCGATCAGGCCCGCGTCGAAAAACACTCGATGACTCCGGCCAGCCCGCGCTCCTTCCACCTCCACTAGTTCGAGGGTGCCGCTCGCGCGGGCGCGATGAAGCGCACCGAGCAGATCGCCTAGCGTCGTGAGTCGCAGTCGGCCTGGAAGCTGCATCCCCCGTGACTAACAGAGGCCGCAAATTCCGGCCAAATTCGCGCCCACTATCCCGGCTGTTTCGGACTGAGCGGCGAGACGCTTAGCTCGACCGTGACCGGCGCCAGCACCGGGTCACACCCTTCACCGCCTGAGGCGTCGTGACAGATCACGCCACGGGCCAGCAGTTCGAGCTTGCCCTCGCCCGCCTCGGACGCCACCAAAGCGAGCTTTGCCGACGCCCCCGCAGCCGCGGAAGTCCCCAGTTGAGCCACCAAGCGCGACCTGAGCGGTCGGGCAAACGCAGGCGCGCGTACCACCAGAGCATCACTCCAGACCAATCTACCGCTCGTGGCGCGCGTCGTCAGCTGGCACAGGATACGTCCCGGACCGGACGTCGGCTGACAGCTCAAACTCGCTTGGAACGCCGCCTCGTCCGCTCGCAGGCGCGAGGCGAGCGAGAGCCCTAGCGCGAATACCAGCAAGCCAGTTGCGGTCCTCATGCGACCGTCGGAGGCGCGTAGAAATCGACCAAGCGAATTGGCGTCGGTGACAAATGGATCTCTAGTTTCGCACGCTTGCCCCGCGGATCTCCACCGATTTGGAAATCCGTGGGCGGATCGAGCTCGATGCTCATGGACTCCACGAGGTAATCGAACAAAGTGCTCGGATTGTCGTACTCTCCGCGCCACATCTCGTTGAAGTGGCGAACGAACTCGAGCGGCGTCATCGTGGCCACCCGCAGATGCATGCGATCGGGACGCTCATCGGCGTAGGGAAACATGCGAAAGCCGTAGCCGTAGTAGGGGATGGTCGACAATCCGCACAAGCGCATCGGCCCTTCGTAGATCACTGCGCCTCGGGCGATCGGTTGGCCGAGGAGCGCGCCCTTGGCGCCGACTCGAAATGCCTCCCCACCCTGATTGACGATCCGGCAGTGGGGCATGCGCTTCAGTAGGTAGCTAGGAATCGAGCGTGTGACCGCCGCCACGCCGTAGCTGAGCAAGCCGGGCGCGATACGTTTGAGCGGTGTCTTTTGCAGGCTGCCCTTGACCTTCGCGTAGTCCGAAAGCACGTCCGCGTCCGCGCCGAACCCGCAAAACGGCGCGATGAAGCCCTCCACTTCGATCAAGCGCATGCTGCGGCTGCCTGCGTCCTGGGTCAGCCGCTCGATGTCCGCAGCCAACTCGCCGCTCTTCGGATCGCGCGCACCGACGACCCAGGCCAGGGCATTTCCGGTGCCCAGCTTGAGCAGGCCGAAGCGCGGATGGGCTCGGTTTTGTTTGCGCCCTTCACGAACCACTTCAGTAACCATGACCGTGAACGTGCCGTCCCCACCGCCAGTGAGTACGGTGCCGTAGCCCCGACTGACAATGGTGCGCGCAATGTGGCGAGCGTCGTCCAAGCTGCGGGACACGAACAGATCACCGCCCAGCAAGATCTGATGCAAGGTGGAAATCACCTCCTGCGTCACGCTTTTGGCGTTGCCGTTCACGACCACCGCGATTCGAGGATCCTGCGGGAAAAGACTGGCATTCAGCGGGCTCGAGCCGCGTGCTGACGGCTCGCTCTTGGGCCGGCTGGGCGGATCGGATTCGGGTTTTTGCATAGCGGGCGGGCGTCATACTAAACTGTAAGCAAAGGCTTAGGGGGCATCCGCGATCATTCGGATGCACCACGCTATGGTCGAGTCGTTCGATGAAATCCCGAGCAAAAACTGCGGCCCGCAAATCTGTCGCTCCCGCGCCACGCAAATCCGTGCCACCGCCGGCGGCACGCAAGTCCGTGGCGCCCCCCGCGCGCAAGTCCGTGGCGCCCCCCGCGCGCAAGTCCGTGGCGCCCCCCGCGCGAAAACCAAAGAAAGCCGAGCCGCCCGAAGCCGGCGGAAAGCGCAAACTGGGCATGCGCGGTGCGGCACCCTGGGCCGCCCGCCACGCCGCCAAGCATGCCGAAGAGGCTGCGGCCAGGAACCTTTCGCCCCCGAAGCCGGGCAGCGCGCGCGGCACACTCCGCTCGCCGGACGACGCGGACAGTATCAAACAGCGCATCAGCGAGCTGTTGAACGTGCTCGTTCGCATCCGCACCCTGCGCAAAAACTTGGACGAAGGCTTTTTCCAAACGGGCATCGAGCTCAAGCACATCCAGGACGAGAAGCTATACGAAGCCAAAGGCTTCTCTTCCTTCGAGAGCTTCGCCGAACGCGAATTGGACCTAGGCAAAGCCACGGCCGTAAAACTCGCCCGCGTCCCGGGCATCTTCCTAGAAGCCGCCGCTCGTCACCACGGCATCCAGGGGGTGCTCGCCGCAATCGACGCACTGGACGAGCACCCGAGTGCGGCAATGCAGAAAAAGGCTGCGAGTAGCAAACCGAACCTGCCACTCAAGCCTCCGCGCTAGCTCTCTCCTCGAACGTGAACGATCCTCGGGCGTTCTGAGACCTGGTTCTTGTGGTCACCATTCGCCCGCGTCCGACTCAGCCTTCGGCGTCAAAGTCCGGAACCCAGCATGACGAGAGGTGCAGTGCTGGATCGCGATCGCCCCCCGAGAGACGCTCACGCTCACGTTACAGAAAGAGTCGCTCCGCTAGGTATTGCACAACTTCGTCGAGGCCCTTGTGAGTCGCCGCGCTGACCAGCAATAGATCGACGCCGAGTTTGTCGAACTCGACTTTGAGTTCGTCGTAAACCTCTTGAACGTCCGGCAAATCGGCCTTGGCGAGTGCCACGACTTCAGGGCGGCGGGCGAGCTCCGGGCTGTAGGCTTTCAGCTCTTTTCGGATCGCGTGGTAGTCCGCGAGCGGGGAGCGGCCTTCTTCGCCGCTGACCGTGATCAGGTGCAGGAGCAGGCGCGTGCGATCCAAGTGGCGCAGAAACTGAATGCCGAGGCCGGCGCCTTCACTCGCGCCCGGGATCAGGCCGGGGATGTCGGCGATCACGAAGCTGCGCCCGAGGCCTTGCCGAAAATCACCGATCGTCACCACGCCTAGGTGCGGCACCAAGGTGGTGAAGGGATAGTCGGCTACCTTCGGACGGGCACGGCTGACAGCGCTGATGAACGTGCTCTTGCCGACGTTCGGGAAGCCGAGCAGGCCGACGTCTGCCATCACTTTGAGCTCGAGACGGAGTGACCGAGCTTCACCCGGCGCGCCGGGCTCCGCGTGACGGGGCGCGCGATCCTCAGGCGTAGTAAAGTGGCGGTTGCCACGACCCCCCTCACCGCCTTTGGCGATCACCACCCGCTCCTGCGGGCGGGTGAGCTCGCAGATCTTTTCTTGAGTGTCGGTATCGAAGACGATCGTGCCCACGGGCACGCGCACTTCTACGTCCTTCGCGGCGCGGCCGTAGCAGTCTTTGCCCATGCCGTTCTGGCCAGGGTCCGCGCGCACCAGCCGGTGGTGAATCAGGTCATACAGTGTACCGAGGCCCGAGTCGGCAACGAGCACGACATCCCCACCACGTCCGCCGTCGCCGCCTGCGGGGCCGCCAAAAGGGATGTACTTCTCGCGCCGAAACGCGACGGCACCCTTGCCGCCCGCGCCGGCTTCGACTCGTAGCTCACACTCATCAATGAAACGCATCGCTCGCGGCTAGACCTAGCACTTCTTTGCCGGGGACTAGCCAATATCGTCCCCAAAACTTGCAGCTCTAGCCGTCACCGCCGCCGGCAAACCCGTCAAAATCACTAAAGTTGTATTCTTCGGGCGCCAAGTTGTCGAACCGCGTGTATTCACCCGTGAACTTGGTCATCACCTTGCCGGTCGGCCCGTTGCGCTGTTTGGCGATGATCAGCTCCGCGATGCCTTTGTCCGGGCTGTCTTTGAAATAGTATTCGTCTCGATAGATGAACATGATCGTATCGGCGTCCTGCTCGATGGCGCCCGACTCACGCAGATCGCTCAGCTGGGGGCGCTTGTCCTTGCCAGTGCGCGTTTCGACACCGCGGTTCAGCTGGCTCAAGGCGATTACGGCGATCTTCATCTCCTTGGCCAGCTGCTTCAGACCGCGGGACAGCTCGCTAATCTCTTGTTCGCGGCTGCCCGCGTCTTTGCGCCCTTGCATCAGCTGCAAATAATCGATCGCGACCAAGCCGAGGCCCTTGGCAGTGCCTGCGGCTTCACCGCGCTTGAGCTCGGCCTGCAGGCGACGGATCTTGGCGCGCAAGTCGAGCAGTGTGAGCGCGGGCGTGTCGTCGAGCCACAGCGGTAGGCGCCCCAGGCGCGAAGCGGACTCGGTGAGCTTATTCCAATCATCACGCTGCAATTTGCCGGAGCGGATGCGCGACATGTCCACGCGCGCTTCGGAAGCGAGCATGCGCGACGCCAACTGTTCGCGCGGCATTTCCAGGGAGCAGAACAAGACACCGTGGCCCGGCTCCTCCACGGCGGCGTCAAAATACGCCTCGTTTTCGGCGTTCACCTCGACGCGCTTGGGGCGCGCGACATTGGTCGCCAAATTGAGCACGAAGGACGTCTTGCCCATGCCGGGGCGAGCCGCGACAATCAGCAAATCTCCCGCGTGAAGCCCCGCGGTTTGCTTGTCGAGTTCGGTGTAGCCGGTTTCGATGCCAGTGATGCCACCGCCGCGACGCGCGGCCTCACCCAAGATCTCGAACGCACCTTTGATCGCGTCACGCACCGAGACCACATTCGAGGTTTGGGGGATGCGTGCGATATCGAACACGGACTGCTCGGCCGAATCGATGAAGCCTTGCACCTCACCGCAGTCGCCGTAGCCCTCCGCGGCGAACTTCTGGCAAGTCGAGATCAGTTGTCGCAAGCGCCACTTTTCGCGAATCACTTGCGCATGCGCCGCCACGTGCGCGACCGCGGGCGTCGCATCCGCCAATAGCGCGAGGTACGGCGTGCCGCCGATTTGATCCAGGCGTCCCTTGTCGCGGAGCCAGCCCGCGACGGACACGATATCCACTGGGCGTGAATTGCTCTGCAAGTCCAGGATGGCCTCGAAGATGCGTCGGTTCGCGTCCGCATAGAAATGCAGCGGTTGTAGAATTTCTTGAACGGTGTCGAAAGCGTCGCTGTCGAGCAGCGTGGCGCTGAGCACGGCCGCTTCCGCGTCGAGATCACTCGGGGGCACGCGGCCCGGCATCGGTTCGAGGCGGGGCGGTTCGGCGGGGGCTCGAGAAAAACGCTCGGCTGCAGACATGGCGGTGGCTCACCCTCTCCAGGTTTCAGTGTCATCGTCCGTTAGCATCGACTGCGGACAGACAAAGTCAGTGCCTTGGATCCTCAAATAATCCTGGGGTTCTCCACCGGCGAAACCAGAGGTTATCCACAGGGCCCCAAATGCACGACGCCCCGGTCGGTCGAAACCTTCCGGGGCGCTGCTATGCGAGGCGCAGGCGTCGCTCACGCGAAGCCTGCGACTTCTTTCTCTACGACCGCGGCCCTTCTGTCAACGAATCACTTCGCTCGACAGTCAGGCCCCGGGGCACGGCGATCTTCACTTCTCGTCGGTCTCGTCGGTCTCGTCGGGCCGCCTGGCTCCAGACTACTTTTTTACGACTTCGACCTTGAGAGTGACCGAAACCGAGCCGTGAAGCTTGAGCGGAACCTCGACCGTGCCGAGTGTCTTGATCGGCTCGGGCAGTTGGATTTGCTTGCGATCGAACGAGATGCCGGCCTTCTCGAAAGCCTCGGTGATGTCCTTGCTCGTCACCGAGCCGTACATCTTGCCTTCATCACCGAAAGAGCGAGCGATCTTCACGCTCGAGCCTTCGAGCTTCTTCGCCAGCTCTTGTGCAGCCGCGATCTCTTGGCCCTTGCGAGTGGCGGCGGCCTTCTTCAAGTCTTCGACGCGCGCGAGATTGCCAGGGGTTGCAGGCACGGCGAGCCCGCGCGGGAGCAGGTAGTTACGCGCGAAGCCCGGACGAACCTTCACGACTTCGCCGCCGGTGCCGAGGTTGTCGACATCCGCCTGAAGCAGAACATGGGTGGCTGTGGCCATCGTTATTTTCTCCTTCAGTCGTTGGTGGTGAAGGGCAAGAGCGCGATCGTGCGCGCGCGCTTGATCGCCAATTGCACGGAGCGTTGGTGTTTCGCGCACACGCCGGAGATACGGCGCGGCACGATCTTGCCGCGTTCGGTCACGAAGTAGCGCAGACCTTGCGGATCTTTGTAGTCAATCGGCTCGGCATCGTCCGAGCAGAACGAGCAGCCGCGACGTCGACCACGGGTACGAAACCCGACGTTGTCTTTGTCGCCCATGCTGCCACCGCGGTCATCGCCACGGCCACCGCGATCCATGTCACGAGTTTGCTCTCTCATTGTGCATCATCCTCGTCGGCAGCGGGACCATCGACATCGCCAAAATCATCTGCATCGTGATCGCGTGAGTCGCGATGACGATCACGATCCGGGGAATCGACCAAACCGAGCTGGCGCTCAATCGACTCTTCGGGCTCGTCTTCGGCCGGGGGCTCCACGGCTTCGAACTTGAGGTTCTCGGTATTCACTTCGAGCGCGCTCATGTCGACGTCTTTGCGCACGAGCACCGTCTGGTACTTGAGCACGTCATCGAGCAAGCGCAGGTTGCGCTCGAACTCACTGACCAACGCGCCGCCGCCCACGTACTTCACGTACACGTAGACGCCGCGACGATGCTTGGCCACGGGGTAAGCAAGCTGACGACGACCCCAGTTGTCGACCTGAGTCAGCTTGCCGTTTTCACGACCGACGACCTCTTCCAAACGGGTCGCGATTTTTTCTTGAGTCTCCCGGGTGACGGTCGGCTTCAAGACGTAGATGGTTTCGTATTCTCGAGCCTTGTGCAGGCTCAGTGCCGTTGCTTCTGCCACTTAGTTCTCCTTGAGGGCGAAAGGCCCCCGATCAAGCTTCGCCTTCGGCGAATCGAGTCAGGAGCAAGGAGCCATCAGCGCACTATGCGCTGGTTGGTTCGGTTCATCGTTCGAGCAAGGCCGTCCGTAATGACGGCCTCGATCGCCTCGCAGGTACTAGCCAGCACACGGGTGAGCTCGCTTCGTTCCTCGAGGGCGAAGGCTTGTAGCACGAAATCTGCCACGTCACCCTGAAAGTGGGCCGGTGGACGACCAATTCCGACGCGTACCCGGGCGTAGTTCGGATTGGCTAATTCCATGCTGATGGAGCGCAGGCCGCGGTGTCCGCCATCGCCCCCACCAGATTTGATGCGCAGCTCCCCGAAGGGGACGTCCAGTTCGTCGTGCACGACCAGCACCGCGGCGGGCTCGAGCCCGAAAAATGACGTGGCCGCGAGCACGCTCCGCCCCGAGGCGTTCATGAAGGTGCCCGGCTTGAGCACACCGACAGGCACGCCGCCGAGCACCAGCTCCGCAAATTGCCCCTCGAAGCGGGGCTGAAACGACATGGGGCGCGCTGCTGCCGCGCGGGGCGCGCAGAACGCGTCGACCGCCATGAACCCGACGTTGTGCCGAGTCTGGGCGTATTGCGGCCCCGGATTCCCGAGGCCGACGAGCAGGATCACTTCTTGGCGGGCGCCTTGGCAGCGGGCGCCTTGGCAGCAGCAGCACCAGCGGCGGGCGCCTTGGCAGCAGCAGCACCAGCGGCGGGCGCGACGGACGCACCAGCAGCAGCGCCGGCAGCGGGTGCGGCTTCTTCTTCCGTACGGATGATCTCGGTGACTACAGAAGCCACCGTCTGCTCAGCCGGCAGGCGCACGGACACGCCCTCGGGCAGAGTCAGATCTTTCGAGGCCACGTGACCGTCGAGGCCGAGCGTGGTCACGTCGTGCACGATCTTGACCGGAATTTGATTGGGCAAGCAACGGATCGGCAGCTTACGGAACACCTGACGTAGCGTGCCACCAGCAACCACGCCGGCCGCCTTGCCCGTGAGCTCTAGCGGCACTTCGACGTTGACCGGTTGATCCAGATGGATCTGCACGAAATCAGCGTGCAAAAGGGCGCGGGTCAGGGGGTGGTACTGGAAATCGGAGAGCAAGACGGTCAGGCCTTCCTTGCCGTCGACGTCCAGCTTCACGACCGTGTTGCGGCCCCACGCGCTGGCGAGGACCGATTTGATCGCATCCGGCGGAACGGCGATTTGCTGCGTGGGCAGCTCTTTACCGTAAGCGACCGCGGGGATACGCCCCTCGCTGCGCAAACGACGCGCAGCGCCTTTTCCATGACCATCGCGTCGGCTGGCAGTAACCTTGATTGCTTCCATCTCTCACATCTCCCAAAATTGCTGCCGCTACACGAACAGCGAGCTCACCGAGTCACTATTATGAATGCGTCGAATGGCTTCGCCCAGCAGGCGGCCAATCGACAGGAACTTGATCTTCTTGGAGGCGCGAGCCTCGTCCGAAGCGAGCACCGAATTGGTCACCACGACCTCTTCGAGCGGTGATTCTTCGATCCGTTGCACTGCCGGACCGCTGAGGACGCCATGCGTAGCACAAGCCACGACGCTGCGCGCCCCGCCGTCCATGATTGCGCGGGCCGCGTTACACAGCGTCCCCGCGGTGTCGATCATGTCATCGACGATGATGCAGTCTTTGGCGGCCACGTCACCGATGATGTGCATGACCTCGCTCACGTTCGCGCGCTCGCGACGCTTGTCGATGATCGCCAGCGAAGCGCCGAGGCGCTTGGAGTACGCGCGGGTGCGCTCCACGCCGCCAGCGTCAGGGGCGACGAACACCGAGTCCTTGTTGAAGCGCGCCTTCAGGTAGTCTTCTAGGAACACTGGCAAGGCGTACAAGTGATCCAGCGGAATGTTGAAAAATCCTTGAATTTGCCCGGCGTGCAGGTCGACTGAGAGCACCCGCGAGACTCCCGCCGAAACCAGCAGGTCCGCCACCAGCTTGGAAGTGATCGGCGTGCGCGGCGCGACCTTACGGTCTTGGCGCGCGTAACCGTAGTACGGCATCACGGCCGTGATGGAGCTCGCCGAAGCGCGGCGCAGGGCGTCGCACATGATCAAGAGCTCCATGATGTTGTCGTTTACGGGCGAGCAGGTCGGCTGAATCACGTACGTATCGAGGCCGCGTACATTTTCCCCGATCTCACAGAACGTCTCGCCGTCACTGAAACGCGACACGCGCGCCTCACCGAGCGGGGTGTCGAGCACCTTCGCGATCTCGGTTGCCAACGCTGGGTTGGCGTTGCCAGTGAATAAGCAGAATCTCTTGACTGCCACGGGGCTCTCGGACGGGGCTTCACTGGCTCATCGGACAACCTCGCGAAAACACTGCGGTTGTACCAAGGGGACCAGTAGGGCGCGGGACAACTAGCAGCCGACCTAGCGGCTGTCAACGGCCGGTAATTGCCAGCGCTGACGGAGCCGCCCCTGCGCGTACGGCTATCGGTAAGGGTTTGGAGGGATTACGTCCTCGTCGCCCTTCTTCTTGGGCTTCTTGATGCTGTCCGTGCCGCTCACCGCCCGTGGCCTTTGCCACACTACCGGTGGTTTTGGCGGCGGCGCGACTTCGGCGGGCGGCGCGGCGCTGGAAGCACTGGCAACTGGGGACTCGGGCGGGAGCGCCACCGGGGCCGCGCTCGGGACAGCCGCGGCCGCGGCGGGCAGCGCGGCCGCAGGCGGCGGACCGATATTCGGGTTGGTGTGGCGCGCAAACAGGAAGCTACCTCCCCCGACCAGCAGCAGCAGCAGCGTGACGAGCAAGAAAAGCCACGCCGGACTGCGGCCCTTGGGCGCCGCGTTTTGCGTGAGTGTGGCAGCTTGCGCTGGGTCGAGACCGGGCAGGCTCATCGCCGCGGCCGATACGCTGGTCGACGGCACCGTGCCGGGCTTGGCAGCGTCCACTTGGCTCGGCTCGCTGCGCGCGATCCAGGCGCGCACGGCCTCGCGCTGGGCGGACACTTCGTCACCCAGGACTTCCGTCACGTACGCTGCGAGTTCGCGCGGGGTCGCGATGCTCTCTTGGCCGGTAGCAGCCGCTTCGAGTGCGTCTGCGAATTGAGCGCAGCTCGCAAAACGCAACTCGACATTGCGGTCGAGTGCGCGAAGCACGACGT
>Ga0302321_100000624_pt1 | contig 30765 bp, 33 predicted proteins | sample Fen_T0_1_FD_202505 | JGI IMG/M metagenome (GOLD analysis project Ga0302321, IMG submission 202505) | Peat permafrost microbial communities from Stordalen Mire near Abisko, Sweden - Fen_T0_1 | ecosystem: Environmental > Terrestrial > Soil > Wetlands > Permafrost | place: Sweden: Abisko... | reverse complement strand
ATCATGAACAAACCACCGCTTCTGCCGCCGGCTGGATTTATCTCGCCATGACCCGCCTCATGCTCCGCCGACTCGCATGAACATTGGCTCATTTTGATTTTTAAAACAGGCTCTAAGGCCGCGGCCAGGCCGGTCTCGCAAACGGCCTGTTTTGCCGGTCGGCGGGCAGGGGAGCTGTTTGAGCTTGCGGTGGTCGCCGATCAACTTGCCCTCGGCCGGGGAAGATGGTGTCCTCAGGAAGGATGTGTCTCCGCGACCTGCAAGTCGCGCCAACGGACGGATGGCCGAGGGTGATGAAAATTATTTGCCGCCCCGGCTCCGGGTATTTTCTCAAATTGTGATTTCAATCCGATTTCCATCGGGATCAAGCACCACGCTTTCGTAATAGCCATCACCAGTGCGCCGTGGTCCGTCCAGAACTGGAAAGCCATCGCGCTTGAGTCTTTGTGTCAATTCATTGACCAATTGTTCCGAGCCCAGGGAAATGGCAATATGCGTCCAACCCAACCGGTGCGCGCCAGGTTCGTGGTCGGCAAGCGGGAGTTTGGTTGTTTTCATCGCTTCAATCCGGGTACCATCGGCGAAGCTCAGAAAGCAGGAGGCGAAGCCTTTGGCCGGATTGCTATACTCAGTTCCTGCCATCGCCCCGAAGTAGGAAACGTAAAATTGTTTGCACTGTTCAAGATTGTCCGTCCAAAGGGCGATGTGGTCGATGCGCATGATGGCAAGGCTGAGGCTTAAAGCAGCGGCGGCGGGCGCTTATTTTTGGTTCGCCGCCAGTTGCTTTGCCAGGCGGATGGCCGCGATCATGCTGCCGGGATTGGCAATGCCCCGGCCGGCAATGTTGTAGGCGGTGCCGTGGTCGGGCGAGGTGCGGATGAATGGCAGCCCCAGTGTCCAATTGATGCCGCTGTCGAAAGCCACGGCCTTCAGCGGGGCGAGGCCCTGGTCATGATACATCGCTACGACGGCGTCAAAGTCTCCTTTTAGCGCGTAGTGAAAAACCGTGTCACCGCTCAAGGGCCCGGTGACGTCAAAGCCGCGCCGCTGCATGGCCTGAACCACCGGGCCAATCGTTGTGATTTCTTCGTCGCCAAATTCTCCGCCCTCGCCCGCGTGCGGATTCAAGCCGCAGACCGCGACCCGGGCCGTGGACAATCCGAGCTCGCCGCAGGATTGGGCCGCGAGTTCGATGGCCAGCGTGATTTTCTCCGCCGTCAGTTTTACCGGCACGGATTTGATGGAAATGTGCACGGTGGCCAGCGCCACGCGCAACCAGCGGCCATGGTCATCCGTGCCAAGCAACATCATGGCGGTGCGTTCGGTGCCGGCGAGCTGGGAGAGAAATTCCGTCTGACCGGTAAATTTGTATCCGGCGCGGATGATCGTCTCCTTGTTGACGGGCGCGGTCACCAGCGCATCGAGTTCACGGTGCAGGCAGCGCTCGCCGCCTTCCTGAAGCGCGGCCACGGCGGCATGGGCGGCGAGCGGGGAGCCGGCGGGGAGGTTTCCCGGGAGGGGTTCGGAGCGCAGACTGGCAACAAAATACCGGCCGGGGGCGTCGTAGCTGGAAAACTTCTGCACCGCCAGCTTGAGCCCGAGCGTGGCGTTCAACTGCCGGAGATTTTGTTCGTCGCCGATGAAGAGGTATTTGGTGTCATCCGCACCAGCCAGGGCAGCGACGGCTTTAAGGGCGACTTCGGGACCGATGCCCGTGACGTCACCAAGGGAAATTCCAAGCCAGCCTTTCATAAATGGAACGGGGCGTGACAGGCGGCGCGAGCGGCGGCTGCACGCCTCCCGCCGCGCAAATCAGAAGTAGCGGATGAAGGTTTTTCGCTTCAGGCCGTCCATCCACCGTTGTTGCAGTTGGGCTTCCTGCTGGGCGCGGAGGGTTTTTTCAATTTCTAGCCGCACGTCGGTCAGCGGCTTGGAATGGGAAGGTTTTTTATCTTCGATCAACATGAGGTAGATCGAATCCGTGGTTTCAATCGGGGCGCTGATTTGCCCCACGGCCAGCGTGGTGGCGGCGTCGGCGAGTTCTTTGCGGAGGACGGAGCTTTCCACCCAGCCCCAGTCCCCGCCTTGATGCTGTTGGGAACCTTGCGAGTAGGTGGTGGCCATTTCGACAAACGGCGTGCCGCCTTTGATCTTGGCCGCAATTTCGAGGGCCAGCTGGAGGGTGTTCGTTTCGGTGCTGGAAGTTTTGCTCAGGACGATCATGCGCAACTTGACCTGGTCTTCCAATTTAAACTTGTCGAGATGGCTCTGGTAATAGTTCTGGACCTTTTGCGGCGAGATGATGATTTCGCGCGCCACATTCTGGTTGCGGAGGGCTGTTTCAATGTATTGCTCGCGCACCTGCTTGCGGAATTGTTCGAAGGTGATGTTTTGCGCCTGCAAGGTTTTCAACAGCGTAACCCGGTCGCCAAACTTGTCGCGGATGCGTTCCTGCACGAGTTGATCCACCACGGCGTCGGGCAACAGATAGCCTTCGGTCTCGAAACTGCGGAGAATGAGCTGGCGTTCCACGAGCTGCTCCAAGCTGTCGTCAATCGCCGCTTTGAGCTTTTGCTGGTAGATGTCCGGCTGGCCCAGATATTGGCGGCGAAGCGAGTCCATGGCCGCCCGGGTAAAATCTTCGACTTCCGAATAAGTGATGGCGCGGTCATTGACGACTGCTTGAACCCCGTCAGCCACTTCGGCGCGGGAAAAAGCCGGCAGGCAGACGACCAGAGCCAGCAGCGGGATGAATCGGAGGTTTTTCATCGAATTGTGCGCATGGTAGCAATCGCACTCCAGTGGTCAAGCGCCACTCAAAGCCTTGGTTTCGACGCCCACCACATGCCGGCGGCCAGGATCGCACCCAAAAGCAGCGCCACCGCCACCGCCCAAGCGAGCAGCACCCGCTGCTTGCGAAAATAATTCTGGCCGCCCTGACCGGGGAATAAATAGAACCGCTCGCGGGGTTTTCTCGGTTTTCGCCCTAACATCCGGCCACATTACCATCTGCCAGAAGGCAGCTCAAGGCGCAGCCTTGTCGATTTTGAGAGTCTGCGACTCCCGCTTGCCGCCACCGGCTCCGGTGAGTTAATGTCCACCCATGCACCTCGAAGATCACCTTGGCGACATCCTCCGCAAAGCCCGCGCGATGAATGTGGTTTCCGCCGCGACCGCCGCGCTGGCCGCTGAAATCGGCGAGGCCGATCTGGCCGAACTGGAAAAATCTGGCCGGCCTGCCAAACCGATGAATTTCGCCACCCTCGGAAAAGTCCTGGGCCTGCAGCCGCAGAAGCTCGTGGCCATCGCCGACGGTTGGCTGCCAGCCGTGCCAGCGTTGTCCACCTGGCGTGAACTGCGCGTTTTTACCACCGCCAGCGATGATTTGTCAGTTAATTGCTACCTCGTGTGGGATGAAGCCACCCGCGACGCCGCGCTTTTTGACACGGGTGTTGACGCCCAACCCGTGCTGGCTTGTTTGCAGGCAAACCAGCTTCAGCTCCGGCACATTTTCATCACCCACTCCCATTGGGATCATGTGGAAGCCTTGCCGGCCATCCGCGCGGTGTGGGCGCAGGCGCGCCTGCATGGCGGCGGCAAAAATACGCCAGTGGCCCAGCGCAATAAACCCGACGAAGTGATTCAGCTCGGCAGCCTGCGCATCTCCCACCGCGAAACCCCCGGCCATTCGGAAGATGGCGTGACCTATCTCGTGGGCAACTGGCCGGACGATGCGCCGCACGTGGCGCTGGTTGGCGATACGATCTTTGCCGGCTCCATGGGCAATGGCAACGGTGAATGGGATTTGGCCTGGCAAAAAATTCACGAACAAATCCTCTCGCTGCCGGCGGAAACCCTGTTGTGTCCTGGCCACGGCCCGCTCACCACCGTCGCCGAGGAGAAAAAATTCAATCCGTTCTTCTAAACCCTGAGCCCGCCGCATTGCCCTCGGTGCTTTACCTTATCATGATTGGCCTTGGGCGCCCGGCGGAACGTGCCGCCGCAGTGCCACGAATTTACGACTGCTGCCCCGTGGCGGGCTGGCCGCGAAACCGTTGCTGCAGGGCTTCCATGTACAGATAAATTACCGGCGTAATGTAGAGCGTGAGCGATTGCGAGACGATCAGCCCGCCGGTCACGGCGAGGCCGAGCGCGCGGCGCGATTCGCCGCCCGCCCCAAGCCCGAGGGCGATGGGCAATGAAGCCATCAGCGCGCACATCGTTGTCATCATGATCGGCCGGAAGCGCAGCACGCAACCCTCAAAAATGGCGTCGTACGGTTTTTTGCCGTGCTGCTGCGCGTCGATGGCGAAATCAATCATCATGATGGCGTTCTTCTTCACGATGCCGACGAGCATGATGAGGCCGACAAAGCCGTAGATGTTCAGGTCCAGGCCGAACAGCATGAGCGTGAGCAGCGCCCCAAATCCCGCCGAGGGGAGTCCGGACAAAATGGTCAGCGGATGGATGAAACTTTCGTAGAGGATGCCCAGGATGATGTAGATCACCAGCACGGCCATGATCAGTAGAAATCCCAGCCCGTTCAACGACGATTGAAACACCGCCGCCGAGCCCTGGAAACTGGCCGTGATCGTGGCCGGCATGTGAAGTTCATTTTGGAGTTCCCTGACTTTTTCCACGGCCGTCCCGAGGGCCACGCCGGGCACGAGGTTGAACGACAGGGTGACCGACGGCAACTGGCCGACGTGTGAGATGGTCATCGGGCCCACCCCGCGCGAGAGCCGGGCGACGGCGCTCAAGGGCACGAGCTTGCCGCTGGCCGAAGTGATGTAGAGGCGCGCCAGTGCGTCGGGGTCGCGCTGAAATTCCGGCTGCACCTCAAAGATGACCCAGTATTCCGCCAGGTCGCCATAAATCGTCGAGGCCTGCCGTGAGCCGAAGGCGTTGTACAGGCCGTCCTCGATTTGCTGCGCCGTGACGCCCAGCGCCGCTGCCTTGTCCCGGTCAATGTCCACCACGACCTGCGGGCTCGCAATCTGCAAATCGGTCGTGACGTCCTGAAAAATCTCTTTCTGTTCCGCAATTTTCGCGCGCAGCGCGGGCGCCCACTTGAACAGCTCCTCCGTGTCGGTGTCCTGCAGGCTGAATTGATACAACGCCTTGCTCAGCGAGCCGCCCACCCGGATCATGGGCGGCAGTTGGGGAAACGCATTGAAGCCGGGTATTTGTGCGAACTGCCGGCGCAAATCCTGGACAATTTCCCCCGCTCCCTGCTGTCGCTCGGAGCGGTCCTTCAGCCGCATGAAAATCCGGCCGCTGTTGCCGCTGGCCGAGGACCCGCCGGCCCCGATGGCCGACATGAAGGCCGCCACGTTGGTGTTGGCGGCCACGATCGCCGCCGCCTGCTGCTGGTGCGCCTTCATCGCCTCGAACGAAATGTCCTGCGCGCCCTCCGTCGGACAAAAGATCTGGTTGGTGTCCTCGTCGGGGAAAAAGCCCTTGGGAATGATGACAAACAACACCACCGTGGCCGCGAACGTGGCCAGCGCCACCCCAAACGTAATCCGGTGATGCTTCATCGCCGCGCGCAGGCTCTGCTCGTAAAGCGAGCGGAGGCCGTCGAAAAAACGTTCAAATCGGTTGTAGAGCGATCCATGCTTTTGCTCGCGGACGGAATGGACAAACCGGCTGCACAGCATCGGCGTGAGCGACAGCGAAACAAAGCCGGAGATCAGCACGGCGCAGATGATCGTCACCGCAAATTCATGCAGCAGCCGGCCCAGCAGCCCGCTCATGAACAGCACCGGGATGAACACCGCCGTCAGCGACAGCGTCATGGAGACGATCGTGAAGCCGATTTCCCGCGCCCCGTGCAGCGCGGCCGTCAGCGGCGGCTCGCCGTTTTCCATGTGCCGCACGATGTTTTCGAGCATCACGATCGCGTCGTCCACCACGAAGCCGACCGACAACGTGAGCGCCATCAGCGACAGGTTGTCAATGCTGTACCCGCACAGTTTCATCGCCGCAAACGTGCCGATGATCGACATGGGCAGCGCCAGGCTCGGAATGACCGTCGCGGAAATGTTGCGCAGAAAAATAAAGATTACCAGCACGACGAGAACCACCGTGAGCAACAGCGTTCTTTCCACATCCGTCACCGACTGGCGGATGCTTTGCGCCCGGTCGAAGAGCAGGTCAATGTTCACCGCCGCCGGGATCTGCGCCCGCAGTGTGGGCAGTTGCTTTTTGATCGCGTCCACCACGGCCACGGTGTTCACCCCCGGCTGGCGCTGCACCGCCAGCACCACGCCGCGCGTGCCCTTGAACCACGCGGCCACCTTGTCGTTCTGCACGCTGTCAATGACGTTGCCGAGCTCCTGGAGCCGGATGGGATGGCCGTTGCGATAGGCCACGATGAGCGGCCGGAACGCGGCGGCGTTTTTTAGCTGGCCGTTGGCCTGGATCGTGAACGCCTGATGCTGGCCGTACAGCGTCCCCAGCGGCTGGTTCACGTTGGCGGCCTCCACCGCCTGCTCCACCGTGTCAATCCCCAGGCCGTAGGCCGCGAGTTTGTTCGGATCCACCTGTACCCGGACCGCGAACTGCTGGGCGCCGAACACGCCCACTTGCGCCACCCCGTTCACCGTGGAGATGCGCTGGGCCAGGAAATTTTCCGCGTAATCATCCACCGTCGAGAGCGGCAGCGTGGCCGAGAACACCGCCAGAAACAAAATCGGCGAGTCGGCCGGGTTGACCTTGCCGTAGGTCGGCGGCGTGGGCATTTCCGGCGGCAGCTGGCGCGTGGCCTTCGTAATCGCCGCCTGCACGTCCTGCGCCGCGCTGTCAATGTCGCGGTCCAGCGAAAATTGAATGGTGATCTGCACATTGCCCAGCGCGCTGATCGAGGTCATCGAATCCACCCCCGCAATGGTCGACAGTTGCTTCTCCAGCGGCGTCGCCACGGCGGAAGCCATGGTGGTTGGACTGGCCCCAGGCAGGCCCGCACTGACCTGGATCGTGGGGAAATCCACGCTGGGCAGGTCGCTCACCGGCAGCAGGTGGAAGCCAAAGGCGCCGAACAGCAAAATGGCCGCCATGACCAGCGTCGTCATCACCGGGCGGCGGATGAAGATTTCCGAGACGCTCATGGCGCGTTCGTGCCGGACCGGCTTTTGTCATTGATCGCCACGCCCGGGGCGAGGCGGAGTTGGCCGTCAATCACGATGATTTCACCCGCCTTCACGCCGGTGGTGAGGGCGGTTTCGCCTTTGACCGTCACGGCGGTGGTTACCATGCGCTGTTCGACTGTCTGGTCCGGTTTCACCACGAAGACGAACGGGCCGCTCTGGCCGGTTTGCACCGCCTGGGCCGGCACCGCCACGGCGTTCGTCAATTCATCGAGCTGGAGGGCAAGCTGCACGAACTGCCCCGGCCAAAGCTGGCTGCCTTCGTTCGGAAAGGTTGCCTTGAGCAGGATCGTGCCCGTGGTCGTGTCCACGCTGTTGTCTACGAACGACAACTCGCCGACCGGCGGATCGCCCGCCAGGTTTTCAAAACTGGCCGCCGCCGTCAGGGTGCGCCCGCGCAACTGCTTCTGGATTTCCGGGAGATACCGTTCCGCCACGGCGAACGCCACGTAAATCGGGTGAATTTGGTTGATCGTCAACAGCACGTCGTCCGGCGACTTCACCACGTTGCCCGCGTGGAATTGCAGGCCGCCGGTCACGCCGTCGATCGGCGCGCGAATCTCGGTGTATTGCAGGTCCAGTTCCGCATTCGTGACCGCCGCATGATCCGCCGCCACCGTGCCGGCCAGCGTGTCGAGCGCCGCCTTGCTCGTGTCGAGGGCGTCCTGCGAAATGAGCTTTTGATCAAACAGTTTGCCGTCGCGGTCGAACTGGATGCGGGAGTTTTTTAACAGGGCTTCGTCACGCTGCAAATTGCCTTTCGCCAGGGTCAGCGCCGCTTGCGCCGGCCGCGCGTCAATCGTGAACAACAAGTCCCCCTTCCGGACCGCCTGGCCTTCCCGGAAATTCACCGTGTTGATGATCCCGCCGATTTGCGGGCGGATGGTCACGCTGGAAACCGGGGTGACATGGCCAACCGGGGCGGGCGTGATCATTACCGGCATGTTTTTGGCAACTGCGGCGGCGGTGAGCACCGGCACCGGCACCGTGGCCTTGTGGGCGTTGCTTTTGTCGTTACAACCCGCCAGCACCAGGGACCAAACCGTCAGGATGACGAGCGGCGGAAATTTCATTCAGGACGTGGCGGGTTGGGGCGGAAGGACGCGGTGAAGTCCTGGAGGAAGGCGGCGTAGTCCCGCTGGAAATCAGGGTCGTTGAGCGGCTGGTTGGTGATCAAGCGGGTGATCTGCGCATAGGCCACGGGAAAAGTGGTCAGCGACGCCATTGCCAGCAGGTACAGGCGCGGATCCCAGCGGCTGTCCACCTGACCGCTGGCCTGCTGCTGCCGCGCACGTTCCAGTGACTGGGCGACCGCGGCCCGGCGGGCTTCCTCTTCGGCCACCTCGTTGCGTTCCGTCTGCAGCGATTCCCAGCTCAATAACCGGATCCAGCCCGCGTCCTGGCAGTTGGCCGCGAACCAGCGCGGAAGATCTTCCGAGACCTGGCCGGAGGATTTGGCCGCCAAGGCCTGTCGCGCCGTGACCTTGTCACGCATCACGGCCCTGAAAAGCCCTTTTTTGTCGGTGAAATAATGATAGAGCATCCGCTTGTTGCTGGCGGCGCGGCGGGCAATTTCGCTCACGCGTGCACCGGCAAATCCCTTGGCGGCAAACTCGGCAAAGGCGGCCTCCAGAATCCGGGCCCGCGTGCGCTCAGGCTCGCGAACCGTCCGGCGGACGCTCTTTTTTTTGAGGGGTGACATCAGCAACAAGTAAATGAAGGGTTACTTGCAGGCAAGTCCAAAGCGGCGGTGCGTTACGGGGCCGGCGGGTTGGGATTGCCGGGGCGCCGGTTCAGTTCTTCAATTTCACGCTTCATCTTGGCCGCGGCGTCCTGGGAAAGGCTGTGCGAAACTGAAATGCCAAACTGGCGCTGAAGATATTCATCCAGCCGCAGCCATTCCCCTTGAAATTTGACCTGCCCCGTCCAGGCACAGATCGTGACAAATTGCTGGAGCCGTTCCAGCCGCATCATGATCAGCAGCACCAGCACCAGGGCCACCGCCACCGCCACGATCAAGACCAGCGACATGATCTGGCCGGACACCACATCGGCTTCCGCCCTTTGCTGGTGCAGGAGCAGGGCTTGCTGTTCGTCTTCCCGCACTTGAAACAGCATGCGGCGGACGGATTCAATTTTCTTTTTGCTCCGTTCCGTGAGCTGCTGCACGGCGGCGCTCGCCCCATCCTGGCTGGCTGGCGTCACTTTGTCCGGGTCAAACACCAGCTCCGTCTCCACGAACTTTTCCAGCATCTTGATGTTGGCTTCCTGGGTGGGATCGTTGCGGCAAAAACTGTGCAGTTCGACGAGGTCGTTGTTCACCGCCTGCATGGCGTTCTGATACGGCTCGAGGTATTCCTTGCGGCCGGTCAGGAGAAATCCCCGCTGGTTGGCCTCGGCATCCACCATGTGCGTCTGGGTCTGCTGGAACAAATCCATCACCTTGTAGGTATGCATGACCCAGTTGAAGGAGGAGTTGAAACGTCCGCCCGACTGATGCACCAGCCAGGTCATGGCCACCAAAGCCAGCATCGGCAGCGACAACCCCAGCCAGAACAAGGCTTTTTTTGTTTTTCTCGGCGGTATCATCGAATCCTGTTAAATGTTCAAGTTGACTAAGTTAGCGGCGCCTTTTCGCGGTGCCACGACGTGTTTTGCTCGTACGCGTGGGCCAGCTTCAGCAGCGCTTCCTCGCCAAACGGTTTGCCCAGCATTTGCAGGCCAATCGGCAGCTTCGGCTCGCGGGTGAACCCGCACGGCAGGCTCAAACCGCAGATGCCTGCAAGATTGCACGAAATCGTGAAAATGTCCGACAAATACATCTGCAAAGGGTCGCCTGACTTTTCACCCGCCTTGAACGCCGCCGTCGGCGTGGTCGGCGTCACGATGGCATCCACGGTTTCAAACGCCTTCAAAAAGTCATTGCGGATCAGCGTCCGGACCTTTTGCGCGCGCAAATAATACGCATCGTAATAGCCGCTGCTCAAAACGTAGGTGCCCAGAATGATCCGCCGCTTCACCTCGGGACCAAAGCCGGCCCCGCGCGTCCGGGCATAAAGCTCGCCCGGATCCGCACCCTCCACCCGCGCGCCATACCGGATGCCGTCAAAGCGCGCCAGGTTGGCCGAGGCCTCGGCGGTGGCGATAATGTAATACGTCGCCACCGCGTAATCGGTGTGCGGCAGGGAAATCTCCACCACTTCGGCGCCCAGTCCGGTGAGTGTTTTCACCGCGGCGTCCACCGCCGCCTTCACTTCCGGATCCAGTCCTCCGATCATGTATTCTTTCGGCAAGCCCAGCTTCATGCCCCGAATGTCGCCGGTCAGGGCTTTGGTGTAATCCGGCACGGGCACGGGCACGCTGGTGGCATCCCGCAAATCGTGCCCGCTCAAAACCCCGAGCAGCGTGGCCGCATCACGGACATCCTTGGTGAACGGGCCGATCTGATCCAGCGAGCTGGCGAAGGCCACCAAGCCGTAGCGCGAAACGCGGCCATAAGTCGGCTTCAAACCCACGCAGCCGCACAGCGCCGCCGGCTGCCGGATCGAGCCGCCGGTGTCCGAGCCGAGCGCCGCCAGGCATTCATCCGCCGCCACGGCCGCCGCCGAACCGCCGGAGGAACCGCCCGGAATGCGCGTCACATCCCAGGGATTGCAGGTGGTGCCGAACGCGGAATTTTCCGTGGAACTGCCCATGGCAAACTCGTCCATGTTCAGCCTCCCAAACACGATGGCCCCGGCCGCCTTGAGCTTTTCAATGACGGTCGCGTCGTAGGGCGAAATAAAATTGCCGAGAATTTTGGACGCGCAGTTCAGCGGCTGGTTTTTAACCGCCAGCACGTCCTTGATGGCGATCGGTACGCCCAGCAGCGGCAGGTGCGCGCCGCCGGCGATCAGCCGGTCGGCCGCGTCGGCCTGCGCCAGCGCATCCGCCGGGTTGTGGCTGATGAAGGCGTGAATTTTGCCATCCACACGGGCGATCTGGTCCAGACAGGCCTGCGTCGCCTCCCGGGCGGAAACGGCCCGTCCGGCCAGTTGTGCCGTCAGTTCAGAAATGGTTAGCTGGTTGAGCATGGGCCGGGCTGTTTATTTATGACCGACGCTTTCGGCGTAGATGCGCGCTTCCAGTTCCGTGATCTTGCCGTCCGCATTGGTGTCACATCTGCGCACCGCCGCGTTAAAGGCGATGTTCTCGCCGTCCACCGTCCGCTGCGTATGGTCAAACAGGATCGGAATGCAGATCTCCGTCTTGCTTTCCCTGCGGCCGGGTTGCGCTCCGGTTTTGCTCAGCGTCTCGTAAAACAGCCGGCCGGCCGTTTCGTTTTCAAACGCGACCGGCATCCGGGACTCGTCGCGATAATTGGTTTTCTCGGTGGAAATGCAGCCGTTGCCCGCCAGCACGGCCAGCATCAGCAGGCCCGGCAAATAAATGTTTTTCATGGGTGATCGGGGTTATTCGACTATTTTGGGAACGATAAACAGCCCGCCGCCTTGTTTGGGGGCGTTGTGCAGCGCTTCTTCGTGGGGCAGGGAGGGGCGGATTTCATCCGGCCGCGTTACGTTGACCATGGGCACGGCGTGGGCGGTGGGCTCCACGTTCGTCACGTCCAGCTCGCGTAATTTTTCAATGTAGCCAAGAATGTGGCCGAGCTGCTCACCCAGCTGCCGCTCTTCGTCGGGCGTGAGCGACAGCCGCGCGAGGTGCGCGACATACTTTACATCTAGTTCACCGGTTGCCATGAGAGAAAGTTAAGGTTCCAGGCGGATGGTTAAAAGGCCAAAATCGAAAAACACACCCTCGCGCATGCCGCCGGGGGCTGCCCCTGGGGCGGGTTCGGGGGGGCGGCTCAGTCCTCGTCAAATTTGCGTTTGACCAGCGCCTCGAGTTCGGCGATGGCGGCGGCGGCGTCCGCCCCTTTGACATGCAGCGTCACTTTGCTGCCCGGTCCGGCGGCCAGCATCATCAGCCCCATGATGCTTTTGCCGTTGATTTTTTCGCCGTCTTTTTCCACGAAAATTTCGCTGCCAAACCGGTTGGCGGTCTTGACGAACATCGCCGCCGGCCGCGCATGGATGCCTGACTTGTTAAGCACAGTCAGTTCCTTTGTCTGAAATTGGTTGTCCGGCAGCTTTTTGGCGCTCATTGTTTGGCACGCATAAAATAATCTGCCGGGGAGATTTCCGCCAACAAAAACTTAAGCGGGCAGGGGGGCGGCCAAATGGGCCGTGGGTAAACCGCCGCGCTCATCCTCCGCGGTACGCACCAGCCCGGCCCGCAAAAACCTTGCGCTTCGGCGGCGGCCCGCTCAAGCGGTCGGCGCTGACGCCACGGGCTCCGCCATTTGCGCCAGCAACCGCTTGTTCAGCTCCTCGGCGGCATTGTAGCCGGAATGGTTGAGTTTCGCCTGGAATGCGGCCACTTCGATCAGCCGCGCAATGTCCCGGCCCGGGCGCACCGGAATCGTGATATGCTGGATGTCCACGCCGAGTACTTTGACAAATTCCCGCTCCATCCCGAGCCGGTCCACATCCTGCACCTCGTTCCACGCCTTCAATGTGATGATCAGGTCCAGCTTCTTGTTTTTGCGCACGGCCTTCACCCCGAACATCGCCGCGACATTGATGATGCCGATGCCGCGCACCTCCATGTGGTCGCGCGTCAGTTCGGCGCTCGTGCAAAACACTTCGCGGTTGTCCACCAGCGTGACCTTGACCACGTCATCCGCCACCAGGCTGTAGCCGCGTTCGATCAGCGCCAGCACGGCCTCGCTTTTGCCGATGCCGCTTTCCCCCCGCACGATCACGCCCACGCCCAGGATGTCCACCATGCTGCCCAGTTCCGAGCCGCGCGGGGCAAACAAGCTTTCCAGCGCCAGCGTGGCCAGGTTGATGAATTTCATCGTCACCTGCGGCGTCTGGAAAACCGGCGTGCGCGCCAGTTCGGCGGCGGCCAGAAATTCCTTGTCCGGCCGCAGTCCGCGGCTGAAGACAAAACACGGTATCTTGAAGGCAAACAAATACGCATACCGCGCATCCCGCTCCTCGTGGCGCTGCTCCCGCAGGTAAAACACCTCCGCGTGACCCATGACCTGCACCCGTTTGTACGCGAAATAGCGCGTGAAACCGCTCAAGGCCAGGCCGGGCCGGTTCACCGTCGGCTCGCGGATGATCCGCTTCAGATAATCCTCCCCCGCCAGCAGCCGCATTTGCAACGACTCGGCGTGTTCCTTGTAGAACTGGGCGACCGTGACAGTGGGATGTTCCATAAAATTACAGGTTGAATTCCGGGCCGAGATAAATTTCCCGCGCCTTCGGATCGTTCGCCAGAAATTCCGCCGAGCCGGCCACCAGCACCTGGCCTTTGTGGATGATGTAGCCGCGGTCAATCAGCTTCAGCGTCTCCCGCACGTTGTGGTCCGTGATCAGGATGCCCAGGCCGCGCTCTTTCAGCCGGCGCACGATCTTCTGCACCTCATACACCGCGATCGGGTCAATGCCGCTGAACGGTTCGTCCAGCAGCAGCAATTTCGGGCTCGTCACCAGCGCGCGCGTGATTTCCAGCCGGCGCTTCTCCCCGCCGCTCAACTGGTAGGCCTTGCTCTTCGCTATCGGCGTCAAATCCAGTTCCTCCAGCAAATATTTCAGCCGCACCGCCTGCTCCGCGCGCCCCAGCCGGCAGGTCTCCAGAATCGCCAGAATGTTTTCTTCCACCGTCAGCTTGCGAAACACCGACGGCTCCTGCGTCAGATAACCGATGCCGAGCCGCGCGCGCTTGTGCATCGGCAGGCCGGTGATTTCCCGGCCCAGAAACGACACCGTACCCTCGTCCGGCTTCACCACGCCTACAACCATGTTAAAGGTGGTCGTTTTGCCCGCGCCGTTTGGGCCGAGCAGACCCACGATTTCGCCCGCCCCCACGTTCACCGACACGCCGTTGACCACGCGTCGGCCGCGGTATTCTTTGGCCAGCTTGGTGGTTGAAAGCAACTGCCGGGCGTCGTCGGTGTCCGCAGCGGCCCCGTGCGGGGTGGCTGCGGGTTCAGGCTGAACTGGGGTGTCGTTCATGCAAACTTTTCCCGGTCAAAACGGCTTGGCCTTCGCGCCGTTGGTGCTGCCAAAGTCCGCCAGATTTTGCAGCGACGTCATGTGCGGATTCGTAAACTTAAAATGCTTGGTCGTCCGGTCCCATACCATCGGTTCGCTGGTGATGATCGCCTTCGCCGTTTCCACCTTGGGATTGCCGATGAAAGTGACCGTTTCGTTGGTGACCGCGTTGACCACGCTGAACGCATACACCGTCTGTTCGGCAGTGACATGATACTTCTCGCCGTTGGGATCGGTGAAATCAATGACCACATTCGTGTCGGCCTGGATGTGATTGGGCCGGCGGACCTGGTTGGTGCTGCCGTCATCGTGCGGGAAACTGATGGTGAGCAACTCACAGCGCATCGTCACCTCCGGGTCCGTCAGGAATACATGGCCGCGATACGTCACCTGCCGGGTGCTCAGGTCGAAGTCCGCAGTGTCCGAGGTGATGACCGAGGGTTCGCGGGCGGGCGCGCCCGGGGCCGGCGCGGTGGTTTGCGCGGTGGCAGCGATGCCGGCCGTGATCAGCCACAAAGTCAACAGGGATGGTTTCATAATAGGTTGCGTTTGCCCGCCGGCAATTGGATGACCGTCCGTACGCGGTTCGAAATGCTCAGCGAGAGATTCGTTTGTTGCGCTTGTTGAAATAAAAAGCCCTCGCCCTCCAGCCGGAACTGGCCGTCAAAAGAGCTGATTTCCAGATGCCCGGCCGAACTGGCCCGGCCTTCCAGCGGGGCGTAGGTGCATTGCGGCGCCAGCAGGACGGCCTCCGGCGTGCCCGTGGGGCTGAAGCTTTCAATCTTCAATTGTTTGATGTCCAGCAGGCCGCCGGGCAGCGGCAGGGCCTCGGCCCCCGCCAGCCGCAGCTTGATGTGCTGGTCATTGGGGGCCTCGTAATACTGTTCCTGGGAAAAATCAGTCGCATGCAAATTCTTCACGTTACTCATCGGATCGTGCGCCGGCTTGTCCCCGGCTCCCGCCGTCGACAGGGTCAGCACCGCGCCCGCGGCCAGTAATATGGCCGGTAATATTTTTCCCGGAGTCAAAGTCATTCAGCGTACCTTTCCACAAACGATTGCCATTTGCCCTGGGCCTGCAAAATCAGCTCAATAATCTCGCGCACGGCCCCGTGGCCGCCGGCCGCCTTGGTGACATAATGCGCCGCGGCTTTGGGCTCGGCCATGGCGTCGCCCACGGCCACCGCCAGCCCGGCGCGCTTCAGCGGCCCCAGGTCAATGATATCATCTCCGACAAAACAAACGTCGCTCCAGTTCAAATTTTCCTGGGCCAGCAGCGTTTCCACCGCCGCCGTCTTGCTCAGGCTGTCGCCCTGCTGCACCAGAAAATCCACTTTCAGTTCGTCGGCCCGCAGTTTCGTCGCCAGGGAGGGCCGGGCGGAGACCCAGCCGACTTTCAGACCCGCGCGCCGGGCGACGACCAGGCCCAGGCCGTCGCGGATGCTGAACCGCTTGAACTCACGTTCGCCGCCAATGAAGATCGTGCCGTCGGTCAGCACCCCGTCCACATCGCAGAGCAGCAGCTTCACGCGCCGGAGCCGGGCGGCCAGCGGCCATTGGCGGGCGATGGCGGTTCGGCGGCCGGTGATTTTTTTGGTGGGTTTGCGCATGGGTTACTTTCGGACGGCGTTGAAAATTTTCTGGAGCTGTTTCAGCGTCGCCGCCATTTCGCCCAGGGGAATCATGTTCGGCCCGTCGCTCAAGGCTTCGTCGGGCTTGGGATGCGTTTCAATGAAGAGACCGTTCGCACCGACCGCCAGGGCCGCGCTGGCCAGCACCGGCGCAAATTCGCGCTGGCCGGCGGATTTATCGCCGCCGCCGCCGGGCAGTTGAACCGAGTGCGTCGCGTCGAAAATCACGGGGAAGCCGAACGCCTTCATGATGGGAATCGCGCGCATGTCGGCCACCAGATTGTTGTAGCCAAAGGTCGTGCCGCGCTCGGTGAGCAGCAGGTGTTTGGCCCCCGCGAGCCGGGCTTTTTCCGCCACGCGCCCCATTTCATTCGGGGACAGGAACTGCCCTTTCTTCAAATTTACGATTTTGCCGGTCGCCACGGCCGCCTCGATCAGATCGGTCTGGCGGCAGAGGAAGGCGGGAATTTGCAGGATGTCCACCACTGCCCCCGCCTCCGCGGCCTGGGCCTCGGTGTGGACATCCGTCAGCACCGGCACGCCGAATTCTTCGCGGATGCCCGCCAGCACCTTGAGCCCGGCGTCAATGCCCGGGCCCCGGAACGCCTTCCCGGACGTGCGGTTGGCCTTGTCGAAACTGGCCTTGAACACGTAAAAAATGTCGAGCTGCCGGCACGTTTTGACGAGCGCGGCGGCGACTTGCCGGCACAGCTTTTCGTTTTCGATCACGCACGGACCCGCGATCAGAAACAAACGGCGCGGCGCATTGAGGTTTTTCCAGATGGCGGCGGAATTGAGCACGGCAAACTTTTAACAGCGGCGCAACGAAAAGTAAATCACGGTTGCCGGTTCGTGGCGGAACCGCTGCGGCGGGAAGCCATCCAACCGGTCCATCCGGCTGGCGCCCCGTTGGCAACCGGCGGCCTCATTCTTCGAGCGGATGCAGCTTGAGGGCTGCCTCGGTTTTCTGGATGTCCGCCAGCGTGCCGGTTTGGAACCACCGGCCGTGGTGCGGCAGGCAGAACAGCCGCTTTTGGGCGAGCGCGCGCAACCAGAGCGTCTTGACGGAAAATTTGCCGGTCGGGGCGTCCCGCAGCACGCGCGGATGAAAAATGCCGATGCCGGCGATAATGTAGGGCGCGTCCGGCGCATGCCAGCCAATGGTGTTTTCCGGCTTGATGAAGAGCTGATCTTCCCCCTTGTCATGGCCCACCGCGCTGGCTTTGGGCTGGGCCAGCAGCAGAAAATCCATGGCCCCGTCGTCCCAGTGCTCGCTCAACCGGTCCAGCGCCGTCGCGCCGATGTCGCTCCACAGGATGTCGCTGTTGATGGCGAAAAGGGGGCCTTCGCCAAAGTAGGGCTCCGCCTGCTTCAGCCCCCCGCCGGTCTCGAGCGGTTCGGTTTCCTCGGAAAGCGTGACGCGGAAATCTTGGCAGCCCGCCAGGTGGGCCTGCAATTGTTCCTTGAGATAGGAGATATTGATGACCACTTCCTGGACGCCGTGGCGGCGGAGCTTGTCCAGGGCGTATTCAATCATCGGCCGGCCGGCCACCGGCACCAGCGGCTTGGGCGTGTGCTCGGTGAGCGGCTTGAGCCGCGCACCGTATCCCGCCGCGAGCAACATCGCTTTTTTAATCGGTAATGGCATGGCGTTCCATCCAGTTCTTCACCGCGGCCAGCGCCGGATGACCCAGCGCTTGGCGGAGCAGTCGTTCGACGCGCGGCGAGTGCAGCCGGCGGTAGTCCAGCTTGCCTTCGTGCCGCGCGAGCCGCTCAAAAATACCCAGCACCCGCGTGTGCCGCTGCGCCGCGAGAATCGCCAGCGAGGTGGCAAAGGCCGCCCGATCCAGCTTGGGAAAGGCGGCCAGATAGCGCGCCAGCAGCTTTTCCTGCAACGCGGCCGGCACGTCCCGGCGCGCGTCCTGCAGCAGGGAAATCAAATCATACGTCACCGGCCCGCGGTAGGCGTCCTGAAAATCCAGCAGCCCGGCCTGCCGGATGCCCGTCCGGTCGGGGAGCAGCATGAGATTCGCCACATGATAGTCGCGCAACAGCAGCGTGGCGGGCACGCCGTGCGCCAGCGGCAGCACCGCCCGCCAGGCGGCCCGGAAATCCTCTTTTTCGAGCGCGGAAACCTGGGGCGTGCGCCACGCCACGAACAGCTCGATGTCCTCCAGCATTTTCTCCGGCGTGTACGCCCGGAGATTTTCGGGGGCCGCCTGCGGCTTCCCGTGCAGCGCGATCAGGACGTCCGTGCCCAGCGTGAAGAGGGCTTCCGTGCTGTCCACCGCGGCGGGCGGCGGCTCCAGCTGCAAGGCCCCCTGCGCCGCGGCCGGCGGGCGGTGGGCTTCAAAAATGGCTTTCGCCGTCGCCGGCTGTTCAATGAGCTGCGCGAAACTCAGATCCCCGAAATCTTCCAGCAGCAACAGGCCGTTTGTGGTGTCCCGCGCCAGAATCTCCGGCGCGCTGAAACCTTGCTCGCGGAGATGCCGGGCCAGCCGGATGAACGGGGCGACGGAGTCCGGCAGGCGCGACGCGTCCATCAGGATGGCCGTCTGCTGTTCCCCGCGCAGCCGGAAATACTTTCGCGCCGAGGCGTCGCCGGTGAGCGGTTCGCACGCCGCGGTTTTCCACTGCGCGAAGCCGGACCATGCGCGGGATTCGGGCACGATCAGCCTGCGTTGCCGAGTTGCAGGCGGGGGTCCGCTTCCAACAGCGTCTTCAAATTGGGCCAGCCGGCGGCATTCATGTCATTGAACGCATTCAGATACACCGCCACGACTTCGTGCGGGTATTTGCCCAGCAGGAGTTCCACGGCGGCTTTGAGCTTGGCATCGTCCATCGCGCCCGGCAGGTCTTCCACCACGCCTTCTTCATTTTTAATTTCCAGCGCGTTGAGAAAATCCACGAGCATGGCCTTTTGTTTCTTGACCAGCCAGGCGCGGATGAAGGCCGCCGCCGCGGGATCGAGGTTCGGCTTGGTCAGCGCGGAGAGCATCGTGGTGTGGCGCTCGGCGCGGGGCTGGCGCTCCAGGAAGACCGGGCGGACATGTTTGGCTTCGGCCACTGCGGCCATGGCCGCTTTGTAGGCCGGCTTGTCAGATTCGAAAATGAAAGACAAAATGTCATTCGCCAGCGCAGGCGACATGAAGCCGAGGAGTTCGTGAGATTGGAGCATAAAATGAATTGAGCCGTGGCGGGATGCTATTGCGCGGGAGGATTGCCGGCATGGCAATTCTGGCAAAAATGTTGAAGGCATCCGTTAAACGTCATGCTTACAGCTATATCCGCTTCTCCCGTCCGGAGCAAGCCTGCGAATGCTTGGCGTAGGGGAGGGGAGGCACCTTGCCACCGTGCTGATCCTCGTCAGCCAACCCGCCCATTTGGGCTCCTCCTGGATGGCTTGCCAGCCTGGGAGCCGCCCGGACAGTGAGGCTCAAACCGCGCGTGACGCATCGCATTTTACCGGGGCCGTTCACGCAGCCGGTCCTGTCCGAAAAACGTGCATTTTTACGCTGCGTGAAAACCACCGGAAAGATTGTCTTCAAAATGACGTTGCCATCACACAAAGTGGGCGCGACGAAGATTCCGACAAAAATCTGCTCCACCGACCCCGGCCGCGTCCATTAACCGGGCGACATTTCAGCGGCGCGAACGGTGTTTTGCAGCAACATCGCAATCGTCATCGGACCAACTCCGCCGGGATTCGGCGTGATCCGGCCGGCGATGGGCTGGACATTTTTGAAATCCACATCACCCACCAGCTTCGTGCCGGTCTTGGAAGTCGCGTCCGGAATGCGGTTTACCCCCACATCCATGACCACCGCCCCGGGCTTGACCATGTCCGCCTTCACAAACTCAGCCACCCCGATGGCCGCCACAATGATGTCGGCCCGCAGGCAATGCGCCTTGATGTCACGCGTGGCCGAATGGCAGATGGTCACCGTGCTGTTGGCCGACTTGCCCTTCTGGCACAGCATCGCCGCCATGGGTTTGCCGACAATATTACCGCGGCCGAGCACCACCACTTCCGCCCCGTCCGTCTTCACGCCGGAGCGGACCAAAAGCTCCATGACGCCGGCGGGAGTGCAAGGTTTGAAGCCGGTGGTATCGCCGAGCATGAGCTTGCCGACATTGACCGGATGGAAACCATCAACATCTTTGGTCGGCAGCACGGTGGAGAACACCACCGATTCGCGAATCTGTTTGGGCAAAGGTGCCTGGACGAGAATGCCGTGCAGGCGCGACTCGCCATTCAGGCGGCCAATGAGTTTGAGCAGGTCCGCCTCGGACGTCTGGCCATCCAGAACGTGAGTTTCAGAGACGATGCCGAGTTCGGCACAGGCCTTTTCTTTCCGGCCCACGTAGACTTTGGAAGCGGGGTCTTCACCCACGCGGACAAAGGCAAGGCCGGGCACCACGCCGCGCGCTTTCAAGGCAGCGACGCGGGCGATGAGTTCCTGCTGGATCTGCGCCGCAATCGCGCGCCCGTCAATCAGATTGGTTACCACAGGTGGAACTTCTTGACCTTCAGCGGTGCGTTGGTTGAGAGCACGTAGATTTTTTGAACCGTGATCACCGGGGTGGCTTTCCAACGCGGTTCCAAACCTTCCTGGCCGGTCACATTGATGTGCAGGCCTTCATAACGGCCCAGGTCCAGATTGGTGGTCGTGGAGAACAGGTAGTTGATGGCCTTGCCATTGCTGGGATCATAAAGTTCGTAATACGTCGGCGCCACAATGCTCACGGACGAACGCACATAGCCTTCATGCGTGACAATGCGCGGGGGCGGCGGATTCGTGTCCAATATCATCGTCGGCGTTTCCATCACTGGAGCCGGCCGGACCGGCGGCGGCACCTGGGCCACCACGGGCGGCGGAACCGGCGCCAAAATCGGGGTCGGCGGCTGCGTGATGATCGGCTGGGGTTCCGGCACCGTGCTCGGGGTGGGCGGCACAACCGCCACGACCGGCGGTTCCGGGGTCACCACCGGCGGCACCGGCTGAACTGCCGGAGCGGCGCCCGCTTCCTGGTTCAAGAACCCGGCGGCAATGAACGCAAAGGCACTGGTCGGCGGCTCAATCTGGGTCCAGTCACCCTTGTTTCCAACCGGCGTAATGGTGGCACCCTTTTCCAAAAGGCCCAGCACACTGTAATTTTCACCCGGACCACCGCGCAAATTCAACTTCCGGGCGGTGACCACCTTGTTGGTGGCATCAATGAACTGGCTGTTGACCCAGACTTTGACTTCGGTCGGCAGCGCAATCTTCGCCCAGTGGGCCGGTTCGCCGGCAGCCGGCTTGTCCAGATTGATTTCCGTAATGACCGTGACGGTTTCGCCCTTCTTGACATGGCCGACCACTTCGCCCTTCAAACCGGCCTGACCGCGCAAGTTGACCTTTTCGGCCACCACGGTGGCGGGTCCGGCGACGAGCGGGATGGTGGGCTCGGCAATTTTCTTTTCCACCGGCTTGGCGGGCGCCTTGGTGCCCGGGGCCTTGGTCACGATCTTCTTGTCCTTCTTGTGTTTGACCACCGGCTTCTTCGCGGCGGCCTTGACGGGCGCTTCTCCTGTCGGAGCGACAGCAGGGGCGGGGGTTGCATTGACCGGCGGGAGAGTTGCCGGCACGGGGGCGTTTGTACTTACTTGCGCCACGGCACTCGTGGCCACCAACATTCCCAACACCAACCAGGAGTTCGTTTTCATAAATCTGAAGTCAAAGTTTTAATTTCCGTCGCATTCAACGTCCGCCATTTGCCCGGCTTCAATTCGCCGAGGCGGATTTTGCCAATCTGCATCCGCTGCAATTTTTTCACCGTAAGCGCCTGCGACTCAAACAGCCGCCGCACTTCGCGGTTCTTGCCTTCCCCCAGTTCCACCTCCACCACGCTTTTGGCCCGCGTGCTGGAAATTATCTTGCCATCGAGGATTTTCAGCTTGTCACCCTCGTGAATAATGCCGCGCTTGAACAGCCCCAGCAGCTCCGGCGTCACTTTTCCCTCGACCGTGGCGAGGTATTTTTTGCGGACACCATATCGCGGGTGCGTCAATCGCAAGGCGAATTGTCCATCATTCGTAAGAAAAATCAATCCTTCACTGTTGTAGTCCAAGCGCCCCACACTTTGGACGGTCTCCCATTCCCCCGGCAACAGCTCATAAATCGTCGGCCGGTTTAGCTCATCTTTGCGCGAACAGACACAGCCCACCGGCTTGTTCAGCGCAATGTAAACCAGCTTGCGGACGCTCACCGGCTTGCCATCCACCGTCACCCGGTCATGGCTGGGATCCACCTTGGAACCCAGCAGGCGGATGGTCTGGCCGTTGACGGCCACCCTTCCGTCCAAAATAAATTGCTCGCCGGCCCGGCGTGAAGCCACTCCGGCATCGGCGAGAAATTTTTGCAGGCGTATGTTCAATTCGTTACTTCGTCTAATCGCGAACCGTTGAATCGGTTGAACGATTTAACGATTCAACGATCATGGACTAGGCTGCGGGCTTGGTCTTGCGGAGACCGGTGATCCGGTCGCCGGCCTTCCACTGGCCGCGTTTCTTGAGCAGTTCGGTGCGTTCAAAACGCTTGAGGACATTGCGTTTACCGCCAAGAGTGGAGGCCGCGCGCAGGCTGGGATGCAGTGACATAATATTCTTTATTTGAGTTTCCGTTAAAAACGAGCTGCAAGGATAGCAAAAACTTTCCCGCCCGCAATGCAGAAATTTCACCAACTTCTTCATTGGCACGGAAATCGCACAGCCGGCAATGCCTCAAAGCCTCCCCCCAACCGGGCTCAAACCGCCCACGCCGCGAGCTCTTCGCGCAACTTTTCCACCGGCAAACCGACCACATTGCTGAAGGAACCGGAGATTTCGGCAATAATCAGCTCCCCGCGCTCCTGAATGGCATAGGCACCAGCCTTGTCGAGCGGATGGATGTGCTGCAAATATTCGCGGATCTGGCGCGCATTGAGCGGGTGAAAGAGCACGTCTGTGCTGACGGCGAAAATCCGCTCCCGGTGACTGCGGAGATGGATCAGGCTCACGCCGGTAACCACTTGATGCGTACGCCCCTGCAAACGCGCCAGCATCCGCCGGGCCTCGGCCAGGTTTTTGGGTTTGCCCAGAATTTCGTTATCGAGAAAAACCAGGGTGTCCGCCCCCAGCACAAGCGCATCGGGAATTTGTTTGGCGATGACGCGCGCCTTGCGGTGCGCGTTGAGCTGGCAGATTTCCAGCGGCGAAAGATGTTCATGCGCAAGCTCCTCGGCATGACCGGGCAGAACCCTGAATTTGACCGGCAACAGTTTGAGCAGTTCGGCCCGGCGCGGCGAGGCCGAAGCCAGAATGAGCGGCGGCAATTTCACGTTACCATGTTACCTCAGGACCAAAGCTTGTCGAGTGCCTGAAATTGGGGCGTGCGTCCGGCCGGATTTTTCGCTAATCCATCATGATGCAAAATCGCCGATCGCCCGCCAACCTCGCGCTCATTGGTTTCATGGGCACAGGCAAGACGTCCGTGGGTCGGCTGGTCGCGGAACTGCTCCGCTTCGATTTTCTTGACACGGATGAGCTCATCCAGTCGAACACCGGCCGGACGATTGCCGATATTTTTGCGCAGGACGGCGAGCCGGCCTTCCGGGCGTTGGAGCGCCAGGTGGTGGCCCAGCTGGCCCGGCACGAAAAAACCGTCATTGCCACGGGCGGGGGATTGCCCACCAACCCCGAAAATCTGGCCCTGCTGCGAACGTATGCGTTGGTCGTCTGCCTCTGCGCCCCGCCGGAAAAAATTTGGGAACGGGTCCGCCACCAGTCGCACCGGCCGCTGCTCCTCGATGCCGACCCGCAGAAAAAAATCCGCGACCTGCTGAAGCTCCGTGATCCTTTTTATCGCCAGGCCGATGTGCTGATCAATACTGACCAGCGCTCCGCGCGCGAGGTCGCCCAGCAAATCGCCCTCCAGTTCAAGCTCGCCACCCGCGGAAAATAATGAAGTCGCTCATCCGTCAACGTGCCTTGGAACTGGGCTTTGACGACTGCCGTTTTACCACCGCCGCGCCGCCGCCGCATGCCGCCGCCCTCCGAGACTGGCTCGCCCAAAAAAAACACGGCGAAATGGCGTGGCTGGAACGCAATGCAGAAAAACGCGTGGCCCCGCAAATGGTTTTGCCCGGGGCCGGCTCCATCATCGTTCTGGCGGTGAGCTACGACGCGCCAAAGGGGAAAACGGAAACGCCAAACCAACCCGCCGGTGTCGTGGCCCGCTACGCGCAATTCTCCGACTACCACGAAGTGCTCGCCGCACCCCTGCGGCAGCTTCAGGAATTCGTCAACCACCTCGGCGGCCACGGCACGCGCTCGCTCGGGTATGTGGACACCGGACCGGTCCTCGAGCGCGATCTGGCGCAGCGCGCCGGGCTGGGCTTCACCGGCAAGCATACCAACCTCATCAGCCGCCGGCTCGGCAATTGGATTTTCCTCGCGGAAATCCTCACGACCTTGCCGCTGGAACCCGATGCGCCGGAGCATAACCACTGCGGCAGCTGTACCCGCTGCCTCACCGCCTGCCCGACCAACGCCATCACGGCGCCGTTCCAACTGGATGCGCGGAAATGCATCTCCTATCTTACCATTGAATTAAAAGGCTCCATTCCCGTCGAATTCCGGCGCGCCATCGGCAACCGCATCTACGGCTGCGACGACTGCCTGGCGGCCTGTCCTTGGAACCGGTTTGCCCGGCTGGGAAAACTCATGGCCGACCATGCCCGCACGGATCTGGCGCAACCGGAATTGCTCGCCTTGCTGCGGCTGGACACGGCCGGCTTCAAGGCGCGCTTCGCCGGATCGCCGATATTGCGCACCAAACGCCGTGGCCTGCTGCGGAACGTATGTATCGCCCTGGGCAACGTCGGCGATGCGTCGGCGCTGCCGGATTTGCAGTCCGCCACCCACGATTCCGAACCCCTGATCGCCGAATCAGCGCACTGGGCCATGGCTGAAATCGCCGCCCGCTCGCCTGCCATCCGCTAAAAAGTCATCCTCACGCCCCGTCCGCTGTTTCCATAAACTATTCATTTGACATGGTTAACGAATGGACTCATTAATTAAACATTCGTTATTAATTTGATTTTACGTGAACTGGGAACCGGCAGATTTAAAAAATCGCTTCGCGGCGCGGGGGCCGCAGGGAGAGTTTCTGTCATTGTTGACCGGAAAAGAAACCGAGCAGGACTTGCGCGAGATCATTTTCCACCTGGCCCAGTCGTTTCAACATTCCCAACTGTGTCCCGCTGGCCGGGCCCACCAGCAATGTCCCTTCCGGATCATGGCCGGGCTGTCCCACAGCACCGTAAAAAATCTGGCCAATTCCATGTCGCCGCGCGACTGCCAGCACCTGTTTGAGATGGAATTGCAGTGCCGGACCGATCATCGGCCGGCCGACGCCCGGGCCATGGGCGGAGGCGCCTTTTGAATTTTGGCAGTCCACCGGAACCGCGCGGACAAAACACCGGCCGCCTGTACCTGACCCGCCACGCTGTTCCCGGTCAGTGACCCGTCTTCAATTCCACCACATCATGCGGCGCCGCTTCGCGCTGGCCGGCCGGGCTGACGCGGATGTAGCGGGCCTTCTCGCGCAGTTGCGCCAGATTCGCCGCCCCGAGATACCCCATGCCGCTCTGCATGCCGCCAATGAGCTGGGCCAGCACGCGATCCACCGAGCCACACACTTCCTTGAGCGCCTCAATCCCCTCCGCCGCCACTTTGCGGGTGGTATCGGCCTTTTCATGCCCATAACGCGCCGCGCTGCCCGACTTCATCGCCGCCAGGCTCCCCATGCCGCGATAATGCTTGTACATTTTGCCGCTGATTTCCACCGTTTCACCGGGCGCTTCCGAACAGCCCGCCAGAATGCCGCCGCAGATGACCGCCTGCGACAGCGTCATGGCCTTCACAATGTCGCCCGATTTGGTGATGCCGCCGTCGGCCAGCACCGCCACCTTCTTCTTCGCCGCCGCGCGCGAACAAATATATAGCGCCGTCATCTGCGGAATCCCCACGCCGGCCACGATGCGCGTGGTGCAAATCGACCCCGGCCCCTGGCCCACCTTGATCGCGTTCGCCCCGCAGTCGGCGAGATATTCCACCCCCGCCGCGCTCGTCACATTGCCCGCGATGATCGGCAGTTTCGGAAAGGCGCCGCGCAGCACCCTGACCGTGTCCCCCACGCCTTTGCTGTGGCCGTGCGCCGTGGAAACCGCCACCACATCCACGCCGCGCTCCACCAGCCCGCCCACGTGCGTCAGGATGCGTTCCCGGTCCAGCTCGCCGAAGGCATTGCGCGTGGCCGAAACGGCCGCCCCGCAAACCAGCCGGAACTGCGCGTCCCGCGCCGGCTTGAACTGCGCCTTGCGCTCCTGCTGGATGCGTTCCACGTCGCTCAGCGTAATCAGCCCGAGCATGTGGTCCGTGTCATCCACCACCAGCAACTTGTGGATGCCGATGTGTTCCGTAAAAAACTTGTCCGCCCGGGCGATGGGATCCTTGCCCAGTTCCTTTTTCGTGATCGTGTGCACCTGGCTCCGTGGCGTCAGGGCCTCCATCACTTTCTTCCCGGCGTAACGCGGCTTCACGACATGCCCGGAAAGCAGGCCCACGAGCTTGCCCTGGTCATCCACCACCGGGAAGGTGCTGAACCCGAATTTCCGCTCCTCGATCTGCTTCAATACGTCGCCGATCAACTCGGTCGGTGACACCTTGATGGGATCCTGGATCAGCCCCTGCACGTGATACTTCACGCGGCTGACCTCGGAAAGCTGCTGCTTCTCCGGCATGTTGTAATGAATGAGCCCCAGACCGCCGTTGAGCGCCATGGCGATGGCCATGCGCGATTCCGTCACCGTGTCCATGTCCGAGGAAATCACCGGGATGTTCAGTTGCAGGCTGTCCGCCAGCACCGTGTCCAATTGCGTGTCCCGCGGCAGGACTTCCGAATACAGCGTCGCCAGCGTGATGTCATCAAACGTCAGGCCGATTTTTTGGTTCGTCGGAAAAAAAGTCTCCGCCGCCAGGTAGAAGGTGTCGTCAGGTTGAGAAATGCGTGTCGCTGCCATGTCAGAAAATGCCGGTTACCCGGGTGTCTTGGCAAGAAAATTTCAACTCAATGCGGATGCAGATGGTGCAAAATGTGCGGCCGCTCCAGCCCGTGCGCCAGCATCAGCTTTTCATCAGAAAGCAACTCCACCGTGCGGCCATCGGCAATCATTTCGCCGTGATCCAAAATGATCGTCCGCGCGCAGAGCTCCACCGCCAGCTCCAAATCGTGCGTCGCCATCAGCTTCGTCGCCGGCAGCCGCCGCAGCATGGCCTTGAATTCGCGCCGGCCCCGCGGGTCGAGATCGCTCGTGGGTTCGTCCAGCACCAGCACCCCGGGCTCGCACGCGAGCACCCCGGCCAGACACGCCCGGCGCTTCTCGCCGTGGCTCAAATGGTGAGTCGCCCGTGCTTCAAATCCCGCCAGCCCCACCTGCGCCAGCGCGTTTTTGACCCGCCCCGCAATTTCCGCCGCGCCCAGCCCGAGCTGCTGCGGGCCGAACGCCACGTCCTCCGCCACCGTGGGACAGAACAACTGGTCGTCCGGATCTTGAAACACCAGGCCCACCTGGCGCCGGATGCTTTCCAGGTTTTCCGCCGTTACCGGCTGCCCGTAAATTTTCACCGCGCCCGCGGCCGGTTTCTCCGGCAGCAACCCGTTCAAGTGCAGCAGCAGCGTCGACTTGCCCGACCCGTTCGGCCCCAGCAGGGCAATGCATTCCCCCGGCAGCACGCGGAAACTGATGCCGCGCAGCGCTTCCGTGCCGTCGTGGTAACGGTATTTCAGATCGGTGATTTCGATCGCGTTCATCTTATTTCCAGCCGCGGGCGCACATGGCGTTGTAAATCCGTTCCGCCCGTTCCGAGGCCCGCACAAACAACTGGCCGGCCACCGAGGAAAGCGCCTGCCATTGGAAACGCCGTCCGCGCGTGAACGTCCGGCTCGCCCGGGCCCGGCGCATCCGTTCCGATTCCTCCGCCAGCACGAACAAATACCGGTGCATCAGCGTCAGCGTCGTCACGAACAGCCACGGCACCCGCAGCCGCTGCAAAACCCGCAGCAGCTCCGTGAACGGCGTCGTGCTCGAAAGCAGCAGGGTCGTCAGCAGACAGAGGTTCGCCTTGAACAGCACCACCGCAAAAATCTTGCCGCCGCCCGGCTGAAACAACATCAGCCCCGCCACGCCCAGCACCAGCGGCTCCAGCAGCAACAGCCGTTTCCACAGCCACCGCCAGGGCATCTGGCTGGCCGCCAGCAGGCCCGCCAAAATGACCGTCACCACCAGCAAGCCCGCCCAGCGGTCGCGCGGCAACAGCACCACCGTCAGCACCAGCCCCAGCGCCCCGGCCAGTTTCAGCTCCGCCGGAGCGTGATGCAGCCGGCTGTGCCCGTGGCCCGGCGGATGGAAATGATGCGCGCCCATGGTCAACCCTCTGCCGCCAGCACGGCCCGCTCCCGGCAAAAACCGCCGCCGCCAAGGCCCGCCGCGGCCCCGCTTGAGCCGGTCAATATCCCGGTAACGAATGGCCGGGGATGTGATTTCGCAAGCCGCTCGGAGCGTTCCTTCCTCTCCGCGTTTTGCGATGGCAAAATGGGGGGAGGGCAGGGGAGAGGTGCTTCGTGTTCATGCTTTGCCTTGAAACACTGCGTCCTGTTGCCAAGCCTTAAACCAAGGACTGCGTTCCCATGCCCCCGGCCCGCCGCGCGCTGCCGCTGGCGGTTAAACCCGGAGACGCCGCCGGATATTATGATTATATTTGACCGTAACACTTGGCTTATTACACTAAAATAAATTCGTAACACCAACCTGAATTAAACCCCGCGCCGGCGCAAGATTTTATGCACATACCCGACGGATTTCTGGACGCCAAAACGCTGGTGCTCACCGGTGTGTTGTCCGCCGGCGGGCTGGCGGTGGCCGCCCGCCAGGTCAACCGCACGCTGCCCCGCCGAAAGATTCCCCTGATGGGGCTCGGCGCCGCCTTCCTCTTCGCGGCGCAGATGCTGAATTTTCCCGTGGGCGTCGGCACCTCGGGCCATCTCCTCGGCGGCGTGCTGGCCGGGGTCCTGCTGGGGCCGGGTGCGGCCGCCATCGTCCTCGCCTGCGTGCTGCTCGTCCAGGCGCTGCTCTTCAGCGACGGCGGCGTGCTCGCCCTCGGCGCGAACATCTTCAACATGGCCTTCATCGGCGGCGTGGGCGGTTACGCCATTTACGCCACGGCGCGCCGGCTGCTGCCGGGGCTGCGCGGAAGGATCACCGCCATATTTTTCGCTGCCTGGTGCTCCACCGTGCTGGCGGCCTTGACCTGTGCGGGCGAACTGACCCTCTCCGGCCGCATCAGTCCTGGTCTGGTGTTTCCCGTCATGCTCGGCACCCATGCCCTCATCGGCATCGGGGAAGGCCTCATCACCGCCCTCGTGATTCTCGCCATCGCCCGCACCCGACCGGATTTGCTCGAAGCCGAAGCCACGCCCGCCGCCCGCCGCGGCACCGGCCTCGAATTTCTCGCCTTCGGCCTCGTCATCGCCCTGGGGCTGGCCATTTTCGTGGCCCCCTACGCCTGTGCCTGGCCGGACGGATTGGACCAGGCCGCGCAGAAATTTGGCTTTGCCGCTCGCGCCACCTCCCTCATAAAAGCGTGGATTCCTGACTACCAAATGCCCGGCATCAGCTCCACCGGCATCGCCACCGCCGTTGCCGGCGCCATTGGCACCCTCATTATGTTCGGCCTCGCCTGCGTCGTCGGCCGGCTGCTCGTGCGGCCGCCGGCCGATCCGGACGCAAACCAACGATAGTATTTCGCAACCCGCCGGCAGTGGGCTGAAATATTCGTGTTAATCTTTGCGCCCGTCCGCCGATGATGAGCCGTCGGTTGACACCCATGATGCCGAAACTCATCTTCGCGGCCGCTGGTTTGTGCCTGGCCGGGAACCTGGCGGCGGCATCCGGCGGCACGACCAACTGTCCCGCGCCTTCCCTCTGGGAACGCGAAACGCTTACCGGCGACTGGGGCGGCCTCCGCCCCCGTGCGTCGGCTTCCGGTTTTGATTTCGGCCTCGAATACACCGGCGAAGTTCTCGCCAACACGCAGGGCGGCGTGGAGCGCGCTGCCCTGTATCAGCACTTGTTGCAAGGCGTCGTCGAGGTGAACCCCGAAAAGTTCTCCGGCTGGCATGGCGCTCTGTTTCACGCCAGCGGCCTGTGGATCGCCGGGAGCGAACCCCACTCCCGCAACGACATCGCCGGGCTCACCGGCAGCGTTTATTCCGATCCCAGCAACCTTTCCGCCTACGACACCATCCGGCTGTTTGAATTGTGGCTGGAGCAAAGTTTCTGGTCGGGAAAAGTCTCCCTCAAACTCGGCCAGCTGGCCCTGGATCAGGAATTCATCTGCGACGACAACGCCGGCGTCTTCATCAGCGGCACCCATGGCTGGCCCGCGTTCGTGGGCTCGACCCTCCCGTTTGGCGGCCCGGCTTACCCGCTGGCCGGCACCGGCGCCCGGCTCACCTTCAAACCCGCCGACAACCTCAGCCTGCAAGCCGCGTTGGTCGATGGCGATGTGCAGGATCAAGCCACCCACAACCAGCACGGCACCCACATGGGCTTTCACGGAGCCGACGCCTTGCTCACCATGGTCGAAATCGCCTACCACCGCCATGAGTTGGCTGACGACGACAGCTTGCCCGGCTGCTACAAACTCGGTGCGTGGTATTACACCTCGGATTTTCCCGATCCCAGCCGCGACACCGCCGGCCGCAGTCTGCAAGACGACGGCACCCTCTCGGGCTTTCCGTCC
>Ga0302321_100000622_pt1 | contig 30791 bp, 12 predicted proteins | sample Fen_T0_1_FD_202505 | JGI IMG/M metagenome (GOLD analysis project Ga0302321, IMG submission 202505) | Peat permafrost microbial communities from Stordalen Mire near Abisko, Sweden - Fen_T0_1 | ecosystem: Environmental > Terrestrial > Soil > Wetlands > Permafrost | place: Sweden: Abisko... | reverse complement strand
GGAACAAAAAAGGCCGGGCTTCTTTCGAAACCCGGCCTGTAGTTCTTATGGGCTATTTGAAGACTACTTTTTCGTCTTCCACATCCACGGTGACCTTGCCGCCGCCGGTAAACTTGCCGGCCAGCAACTCCATCGAGAGCGGGCTCTCGACGAACTTCTGGATGGCGCGCCGCAGAGGCCGCGCGCCAAAGGCCGGATCGTAACCTTCCTTGGCCAGCCAGGCGCGCGCTGCCGCAGTCAGCTTGACTTTGACGCCGTACTCGTTCAGGCGGTCCATGACTTCCTTGATTTGCAGGTCGACGATCTCTTCCATCTCGGGCAACGAGAGCGGCGAGAACATGATCACTTCGTCGATGCGGTTGAGGAATTCGGGGCGGAAGGTGCTCTTGAGGGCCTTCTCGATCTTGTCGTGCGACTCGCGTTCCTCGTCGTCTGCCTTTGTCTGCAAGAAGCCGAGCGTGCCGCCCTTACGTACGTACTCGGTGCCCAGGTTGGAGGTCATGATCAAGACCGTGTTGCGGAAATCGACCACGTTGCCCTGGCCATCGGTCAGGCGGCCGTCGTCCAGGATTTGCAGGAGCGCATTCCAGACTTCGGGGTGCGCCTTTTCGATCTCGTCGAACAAAATCACTCGATAGGGGCGGCGGCGGACAGCCTCGGTTAACTGGCCACCTTCTTCGTAGCCAACGTAGCCGGGAGGCGCGCCGAACAGGCGGCTGACGGTGTGCTGTTCGCGGTATTCGGACATATCGATGCGCACCAGGGCGTCTTCATCGTCGAACATGAACTCAGCCAGGGCCTTGGCAACTTCGGTCTTGCCGACCCCTGATGGGCCGATGAAGATGAACGAGCCGACCGGGCGGGCCGGGTCTTTCAAGCCGGAGCGGGCGCGGCGGATGGCATCCGAAATGGCGTGGATGGCTTCCTCCTGGCCGATGATGCGTTCGTGCAGGCGTTCTTCCATGTGCAGGAGCTTTTGCGATTCAGCTTCCATCATCTGATTGATGGGGATACCCGTCCATTGGTGGACGACTTCGGCAATATCGTTAACGTCCACCACTTCGTCCAGCTTGTGCTCTGATTCCCACTGGTCGCGCTTGGCCTTGAACTCATCGCCCTTGCGCAGGCGTTCCACCTTGATCTCGGCGGCGCGCTGGTAATCGCGCGAATTGGAGGAGGCGTCTTCATCGGCCTGGAGCTTGTCGATCTCGGTCTTCATGTCCTTGAGCTCGGGGGGCATCGAGTACAGAGCCACGCGCAGTTTGGCGGCGGCCTCGTCCATCAGGTCGATGGCCTTATCGGGCAGGCGCCGGTCGGTGACGTAACGGTCGGCAAACCGGGCGGCTGCGGCCAGGGCCTCGTCAGAGTAGCGCACCTTGTGATGGGCCTCGTAGCGGTCGCGCAGCCCAAATAGCATCTTGATCGTGTTATCCACCGTGGGCTCTTCCACGTAGATCGGGGCAAAGCGGCGTTCGAGGGCGGCATCCTTCTCGATGAATTTGTGGAATTCGTCCAGCGTCGTGGCGCCGATGCACTGCAACTCACCGCGCGCCAGGGCCGGCTTGAGCATATTGGATGCGTCCATCGCACCCTGGGCTGCGCCGGCGCCGACGACGGTGTGCAGTTCGTCGATCATCATGATGATGTCGCCCTGTGAGCGCTGCACTTCCTCGATGACCGCCTTGAGGCGCTCCTCGAACTCGCCGCGGAAGCGCGAACCGGCAATCATCGAGCCCAGGTCGAGGGCGACGACCTTCTTGCCCGAAAGGATTTCGGGGACGTCGTTGGTGGCGATCTTTTGGGCCAGGCCTTCGACGATGGCGGTCTTGCCTACGCCGGCTTCGCCGATCAGGACGGGGTTGTTCTTGGTGCGCCGGGACAGGATTTGGATGAGGCGCAGGATTTCATTGTCACGGCCGATGACCGGGTCGAGTTTCCCTTCACGGGCCAGTTGGGTCAGGTCGCGCGAATATTTCTCGAGCGTGCGGTAACGCGTTTCGGCCTGTGGGTCGGTTACGCGCTGGCCGCCGCGCAACTGCTGGACGGCTTCGTAAACGCGGTCACGAGTGAGGCCGGCGCTCTCGAGGATGCGCGCCGCCGGGGTATTGCGTTCGGTCAGGATTGCCAGGAACATGTGCTCGGTGGAAATATATTCATCCTTCAGGCGGTTGGCTTCTTCGTTGGCCAGGTCGATAATCCGCTTGACGCGCGGGGTGATGAAGATCTGGCCTGCTCCGCCACCGAAGATATTGGCCTTGGGGCTGGCGCGCAGGGTCGCATCCAGGCGGTCAGCCAGGGCCTGGGCATTGACGTTCAGGTTGCCGAGGATCTGTGGGATGACGCCATCGGGCTGCTCGATCAGGGCCAGCAGGATGTGCTCGGTATCGATCTGGTTGTGTCCGTAACGTTGGATGATCTCGGCCGCGCGCTGCGCTGCTTCTTGCGCGCGTTCGGTAAATCGGTCAAATCGCATCATAAGCGGAGTGTCCTTTCAACCCCTGCCTTTTCACCCCGTGTGACAGGTGAGAACAGGCGAGGTAATGGAGCGATTATAGCAAAAGTATGTTGGCAATTTGAAAGAACGGCGTAAGAACAGTATTTGATTCTATTCTACACGGATTTTGGGAAAGAGCGAAAAAAGAGAAGGGCAGAAAGGAACAGAAAATAGTGAATAGTAAATTGCGAGGGCATCAGCGTGATAACCGGGCGGATCTGCCGGCAGGGCCGGGACGGTATCCCGACATAGGCCCCAAGAAGACCCCTAAGCCTCTGGCCAGGTTTGTGAGCGCTGGGCAAGCCATTAACCCATGAAAGATACCAGGAAATTGTTGATGATATGCACGATCACTGGCGGCCAGAGCGAATTGGTGCGCTTGAGCAGCCAGCCAAACAACAAGGCGATGGCGAACACACCCATGGAACTACTGAGCAGGCCCGGCCCCAGGCCGTTGGTCCAGATCCAGTTGGGCCAGTGCATGGCAGTAAACAGGAGTGCCTGGAGCAGGTTGGCCTTCCAGAAGTCCATGCGAGCGGCCAACTGCGGCAGTACGAAGCCGCGGAACATGGTTTCTTCGACGATCGGGGAGAAGAAGACCTGCCCAAGGACGCCCAGCCAGGCAGCAGGAGCAGCCTGCAGCAGCGCTGCGAGCGTGCGGCCCGAGGTGAACTTCTCAAAGGTGAAGATGGCGACGAAGAAGAGCAGAGTGACCACACTTCCAATCGCCAGCCCGCGCCGGTCAAGCCTTGTGGTGATCTTCATGGATGTCAGGGGATTGTCTCGCTCGAGCCACAGGAGATAAGCCGCTGCGGGAAGCACCCACAACAGGAATTTGACGCCATTCGAGAAAAACCACCGGCCTGGCCCTTCGGGGATAGACAGATCGACGGCCGAGTAGAAGACGGTGGCGCGCACGAGCCAGACGAGGTAGAAGAGCAGGAAGAAGAGCAGGAAAGTACGGAAGGGGGTTTTCATACTTTATAAACAAGAGGTGACGATCGCCTTCGAAAGCGACCGGCACCTTAGTAGTGCAAGCTCGATGGTTTTCATAAGACACAGACGGCAGTATCACTTTGATTGAAAAAACACTACCCTTTCAACCAATTCATCAATTACTTCCTGCGATGGGAGCTCAACCGAATCTAGCTTTTCTCCAAGCATTATCAATACATCTTGGCTTGGATATGGTAATGCTCTTAAGTCCGTCGCGTTTACTTGTGTATGCCCATTGAATAACCTAAAAAACTTATCAACAATTGTAGAGTTGAGATATAAGGAAAGCCCCCGAGCTACTAATGCTGATAAGCCGTGTCCTTTACTGTGAAACACATTCAGATGATTCTCAAAGCCTACCCATTCAGATGCAACATTAGCAGGGTCAAAAATAGCCGCAACAATACGTCGTTTCTCTTCCTTAGACGAAAATCTTCTGGTTAATGTATAAAATCCATTTGGCAAAAGCCACTTTCGAGTTGCTGTCAAATCGTCAAGAGAATTAGGCTTCTTGCCATTTGGTTTAGGCCAAACAACGGTACCTTTACGAAAATGTGCAGGGTAAATCAAAGGTACAGATGAAGGCGGAACGTCTTTGTGGACGAATGGTCTAAGTCGAAATTCAACAACTGGGCCGGTTGATACCGTAATGCCCAAATCATTTAGGGAATGAGTAAGCTTCTTGATTCGTCTGACAATTTCGGCGTCCTCATTTAGCACAGGAAGATGTATTGTCAATTCAGCATTGTCGGGATGAATAATATCGCGAAAATGAACTTGCCGAGAATTCAGGCTTTGGAAATCAGAACCTTTACTGGTGGATATGACTACTTGAGGCGCTTGAACAGCTTTTGAGACATGGTAGATAATGTTCTCTTGCAACACTTCGTCATCACGGAAGGCCACATCACGCGTTTCGAGAACGTGAATTTGGCATATGCTGGTCTCAGAAAGTAAAATCCTTCGGAACGGCAGAAAATACGGGCCATTTGCGAAGCTGCGTGGAGTAATCGCCACCAACTCGCCATTTATATCGAGTAACTTGACTGCCAACGCCACAAATGCTGCATATAAATTCGTAACCTCAATACCTGCACGCCTCAGTGACTTTCGATGCGCCGACACGCTCTGAATTTTCTTGTAGGGCGGGTTAGTAATAACGTGTGTATAGGTGGGTCGCTCTACAAAAAGCCCACCTTCCAAAGCTTCAGAAGCATGTTCAATAAAGTCTCGCTGAAGTAGCCGATATGTCAATTGAATACCAGCATCTTTTGCAACTTTGACACAGTCATCCAGCGTTAAGCGTAATGTATCGGCTAGATGGGTATCGATTTCATAGGCGGTGACCGAAACTCGCTGTGGGGGTCTCGCCTCTGAGCATAAACGTTGAATGAAAGCTGCGGTAAGAGAGCCGACACCCGCTCCCGGATCAAGCAAAGCGATTTCAGGCTGCGAAATGTCCGTAAACATTGAAGCCATGAACTCAGCAATCGTAGCTGGTGTCATAAATTGGCCAAGTTCCGATTTAGTAGTTGGCACAAGATACGCAAGAGCCTTTAGCCTACGACTGTCAGCATTAGATGAGAGGGTGGTCTTGTGAGTAGACGACGATGGGAAATAGCCCGATTCATTTAGAATGACAGTCATTTGTCCCTCCTGGCATAAGCTGTCCCTGTCGACTCAATAGCTAAGAAATGTTTGGCTGGATCTTCCATAATCCAAAGGTAAGTTCCAGGCGGCAAGTTCTTATACTTACCTTGGCGCGTGGCGGCTACTTTCCAAGTCTGGTAAGCTGTCGTGAAGTTAATTCCGGTTTTGCCACTCCGCGCAGCAAACATCGTTAATTGGTTGAATTTGTGAAAATCAACCTCTCCATCGCTCGTAACCGCCTCTACCACCCAAAGTTGGTCACTAGCCGGACACCACAAAAGCACATCAGGCATGGCATCATTCAACGTAAATCGAATTCCTGCTAAGGCCAATGTTTTTTGCTGTGTTTCTGTAATGCGGTCCCCGTCGCCATCATCCACATAAATCACTTCATAACCGGGCAGAAAATTCTGAGCATATACTGTTTGGCAGGCTTGAATAAGGTCACTATGTTTAGTATCAACTGCTTTCTTCGCTAATTCTGCCATCTTCGCTTGAAGTTCAAGTCGGCCTCGAACCTGATCTTCTTGAATCCATTTATTCAGTTGTAGTTCCAATTCAGCATCGGGAGCAGTCAAGACATCCAGAAAATCCGCAGCCAACCTGTAGGCCGAATTTGGTGACTTCGCGACTGGATGTCCCAAGATAAAGGCGCCAGTTTCTGGCTGAAGATATACTGGCTCAATTGCTCCAAGTTCACGGAGCGGCTTGATCCAATAATCTCTTCCCTCGCGATCGAGTCTGGTCGCGCTTCGCTGATATATGCCTATATGGGCTGCAATATGTTGCGTTGATGCTCCATCGCAAAATCTTGTTCCTGGTCGAGCATTTGTAAAAAAGCTGGGCGTTATATCATCTAATAATGCAAAAACAGCGCCAACAATATCATCAGATTCTCGATCAATCGTCTTCAGTACTGAACGAATCCGAGCTTTTGTTACACCCTGAAGTTGATTGGGTAGCGAACTATCTCTGAGTTGTATGATGCGGTCTTGAAGTGGCATAGGGTTTTAGTTGTTTATTGTTAACAGATACCAGGATCATGATCTTACTACAGCGTGAATTCCTGCCACAAAAAAAACTAGATGTCTCTAGCATGCATAATACAGACACAATTATAGCCCCCAAACCGCCACTGTTTTATGGGCAGACCACATCTACTGGTAGGTGATTTCTTCTATTCGCCAGGTCTCTTCGCCGAGCAGCTTCTTCAGGCGCTCGAACAACTCGGGGCCGATGCGGGTGGTGTCGTTGGGGAAGTCGATCAGGTGGCCCTTGCCGTTTTCAAAGATCTGGAACTGGAAACGGTCCTTGCCGGGCTGCGAGATCAGAATACCGTAGACATTCTTAATGCGCCGGCGATCGCGGTCCGGATCGGCGGATGGGCGCAGGAAGATCGTCAGCAACTGCGGCGGCAGGCTGTCGTCGTGGACCGGCTCGGGGGGCGGGGGCGCAATCGGTTGATAAGAGGGCGGCGAGGCCGCGGGGGCAGGGGCCGGAACGGCCTGCGCTGCGGAAGCAGCAGGCGCCACGGGCGCGGGTGTCTCTACCACGGCAGGAGATGCCTGCCCTTCATCCAACTCAGGCTCAAGCTGCTGCATGGCCAGAACGTCGTCCAACGGAGCCGCGGCTGCGGTTTGTGTCCTGGGAGGTAGGACGTAATCGTTCCACTCGGGCGGGTCGTCGGGAGGCAGCGGCATATCGCCGTCGAAATCATCATCCGGGTCGGGTTGGTATACAGCAACCGGCGCGGCCACGTGATGGGGGGTTGACTGTGTATTGACCCTTGGGGCAGGCTCCGGACGCTGGACTGCCTTTGGCGGCGACGGGCGCACCGCAACAGGCTTGCCCGGGTCCTTTGTCCTTGGTCCGTCGTCAGGCTTCGCCACAGTTGGCGGAGGCGCATCGGGCGATTCGTAGTAGGTCACGTCAGTGCGGATGACATCTACCAGCACCTTGGGCGGCTGGTTGGTAGCGTCCACCTTGCCGTCAATGACGATGACTTTGCCTTCCTGGCACAACTCGCGGTATTTTTCCCAGGTGCGCGGGAAGATCACCGCCTCGATGTTGCCGGTCATATCTTCAAGGGTGACAAAGCCCATCATCTTGTCGGTCTTGGTCTTGTAGGGCCGGGCGGCAGCGACCATGCCGGCCACGCGCACGCGCTCTTCGTGCGCGGCGTCGAGCAGCGTGATGGCATTATGGCTGACGGCCTTGGTGAGCAGTTCGGTATAGGTCGAGAGCGGGTGATCCGACAGGTACAGCCCAATCAGCTCGCGCTCCCAGTTGAGCATTTCCTTGCGGTCGCCATGCACGTCGGGCAGGCGGATGACCTCGTCCTGAACGCCGCTGGCACCGCCGAACAGCGACATCTGCCCGGCCTCGATGGCACGGAAGTGGCTGCTGCTGGCCGAGACGATGTGGTCCAGCGCTGCCAACAGCGCCGCGCGGTCGCCGAAGTCATCCATGGCGCCGACCTTGATCAGGCACTCCAGAGCGCGCTTGCCGACGGCGCGCAGGTCCACACGGCGCGAGAAGTCGTTGATATCCTTGAACGGGCCCCCGTCCTGGCGGGCGGCGACGATCAGGTCGACCGGGCCCTGCCCGACGTTCTTGATGGCGCCCATACTGAAGCGGATGGCGGGTTTCACGCCAGCGGGTTTTTCGGGGGTCTCGTCCGCCTGTTCTTCGATCGTAAAGCCAAACTTCGAATGGTTGACGTCCGGCTGCAGCACGCCGATGCCCATGGCGCGTGAATCGGCGGCATACATGGCGATCTTGGCGGCGTCGTCCTTGAAGACCGACATCAACGCGGACATGTACTCGGCGGGGTAATACGTCTTCAGATAGGCCGTCTGGACGGAGATGACGCCGTAATCGGCGGCGTGACTGTTGTGGACCAGGATGTCGTTAGCGATGAAGTTATGGTCGCCGGGTACTTCAAGATCGTAAGTTTGTTTTTCTCCTACGTACTCGATGCTAACGATTTCATCCCAATAAATGTCGTTTTCACTTAAACGTCGAATGGACGGATCGTCAAAATATTCTGCCAGGCGACCCATTGTTTGGCGGGTAAATCCGCGTTTGGTGACAGTGTGCGCAGGATAAAACTCACGCTGGGCAATTCCGCTTTGAGAATTGAGATCCAGCCATGTGATGCCAGTGCGTTCTTTGGCAGTACGTATGAGTTCCTTCGCCGCAACAGGAATGACATCTTTTGTACCAACCACGCGAGTGGGCTGTTTGGTGAGTAAGGCAACCATTGCGCTGCGGTTCTTGTCGCTTGTCAAATATATACCCACAGTATCCGCAAACGCCGCGAGGTTTTCATAACCTGTGATATATAACTGCCAGCCAATACGGCCTTCTTTGTAAGGAAAAGTTACTTTTCGAAGACGACTGATAATGCCCAAGCGCAAAAACAGATGTTGCATCTGGCGCGCCATACGTTCAGATGCCGTGGCATAGAATGCACAATGGCTCCGCGGGTCAAGATGTCCATCCCCTTCCCACATACGGCTCAAAAGTAAGGCGACCTGACGATTGGTCAGTTCGAATGCTGCGGCTGGGATTTCTTTTTCATGTGCAGTCTTGCCCAATATACCAAGTTCGCCCGCCCATGTGAAAATCTCAGGAGGAATAGAACGATCAATTCGCCCCGCATACACTGACCAAGTGGCTTTATGAATCTTTGCGGTACAACGAACATTCTCAAAGCTTTCAGCGGCTCTAATAAAGTCCTGAACCTGGTCATTATCCTGGTTGTAATAATAAACTGAATGTGGGTGACAAAGGTTCCCTTCGGCAAGCAAATGACCAAGAGCAATCACTTTATGGTCTGCCCATTCCCGTTTGCCTTCAACGGGCAAGTTGCGCGGCACTGCGATCAGTTCACCATTCTGTAAATGATCGAGAATTTTCCAGCCGCCATATGTATAGAAAGGGTGGTTAGCCGTTGCTTCGATTTGATGTCCAAGAGCTGTAGTCAGCCGGTAAACGGACTTGACCCCATTATCCATCGCACATGAAACATGACTTGGGCGTAGTCTCAAAGATTCGGTATCGGTGGATAAGGTGCAAGTGAGATCGACCGTGCGGTTGTAAATGTCCTCGATGCGTACCAACCGTCCAGTATCCGCATCCAGCACTTCCACATCACCCGGCAGGCACTTGTTGAACCCATAACGCGCGAACTCTTCCCAGTCGGTGAAGATGGCGTCGGCGGTCTCGGGCGCGATGCCGCGCTCGGAGGCGCCCTTGATGAATTTCTGTTTGTGCTTGACGATCTTATCGGCCTGTTTCTTGGAGATGGCCTTGCGCAGCTCGTCCGACTCGGATGCGGTGTAACCGGCCATCTCGACGGCGGCGCGCATCAATTGTTCCTGGTAGATGGGGATGCCGTAGGTATCGCTGAAGATCGGCTCCATCGACGGGTGGCGGTATTGCACCAGCTCTTCGCCGTGCATGCGTTTGATGTAGCTGGGGATGAAATCCAGCGGGCCGGGGCGGTAGAGCGCCACCATGGCGATGATGTGATCGAGGTTCTTGGGCTTCATCTCGATCATCCAGCGCGTCATCCCCGACCCCTCTACCTGGAAGATTCCGGCAGTCTGGCCGCGCCCGTAGATCTTGAAGGACTCGGGATCGTCGACGGGGATGTTCTGCAGGTTAAGTTCCAACCCGTGGCGCTCATGGATCAACTCGCAGGCGCGCGCCATGACCGTCAGGGTAGAGAGGCCCAGGAAGTCGACCTTGAGCATGCCCAGGCTTTCGAGCACGCCCATCTCGAACTGGGTGACGGTCTTGATGGGGGTCTCTTCCGAGCCGGAGGTGGGGCGGTGCAGCGGCAGGTATTCGAGCAGCGGGCGGTCGCTGATGACCACGCCGGCGGCGTGCGTGCCGGCGTTGCGCACGGTGCCTTCCATGTGCAGGGCGGTCTCGATCAGTTCCTTGAGCTGCGGATCGGAATTGTAAGCCGCCTTCAATTCCGGCACCTGCTCGAGCGCTTCGCTCAGGCTGACAGGTTTGCCGGGCACGTTGGGCACGAGCTTGGCGACCCGGTCGACTTCGGGGATGGGGATGTCCATGACGCGCGCCACGTCGCGCAGGGCGCCGCGCGCGGCCATGGTGCCAAAGGTGATGATCTGGGCAACCTTGTCATCGCCATATTTCTGGGCGCAGTACTCGAGCATGCGCGAACGCAGGTCGTCACGGAAGTCCAGGTCGATATCGGGCATGGAGATGCGGCCCGGGTTGAGGAAGCGTTCGAAGATCAAGCCATGGTGGATGGGGTCGACCACGGTGATGTCGAGGGTGTAGGCCACGATCGAACCGGCTGCCGAGCCGCGCGCGTTGTACCAGATGCCCTGCTCGCGGGCGTAGCGGCACAGGTCCCACACGATCAGGAAGTAGGCGTTGAAGCCCATCTTGTGGATCACGCCCAACTCGTAGTCCAGGCGCTCGCGCACCTTCTGGCTGGTAGCGGCAGAACCGTAACGCCGCTCGGCGCCTGCCTCGCACAATTTGCGCAGGTAGGTCTCGGCGGTGAAGCCCTCAGGCACCGGGAACTCGGGCAGGTGGTAGCCCTTGAAGGACAGGTCCACTGCGCAGCGTTCGGCGATGGCCAGGGTGTTGGAGAGTGCCTCGGGCACCTCGGCGAAGAGCTCGGCCATCTCCTGCGGCGTGCGCAGGTAGTAGGACGGGTCCGTCATGCGCATGCGGTTGGTATCAGAGAGCAAGGTGCCGGTCTGGATGGCGAGCAGCACGTCCTGGTATTTGGCGTCGCCGGGTTCTATATAATGCACGTCGTTGGTAGCCACGTAGCGCGCCGAGTGTTTTGCGCCCAGCTCGAGCAGCTTCTTGTTGAGGTCGGTCAGTTCCTTGATATTGTGGGACTGCAGCTCGACGTAGAAGCGCTCCGGGCCGAAGACGTCGTAGTACCAGTTCAGCTTGCGCACGGCTTCTTCGGGGTGCTCGTCGAGCAGCGTGCGTGGGATCTCGGCCGACATGCAGCCGGAAGTGGCGATCAGGCCATCGGAGTGCGCGGCCAGGAAATCGTGGTCGATACGCGGGAAGTAATAGAAGCCTTCCAGTTGGGCTGCTGAGGCGATGGCCAGCAGGTTGCGGTAGCCGGTCTCGTTTTCGGCCAGCAGCAGCAGGTGCGAAGACTTCTTGTCGAGCTTGGAGTCGCGCTCCTTCATGCCGCGCGCGGCCATGTACGTTTCCATGCCGATGATCGGCTTGACCCCGGCCTCTTTGGCGGCGTTGAAGAACTCCACCACACCGAACATCGTGCCGTGGTCGGTAATGGCCAGCGCGGGCATGTCCATCTCCTTGGCGCGTTTGACGAGCTTCTTGATGTTGGAGAAGCCATCGAGCAGCGAGTAAACGGTATGGACGTGGAGGTGGACGAAGGGATCGGTCATGGGGTTGTGTGTCGTGCTAAAAAGATTATAGCATTTATGGAAGCCCGGCTACCCGACAGTTGGCTTAAAATATTGGAACAGAAGTTCTCTTTAAGATCAGGCATGAGAAGTAAGATAAGAACGAAGGGCAACACCGGACAGGTTTTTTACAGTCGCCCCTACTCAGAAGCGGCTCAAATCTTTCTCAATCGTGGGGTGGCAGCGTTGCACCAAACCATAAACCGTTCTATACTTGACTTACCAATCCCAGATGCAGGTGGCGGGGGCGCCGGCAACCTAGAAAGAAACCTATGCCTGACAACAAAAATACTCCGACCCAAGAACTAAAAATCGTCATCCTGGCAGCCGGGGATGAAAGTATCTCCACCACGCCGATCCTGCTGCAAACCCTGGGGGATCGCAAGGTGATCGATTACGTGCTGCAGAACGCGCGCCAGTTCGCCAAGCCCGAGGACATTACCATTATCGTCGGGCACCAGCAAAAAGAGATGCGCGCCCACCTGGGGGAGGCATATCAGTACATCCACCAGGACAAGCGCCTGGGCACCGGCCACGCCGTGCTGCAGCTCAAACCCCTGCTCCAGGATTTCCATGGCGACCTGCTGATCCTGTACGGCGATACGCCCCTGTTTCACGCCGACTCGATCCGCGGGCTGATCAACCGCCACCACCTGCGCCAGGCGCACCTGACGCTATTGACGGGCGTGATCGCGCACACGCATCCTTACGGGCGCATCATCCGCGACGTCTCGGGCCAGATCGTCGACATCATCGAGGCCGCTGAGGCATCCAAAGCCATCAGCGAGATCCGCGAGCTGAACGTGGGCGCCTATGTCGCGCGCGCCGATGCCATCTTCCCCGTGCTCGAAAAGCTCGCCCCTTCCCCCGACGGCACCTACCGCCTGACGGACTGCGCTCATAACATGATCCGTACCCAGCTGACGGTGGAAAGCTACCAGATCTACGACCAGGACGAGGTCCAGGGCATCAACACCGCCGAAGACCTGGCCCAGGCCGCCTTCATCGTCCAGAAACGCCTTTTCCGCCCGCACCGCCCGGGCGCGGAAAGCACCGTGGCCTTTGGCACGGGCGGCTGGCGCGCCGTGATCGGCGAAGGCTTCACCATGTTCAACGTGCGCCGTCTCTGCCAGGCCCTGGCCAACAACATCATCCTGCGCAGGCAGGAAAAACAGGGCGTGCTGATCGGCTACGACCGGCGCTTCCTGTCGGACCGCGCCGGGGAAGTGGCCGCCGAGGTCTTCGCCGGCAACAACATCCCGGTGGTGCTGCTCTCCGAGGACGCGCCGACCCCGCTGATCACCTACGCCACTGCGCTGCTGCACTCTGCCTACGGGCTGGCCTTTACTGCCAGCCACAACCCGCCCGAATGGAACGGCCTCAAGGTCTTCCTGGACGACGGCTCGCTGCTGCTCGACGAGGAGACCCGCCAGATCGAGACCGAGACCAACGCCATGAGCGTCGCAGACGTGGTCAGGATCGACCTGGACATGGCCATCGAAGCCGGCGTGATCGTGCGCCGCGACATGACCAACGAATACGTCGACGCCATCGAGAAATTCGTCGACCTGGACGTCATCCGCAAGGCCAACCTCAAGGTGATCGTCGACCCGATGTACGGCGTCGGCCAGCTGACTCTGGATATCATCCTGACCGAGGCGCGCTGCCGGGTCGAGTTCATCCACGAACGCCGTAACCCGCTCTTCGGCGGGCGCTCCCCCGCCCCAGACCTGGAAGCGCTGCAGCAGTTGATCACCACCATCCAGGATGGCAAATACGATCTGGGCATGGCCACCGACGGCGACGCGGACCGCATCGCCATCGTCGACGAGTTGGGCAATTACATCTCCACCAATGACATCCTGCTGCTGGTCTACTGGTACATGCACGAAGTGCGCGGCGAGCGCGGTGGCGTGGTGCGCAACCTGGCCACCACGCATTTGCTGGACCGCATGGCTGCAAAGTTCGGTGAGAAGAGCATCGAGGTGCCGGTCGGCTTCAAACACATCGCCGCGGGCATGGTCCAGCACAATTCCCTGCTGGGCGGCGAATCGAGCGGCGGCCTGACCGTGCGCGGGCACATCCTTGGCAAGGATGGCATCTTCGCCTGCGCGCTGGTGGTCGAGATGCTGGCGCGCACCGGCAAGCGCCTGTCGCAGCTGCAAGAGGAAGTCTATAAGATCACCGGGCGGCTGTATTCGCTCGAAGAAAACATGGGCGCTTACCCCGTCAAGAGCATTTCGCACAGCGACGGCACCAAGGTGCTGATGGACAACGACAACTGGGCCCTGCTGCGCTTCTCCGGCACCGAACCGGTGCTGCGCCTGATGGTCGAGGCCGACAGCCCCGCGAAGGCCCGTGAATTGATCGAATGGTTGAAGCAGTTCTGTTCCACCAGTTGATGATTTGCCAACCGGGAAGGCCTTTCTCGGCCCAAAAACAGACATGCCGGTGTACCTATGAAAAGCGATCGACCCGATAGTATTCTGCGACGGATCACCGATTTCTTTGCCACGCGCTTCCAAGGGCAGTCTTCACCACAAGACAATGCTCACGGCGAGTTGGACGTTGACGTCTCGCCGCAGGAGTGGGGGGATGAGACCAAATTTCATGAATTCAGGGTCGTCTACGAACGGCTCGAAGCCGAACACGACTTGAGTGAATGTGCGCGCATGCTGGAACTGCCGGCAGAGCAGCGTGAGGCGCTGCCCCCCGATAAGAAGACCTGGCTCACCTACTACGAAGGGCGGTTGCTCGCCAATTCCACACGCTGGCAGGAGGCCCTGGCAACCTGGCAGCCTCTGCGCGAGCAGGAGCTCGAACCGGAGTTGCGCGCCTGGCTGGCAAACGATTTGGCCCGGGCCTACTATTACCTGGGCCAATGGGCAGCGGCGACGGAACAGGCCCAGGCCGCCCTGCTGGCCTGGCGCAGCCTGGGTGACCGGGCCGGCGAGGCCCAAGGGTTGAACAACCTGGGCGTCCTTTGCCTGGCACAGGGAAAATGGGGCGACGCGCTGGACTACCACCGCCTCAGCCTGGAGATCAAACGCAAAACCGGCGATCAGAAAGGGCAGGCAAATTCGCTGATCAACATCGGCAACCTGCACAGCCGGCAAGGGAAGTACCGCAGCGCAATGGCGGAATATGAAGAGGGCCGGGTAATCTACCATGAAATCGGCGACCAGGCCGGCGAAGCGCTAACACTGGCCAACAGCGGCCTGATTTACCAATCCCAGGGCAGGCTGGCGGAAGCGTTGAGCCAATTCAAGCAAACCCTTGCACTGGCTCGCCAGGCACAGGAGCGCTGGATAGAGGCGCGGGCCCTGATCGACATTGGAACCATTTACCGCCAGCAGGGGGACTTCGCCCAGGCAACTGCGCAGTTCGAGACCGCCTTGACGCTTGCCCGTGAAATAAAAAACCCCAACATCGAAATCACTGTCCGTACCGAATTAGGAATTACATCCTGGATCCGGTTCAACTGGGACAAGGCGCTGGCACAGTACCAGGCCAGCCTGCAACTGGCGCGCGAGACCGGCGACCAGGACGCCCAGGCCATGCTACAGCGCTTTATCGGGATGTTATACAAATCGAACAGCCGCTGGAAAGAGGCCTTATCCCAACTCCAGGCCGGTTTGGAAATCGTGCAGACGGCTGGAGACCGGCCGGGAGAAGCCCAATTCCTGTCAGAGATCGGGGCCGTTTACCTGTCCTGGGGACAGTGGGACGCGGCGCTGACGTTCTTCGAACGCGCGCTGGGCATCGATCGAGAGCTCGGGGACCGGCCCCATGAAGCGGAGGCATTGACCTCAAGCGGGGCAGTTCTGCATGCCAAAGGAGATTGGGCCAAAGCGCGGGCACAGCTTGCAGCCAGTCTGGAGATCGTGCGCGAAACGGATGACAGGGTCCAGGAAGCCATCGTCCTCCTCCAGTTGGGCGCAATCGATCAAGCACAGGGCCAGTGGGCACAAGCTTTGCAGAACTTCCAAAACAGCCGGGATACGGCGAAAGAACTGGGCCTGCCAGGCATACAGTGCAGAGCATCGATCGATTCATGCGCGGTCCTGGCATTCCAGGGAAATTGGGCCGCCGCACGAGGCCAGCTCGATGCGGCCATGGAAATTGCTACCACCTTGGAAAACAAACGCATGCAGGCGCAAATCCTGTTCAGCCTGGGAAGGATTTGCGGGCATCAGGGCCAATGGGCCGAAGGCCTGCAAGCCTTCCAACGCAGCCTACAGATCGAACATGAATTGGGCAATGCCAGGAGCCAGATCACCATCCTGAACGGGATCGGCAGCCTGTACAGACGCCAGGGCAAGTGGGCCGAGTCGTTGGCTGCGCTCGAGAGCAGTTCGCAGATTGCGCTGGCAAACGACGATCGCCAGGGCCAGATGTGGGCCTTGATCAACCTCAGCCTGACGTTCGAGCGCCAGGGGTCTTGGGACCAGGCCCTGGAACGCCTGCAAGCTGCGCTGGCCATCTCCCGGGAAACCGGCAATCATCACCATGAGAACAACATCTTGATGCTGGTTGGCGGGCTCTATCTGCGACTAGATAAATGGAATGAGGCACTGGCCCAGTTCCAGGCGCTGGAGAAGCCTTCCCGTGAAACGGACGACCGGCTTGCGCTGGGCAGTTTGCTGCTCGGCATAGGCCTGGCCCGTCAAGCGCAGGGAGGTTGGGAAGAGGCGTTGGCAAAGTACCAGGAGGCCCTGTCGATTTTCCGCGAAACAGGGTACCGCGCGGGCGAAGCTGCGATCCTGACCAGCCTCGGCAACCTGTATTGGGCCAAGGGCCAATGGCCCGAGGCGCTGAAGCAGCACCAGGTCGGCCTGGAAATCCGGCAGGCGCTGGGTGACCGGCTCGGCGAGGCCAGAATACGCAACAATCTGGCCCTGGTGCTGCATTCGCAATCGCAGTGGGCCGAGGCCTTGCGCCAATACCGGGATGCCCGGACAGTATTCCAGGAGTTCAACGACCGCTCCGGTGAAAGTACGGTGCTTTGCAACATCGGCAATATCTCCCGCTCCACAGGCAACTGGGACCAGGCCCTGGCCGAGCTCCAGGCCAGCCTGCAGATCAAACTAGACTTGGGGAGCCGCCATGGGGAGGCGGTCGTACGGAACAACATCGGGCTGGTATATTGGGCCCGCAGCGAGTGGACGGAGTCATTAAAACAATTACAGGCCGGCCTGGAGATTGCGCGCCAGCTTGGCGACCCCGACATCGAAAGCTCGATCTTGAACAACATTAGCAATATCCACTGGGCACGCGGCCAGTGGACCGCAGCCATGGACAGTTACCAGGCCAGCCTGGAGATTGCGCGCCGACTGGGCGACAAACCAGGGGAGATGGTGGCATTGATCGGCGTGGGCTTGATCCATCGGGCCAATGGGGAATGGGATCAGGCGCTGTCTTGCTATCAGGATAGCCTGCAATTGGCACAACAACTCGGCGCCCGCAATCAACAATCCACGGCGTTGCAGAACATCGGCGCGCTTCTTAATCTGCAAGGCAAAAGGCAGCAAGCCTTGCAGCATTACCAGGCCAGTCTCGAAATCAAGCGCCAGTTGGGTGACCGCCAGGACATTTCAAAGCTGGTGAAGAACATCGGCCACATCTACGATCATTCGGGAAAATGGGCCGAAGCGCTCTCCCAGTACGATGAGAGCCTGCAAATCTCGAAGGAACTGGGCGACCGGAAAGGCATCGCCGGTGTATCGACCGATATCGGAACGATCTACCAGAAACAAGGCAAATGGCAAGAGGCTTTGGACCAGTACCAGACCGGCCTGGATCTCTACCAGGCGCTCGGCGACTCTATCGGCAAAGGCATGGTGCTGAACAATATTGGCAACATCTACCAGTTGCAGGGCAAATGGGATGAGGCGCTGGCGCGACACCAATCCAGTCTGGCCATCAAAATAGAAATCGGCGACCTATACGGCCAGTCGCAGTCCCTGTGCAACATCGGGAATGCCTATATTGCGCAAGGGCATTGGGCTGAAGCATTGGACAAATACCAGGCCGCCATGGCGATCCAACACAGGTTGGGAGCCCGGCCAGACGAGATGATCGTTCTTAACAACATCGGGAATATCTACATGGCTCAGGGCAAACGCAACCTGGCGTTGGCCAGTTACCGAAACAGCCTGGGGCTGGCCCGTGAGCTGGGCGACCCACAAAATGAGGCAAGAGCTATGAACAATATCGGGAACCTTCACGAAACTAAGGGCGAGTGGCAGCAAGCCCGCGAGAACTACGAGGCCAACCTGGCTGCCCGCCTAAAGCTTGGTGACCGGCGCGGCCAGGCAATGGCGCTGGGCAATCTGGCGCACCTGTACTTGCTGCAAAGCCAATGGGAAAAATCACTCGAATTCGGCAACCAGGCGCTGGTCATCTTCAAGGAGATTGGCGACCAGCCCGGCGAGGCGCAGGTATTGAATAATCTCGGCCAGGCCTACAGCGAGAGCGGCACATGGCAGCAAGCCCTGGAGTGTTTCAACCAGAGCTTACGCATCAAAGAAAAGATTGGAGATGAACCGGGGAAGGCCTATACATTCCACCAATTGGGGCAGCACCACAAGCGGCGCGGCGAGTGGCAGCCTGCGCAGGAATACTTTCAGCGGGCACTGGCGGTTCGCCGCAAGCTGAACGATCCCATCGGCTTAAGCGAAACCCTGGACGCGCTCGGCGAAATCTATCGCCGGCGTGGCATGTGGGGTGAAACACTGAAGACTCACCAGGAAGCCCTGCTGGTTTGGGAAAAACTGGCCAAACTGGAACAGGAGCCTGAATAAACCACACAAGAGCCGCTTGACTGGTTAAAGCAGTTTTGTTCGACGAATTAAACCACCCCGCTCAATGCTTGGCGTGCGCAATCTTCTCCCAAAGCACGGCAGGCGAATCCTTGAGAAAAGACAGGCTGATACCCCGGTATTCGATGTCGACATACCTGGTCTTTGCCCATGCGGATAAGTCCTGGGTAGCGTAATGAAAACCCTGCACGTAAACCGGGAGCAGCTTTTTGATCGAGTAATTCAAATCGTACTTGTTATGCCCCGGCACGCTTGTCATACCGTGTGAACTGATCACGCCGGAAAGGTCCGGGGCCAGATGGGCAATATACCTGTCCGATTTACCAAGAAAGTCGATGGCCCTTCTATCGATAAAGTAAGGGAGTGTACCCGCCCAGTACACCCCGATGGTTGCATCACGCGTAGTGAACTGATCGATGGCAATCGCCGTGTTGACGTTCTTCTGATTGAAGTCTGTCTGATACGGTTTTTCAAAAAAATAGATTTCGGGCAAGAACCGCGTGTTTATCACGTGCAATCCGGCCAGCACCAGCACGGCGACCAGCAACTCGTTGAGATATCTTTTCGATAAAAACGGATTGCGCAGGAAGTAATTGTGAAAGAATTCTGTATCGACGGCGGCATTCACCAAGGCATTGGCCGCCAGGATGAATAATATGAACACCAGCGGCATGGCCGGAGAGAGCATGCGCCAATAATCCCACGGGTCGCCCCCGACGTAAATTTGATAGGCGAGCGCGGTAAACATGATCGAGAACAGCAGCAGCTTTTTCTTTCCAAAATCGAAGAGCAGCTCGGCGGTGGCCGGGATCAAGACTACCGCGGCTTCTACTAGGAAAATCGCGACGAAACCGACGCCATTCCCGATCCGTACAAAAAACGGCATGCCGGTCATCTTAAGAGTATAGGTGTTGGGCAAGAAATCTCCATAGTATAAATACTGGAACAAGGTCTGCCCGACAACGAACACAGCGTACAGTCCTACGAACGGCAAGATGCGCCAGATGCTTTTCCTGAGCGAGATTGCGTCAAAACCGTCCCAAATGACATACGCCCAGATGAGAATGGCAAATAGGATGGAATCGTTCCTGGTCAAGTATGCCAACCCCAGGGTCACGGACATTACCAACAAAAGAAAGGACTTGCGGCTGTGCGTGAAAGCCAGCGCCGCAAGCACGGCGCCCAACAGGCAAACTGTCAGCAGCCCGGTCTCCATGCCCATCAATGACCAGTAAGCCAATGGGTAGTAAGCCAGGGCGCAGAAAAAGGTCAGAATCTTGATTACAGCCTGGCGTTGATAGGCTTCTCCCTCAACGAAATACCCGGCGATTTGCCTGCTCAGGAATGCAATCGCCAACATAAAAAGCGCCCCCAAAACCTGGATAACCAACACAGCGCTCGACTTATCGAAGAGCAGCGTTGCCAGGGACATCAGCAAAGTCATCAAAAGATTGGTATAACCCTGGATGCGCTCCCCCGCGTTCCAGACCAACCCCAGGCCGTGTGAGAAGTTCCAGGCGTAGCGCATGGAAATCATGGCGTCGTCGATCAAACAAAAATAGCGCTTGCCGTCGATGGCGATGAAAGAGCTTTTATAAATAAAAGCGGCACTCCAGGCGACAAAGCCCGCAACGATAACGACCAGGATCGTCGTTTCTATTTTCCGGCTTGGTTGTTCCAATAGTTTTACCTCGGAATGGGATGCTTGAAATTATAACATGGCTCGATATTGGCTCTCCGGCAGCTTGCCGACGCGCACAGGGTGATCGCATTTGGGCTTTTCCCCGTAGCCTTTGGTCGGTTTCTTGAAGTTAAAGGCCATCGCGATGGTGCAATGTAGCCCGCAGGGGCTTTCATGTAATGAGCCAGGGCTTTAGCCCCGGCGAAACGGGCAAAAGACACACAATATTCTCCAAATGCGTTTGCCCTGCCAACGCGCAAAACCTTTCGATGCATCATCTCGATGCATGCTAAAATAATCCTGTAATCCTTCATGGAGAAGATTTCATTATGCGCTATGGACATTTTGACGATGCAAACCGCGAATATGTGATCGAACGCCCGGATGTGCCGGTCTCGTGGACGAACTATCTCGGCGTCAAAGATATGTGCACGGTGATCTCGCACAATGCCGGCGGCTACTCATTCTACAAGTCGGCGGAACACCAGCGCATCACGCGCTTCCGCCAGAACGGCGTGCCGCTCGACCGGCCCGGCCATTACGTCTACCTGCGCGACGACGACACCGGTGAGTACTGGTCCGTTTCGTGGCAGCCTACCGGCAAGGATCTGTCCAAGGCCAAATACGAGTGCCGCCACGGCCTGTCTTACTCCAAATTCTCCTGCGACTACCAAGGCATCCAAGCCGAACAGCTGCTCTTCATTCCCGTCGACGACGACGTCGAGCTGTGGGACGTGCGCATCAAGAACATCTCCGGCAAGCCGCGCCGCCTGAGCGTCTTCTCCTACGTCGAGTTCTCCTTCCACACCATCGAGATCGACAACCAGAACCTGCAGATGAGCCTGTACGCCAGCGGCTCCAGCTACCAGGACGGCGTGATCGAGTACGATTTCTTCTACGAACCCTGGACCTATCACTACATGACGGCCAGCTTCACGCCCGATAGCTTCGACTGCCTGCGCGACCGCTTTATCGGCAACTATCGCACCGAAACGAACCCCGCAGCCGTGGAACGCGGCGAGTGCTCCGGCAGCTTCGAACTGGGCGGCAACCACTGCGGTGGGCTGCACAAGCGCCTGACGCTCGAGCCCGGCGCAGATACCCGGCTGGTCCTCATGCTGGGCGTCGGCCCGCGCGCTACAGGACAGGAAATCCGCAAGAAGTATTCGGACCTGGGCAAGGTTGACGCGGCCTTCGCCGCCTTGAAGGAGCATTGGGACCGCCGGCTGGCAAAGTTCCAGGTCAAGACACCGCACACCGGCTTGAACACCATGGTCAACATCTGGACCCTGTACCAGGCCGAGACCTGCGTGGTCTGGTCGCGCTTCGCCTCGTTTATCGAGGTCGGCGGACGCACCGGCCTGGGCTACCGCGATACATCCCAGGACGTGCTGAGCGTCCCGCACACCAACCCCGAGAAAGTCAAAGAGCGCATGGTCGAGCTGTTCAACGGCCAGGTCAGCGCAGGTTATGGCCTGCACCTGTTCGACCCGGAGCTGTTCAAGCCGCACGAAGTGCGCCTGCCCGGTGTCAAGCTGCCAACGGTGGTGCCCACCCCCAATCTCGCCGACCTGATCCACGGGCTGGCGGATACCTGCTCCGATGACGCGCTGTGGATCATCGCCTCGGTCTGCGAGTACGTCAAGGAGACCGGCGACGTGGCCTTCTTCGACCAGGTCATCCCGTTTGCGGACCAGGGCGAAGCCACGGTCTACGAGCATCTCAAGCGCTCGCTGGATTTCTCCGCCGAGCAGATCGGCCAGACCGGCATCTGCAAGGGCCTGCGCGCCGACTGGAACGACTGTCTGAACCTGGGCGGCGGCGAGAGCGCCATGGTTTCCTTCCTGCACCACTGGGCGCTGATCAACTTCATCGAGGCCGCGCGTTTCCTGGGGCGTGAAGCCGACGTCCAGAAATACACGGCCATGGCCGCCAAGGTGCGCAAAGCTTGCGAAGACAACCTGTGGGACGGCGAGTGGTACCTGCGCGGCTTCACTCGCAAAGGCATCAAGATCGGCTCTTCAGAGAACGAGGAAGGCAAGATCTTCATCGAGAGCAACTCCCTGGCCGTGCTTTCCGAAGCCGCCTCGCCCGAGCGCGGGCGCAAGGCGCTGGACTCGGTCGACAAATACCTGTATTCCAAATACGGCATCCACCTGCTCTGGCCGGCCTTCTCCAAGCCGGACGACGACATCGGCTACGTGACGCGCGTCTACAAGGGTATCAAGGAAAACGCCGCCATCTTCAGCCATCCCAACCCGTGGGTGGTGGTGGCCGAGTGCAAACTGGGACGCGGCGCGCGCGCCATGAAGTTCTACGACGCGCTGCTGCCCTACAACCAGAACGACATCATCGAAATCCGCGAAGCCGAACCCTATTCCTACTGCCAGTTCGTCATGGGCCGGGACCACACTGCCCACGGGCGCGCGCGCCATCCCTGGCTGACGGGCAGCGCCGGCTGGATGTATTACGCGGTCACACACTGGATGCTGGGTGTGCGCCCCGGCTTCGACGGTCTGACTGTCGACCCGTGCGTCCCCGCTGACTGGCACGACTTCGAGATCACCCGCCAGTGGCGCGGCGCCACCTACAATATCAAAGTCGGCAACCCCAATGGCGTCGAGAAGGGCGTCAAGTCGGTCATGCTGAACGGGAAACCCGTCCAGGGCGCCATCCCGGCCCAGCCGGCCGGCTCGGTCAACGAGGTGCTGGTGGTGATGGGATAGAAAACCCGTAAAAGAGAAAGAAAGAAAATAGATCAAAGTGTTTATTACCCAATAATTCATGGGGCTTGAGTCAGACGGAGATGTCTGGCCTCTCGGGCCAGGATTGCTACTCAACATCGAAAAGCTATGGAATCTCAGATACAGGCATGAAGCTGATATTAATTGATGGTGGGCCCGCTTCGGGGAAAAATACGCTGGGAGCTTTGTTGGTCCACAAGCTGACGGAACCCGGCGCTCAATATATCCTTTTAGACCTGGATGTCTACGTCGAAAAAATCAACCCTTCCTGGATATGGAAGGACAAACAAGAGAAGCGAAAAGATCTTCAAAAAGCCAGGGAAGACTTCACACAAGATATCAATCGTTATTTGCAACAGAGTCTTAGTGTGATTGCTATTGGCCAAAGGTTCCTAACAAGAGATGAGATCGTCGATTTCATCGAAAGGCTGAAGGGAGTGCGTCCAACCTGCTATCTATATCATCTGAGCCCTCCTTTTCAAATAAGAAAACAAAGACTGGAACAAAGGGGACCAAGTGTATTGATCGACATCGAAAAGGATCAGATGGAGCGGGATCTAAACCCAAGGTGGTACGGGCATGTTTACGAAAACATCCATTCCCCAACCGAGGACGCCGAGCAGATATCGAGATTAATTCAAAACGATAAAGGGCTTCTCGATACCGTTTTTTGGGGATGACTGATAGGATGCCCCAGGGTTGATGGAGGGCGTCTTCGAAGTGCCGTGCTATGGGACGGCTGTAGTGGTCGAGCCGATTTCGTAACGGCGCATGATTTGCACCAATAAAGCTTGGTCGGATAATAAGTGGGCCTCGGTCTTTCGTCCTCCGTCCTCATAAGAGTTCTATCAGACCCGGCAGCGCCAACGGACCTGTCGGGTCTTTCTTTGATATAATCTTTGCGCGAAAGGCTATTTTCCTATGCTTCCAAAAATACTGACCGTCCTGAGCGGCGACCCGAACAAACGCCAGATCGAAAAACTGATCGAAGTGGCCGACCATATCAACGAGCTCGAGCCCGACTTCGAGAAACTCTCTGACGACGCACTGCGTGCCAAGACCGACGAGTTCCGCGCACACCTCGCCGCCGAACTGGACGGCATCGAAGACGAAAAAGAGCGCCAGGAGGTCGAGCAGGCCGTACTCGAAGAGCTGATGCCCGAGGCTTTTGCCACCGTGCGCGAGGCCTCCAAGCGCACGCTCGGCCAGCGCCATTACGACGTGCAACTAATGGGCGGCACAGCCCTGCACCGCAAGACCATTGCCGAGATGCGCACCGGCGAAGGCAAGACGCTCGTCGCCACCCTGCCGGTCTACCTGAATGCGCTGACCGGGCGCGGCGTGCACCTGATCACCGTCAACGACTACCTGGCCCGCCGCGATGCCAAGTGGATGGGACCCATCTATCACGCCTTGGGCATGACCGTCGGCATCTTACAGATGGCCGCCGTCACCGAAAACGGCAAGAAGGCCTTCATCTACGACCCTGAAAAGGAAAGCCCGCGCGAAGACCAGGACAAGCTGCGCCTGGTCGACCGCGTCCACGCTTACAAGACCGACATCACCTACGGCACCAACGCCGAGTTCGGTTTCGATTACCTGCGCGACAACATGGTCTATACTCCAGCGGAGAAGGTCCAGCGCGGTCACTACTACGCCATCGTCGACGAAGTCGATAACGTCCTGATCGACGAAGCGCGCACCCCCTTGATCATCTCCGGCCCGGCCTCGGGCGAGTTGGAGACCTACGGTCTGATGGCCGCCATCGTCCGCCAGTTGACGCCCGAAGATTACGAGATCAACGAAAAAGATCGCAACATCGCCCTGACCGAGATCGGCACGCCGCACGTCGAGCAGTTGCTCGGCCAGCCGCTGCGCGACCCGGACCGCCCCGAAGATGTGACCCCCGAACAGGCGCGCTTGCTTGGCTTCCTTGAACAGGCCCTGCGTGCGCAGTACCTGTTCAAACGCAACAAGGACTATCTCGTCCAGGGCGGCAAGGTGGTCATCGTGGATGAGTTCACCGGGCGGCAGATGCCTGGCCGGCGCTGGTCGGACGGCCTGCACCAGGCCATCGAGGCCAAGGAAGGCGTCAAGGTCGAGCCCGAAAACATCACCTACGCCACCATCACCCTGCAAAACTACTTCCGCATGTACCAGAAGCTGGCCGGCATGACCGGTACGGCCATCACCGAGGCGGAAGAGTTCCACAAGATCTACAAGCTCGAAGTCCTGCCGATCCCCACCAACCTCGAATATAGTGGTACGCGCAGCGATTCATCCCTGGTGGAAATCAAGACCAAAGATGATGATGGATACGCCATCGCCTACTTCGCCGGGCGCACGGATCTGGAAAAGAAGCCCATTCTGTGGCGGCGCACCGACTACCCCGATTCGGTTTTCCGTACCGCTGAAGCCAAGCTGCGCGCTATCGTGCGGGAAATCATTCGCGACCATACCATGGGGCGACCGATCCTGGTAGGCACCACCTCGGTGGATAACTCCGAGCGTATTTCCAACCGCCTACGTGCTGAGCCGGCGCGTCGCCTGCTCCAGATCCTGCTGCTGCGCGAACTCTGGTTCCAGAAGAATGACAAGGAGCAGGATGGGCGTCTATTCGAGGAACTCGAGCCGCTCTACAAACCGCTCGACCAGCTCGAGCCCACCTTCCTGCGCCAGTTTGCGAAGCCGCTAGAAGTCTCCATCAACCTCGAGGAGCCCGATAACCTGGCCCGGCTGCTGAACATCCTGCGCCTGGAGCCCGAAAACGCCGAGCGCTTGAAGGCTGTAATGCAAGGCGGCGTGCCCCACGAGGTCTTGAACGCCCGCAAGCATACCGAAGAGAGCCAGATCATCGCGGGTGCCGGCGCCTTTGGCGCCGTAACCATCGCCACCAACATGGCCGGCCGCGGTGTCGATATCAAGCTCGGCGGCGAAGTGGCCGACGAGATTACGGCGGTCGTCAGCCGCGTGCTGCGTCGGGCCGGGCTAGAACCCTACAACATGCGCCTGGAAGAACAGCGCCAGGCCCTGCTCAAGATGAATACCGCCGATTTCGGCATCTACGAATCCGAGATCAGTTTCTTCCTGCAGTACTTCGAAGATATGGAAAGTGTGCGCCGGCTGGGCGGCCTGCACGTCATCGGCTCGGAACGCCACGAGGCACGCCGCATCGATAACCAGTTGCGCGGCCGTGCCGCCCGCCAGGGCGACCCCGGCTCTTCGCGCTTCTACCTCTCGCTTGAGGACGATCTGATGCGCATGTTCGGCGGCGAACAGGTCGACAACATCATGCAGCGCTTCCGCCTGGATGACGACTTCCCGCTCGAGAACCGCATGGTCACGAACCTGATCGAACAATCGCAGCACCGCGTCGAAGGCGCCAACTTCGACGTCCGCAAGCACCTGCTCGAGTATGACGACGTGCTCAACCAGCAGCGCTCGATCATCTATGCCCAGCGCGACCGCGTGATGGTCAAGGGCGACCTGGGCGAAGACGTCACCGAGTTGTTGCGCGCCGAAATTGCCGCACGCGTGCCACCCGCCACAGCAGACGAGGAGGGTCCCTGGAAGCTGCTGGCCTGGCTGGAACAGATCCAACCATCTTTTGCCTATGGCGAACGTAAGATCTACCCCTCGTTTACCTATCGCCTGATGCTTGACGAGCTGTCCAAAGCCAGCGGTGGCCCGAAAGATGCCCTGCTCGATCTCATCCGTCGGGCTTTGCAGGCCGAAGAATCGCACATCCTGCGCGCCATCGATGCGACCATCGAACACACCGCCGAAAGTCTCGATACCCAGTTGCGCGAGCGCTTCGACCTGCTGGACACCTTCTTCGAGGGCCTGCGCGACAGCGAGGAACAAAAACGCCCGCAGGAAATCCTGGACGAGATGACTTCGCTCGTCCACGTGCCGATGCGCTTGAACAGCGAGCAGATGCGCCTGCTTACCACCGACCCCGGCGCGCTGGAAGAACCGATCAAGGAACAACTCGAGTCCGTCATGACCGGCTTGGCCATCAGCCGCCTGGTCTCCACCATCGAATACCGCCTGTCAGAACCGCTGCCGTTCAGCAAAGATGAAATCGTCCGCCTGAATTGGAACGATGCCGCCGACCAGATGATCTCTTCGGCCCGCCAGATGCTCGCCACCCGACTGGAACGGCTGGCCGGTACCAACGGCCAGGTAGCCCACGATATCGACGCCATGCTCTCACGCATGAATGCCGCCGACCTGCAGGAAGCCGACCTGATCATCCTCCTGAACAGCCTGGCGCGCGGCCGCCGCACCGCTTTCGATACCAAGACGCACCGCCAGGTCCAGGAAGAATTCCTGCGCTTCAACTACGTCTACCTCGCCGCTCATCTGCTCGAAGGCGAAGAGGCCGTGAATATCGAAGCCGACTTGATCGAACACCTGGAAGGCGCCAGCCAGACTTTGGCCGAAGGCTGGGGACAGGTGGAGTTTACCCGCCTGGGCCAGAATGCCGCCCGGCTGGCCGATATGGGACCCGGTATCGCCGTGCTCGCAGACGTATCCCCCGAGATTGCGCCAGCGGCTTTGTCTGAAGAGCAGCGCTCCACCCTGAGCCTCGAGTTGGGTCACCGCCACCTGACGGAGATCTACCGCTCCATCCTGCTGGGCGCAATCACCGAGTTATGGGTGGATTACCTGACGCGCGTGGAATCCCTCCGTATTTCCATCGGGCTGGAGGCTTACGCCCAGCGTGACCCGCTGGTACAATATAAAAGCAAAGCCTCTGAGATGTTCCAGGAACTTCTGAAAGAAATCCGGTCAGGCATGGTGGGCCGCATGTTCTTGTACCTGCCGCGCATGGTCAGCATGACTGAGACGGCCTCCGAAGAAACACCGACCGCTTCCCAGAACCAGGACGAGAGCGCGCCAACCCGCTTGGGACGCAAACGGCACAAAAAGCGCTGATCTCGAAAATACGGCAAGAAGGCCTTAGCGCCTTTCCCGGCCGCAGCCGGCTCATGATTTGCTATCATGCCCGCCGGTGAAAACATCACATAATCAATGGGCAGCCTGATCGCTTCTCCCTCCGAAGAATACCGCAGCCTTCCAAAGGTGGAATTACACCGCCATTTGGAAGGCTCTTTGCGCCTTGAGACCATGCTGGACGTGGCCCACAAGCACGGCCTGACCGTCCCCGCCAACCTGGTACCCCTAAGCCGCCTGGTGCAGGTGCAGAACGAAGAGCCGCTGACCTTCGAGAATTTCTTGGGCAAGTTCAACACCCTGCGCTTGTTTTATCGCTCCCCCGAAGTCATCGACCGCATCACCCGTGAGGCCATCGAGGATGCGGCGGCAGACAATATCCGTTATCTCGAGCTGCGTTTCACGCCTGTGGCTCTGAGCCGTGCCGAACGCTTCCCCCTGCACGAAGTGATGGAGTGGGTCTGCGCCAGCGCGCGCGAGGGCGCCAAAAAGCACGGTGTCACCGTACGCCTGATCGCCTCGGTCAACCGGCACGAATCGGTGGAACTGGCCGAACAGGTCATCTGGACCGCTGCCGACCACCTCGGCCAGGGCATCGTCGGCATCGATTTGGCCGGCAACGAAGCGCAGTTCCCGGCCAAACCCTTTCTCCCGCTTTTCAAGGAAGCCCGCCAGGCCGGCCTGTCCGTCACCATCCACGCCGGCGAGTGGAGTGGGCCTGAAAACGTGCGCGAAGCCATCGAAAGCTTCGGCGCGCAGCGCATCGGGCACGGCGTGCGCATTCTGGAAAACGAAACCGTCATCGCTCTGGCGCGTGAGCGCGCCACCACCTTCGAAGTCTGCATGACCAGCAACTACCAGACCGGCGTCGTGGAATCCATTCCCCAGCATCCCATCGCCAGGATGATCGAGGCCGGGCTGGATGTCACGATCAACACCGACGACCCGTCGATTTCGCAAATCACCCTGAGCAACGAATACCAGCTCGCCGTGGCCGAACTGCAGCTCAGCAAAGCCACCCTCAAAGAGCGCATCCTGGCCGCGGCACAAGCTGCCTTCCTGCCGCCCGCCGAGAAGAAGAAAGTCGTCGACTCGCTCAGGAAAGAGCTCGACCGATAGGCAGTTCGGAAGGCCGGTAGCAAGCAGGTCGCTTCGCCTAAACATCGCTTCGGCATGACCGCACAGAATATTACGCCTGGGCAAAGGGGCCAAGCCGGCTACGCACTATTTTCTAATCTCTATTATCTCCCTCTCGAGCACACCAGCCGTCTGCGTTTCCCTGCATTCAGGGCTTTCACAAAGTAGATTGACTTTTTTAGCAGTCATGATCGAGGACCGATTTACCGCAGAGCTCGCCGAGAAAATCTCTGCGCGCTCTGCGTGCTCCGCGATGAAAATTTGCACGGGTCTCCGTCTTTGTGAAAGCCGTGTCCCTGCATTTATCCGCTCTTGCACCAAAGCACCATTTTCTGGTATATTTATACTAGAACGATCCACATATTACCGTCCGTTTTACGTTCTACAAGACACAGAACAACAAAGGCGCACCTTTGGGTTCTTTGTGAAACTGGTGTGATTTGCGTTGCCCACACAGTCGCAAAGGAACAAAGGTGTTTTCCTGCGTGGCCTTTTATCCCATTTCCTCTCGCTCCAAGTCAGAGAGGTCTCAGAAGGAGCTCGTCATGAAAGATCTTTTCAACGCCCGTGATGTCTTGAAAGTTGGGGAAAAAGCCTACGCCTTCTACCGCCTGGATGCGCTCGAAAAGGCCGGCCTTGTCCGTTTGGACAAATTGCCCTTCTCGATCCGCATCATGCTCGAAGCGGCGCTGCGCCAGTGCAACGAGCACGAGATCACCCGCGAAGACGTCATGAACATCGCCGCCTGGACACCCACACCGGGGACACATGGCAGGCCGGGCATCCCCTTCCTGCCGGCCCGTGTGATCATGCAGGACTTCACCGGCGTCCCAGCCGTGGTCGATCTGGCGGCCATGCGCGCCGCCGTTGCCCGGCTGAAGGACGATCCCAAGAAGATCAACCCCCTGGTCCAGGTGGACCTGGTCATCGACCATTCCGTCCAGGTGGATTTCTTTGCCAGCGCCGACGCGCTGCAGCGCAACACCGAGATCGAGTTCCAGCGCAACCGCGAGCGCTACGAATTTCTTAAATGGGGCCAGAAGGCCTTCTCCAACTTCCGCGTCGTGCCGCCCATGACCGGCATCGTCCACCAGGTTAACCTCGAATACCTGGCCGATGTCGTCATGACCCGCCAGGATGGCCAGGAAGTGCTGGCTTTCCCTGACACCCTGGTCGGCACCGACTCGCACACCACCATGATCAACGGCCTGGGTGTGGTCGGTTGGGGCGTGGGCGGCATCGAGGCCGAAGCCGTCATGCTCGGCCAGCCCATGGACATGCTCCTGCCAGACGTGATCGGTTTCAGGCTGCACGGCAAGCTCAAGGATGGTGTGACCGCCACCGACCTGGTGCTGACCGTCACCGAGATGCTGCGCAAACAGGGCGCCGTCGACAAGTTCGTCGAGTTCTTCGGCCCCGGGCTCGAGTCGATGGCCATCCCCGACCGCGCCACCATCGCCAACATGGCCCCGGAGTACGGTGCCACGATGGGCTTCTTCCCTGTGGACGCCGAGACCCTGCGTTACATGCGCCTGACCGGGCGCCCCGAGGATGTCATCGCGCGCACCGAAGCCTACTGCCGCGCCCAGGGCCTGTTCCACGACGCGAACACCCCCGCCCCCGAATTCACCACCACCCTGGAACTGGATCTGGGCAGTGTGGTGCCCTCGCTGGCCGGTCCCAAACGCCCGCAGGACCGTGTGGCCCTCAGCGATATGAAGCAGGTCTTCGAGACCGCCCTGAGCGCCCCTATTAAAGAGCGTGGCTATGGTTTTTCAGATAGCGACCTGACACGCTCGGCTATTATTCCAGAAGACCTATCGTCCAACGTCCATCGTCCTTCATCGCTTTTAAAACACGGCGCTG
>Ga0302321_100000621_pt1 | contig 30809 bp, 25 predicted proteins | sample Fen_T0_1_FD_202505 | JGI IMG/M metagenome (GOLD analysis project Ga0302321, IMG submission 202505) | Peat permafrost microbial communities from Stordalen Mire near Abisko, Sweden - Fen_T0_1 | ecosystem: Environmental > Terrestrial > Soil > Wetlands > Permafrost | place: Sweden: Abisko... | reverse complement strand
TACCGGGAGGTGGTTCGCACGTCCGCGCCGGTCCAGGAGTAGAGCGCGAGCAGCGGCTCCGCGCGGGTCTCCATGGAGTGAACCACTTCGGACGGATGGAGCACCAGCGCGCCCGGTGGCCGGAGCCCGGACCTGCCCCCCGCGCTCCAGAGCGCGGTCCCGGAGAGCACCAGGTAGAGCTCGATGGCCGGATGCCGATGCGGCGGGTAGAGCGTGCCCGGCGCGATCAGTGTCACTCCGAGGCAGAGGACATCGCTCCGCAGCGGCGCCGTCGGCCCCAGCAGCTCCGCGAACGCGATCTGCTCGCCCAGGTCGGGGTCATTCTGTCGCGGGGCATAGCCGTACTTCCAGGGCAACGACGGCGCCAGGCGCGCGAGCTCCTCCGCCAGGGCCCTGGCCGGCTTCACCACGGACGAGAGCGCGGCGCCGAGGTGGCGGGTGACGGGGTGGTCCGTCCCCTGGAGCCGATCGTCGGTCCAGCCGCCGCCGTCGATCAAGGCGCACACCCGGCCCAGCTCGTGCTCGATGGCCGGGCCGGGCGGGGTCTGCACGGCCAGGAGCTGGCGGACCGCGCGCACGAAGGGGCGTGCGCGCACGCCGGAGACGGGTTTGGAGCTGAGGTTGGCTTCGACGCTGGCGCTGGCTGCGAGGCTCATGCGGGCTCCGACTTCAGCACCACCACGGTGTGACCAATGGTGACGCCACGCTTGAACAGGTCGTACGCGGTCACGGCGTCGAGGCGCTGGGGACGCAACCCATCCTCGATGGCGAACGAGCCCCGGCCCGAGGCGGCTGGGTCGAGCCCGGCGAAGCGCCGAGCCAGCGCGTCGGCGCGGTAGAAGTGGAACGGCCCCAGCCCGTCCCGCTGCAGGGCCGCGTGATCAGCCAGGACGCTCTCCGGCTCGGCCTGGACCTTCCAGCCGTAGGTCAGGAACGACGCGGAGAGCCCGGCCTGCGCCGCCATCTGCGGAAAGACCGCCAGCGGGACGCGCACCCCGAGGGTGGACAGGACCACGCCGCCTGGCCGGAGGAAGTCGCGGGTCTGGCGCAGCGCCAGATAGTGAAGAACGAGCAGGTTGCGCTCGACCACTGGTGGGACCGCCTCCTGGCGCGGCGAGAGGTGCGTTCCGCTCCGGCGCGCCACCGACACCTCCTCGGCGCGAGCGGCGCGCAGGTTGGGCAGGTTCTCGTAGATGACGTCGTAGCGCGCGCCGGAGCAGCGGAGCGGCTCGAGCAGATCGCCGGCGCCGGCCTCGATCGCCAGCGACTCCGGGCCGGCGTAGTTCCGCCGCACGTTTTCGACTGCAGCCGAGACCACGTCGTCGTGGAGATCGGTGAGGCCCACCCGGCTCGCGCCGAGCACCTCGATGGCGGCCAGGACGTCGAGGCCGGACCCGGTCCCGATGGAGCAGAACGACGGGATGGACGCACCGCCGCGCCCAGCCCGGAGCGCCCGGAGGGCGGGCACGGCCACGTGCGCCACCCAGTCGCTAGCGAGATCGTCAAGGCGGGGGAGGTAGCACCGATCGCTCAGACCGATCTCCAGCTCCGGCTTCACGCGCTCGACCCGCGCAGCGGAGAGATAGCGCGCGGCCTCGACGCGGATGGTGGTCGGACCGGCTTGGTGGATCGGAGCCTCTCCTCGCACGCCGCTCACGGCTGGACCGCCTTCAGGGCCTGCTCGAAGTCGGCCAGGATGTCCGCGGAGTCCTCGATGCCCACCGAGACCCGGATCATGTCGGGCGGCACTCCGGCGCTTCGCCTTTCCGCTTCGGACATCTGGGAGTGGGTGCTGGTGGCCGGGTGCAGGACGGAGGTTCGAGCATCGCCGACGTGCACGACCAGCGCGGCCAGCGCCAGCTTCTTCACGAAGGCCCGGGCCGCCTTCCGATCGCCGCGGAGGCCGAAGGTCAAGATGCCGCTCCCCTCGGGGCGCAGGAAGTATCGTCTGATCCGCTCACGCTGCGGATTGCCCTCCAGCCCAGGGTAGACCACCCAGCTCACCGCCGGATGCGACTGGAGGAACCGGGCCAGCGCGAGCGCGTTCCGGCTGTGCTGGGGCATGCGCAGGTGGAGGGTCTCCAGCCCGAGGTTGAGGAGGAACGCGTTGAAGGGGCTGAGGCACGCACCGAAGTCGCGCAGATACTGGGCCCGCGCCTTCCAGGTGAAGGCCGCCTGGCCAAACTTCTCGACGTAGCGCACCCCGGCGTAGGTGTCGTCCGGCTCGGTGAACTCGGGGAACTTGCCGTTGGCCCATCGGTAGCTGCCGCCGTCGATCACCACCCCGCCCAGGCTGGTGGCGTGGCCGTCGATGTACTTGGTGGCCGAGTGGGTGACGAGGTCGACGCCGTGCGCGAAGGGCGTGCACAAGATCGGAGTGGCGAGGGTGTTGTCGACGATGAACGGGACGTCGAAGCGCTTCGCCAGCGCCGAGAACTTCTCGAAGTCGAGGACGTTGAGGCCCGGGTTGCCGATGGTCTCGGCGAAGAGCGCCCGGGTGCTGGGCCGGAACGCCTGCGCGAGTTGCTCCGCTGGCGCCTCGGGATCGACGAAGGTCACCTGGATGCCGAGCTTGCGGAGCTTGGTCTGGAACAGCGTGTACGTCCCGCCGTAGATCGTGGCCACCGCGATCAGGTGATCGCCGGCGTTGCACAGATTGGTGATGGCCAGGAGATTGGCCGCCTGGCCCGACGCCACCGCCACAGCGCCCACGCCGCCCTCCAGCGCCGCGACCTTCTGCTCGAAGGCCGTGACCGTCGGGTTGCCGGTGCGGGTGTACTTGTAGCCTGCCTCCTGAAGGGCGAAGAGCCGCTCGACCTGATCGAGGTCCTCGTACTTGTAGGTCGTCGATTGGAAGATGGGCAGGACGCGGGGCTCCCCGACCTTGGGCTGGTATCCACCCTGGATGCAGAGGGTCCCTTTACTCCACGTCCTCCACGTCTCGGACATCAGGTCCTCCCTTCGGACTGGTTCGCCTGGTGCGCGGCCGCGACCATGGCCCGCACGTTCTCCACCGGCACGGACGGCGGGATGTCGCAGCCCGGCATCAGCACGTAGCCGGGCTGCGGGCCCGCGGCCTGGATGCAGGCCCGGCAGGCCTCCGCCACGCCCTCGGGCGTGGACGCCTGCATCACCGCCACCGGATTGAGGTTGCCCGCGAGGGCGATCTTGCCTCCCAGGATCTGTCGGGCCCGCGCGAGATCGACCTTGTAGTCCACGCTCATGATCTGGGCGCCGGTCCCGGGGAGCTGATCGAGCCGGCTGGTGGTGTCGCCGCAGATGTGGACCAGGACCGAGACGCCGCGGGCGCGCAGCCGGCCGGCGACGCGGGCGATGTAGGGCGCGGCGTACTTGGCGAACTGCGCGCTGGAGACCATGTCACCGGAGGCGGTAGGGTCCGCGAGCGAGACCAGCGAGACGCCGGCGTCGAGGAACGGCTCGAGATAGGCGTAGCAGAGCTCGGAGGCGTGCTCCAGGAGCGCGTGGACCGCGGGCGGGTCCTTGAAGGCCGCGCGCATGACGTGCTCGGCGCCCCAGGCGAGCGAACCGAGGGTGAACGGTGCCCACTGGCTCGTCCCCACCACCGTCGTGCCGCCGATGGACGCGACCAGGATCCGCGCCGCCTCCACCAGCGCCCGGATCCCCGGATCCTCGCGCAGCCCCTCGCCCCTCAGGCGATCGAACTCCGAGGGGGAGGCCACCGCCGGCCCGACCACGTCCGGCGTCCCCCGCGCCCGGAACTTGATCCGGCCCCCCACCGCTCGGAGCGCCAGGTTGTGGAATCCGGAGCCGGGCCAGACGATGTCGCACCGGACGTCCTCGTTGGTGCGGGCGATCGCCTCCGCGATCCGCTCCGGGCCCGCCGCGAGCGCCTGCTCCATGGACAGCCCGCTTCGGTTGAGGGTCCAGGCACCGGCAGAGAGGAGCGAGACCGGCAGGCGGGGCGTGGGTTCCAGCCGGAGCGCGCGCTCGACGATCTGCCTCGATGTCACGGCCGCGCCCATAGTCGTCTGTTATCACGGACGTCGCGGCCGTGTCACCCGTTTTGGGGTGTCTTGCGCGCCCGCGCGGCTCTGTGCCCGGTCTGCGCGCAGCGCGCTTGACGGTCTGGCCCGCCAGCCAATAGAGTCGCCGCCGCATCCGCTATGACGGATCACGCGTCGTCGCGCGTCCAGAGAGGAGCCGATGTGCCTGCCGTCCCGCACCCCAGACCAGCTCCGGCATGGCCTACGCCCCCGGGTTCCGAGGTGACGCCGTGACCCCGCTGGCGCGACAGGCGGCGATCGGGCAGGGCCTGTCGGCGGATCGGCTCCCTTGCGTCCCGATCGTCGGCAACACCGCCGCCCGCGTGATCGGCGCCCGGGTCTCGGGCCTGCGGCGTGACGGCCGCCTCCTGGCGCGCGCCCAGGTGGCCGCCTATCGGCGCTTCGGCTACGACAACGTCCGGATCTTCACCGACCTCTACCCGGTGGCCGAGGCCATGGGTGCCCAGGTGGTCGTCCCCGAGGACGAGACCGCCTACCTGCGCGCTCCCGCGCTCGCCAGCACCGCCGGCATCGACCACCTCCGGGTCCCGGATCCGCGCCGCGATGGCGCGCTGCCCGCGCTCCTTCAGGCCCTCCAGATCGCGCTCGACGAGGTGGGCGGCGAGGTCGCGGTGACCGGCGCCCTGACCGGCCCCTTCACCAACGCCTCGTTCCTGCTGGGCGCGGCCGAGCTCGCCCGCTTGACGCTGCGTGAGCCGACGATCGTCCACCGGCTCTGCGCGCTGTCGCTGGACGCCTGCCTGCGGATGGCCGACGCCATCCTCGACCTGGGCGGCACGCCCAGCCTGACCGACGCCATGTCCTCCTGCTCGGTCATCGGCCCGCGCGCCTTCGCCGAGTTTTCCCTCCCCTATCTTCGCCGCCTGGTGGAGCACATCCACGGCCGCGGCCGGCCGGTGACTCTCCACATCTGCGGAGACACGCGACGGATCTGGGAGGGGATGGTGGCCACCGGCGCCGACTGCCTCAGCCTCGACAACGACGCCGACCTGGCCGCGGCCAAGGAGCAGGTGGGCGGCAGGGTGCGGCTCATGGGGAACGTGCGCCCCTCGGAGATCATGCTCCAAGGGACACCGGCCCAGGTCCGGGAGGCGGTGATCGCCTGCGTCCGCCAGGGGCACGACAGCGCGCGCGGCTACGTGATCGCCTCCGGGTGTAGCCTGGCCACCGAGACCCCCTTGGCCAACATCGAGGCCATGATGGCCGCGGCGCGCGAGATCGGCTACCCCGTCGATCCATCCCGACTCGAGCGGTTGGCAGCAGCCTGATCCGCGCTGCCCGGCCCGCTCGCGCTCAGATCAGCTCGGCCGGGCCGGTCACCGTCTCCCGCGCGTCGATCCTCGCCATGACGTCGTGGCGGTAGCAGGCGGCGATCCGCTCCTCCAGCGCGACGTACTCCGGTGCGTCGAAGAGGACCCGGCGCGTCCGCGGGTAGGGGAACGGCACCGGCAGGTCTGCGATGAGCCGCCCGGGGGAGCTCCCCAGCACCAGCACCCGGCTCCCCAGCAGCAGCGCCTCGCTCAGGTCGTGGGTGACCAGGACCACCGTCTTGCGGGGCGTCCCCGCGGACCAGACCCGGAGCAGCAGATCCTGCAGGAGGGCCCGGTTGACCGGGTCGAGCGCGCCGAAGGGCTCGTCCAGGAGGAGGAGGTCCGACCCCAGGGCGAAGGCCCGGGCGATCGCGCCGCGCTGCCGCATCCCCCCGGACAGCTCGAAGGGATACCGGGCGACGGCGTTCGCCAGCCCCACCAGGCCGAGATACTCCTCGGCCAGCTCGCGCCTCTCGGCTCGCGACAGCTCTGCCCGCGCCTTCTGGATGGCGAGCTCCACGTTCTGCCGGAGCGTCATCCAGGGGAAGAGCGAGTAGTCCTGGAAGACGATCCCCTGCCGAACCGAGGGTCGCTCCAGCGGTACTCCTGCCCAGCGGACGGCTCCGGTGGTCGGGCGCTCCAGCCCGGCCGCCAGGCGGAGCAAGGTGGTCTTCCCCGACCCGCTGGGCCCCAGCAGCGAGACGAGCTGGCCGGTGGGGATCACCAGGTCGATTCCAGCGATCACCGGCGTGGCACCATGAGCAAACGAGACGTTGCGCAGCTCGAGCACGGGGGACATCTCCTTCGACGCTCCCAGACGGAGGGGCGGGGCCATCCTCCGCAATAGCGGACGTCGCTGTCAAGTTCCTTGTCCCATGACGCGGCCGTGTTCGGCCACGGAAACCTCCGGTGCACGGAGCGTCCGCTTGACAAGACAGTCATCCGTTATGCAGGATGCGGCCATTGCCGGCTCCGGAATTGCCCCGGGGCCGCGTGCCGACACGGGCGCGCCGTCGCTGGGCGCGGGCGGCGCCAGCAAAGGGAGAACGCCATGCGATCGAGACTGTTGGCCACGTTGCTCGCGGTGATTGCCGCCGGACCTGCGCTGGGATCGGACAAGCTGCGGATCGGGTACCTGCCCGTCACCGGACACGCCAAGTTCTTCGTGGCCCAGGAGCAGGGGCTCTTCGCCCAGGAAGGGCTGGAGGTGGAGCTGGTCCAGTTCGTGAATTCTGCCGACGGAATCAACGCCCTCAACGCAGGCAAGCTCGACCTGGGCGCCTTCGGCACCACCGCCCCTCTGGTCCACATCTCCAAGGGAACCGACCTGCGGATCATCGGCGGCGTCATGGGCGAGGACGTCTCGATCATCACGACCGTGGCCAACGGCGCGTCCATCAAGCGGATCGCGGATCTCAAGGGGAAGAAGATCGCCACGGTCCGCCTCGCCACCGGGGACGCGGTGCTGCGCGGCGCGCTCCACGACGCCGGGCTCGACTGGCGAAAGGACGTCTCCATCTTCGAGCTGAAGAGCCCGCCGGCGGTCATCGAGGCGGTCAAGACCGCTCAGGTCGATGCCGGCGTCATCTGGGGACCGCACGACCTGCGCGCCGCCGATGAGGGGCTGGTGATCGTGGCCCGCAGCAAGGCGCTCCAGCCCGGGCACCCGTGCTGCCGGCTCACCGTGCGCGCCGAGGAGCTGAAGCAGCGCGACCGGTGGGTCCACTTCATCCGGGCGCTGCTCCGGGCGGAGAAGTTCGCGCGGGACGACCACCCGCGAACCGTGGACGCCATCGTGAAGTACCTCAAGCTCGACCGAACCGTGGTGGAGAAGGCCTTCTACGGGGGAAATCTGGAACAAGGGACCGATCCCAACCTCCACGGCGTCGAGAAGTTCTGGAAGGTGATGCAGGAGAGCGAGTTCGTGACCTCCAAGGAGCCGATCCGCGCCCACGTCGAGGTGAGCCTCTACAAGGACGCGCTGGACGGCTTGGCCCACGAGCAGCCCGCCGAGACCTACTGGGCCGACCTCGAGGCGCGCTACACCGCGCGCAATCTCTGATCCATGGCCACCGCTCCGTCCGACACGCTCGGCTCGACCGAGCTCCTCCCGACAGCGGTCCGCGCCGGTACCCGCCGGCCCTCGCTCCGGATGCCGCGCGGCTGGGAAGGATTGGCGCTGCTGCTCGGCCTCCTCGCCGCCTGGCAGCTCGTCACCGCGCTCGTTCCGCAGAAGGGGAACCCGCTCCTCCCCTCTCCGGCGGTCACGGCCCACGCCCTGTGGTACTCGCTCCCGGAGCTCCTCCGCGGCACCTGGTCCTCGGCGCTCATCTTGCTCCCCGGCTGGCTGGGCGCGGTCCTGTTCGGCATCTGCGCCGGGCTCGCGGCCGGCACCACCCCATGGCTCGGCCGGGCTTCTCAGCCGCTGGCGCGGGTGGCCTCGCCCATTCCGCCCACCGTGTACATCCCCTACGCCATCGCGGTGCTGCCCACCTTCCGGCTCTCGGCCATCTTCGTGGTCTTCGTGGGCGGGTTCTGGCCGGTCTTTCTCAACACTGCGCACGGCGCCCAGGCCCTCGACGGCCGCCACCGCGAGAGCGCGCGGGCGCTGGAGCTGGAGGGGTTCGAGTATCTCTGGCGCGTGGTGCTGCCGGCCTCGCTCCCGCACGTCTTCTCTGGCGCTTCCGTCGCCCTGGCGCTCTCGTTCATCCTCCTCACCGTGGCCGAGCTCTTCGGCGCCAACGCCGGCCTGGGCCGGTTCATCCAGTACTACGCCGACTACGCGGACTACCCGCGCATGGTGGCCGGCATCCTCTACACCGGCGTGGTGACCTTCACCTCGATGGCGCTCCTCGACCGGCTGCGAGCGCGGCTGCTGTTCTGGGTTCGATGAAGGAGACCGACATGGCCGAACCGAGCCCCACTGCGGGAGGCGAAGCGACGCTCCCCGACTGCGCGCAATGCGCCGCGGTCCAGCGCAAGGCCGGGACCACCCGCTGCTGGAGCGCAGACCCCGACAGCGCGCCGGCCGCGCCCGGCGCGTGCCCGACCCAGCGCCGGCCGGACCTGATAGAGGAGACGCTGGCCGGGTACCGCGAGGGCGAGGACGGCCGCCTGGCGCGGATGGCCGCCCGGGTCGAGGGGCTCTGCTACCAGGCGTCGGACGATGGCGCCCTACACGCCCGGTGGACACGGGTGGAGGACACCGTGGCCCTGGCCCGGCTGATGGGCTGGCGGCGCATCGGCATCGCCACCTGCATCGGGCTGCTGGAGGAGACCGCGCGCCTGGAGGAGATCCTGCGCGCGCAGGGGCTCGAGCCGGTGTCGATCTGCTGCAAGGTGGGGAGCATCGACAAGGTTCGGCTCGGCATCCCCGACGGGGAGAAGGTCCGTCCGGGCACCTTCGAGCCGGCCTGCAACCCGGTGGCCCAGGCGCGGCTGCTCAACGCCAGCGCGACCGACATGAACGTGATCGTCGGCCTGTGCGTCGGGCACGACATGCTCTTCGCGCGCCATTCCCAGGCACCGGTCACCACGCTGGTGGCCAAGGACCGCGTCACCGGCCACAACCCGGTGGCGGCGCTCTACGGCCAGAACTTCTATTACCGACGTTTGACCAAGAACCGCATGGTCCTCCCAGAGGAACCACCTGGCCCGGAGCGCGAGGGTGGAGGCGAGCGCTGATCGCGGCGCTCGGGTGCCCCCAATGTCCGTCCTGATCTTGGCATGCGAGGTGATGCGGGAAGAGCTGCTCCGCGTTCCCGCGCTGGCGCCGGTGGAGTTCTCCTTCCTCTCGATGGGGCTGCACGTGGCGCCAGAGCGACTCCGCGCCGCCCTGGCCGCCGAGCTGGCCAAGCCCCGCGAGGTCGATCGGATCGTGCTCGGGTTCGGCCTGTGCGGAAACGCCGTGGACGGCCTGGTCTCGCCCCACGCACCGATGGTCATCCCGCGTACCCACGACTGCATCGCGGTGCTCTCCGGCGGGGTGGGGCTCCCCGAGACCGGAGCTTCGCTGGAACGCGGCACCTTCTACCTGAGCGGTGGCTGGATGGAGGGGGAGCGCACCCTCATGTCCGAGCACCGGCGCACGGTCCAGCGCTTCGGGGAGCGGAAAGCGCTCCGCGTCCTCAGCACGCTGCTCGACGCGTATCAGCGGTTCCTCTTCATCCGGACCGATCACCCCAGGTGCGAAGCTCGCGAGCGGGAGGCCGCCGAGGTCGCGGCGCTGGTCGGGCTGCCGGTCCACTCGGTGGCCGGCGATCGCTCCTACCTCGCCGAACTCGTGAACGGTCCGTGGAGTGCGGAGCGCTTCATCTCCGTCCCGCGAGGCGAGCTGCTGTCCGCCAACGCCTTCGCGCCCCGCGACCCGCCGGGGCGGTCGGAGCCCAGCGCCGCCGCTGCACCCTCGCTCACCGAACCGAGACCCTGAACATGGCCGCGCCCACGCCCACGCCGAAGCAACGCCTCCTCACCGCGCTCAGCGGCGCGCCCCTCGACCGGGTCCCGGTGGTCTGCCTCGGCGGGCCGATGAGCGCCGCGGTCTCCGAGGTGCTGGCCCAGGCTGGCCTCGACTTCTCGGCGGTCCACGCGGATGGAACCACCCTGGGCCGGGCGGCCATCGCGGTGGCGCGCGCCTCGGGGTTCGAGAACGTCGGCCTACCCCTGTGCGCCACGGTCGAGGCCGAGGCGCTCGGGAGCGAGGTGGCGGCGGCGGACGCCCGAACCGAACCCCGCATCGCCCGCGAGCGCTACCGCTCGATCGACGAGCTCGGCGCCCTGGACATCGACGCGGCGCTCGACCGGGGACGCATCCCGGCCCTGCTGGAGGCGGTGGCCGTGGCCAGCGAGGAGGCGCCGGAGCTTCCGCTCATCGTCAACCTGCTCGGGCCGGTCACCCTGGCAGGGAGCCTGGTCGAGCCGACCGGGCTGCTGGCGGCCATGCGCACCGCGCCGGAGAAGGTGCACGCCCTGCTGGACCAGCTCGACCGCTTCGTGGCCACCCTGGCCGGGCGCGCCGCGGTGCTGGGCGCCGACGCGATCGCCATCCACGAGGACGTGGGCGATCCCAAGAGCATCGGACCACGCCAGTTCGCGGCCTTCACGGTTCGTCACCTGAAGGTGGTGGTCTCTGCGCTGCGCGCCCCGGCGTCGGCTGCGGCGGCCGGACACGCGCCGGCCTGCATCTGCCCGGGGTGCCGCCTCCCGACCGCCATGGAGGAGCTGCGGCGCGGCGTGTCGGTAATCGTCCACTGCTGCGAGCTGACCGAGAAGGTCTGGCCGCTGCTGCCGGAGATCGGCGCCACCGCCTGGAGCGTCGGCGCCGCCACCTCCGTCTCGGCGCTGCGCGCCGCCCTCCCGAGCCTGGTGGTGCTCGGGAACGTGAGCACCTTCACACTGGACCGTGGGAGCGCGGAGCAGGTCCTTCAGCACGCGCGCCGCGCCGTGGAGGCGGGGGTCCAGGTGCTCTGCCCCGCCTGCGGCCTGGCCATGAGCACTCCGCTGGCCTCGCTCCGCGCCATCTGTCAAAGCGGACGACGCGCAAACTTTGCCGAACCGGAAACTAATGGCGCGAGCGATTGACAATACCAATGCCGGTATGCTGATCTGTCCGCCATAGCGGGCACGCAGACGTAATGACGGAGGTGTGGTCCGTCAGGGAGATCTCTTATGGCCGAAGGCAGGGACGAGCTGTCGTCGCTAGAGCGGGTGGCGCTGGCGCTCCAGTACAAGAAGGGGGACCGGGTGCCGACCGCGCCGCTGGTGTGCGGCGCCTCGCGCCGGGTGCTCGGCGTGACCTACGACCGCTGGGCGCAGGACTCCGAGGCTGCGGCCGCCTCGCTGATCGCGGCGCAAGAGCTGATCGGCTTCGATGGCTTCCTGTGCCTGGTCGACCTCTCGGTGGAGGCGGCGGACTTCGGGCAGGAGGTGATCTATCCGGCCAACAGCACGCCCTATCCCAACTTCGACAACCCGCTCATCAAGACCGCCGAGGACTACTACAAGATCAAGAAAGTCGATCCCCGCAAGTCCCCGCGGATGAGCCGCGTGATCGATCTGGTGCGCCGGCTCTCGGAGGCCAAGGGCAAGTCGGTGGCCATCATGGGCTTCGTCTACGGCCCGCTCGGCGTCCTCTCCCAGATGCGGGCCCATGAGGCGCTCTTCAAGGACCTCATCCGCCGTCCCGACGCCGTGCGCCACGCGGTCTCGGTCATCAACGAGTCGCTCGTCGAATACACGAAGGCCCAGGTGGAAGCCGGCGCGCACGGCATCGTGCTCGACCCGCTCTTCTCGTCGGCCTCCATCCTCCACCGGAACACCTGGACCAAGTTCGAGGGGGCTGAGGCCAAGGTCCTGGCCGACACCGCCCGCGACGCCGGCGCCATGGTCATCATCCACAACTGCGGCAACGGCGTTTACTTCGAGGACGTGATCGAGAAGACCCGGCCGGTGGCGATCTCGCATGCCTACCCGGCCTTCGGATCCCAGACCTGGACCGACCACGCCAGCAAGTGGGCCAAGAAGGTGGTCACCATCGGCTACTCGGATCCGGCCAAGACCGGCCACGTCCTGACCCAGGACGAGATCCTCGAGGACTGCCGCCAGCAGATCGAGACCTTCAAGGTCGCCGAAGGGGGCTTCATCCTCTCGACCGGCTGCGAGTTCTCTCCTGGCGGAAACCTCCTGAGCGCCGCCACCATGGTGAAGGCTTCCAAGCTCTACGGCAGGTACAACTGACTTTCAGTGGGAGACGACGATGCCGAACGCGCAATTGCAGCAAGTGGTCCTGACCGAGTTGGCTGAGGCCGTGCTGGCGCTGGACGAGGAGCGCGCCGTGGCCGCGGCGCAGAAGGCCTTACACGAGGGGATCGACCCCTACGTCGCGGTCCAGGAGGGGCTGCTCAGCGGGATGAGCCGCGCGGGCAAGCTCTTCGAGGAGCAGGAGTACTTCGTCCCTGAGCTCCTGGTGGCCTCCGACGCGCTCTACGCCGGGTTGAACGTGCTCCGCCCCCACATCAAGGCCGACGCCTTCGGGGTCCCGGGCAAAGTGGTGATCGGCGTGGTCGAGGGCGACACCCACGACGTGGGCAAGAACTTGGTCCGCATCATCCTCCAGACCAAGGGCTTCGAGGTCCATGACCTGGGTCGCGACGTCGCCCCGGCCAAGTTCGTGGACAAGGCGGTCGAGGTCGGGGCCGACGTGATCGCCCTCTCCACCCTCATGACCACCACCATGGTCAACATGGACGAGACGGTGAATCTCCTGGTCAAGCGCGACCTGCGCGAGCGGTTCAAGGTCATCGTGGGCGGCTCGCCGCTCTCCAAGGCCTACGCCGACAAGATCGGGGCCAACGCCTACGCGCGCGACGCCATCTCGGCTGCCGAGGTGGTGAAGAAGCTGGTGCAACAGCCGATCGCCATCGCCGGGTGAGGCGAGGCGCAGGTCTGAGACTCCTGGGAGGGGACGGAGGATACGGTGGGTGACAACGCCAGCCCCAAGGAGAGACTGACGCGCGCCCTGAGGCGCCAGCCGGTGGATCGGCCACCGGTGGCCTGCGTCGGGGGGATGATGAACGCGGCGGTGGTCGACGTGATGACCCAGAGTGGCAATCCGCTGCCGGACGCCTACGGCGATCCCGGCCGGCTGGCCGATCTGGCCCGTGACGTGGCGAAGCTGACCGGTTTCGAGAACCTGGCCCTGCCGTTCTGCATGACCCTCGAGGCCGAGCTCCTGGGCAGCCGCATCGACCCCGGCACCCTCGCCTGCGAGGCCAAGATCGCGGAGGAGGCGTTTCCGTCGGTCCGCGACGCCAAGCTCCCCGAGCTGACCCGGATCCCGGACGGCGGCCGGGCGCACCGGGTGATCAAGGCCATCGAGCTCACCGCAGCCCGAAGACCAGACGCGCCGGTGGTGGGCAGCCTCACCGGACCGGTGAGCACCGCCGGTTCGGTGGTCGATCCCATCACCTTCCTGAAGGAGCTGCGGAAGGAGCGGGCCGCCGCCCACCGCGTGCTCGCGCAGGTGGTGGAGGCCGTGGCCCTGCTGGCCGAGGCGATGGTGGAGGCCGGCGCCGACGTGATCGCCATCAGCGATCCCACCGCGACTGGCGAGATCCTGGGGCCGCGCGCCTTCGAGGAGTATGGCCTTCGCTACCTGAACGAGCTCATCGATCGCATTCACCGGCTGAACAGGCCGGTCATCGTCCACATCTGCGGGGACGTGGGCCCGGTCGATCACCTGGTGGCCCAGCTCCACGCGGAGGCGATCAGCACCGACGCGGCGGTGAGCCTGCCCCGGCTCAAGGCCAAGTATCCACAGTTGGTGACCATGGGCAACGTGAGCACCCAGGTGCTCCAGAACGGCGAACCGGAGCGGATCGCGCAGCGCGTGCGGCAGCTGGTGGAGGAGGGCGTCGACATCATCGCCCCGGCCTGCGGCCTGAGCACCTCCACCCCGCTCGAGAACATCCGCGCCCTCACCGGCGCGGTCCGGGAGCCCTGACGTGCCGAGAATCGACTTTCCCCAGAGCAAGCTCCACGTGGAGGTCGAGCCTGGAGTGACGCTGCTCGACGCCGCGCGCCGCGCTGGCCTCGAGCTCGAGTCGCCCTGCAACGGCGGCGGCACCTGCGGCAAGTGCCGGGTCTCGATCGATGAGCCGAGCGCGGTCCGCAGGCTCGACGGTGAGGCGGCCACGCCGGAGGTGCTGGCCTGCACCACCGAGGTGCTCGATCGCGATCTGACGGTGACCGTGCCCCAGGTGGTCCGCGGCCTGGATCGAGTCCTCCTCTCCGGCCAGCGGGTCCAGCGCCCATTGCGCCCCGTCGTTCGCCGCGAGTCGAATCCGGCCGCCGGCGGGAGCCGGATCTTCCACGGCGACACCTTGATCTCCGAGGTGGCCAGCTGGTCACCGATCCTCGGGTTGGCGGTCGACATCGGGACCACCACCCTGGTGGTCTCCCTGCTGGACCTGGACGACGGCCGCGAGCTCGGGACCGTCGGCGCGCTCAACCCTCAGACGCGGCTGGGCCACGATGTGCTCTCGCGGATCCAGCTCGGCTCCCAGGAGGCCGGCCTCCAGGAGCTGCACCGCATCCTGATCGAGGAGATCAACCGGATGGGGACCGAGGTCCTGCGGCGCGTCCAGGCTCCGGTCGAGGACCTCTTCGAGATCGTGCTGGCCGGAAACACCACCATGCTCCACCTGGCCGCGGCCGTGAACCCGCAGTCCCTGGGCAAGTACCCCTACACCCCGCAGCTCCGCGGCGGGTCGATCCACCTCGCCTCCGACCTCCACCTGCTCGGGACCCCGGCCACGCGCGTCTACCTGCCGCCCGTGTTCGACGCGTTCGTGGGCGCCGACATCAGCGCCGGAATCCTGGCCACCGGCCTGGGTGAGCTGCCCGGCGTGTCGCTCTTCATCGACGTCGGGACCAACGGCGAGATGGTGCTGGCGGTGAATGGCCGGCTGCTGGCGACCTCCACCGCGGCCGGGCCGGCCTTCGAGGGGATGAACATCACCTTCGGCATGCGCGCCGCGCCCGGCGCGATCGAGAAGGTCGCGATCGACGCGCGCGGACTGAACGTCAAGACCATCGGAGGCTCGGCGGCGCGGGGGATCTGCGGTAGCGGCCTGGTCGACGCCGTCGCCGAGCTGGCGCGGACGGGTTTGGTGGACGCCTCGGGCCGGTTCGCCAAGCCGGAGAAGCTGCCGGCCCACCTCGCCGCGCAGCTGGTGCTCTACAAGAACAAGCACGCCCTCTGTCTGGCGCAGCGCGCCGACCACCCCGAGGGCGTGGTCGTGCTCACGCAGCACGACGTGCGGCAGATGCAGCTCGCCAAGGGCGCGGTCCGTGCCGGCATCGACGCGCTGCTGGCGAAGGCCGAGCTCCACCCTGCGCAGGTCGATCGCGTGCTCCTGGCCGGCTCGTTCGGCGCCCACCTTCGGCCCGAGAGCCTGGTCGGCATCGGCCTCCTGCCGGCCGAGCTGGGTGATCGGGTGCTCGCGGTGGGCAACACCTCCCGGACCGGCGCCGAGGCGCTGCTCCTCGACGGCCAGGCCCGCGCCGAGCTGCGCGACCAGGTGGCGCGGGCCAGCGTGATCGACCTGGCGCACGCCCCGGGGTTCGAGGACCTGTTCGTCAAGGCGCTCGCCTTCCCGCGCGCCCTGCCGGTGGCGGCGTGATCCCCGTCCCCGACGCGCTGCCGCTGGAGCAGCCGCGGCGCACCCTGGAGGATCTGGTCGTATCACCGGTGGTAAAGGAGCAGATCGCCGCCGCCATGGCGCGGCTGGCCAATCACCAGGTCCTGTACCACGAGTGGGGGTTGGAGGCGGTCGATCCCAAGGGCGCGGCCGTGGCGCTCAACCTGTACGGCCCGCCCGGCACCGGCAAGACGCTCTGCGCCGAGGGGATCGCGGGTTCGCTGAGCCGCCCCTTCCTCCGGGTCTCGTACGCGGAGCTGGAGTCGAAGTACGTCGGCGACACGGCCAAGAACCTGGTCCGCATCTTCCGCACCGCCTCCGGGACCGGTGCGGTGGTCTTCTTCGACGAGGCCGACGCGGTCTTGAGCCGGCGCATCGCGCAGGTGAGCCAGAGCTCGGACCACGCCCTCAACCTCACCCGGTCGGTCCTGCTGATGGAGCTCGACCGCTTCGACGGCATCGCGGTCTTCGCCACCAACCTGGTGGAGAGTTACGACCCGGCCTTCCTGCGGCGGATGTTCGCGCACATCCGGTTCGAGCTGCCCGATCACCCTTGCCGCGACCGGCTCTGGCGCCGCCTGCTCCCGGACCAGCTCCCCCGCGAGCCGGACCTCCAGGCGGGCTGGCTCGCCGACGTGACCGATGGACTCTCCGGCGCCGACCTGCTCGCGCTCCTGGTGCGGGCCGCCTGTCGGGTGGTCCAGCGGACCGGCGAGGCCCGGCGGCTGTCCCGGGCCGACATCCTGGCCGAGCTGACCGCGGCCGGATGCGCGCCCAGGGGCGGGGTCGGGGCCAAGGCGCCGGTCCTGTCGCACCTGGCGCAGCAGCCGTCCCACGAAGACGGGGGCGCCCCCGCTCAGGCGGGCGCGCTCAGTTGAACTGCTGGAGAACCCAGGTGTAGATGTCCTCGAGCAGCTTGAGCCCTCCCCGGTAGCCGACGTACGAGCTGGCCAGGATGAGCCGCTCCTTCATCGGGACCGAGACGGCCAGGAAGTTGCCCCCCAGCTCCTGGGCCAGCTTCTTCTCGAAGATGCTGCCGATGAGGAGCGGGGGACCGAAGTAGTCCGCCTTCCGGATCTGATCGTGGATCTGGAAGGCGTCGGTGGAGAACTCCACCTCCGCCTGGATCCCGTACTGGAACTCCCGGAAGTGGCGGGCAACCTCGTCGCGGTGCGCGTCCGGGGTGGCGTCGGTGACGAACTGCTTGGCCGGGACCAGGCCGAAGTCGTTCACCAGGAACCGGGAGATGGCCAGCGCGTCGGCCGCGTTGGTGACGGTCGAGAACCGGCGCGACATGGTGCGGTTCTCGAGGAACACGTCCGAGGTTCGCTCGATGTGAAAGTAGTACTCCGCCTCGTGCTGCCGGACGATGGCCTCGATCTTGTCGTGCTCCACCTCTGCGCGAGCGCCGACCTCCCGGAGGAACTTCGAGGTCTCGTGGGCGCCCACCGGGTAGGTCGGCAGGTGCAGGTACGGCGTCCCGAAGCGCTCCTCGAGCAGCTTCACCGTGGAGAGCCCGAGCCAGGGCGAGACCAGCAGGTTGAACTCCGCGGCCGGCACGCGATCGAGCTGGGGCACGCCGCGGTGCTCGCCGAAGATGACGTTCGGCTCGAGCCCGAGCTCCCGGATCAAGGCCTCCAGCTCGCGGATGTTCCCGATCCAGAACGGGTCGTAGCTCGGCACCGGCCCCCAGACGTTCACCAGCCCCTTGCGCCGTTCCGGGACCGGCCGGCGGGCCAGGTACTGGTCCACGATGGCGTTGATCACCCACTCGTGGCCCTCGAGGTTGTTGCCCTTGAAGCCGGCCGTGGCCACGAACACCACCGGCTTGGGCGCGGCCTTGAAGTCGTTGACCACGGCCTCCAGGTCGTCGCCCACGATCTCGGTGGTGCAGCCCGACAGCACGACGAAGAGGTCTCCGTCCACCACCCGGAGCGCGTTGGCGATCGTCTCCCGCAGCCGGTCCTCTCCGCCGAAGACCGTCTCCCGCTCCGAGATGTTGGAGCACGGATAGATCTGCGGCGAGATGTACCCGGAATCACCGTTGCTGCCGGCGATCCCGGCCGCCAGCTTGGCGCCGCAGCCCGGCCCTGCGTGGAGCACCGGGACGCCGCGGTGGATCCCCTGGACCGTCTGCATCGCGCCCAGCGCGCACACGTACCTGGGCTGGTCGAGCAGCTTAACCATGAGCTTCCGACTCCTCGTTCAGGAAATGGCTCGACCGCTGGCGCAGCCACCAGTCGGTGTAGGGGAGCTTCACCCTACGTGCCAGGCTCTCGGTCAGGCTCCGGTTGGTGACCACATCGTCGATGGTCTGGGCGAAGTTGACCGTGCCGCGGTAGCCGAAGATCGCGTACTCGTCGTAGACGCACAGCGCCGGGATGCCGAGCTTCATCGCCCAGACCGTAGAGCCGGTGTGGCGCGAGAAGTAGATGTCGGGTTTCGCCTGCCGGAGGATGTTGATCAGCTCGTGGTTCTGCAGGTCGCTCACCGAGACGTCGAAGTTCGTGGGCGAGTGGTCGAGCAGGTACTGGAACGCGGGCGGGGCCTGTCCGTCGTCGTACTGCTTGTCGAAGTGCCAGGCAGCGGAGTGGACCACCTCGATCCCCAGCTCCTGGAGGGTCCGGACGGTGTTGAAGTTGAAGCCGGGACCCATTCCCACCACGGCGCGCTTGCCTGTCAGCCGTTTCTTCAGCCGGTCGATCTGGGGCAGGTACTTGGCGCGCTCCTCCTCCAGGATCGCCTCCACCTCTCGCTCCTGGGAGACCACCCGGCCGAGCCCGCGGAGCCAGTCCTCGAAGCCGGCGATCCCGTGGGGCTGGAGCGACCTCACGTAGGGCACGCCGTACGCCTGCTGCAGGCCGTGGCCGAGGTAGGTCCCCAGCGTCCCGCAGGTGCTGATGGTGGCCACCGACTCGGAGAGGTGCGAGAGCTGCTCCACCGAGGTGTTGGAGACCACGAAGAGCGGCTCCAGCCCGAGCCGGGCGAACATCGCGGTGATCTCCTTGCGGGCGCTGCCGAAGAAGTTGATCACGTTGACCACGTTGCTCTTCTTCCGCGGCGGCTTCACGATGCTGGAGAGGATGGCGTGGTAGGCGGCGTCGAAGCCGGAGGCCCAGATCCGGGTCCGGAAGCCCTCGCAGTGCACGGGGGCCACCGGGATCTTCAGCTCCTCGCTCAGCTCCCGGGCGACGTTGGCGATGTCCTCGCCGATCACGCCGCTCACGCAGGACGCGCCGATGAAGATGGCGTTGGAGCCGTAGCGCCGGCGGGTCTCGCGCACCACCTCGCGGAGGTTGTCGACGGCGCCGAAGACCGTGTCCGACTCGTTCATGTCCGTGCAGACGTAGGCCGACCGGGAGTTGTCGAGGTGGAGCTTGGCGGCCAGCTGGTCCTTGGAGTTGCTCACTTGCATGGCCGTGACCGCGCAGCCCGAGGGCGCGTGGTGCACGATGGCCGCGTCGGTGACGTAGCTCAGGATCCCGAGCGCGCAGGCCGCGTTGCACATGCTCGCCTGGCTGTAGCAGCGCTCTCGTCCGGCCGGGCCGCCGCAACCGGACTGCTCGCCCAACTGCCGCAGCTTGCCGCAGTATCCGGTGACGGAGCCGAGGCGCCCCTCGCGGGCGTCGCTCTGCTTGAGCTCGAGATGGATGGGCACGCCGCTTCTCCTCGTTCGGCCGACGGCGCTCCCCGCGAGAGCGAGCCTTCACACACCGTAGATGCCGTAGCGTATCTACTATAACGGACGTCGCGACCGGTCAAGCGAGACGCGAGGCGGCGCACGCGCGGAGGCGAGTGGCGGTTTTCTGATGGACGGCCCAGGCCCGGCGCTGGCGCGGCCGTGTCATTTGCCGGCTGTGCTGCGCTCGACCGCGTCTCCCGGCGGGCACGGATGCACGAAATGCGACGAGGTCCGTTATGGCGGATGTCCGTCCGTCGCGGCGCACAGTCCTTGCAGTCGCGCTGCACCTCCGCTGCGCCTGGGAGCCGCGTTCGGTCTCCCCGCCAGCGATTGGTTGCCCCTCGATTGGTCAGGAGCTCAGCGTGAGCGAACAGCGCGTCGCGAAGCAAACGGGAGAAGGTGGTTCCTACGGCCTGCGGGCTCATGCCTTGACCCCGCTGGAGACCCTCGCACAGTCGGTGGCGAACATCGCCCCGACCGGAACCCCCACCCTCGTCGTCCCCCTGGTCTTCGCGCTCTCGGGCGCCGGCACCTGGCTGGCGTACCTGATCTCGGTGGTGGGCATCCTCTTCGTCGCCCTGGCCATCAACGTGTTCGCCAAGCGCTCCGCCTCGCCCGGCGCCCTCTACACCTACGCGGCCGAGGGGCTCGGGCCGGCGTGGGGGGTGATCACCGGCTGGGCCCTCTTCATCGCCTACGTCGGCACGGGAGCGGCAGTGACCACCGGCTTCTCCAACTACGCCAATGTGATCCTCACGGATCTGGGCGGCCACAAGCTCCCCTCCGCCGTCTTCATCGCCGCCGCCGTGGCGATCTCCTGGGTCGTGGCCCACCGCGACATCAAGCTCTCCGCGCGCCTGATCCTCTTCCTGGAGTTCGCCTCGGTGGCGCTGATCGTGCTGCTGGTGGGGGTGAGCCTGGTGCGCCACGGCCTGACCCTGGACCGGAGCCAGCTCACCCTGGAGGGCGTCTCCCTGTCCAATCTGAGGACCGGCCTGGTGCTGGCCACGTTCAGCTACGTCGGCTTCGAGGGCGCCACGGCCCTCGGCTCCGAGGCGCGCGATCCGCTGCGCAGCATCCCCCGGGCGGTCATCCTCAGCTCGGTGCTGCTGGGCGTGCTCTTCGTGCTCTCGTCCTACGTCGAGGTGCAGGCGTTTCACGGCGAGGCCGTGACGCTGGACAAGAGCTCCGCGCCGCTCCACGTGGTGGCCGACAAGGTGGGGCTCTCCTTCCTGGGACACCTGATCGACGTCGGCGCGGCGGTCAGCTTCTTCTCCTGCGTGCTGGCGAGCATCAACGCGGGGGCGCGCATCCTCTTCTTCATGTCGAGGCACGGGCTCTTCCACGGCGCGCTCTCGCAGACGCACGAGCGACACGCGACGCCGCACCTGGCGGTCGCGGTCACCGCCGTGCTGACGGTGGCCACCTCCGGCATCCTCTCCCTGCGCGGCGCCGGCGACTTCGACATCTACGGCTGGGTCGGGACGGTGGCCACCATCGCGTTCATCCTGGTCTACCTCGCCATCCTGGTGGCGGCGCCGCTCTACCTCCGGCGTCGCAAGGAGCTGACGGGCTGGCACCTGGTCTCGGCCGCCGTCGGCATCCTCTTCTTGGTCAACGGGCTGGCCGGCAACTTCTACCCGGCGCCGGATCCGCCGCTGAACTGGCTGGCCTACCTCGCGGTGGGGCTGGTCGTGGCGGGCGCGGCCTGGTACCTGCTCCTGCGGCGCCTCAGCTCCCGGATCGCCACCAACATCGCCGAGGACCTGGCCAGCATCAAGCAGCGCTTCCAGGCCGAGCTCGAGGAGGGTGAGTGATGAGCACCTCTCTGGAGGCCAGACTGAAGGAGGACGGGGTCCAGACCCTGGAGGCCGCGTTCGGCGATCTCCACGGCGCTCTGCGCGGAAAGCGCTTCCCGGTCGCGCAGGCCCACCACCTGGACGCGCACGGGTTCGCGACCTGCCGGGCTGTGCTCGGCTGGGACATCCAGTGCGGGATCTTCCCGATCGAGGTGGCCAGCTTCGAGAACGGCTACCCGGACCTGATCGCGCGGCCGATCTGGGAGACGCTGCGGCGTGTCCCGTGGCGGCCTGGGAGCGCGCTGGTGCTGAGCGACGTCTTCGAGACGGACGGGACCACGCCGCTCGAGGAGTCCCCGCGCTGGGCCTTGAAGTCGGTGCTGGCGAGGGCCCGCAAGCTCGGGTTCGAGCCCCGCGTGGGCGTGGAGATGGAGTTCTACCTGCTGGGGGCCGATCGCAAGCCGCCCTACGGCGGCGTCCAAGCATACTCGCTCAGCTGGGGCTCGCAGATCGAGCCGGTGGTCGCCGACCTGCGGGAGAAGCTGGGGGCCTTCGGCATCGAGGTGGAGGCCTCGCACACCGAGTACGGCCCGGCCCAGCTCGAGATAAACCTCGCCTACGGTGAAGCGCTGGAGTCAGCGGACCGTGCGCTGCTCTTCAAGTACGCGGTCAAGGAGATCGCCCGCCAGCACGGCCTGATCGCGACCTTCATGGCCAAGCCCTGGGCGGAGGAATCCGGCAGCGGGCTCCACGTCCACCAGAGCCTCTGGGCCGCCAACGGCGGCGGGAACCTCTTCGCCAAGGACCGCTCGCTGGCCGAGCGCTACCTGGCCGGCCAGCTCGCGACCGTCCGCGAGTTCAGCGCCTTCGGTTCTCCCACAGTCAACTCCTACAAGCGGATCCAGGACGCCAGCTTCGCGCCGGTCAACGCCACCTGGGGCCGGGACAACCGCTCGGTGGCCATCCGCTCGCTGCTGGCCGAGCCGGGCAGCGCCAGCCGGCTGGAGCTGCGCACCGCCTCCTCCGACGCCAACCCGTACCTGGTGATCGCCGGGGCGATCGCGGGGGGGCTCCACGGCGTCGAGCGCCGGCTGGAGCTGAAGGAGCCGCCGCAGGAGAAGAACGCCTACGCCGCCCAGGCGCCCAGGCTCCCCGAGACGCTCCAGGACGCGCTGGGGCTCCTGGAGGGCAGCGCGGTCGGCCGCGACTACTTCACCCCGCGCTTCCTGAGAAACTTCCTGGCGGTCGGGCGCCACGAGTGGCAGGTCTTCATCAAGACCGTCACCGACTGGGAGCGGAGCCGCTACCTCGAGACGCCCTGAAGCGACGGCCCCAGCCTCCGTTCAGAGAGGCTGGGGCCGGTTCGCAGGGTCCGTGCCACCACCGCGCGGTGCAGCGGCGGTGGCGCGCGGGCGCCTCGCCTACAGCGGCCCTCCGTACTTGAAGGCGACGTCCTCCAGCAGTGACAGGCCACCCCGGTACCCGGCGTAGGTCCGATCGACGATCAGCCGGTCGTAGGTGGGGAAGGCCACGCTCACCTGCATCGCGTCCAGCTCCTCGCCAGCGATGTGCTTCTCCAGCGAGCTGGCCAGGAGCACCTGGACCGAGTGCTCCCGGAGGAGCAGCCGGATCTTGTGGGAGTCGTGCTCGAAGATCACCTCCGGCTTGACCACGCTCTCCAGATCCTCGGTGAGGTGGCGCCGGATGGCGTCGCGGTGCTGCTCGGGCGGGTCGTCGGTCAGGATGACGATCTCCGGCAGCCAGCTCAGCTCGTTGCTGGCGTACCGCGTGAGCGCGATGGCGGTCCCGGTGTCGGCCACGACCCCGACGTAGGCGTGCGGCAGCGCCATGGAGTTGATGTCCGCGGCATACTCCGTGAAGCGGTAGGCCCGGTACTCCTCGTAGCGGATCACCTCGTCCACCAGCTTCGCGTCGAGCCCCAGCCGTTCGGCCACCTTGCGCAGGAAGGCCGAGGTGTCCTTGGGCCCGATGGGCACCGCCGGGAAGTCGAGGTGCGGCGTGCCGAACTTGGCCTCGAGCTTCTCCACCACGGCGAGCGCGTTCCAGGGCGAGAAGAGCAGGTTGAGCTCCGCAGACGGGATCCGCCGGAGCGCCGCCAGGCCGCTGTCCTCGGTGAAGATCATGTTCACGCGGAGGCCGATCTTCTCCAGCAGCGACTTGATGACCTGGAGGTTGCCCTTCCAGAAGATGTGCTGGTAGGGCACGATCCCGAACAGGTTCACCACGCCGCGATCCTTCGGCAGCGGCCGGAGGAGCTGATCGATCACCGCGTTGAGGTAGATCTCGTGGCCCGCGTAGGAGTTGCCCACGAAGCCGGCGGTCGAGACGTGGATCACCGGCCGCTCCTCGTCCTTGAACTGGCCGACCACGCTCGACACGTCGTCGCCGATCAGCGCCGGGACGCAGCCGCTGATGACCACGAACAGGTTCCCCTTGACCAGCTCCCGGGTGGTCCGGATGAGCGCCTGCAGCTTCTGCTCGCCTCCGAAGACCACGTGCTCCTCGACGAGGCAGGAGCAGGGGGTGCTGGTGTTGCCCAGGGGGCCAGCGCCGTTCAGGCCGCCGGCGAAGTTCTGGCCGAAGTTCTGCGCCAGCACGCAGCCCGGCCCCGAGTGCAGGACCGGGACCGCGCCGAACGTGGCCAGCGTGGAGGTGTAGGCTCCTCCCAGCGCGCACGAGAACCGCGGCGCCTCGGCAACTCCGTGGACGTTCACGCCCGTGGCCGCGGGCTGCGGCCGATCCTCGACCTCCGTCTCGAGCTCTCGTCCGCTCACTTCTGGATCTCCGCGCTCACCGGCTTGAGGAAGTGCAGCGGGTTGGGCTGCTTATACCACCAGTCCTGGTAGGGCTCCTCGGTCTTCTCCAGCATGGTCTTCTGGAAGGACTGGTTCTTCGTGGCCTGGAGGAGAAAGTTCCCGTAGGCCACCGCGCCCTTGTAGCCGGCCTGGGTGCTCCACTTGCGAGCGTCGCCGCGGAGGGCGTGGATGCGCGTGGAGCCCTTCTGCCGCTTGTAGGCGCTCCCTTGGAAGGGGCAGGTCAGCGCGAGCTGCGGATCGTACTTGCGGGTGAGGTGCGCCAACTCGGCGGCCTGGAAGGTGTTGACCAACACGTCGAAGTCGCCGGCCTGCTTCACGATGCCCTCGATCTGATCGAGCATCAGGTTGTCGAAGTCCTGGCAGATGGTGGCCGGGGTCTCGACCCCGATCTCCTGGAAGTACGGCACCTGGGTGACCAGGCGGCCCTGCCCGAGCGAGCCCAGGATGTCCACCTTCTTGCCCCCGGGGAGCACCTTCTCGAACTGGGCGCGGATCTCGTCCATCTTGGGGAGCCACCGGGCCCGCTCCTCCTTGATGACCTCCTCCGCCTCCTTCTCCTTGCCGGTGTACTTGGCGATCTCCCGGAGCCAGGCGTCGGTGTGCTCGATCCCGACCGGCGACGGGTACATGAAGTACGGGACACCAAACTCCTGCTCCAGCCCGCGGGAGAGATAGTCGGTGTAGGTCGGGCAGATCGGCGCGGTGACCGCGGCCTCGCTCATCATCGCCAGGTCATCGACGGACGCGAACTCCGGCACGAAGTTGGCGCGCAACCCCATCCGCTTCAGGAGCCGGGTGATCTCGAGCCGGTCCTGCCAGGTGTAGGACAGCATGCTGGCGACGTTGACCAGGTCCTTCTGCTTCCGCTCCGGCTTGCGCACCAGGTACTTGAGCACGCCGTGCCAGAAGGCGTCGTAGGCGGTCTGGATGATGCGGGACCGGATCCCCTCGCAGTGCACCGGCACCAGCGCCGCCTTGGTTTCGGCGCGCATCCCGTTGAGCAGGCCGTCGATGTCGTCGCCGATGATCCCCGAGGTGCAGGACGCCAGAACGAAGATCGCCTTGGGGTGATAGCGCCGCTCCGCCTCCTGGACGGCGAAGCGCAGCTTCTCGGTGGCGCCGAACACCACGTCCCGCTCCTCCATGCCCGTGGTGAGCCAGTGCAGGTCGAACTGGGCCGGCCTGCCTTCGCTGGGCGGCACGCGGCGGTACACCTCGCGGTAGAGCAGCGCCGTGGACGAGCACCCGACCGGCGCGTGGACGATCATCACCGCGTCGCGGATTGTCACGACCCGAGTCGTGAGATAGAAATTGAGCACGCAGCCAGACGCCTGCTGGAACTCGCGCTCTCGGTTGACGACCTTCCCCTCGCGAACGTCGCGGACGAGGTCGCTCGCCTTCCCGTAGTACGCGTTGATCGCGCCCGCGCGCTGCTCGCGATTGGGGCACGTCTTTGCTTTCAAGTCGATCATGGGGTCCTCTCGTCGTTCAGCCGCACGCTCGAGCCTTGCGACCGTCACTGCCTGGCGAACTGGTCCAGAGCTGGCGCTGGACTGCAAGGAACACGCCTCGACTGTTCGTCTCTCTAAACGGATTATTCCGCGATAACGGAGCAGGCTCCCGCGACGCGGCCCGCGCTAGCCCGTGTCCTGGCACAGTCCCAGCGCGGGGCGCGGTTGCAGCTAGAAGGAGTAGTTGGCGGTGAGCAGCCATTGGTTTCCGGTGAAGTCCCCGCCGATCGCGCGCGCGTCGGCCTCGGACACGGTCGAGCTCGCGTAGACGTGCAGGCGCGTCCGGAGGCGTACCCACTCGGCGCTCACGGCGTAGTCCCCCAGCCGGTACCGGAGCACCAAGGTGGTGTTGACGTTCCTCAGCTTGGTGAACTTGGCGGCGATGGCCTGCTTCTCGTCGAGCTTCTCGAACCCGGCGAAGGCCCAGGCGGAGAGCCCGCCGACCAGGTCGAGGCCCACCTGCGCCCAGCCGCCGTACGCCGCCACGTTCCCGGCCGAGTTGCCCTGGAACTGGAGGAAGGCGCCGCCCAGCGGCGCGGGGTTCCGGCCGGCGTAGGCCGCCCCCGCCAGCGTGGCGGGCCCGATGACGGCCTTGGCGCCGCCGCTTCCAGCCAGCACCAGGAGGTCTTGCGTCCCCGTGTCCCCCGAGACCGCGCCGAAGCCAGAGCGATCGACCTTGCTGTAGTGCCCAGCCACGAAGGCCTGGAGGAGCGTGCCGTCCGCGATCACCACGCGCGCCTCGACCGCCGGCAGCCCCGAGGCCTCACCCAGATTGAATCCATAGGGATCGCCGCCATTGCCGGCGTAGCTCTGGCCGATCCCGTTGGCGTCGGAGCTGGCGCTGGTCTTGCCGCTGTCGGCCCAGTTGGCGCGCCCGACCTCCCAGTCCACCTCCAGGTTCAGGCCGCTGCGCGAGCCGAAGACGTGGTACCCGAACACGCCCGGCCGGCGCCACCCGACCGCGCCAGCGCCGCTGTTGAGCGCGCTGCAGACGTGGGAGAGCGAGACCGGCCCAAAGGACCCGTAGATCACCCCTGCGCCGCAGGCGCAAAGGTCCCGTTCATGCAATCGGGATGATTGCACGCCAATAGTCACGAATCCTCGTGGTGCCTATCGATGCGCTGCCATCCTGCAAAGGGTGTGCGCGTCGTCGCCTTCGGTGGCGGCGCACGGCGCACGCCCCCGAGCGCTAAGTTTCGGCGGGATTCACGGTGCGAGGATGCGGTCGGGGCGGCGCAATCGGTGAACGCGGGATCGGGGCCTTGGAAATGGCACGGCCCCGTCACGATAGCCCGGGGCCGCGCACGGAGCTGCTTTGCGGCAGCTCGCTCACTGTTCTCTGGAGGAGGCGCTACGAGCAGCCCGAGCAGCCGCCGGAGCCGCAGCCACCGCCCCCAGCACCAGCATCGGCACCACCGGCGAAATCTTGCGGCCGGGCGCCGGTCCCCAGGATCCACCCTCGTCGCGCCAGGCCCTCGAGCGCCCGCCCAATCCGGCCGGGAGCGGAGAAGGCGCGGATGCCGCGCTCGGCGAGCGCCTTCACGGCGCCGGGCCCCACCTGCGCTGCCAGCACGATGTCGACCCCCGCCAGCAACGCCTCGAACGATGCCGGCGCGTGAGGATCGATGCGTTGGCCCCTCTGGCTGGCGCGCCGCTCGACCTGCCGGTGCGTCCCGTCGCGTTCCAGCGCGAAGATCCAGACATCGCTCGTCTGGCCCAGGTGGCTGTCGATCGTCACGCCGTCGCTGCTCGCCACCGCGACCGTCCAGCCGCTCGCTTCCGTGTCGTTCGCTCCGCTCATGCGCGCCTCCTCTCTTCTGTGAGTACCAATGCAGACCGCTCAGGGGGTGTTTCTCGTCAGGGACGAGGCGGTCCTGGTGTTGAGCCGTTCAATGACTGAGCCGGTGCTGCGTGCTGCGTTGCGTGAGGAATGCCGGTACGCGCTCGCTCCGCTGCGCCTTCCTTCCCGGCGCTCGCTCCCGAGTCGCGGATGTAGGTGAAGGGATCGGCCTGGTACCAGGACGCGCGATAGGGAAGCTTGGCCGTGCGCCCCAGTGTCTGGAAGTACTGCGGGTTCCTCAGCAGGCGGTGGAGCCGGGAGGCGACCTCGTAGAGCCCCTGGTACCCCATGTAGTTGTTGTTGGGGCCGAAGATGGGCAGCACCGGGATCCCCATCTTGGCGGCCCAGACGTTGCCACCCATGTGGCCGACGTAGACGTCGGGCCGGTGTCGGGCGAGCAGGTTCACCTGCTCGAAGGGCTGGGAGGCCGCCACGTTCACCGGGAGCTCCTGGGGGAGGTCCTGGAACAGGACGTCTCCGTAGCGGTCGTAGTGATGCGCACGCACGCCCAGCAACTTCATGCCCAGATCCTCCGCCAGCAGGATCCCCGGCGCGGATCTCCCCGGCGCTCACGAAGACCGTCTTTCCGCGGAGGTTCTCGGTGAGCGGCTCCAGGGCGGTCCTCACCTCCGCCTCCTCCGCGGCGATCAGGCGATCCGCCTCCGCCCGGAGGTGGAAGAAGTCGGCGATCTCGTACAGCCACTTGCGGGTGTGGCGCGTTCCGATGGGGATGGTGCTCAGCACGTAGGGGATGCCGTACAGCTCCTTCATGTGCTCCACGAAGTAGTCGTCGTGGGTGGCGCAGATGCTGACGTTCAGCGCCACGTCGCGCACCCGCGAGAACCGGTCGGGCGCCGCGAAGCACGGGAGGACGTTGACGTCCAGGCCGATCCCATTCAACAGGCGGGTGAGCTCGACCTCGTCGCCGCGGCTCATGGAGGCCACGTTGAGCAGGTTGACGGTGCGCTGCTTGCGCGCTGCACGGGAGGCGCGCTCCGCTGCGCTCTCGGTGGAGAGCGCCTGCGACTCGTCCGCGCGGGTGATCAGGTACTTGAGGATCGCGTGGTAGACCACGTCGTAGGCGGTGGCGACGATCTTGGTCTTGAAGCCGGCGCACTCGAGCGGGAGGATCCGGGCGGTCACCTGCGGCTGGATCCTCCGGACCACGCCGTCGATGTCGTCCCCGATGATGGCCGGCACGCAGGTGCAGGCCACGAAGATCAGCTGCGGGTGGATGCGGCGGTCGATCTCCAGCAGCGACTCCTCGAGCTTGGCCTCGGCGCCGGAGACCACCTCCACCTCGTCCAGGTTGGTGGAGAACCAGGCGTAGCCGATGTTGCCGGTGTTGCCCCGCGAGGCCTGATTGGTCTTGGAGAGCCCGGCGTTGGAGAGCAAGCAGCTCCCGCACCCGACCGGCCCGTGAAACAGGATCACCGACTCGGGGATGGTGCCCGCGATGGCCATCGACAGCATGAGCTGGCAGCCGGTGGCCTGCGAGAAGACCCGGTTGGCGCTGCCGAGGCAGCCCTCTTTGCTCCCGGCCACCAGGTCGCAGGCCGTGCCGCCGAACGCATTGCAGGCCTTCAACCGCTCCTCGCGCGTGGGCGGACCGCTTCGATGCAGCAGGTTCATGGGTTCTCCGTCTTCACCGAGAGGCCAAGATCACCGAGAGGATGTCTTCCGTCAGGCTGAGCGCGCCGTCGTAGCCGGCATAGCCGCGGCCGAGCACCACGCGGTTGGACACCGGATAGGAGACCGAGAGGTGACCGGCGCCGATGCTCTCGGCCCAGTCGCGATCGAGGCGGCTGCCGAGCACGAACGCGGGCGAGAAGGTCCGCCGGTAGCGGCCGCTCGACGGCCCCGGCCATCGCTCCGCGAACCGCCGCGCGATCTGGCTGCCGTCGGTCTCGAACACCACCTGGCTGGCCGCGCTCTCCAGGAACGAGAACCGCCCGGTGAGCTCCTGTTTGGCGCGCTCGTCGACCTGGTCTGTCACCACCACCAGCTCGGGGAGCCAGCCCAGCTCCTGGCTCACGAAGCGGCTCAGGGCGAGGGCGTAGTCGATGGTCCCGATGACCACCACGTGGCGCTGCAGGTCGATGTCCGCGTAGGCGTCGGCGATCCGATTGAAGACGTGGTAGTAGCGCCGCTCCTCGCGCTGGAGGAAGTCCGAGACCAGCCTGGAGTCCAGCTCCAGCTCCGCCGCCACCTGCTGGACGAAGGCCCGCGTCGCCTTGGCGCCGATGGGGAGGTCGGTGGTGAAGTACGGCGTCCCGTGCACCTCCTGCAGCGCGCGGGCCGCCTTCACTCCGTGGGTCGGGGAGACCACCACGCTGGCCCGGGCCGAGGCCGACCGGGCGATCCTCTCCAGCGAGTCGTCCGGCAGGAAGAGGGTGTTCACCTGGAGGCCGAGCCCGGACAGGATCCGGCGGAGCTCGACCAGGTTGCCGTGCCACCAGACATCCTGGGCCGGAGGCACGCCCAGGAGGTTCACCACGCCGGCGCGCCGCCGCGCCTCCGATCGGACGTAGTCGCGGAAGAGCGACTCCAGCGTCGCGTCGTACCCCCAGAGGGAGTCGCCCTTGAACCCCGCGCCCGAGATCAGGATCGCGGGCGCCTTCTCCCTCCGCGTCTGGTTGTAGCGGCGCACCACGGCCCGCGCGTCGTCTCCGATCAGCTCCGCGGTGCAGCCGGTGATGACCGCGTAGAGGTCGGCGTCCACGATCTCCGCGGTGGCGCGCAGCTGCTCCTCGAGCCGCTGCTCCCCGCCGAAGACCACCTCGCTCTCGCCCAGCCCGGTGGCCGGGGTGGAGTTGCCGCCGCAGTAGCTGCTGCCGAGGTAGCCGGACGCGCCCTGCATGCTCACGCCGGTCATGTTTCCGCAGCCCATGGAGGCGTGCAGGATGGGCGCGGTCCGCGGCAGAGCGTTCACGGTGGCGAGCGCGCCGCCGAGGGCGCAGGAGACTCTGGGCTTCTCGATCAATTGCAGGGACATGGTCGGTCGCTCACTGGTAGTCCGCCAGCACGACGGAGTAGATGTCCTCGACGAGGCGGAGCGCCCCCGTGTACCCCACGTAGGAGCGGTCGAAAACCAGGCGATCGCTCACCGGCGCCGAGACGGAGAGCGACAGGCCACCGAGCTCCTTGGCGAGGGCGCGCTCCCAGGAGCTGCCCAGGATCAAGGGGCGGGAGCGGAACTTGGTCCTGCGGAGCTCCTCGTGCACCCTGCCGCCGTCGGGCGTGAAGGTCACCTCGGGTGAGAGACCCTCTCCCACCGGGGCGAAGAGCCTGGCCACGCGCTCCTGATCCGGACCGGTCACGCCGTCGACGACGTATTGCCGATCCGGGATGAGGCCGAGATCATTGACCAGGAACTTGGACAGGGCGATGGCGTAGGTGCTGTCGGCGATGGTGGTGAAGTGGCGCGGGAGGAACCGCGTCTCCAGCAGCACCTCGGCCGAGCGCTCGATGAAGTGGTAGTAGTGGTCCTCGCGGACCTGGATCGTCTCCTCGACCCGCGCGGGATCGACGCCGACGTGGGTCCCCAGGGTGCGGAGAAACTGGGTGGTCTCGGTCGGTCCGATC
>Ga0302321_100000619_pt1 | contig 30904 bp, 27 predicted proteins | sample Fen_T0_1_FD_202505 | JGI IMG/M metagenome (GOLD analysis project Ga0302321, IMG submission 202505) | Peat permafrost microbial communities from Stordalen Mire near Abisko, Sweden - Fen_T0_1 | ecosystem: Environmental > Terrestrial > Soil > Wetlands > Permafrost | place: Sweden: Abisko... | reverse complement strand
GCTGCAGCTTCACGGTCGATGCCAACCGCCTCCAGTGCTCGCAGACCTCTGATTGCACGAACAAAGGTGCTGCGTTTGCAGACACCGTGTGTAAAGAGGGGCTTTGTGTAGGAAGTGTCGAAGATCCCAAATGGAGCTGCGGCGTACCGCCGGTGAATTCGGTGCCGAGCTACAAGCTCACCATGCATCTCCAAGATGCGGTGTCCTCGAAGCCTCTGGCGGGCATCGCGGCACAGCTGTGCCGCAGGCTCGATGTAACTTGCTCGGAGCCGAGCAGCGCGCCGGTCGTATCCGACTCCGGCGGCGGGGTCAGCTTGCCAATCGATGCCGCCTTCAACGGCTACGTTCAATTGACAGATGCGAACGCGGGTTCGGGAGCCACCAGGATATCGCCGTCACTCTATTTCTTGACTGCACCGACCGACGGAGGAGACGTGAATCTGCCAACGGTTCCGTTGGCAAGCCCGTTGGCCGCCGCGGGCATCGTGTACAATGCCACTGGCACCAGCTGGCTCGATGGTCGCGGCATAGCGTTGCTCAATGCATTCGACTGCCAGAAACAGCCTGCCGCGGACATTAGCTTTTCCGTCGGCGGCACACCCGACCCAACCTCGTTCGTGTTCTACCTCGTCAATAGCTTACCCACGACCGACACCACGGGAACCGACGCCACTGGCTACGGCGGGCTCGCGAATGCTGCGCCGGGCGTGTCCACGATCACCGCGACTCTCGGGTCGAGTGGCCGCAAAGTCAGCACGATCAGCGTTTTGATACGAGCGGGATACATCAGCTACAGCAGCGTCACGCCGAACTCCTCCATGTAACCGGCCGGCGGCACGCGGACGTCCGCCGAATACGAAGGCCCAGGTGAGAAAAATGCTCGCAAACACCGTCGATACATACGCTCCCTCACGGCAATTGGGTCGCTATGAATTGATTGCGCCACTCGGTGAAGGCGGAATGGCTCGCGTGTACGTCGCGGTCCAGCGTGGGCCGATCGCGAACAAGCTGGTCGTGATCAAGCTGCTCCGCGAGCAGTTTACCGGTGACGAGCATTTCGTGGCGATGTTTGCCGACGAGTCCAGGATTGCAGTACTGCTGAATCACCCCAATGTGATTCATACTTATGAATCGTCCTCGACTGACTCGCACTATTACATCGTGATGGAGTTCCTGGAAGGAAAGACGCTTGCGCAGCTGATTCGCCGCGTGGGCAGGGAGAACTTCCCCCTTGAAACCCATTTGTGGGTTTTGTGCGAAATTCTGGCGGGCCTCAACTACGCCCACCAGCTCGGTGACTTCGGCGGCGCCCCGCTGAACATCGTGCACCGTGACGTGAGCCCGTCCAACATTCTGATTACGGTACGCGGGGCAGTGAAGCTGCTCGACTTCGGGATTGCAAAAGTCCAAGGTTCTATCGTCGAAACTCAACACGGCATCATCAAGGGCAAGCTTGGCTACGCTTCGCCGGAACAATGCCTGGGCAACAAGGCGGATGGCCGAGCGGACGTTTACTCTGTCGGGGTGATGCTGTGGGAGGCTCTGGCCGGCAAGCGTCGACCGCTGAACGAGACTGCACTCGCCACCACCCGCGCCGGGGCCGCGGGCGTCGAAACCGACATCGCGGAAACATTGCCGGGGGTGCCCCTGGCACTTGCGCGAATCGTCCGACGCGCGTTGGCGCGCGACCCTGCTGAGCGCTTTCCGACCGCGCACGCTTTCGAAGTCGAACTACGCCAATACTTGGTCGACCGCTCTTCATCGAATGGCGGGCCGGCGCTGCAAGCACTCGTTACCGAGCACTTCGCAGAGGAGCTGGCCGCGATTCGTCGGGCGATCGACGATCAGGTCGGCTCCGTGCGCCACAGCATCGCGCCTGAACCACGCTCGGTTTTGACCGGCTATGTGCCGCCGGCTCTCGGCAGTGAAGCCCCGCACAACATGGGGCTCACTGCGCCCCCCAAGCCGCAGCCGAGTCGACTGCGGCAGGTTTCGACCGCGCTTCTGTTCGGCGCGGTTGGGGTGGTCGGGGCGCTCTGGTTTTTGCACCCCTCGCCGGAGTCGCTGAAGGCGGGCCGGGCAGCCCAGGTTGCTTTGGGCGCCGCGGGTCCGACCGAGTCTTCGTCCCAATCGTTCGGTACACAGCGGCTGGCCGCCAATTTGGAACAGGACACGCTACAGGATGCCGCGCACGAGCAGGCGCCTGTTCCCGAGGCTGTCGGCTCCGTCTCCAAGCGGCGATCGACTCGGGTCGATCGCGCGGAGGCGCCGACGGCAGCACTCAGGTCGCGGAGCGCTCCTGCCCTGCCCGGCCGAGCTCTGACCAGGGACGCGGCCCTGGTTAGCCCGCCCGTCTACAACAAAGTCTCCGCTCTCGCAGAACCCGGCGTCGACCTTCGACAATCCCGGTCAAATTCCAAAGTTCGCTCGCTCGACGAAAGAGATCCGTACGCACCATGAGCATCCGATTTCGTACGCTACTCCTGCTCGCGATCACCAGCAGCAGCGCGGTGGTCTCAGCCGAACCTGCTGCACCAGCCGTGAGCGCTAGCGCGACCACTGAAGCCCGTGAGCGCTTTCAACGAGGCGTCGCGCTCTACCGAGAGGGCAGCTTCGACGCAGCGCTGGCGGAGTTTCGGCGCGCCTACGAGATCGCGCCCAACTACCGAATTTTGTACAATCTGGCGCAAGTGCAGGTCGAACGGCATGATTCGGTCGCCGCCCTCGGTCTGTTCGGGCAATACCTGCAACAAGGTGGCTCCGAACTCGATGCCGAGCGTCGCGCTCAGGTCGAGCGCGATATGCAATCGCTGCGCGGCCGTGTGGCAGACCTGACAGTCGAAAGCAACGTCACGGGTGCGCAGCTCTCGATCGACGGCATCGAGGCGGGGACCCTACCGCTCGCCGGACCGGTGCAGGTCAATTCGGGGGTGCGCCAGGTCACGCTCGTCAAGCCAGGCTATCAGAGCGTCTCACGAAGTCTCACTATCGCCGGGGCGCAGCCGCTACACCTCTCGCTGCCTTTGCAGCCGTTGGATGCTCGCACGCCAGAGCTTGGGCCGACCAGCGTTGGTGCCACGACTAACTCGCCCCCACTCACCGACGCTCAGCGGTCGCATGGGCTTTCGGCTCCATTTTGGGTGAGCGCGGTCGCCACAGGGGTGTTTGCGGGCACGGCGGTGACCTTCGGACTCATCACCCTCAATCGCAATCAGAGGCTCGATGACGAGCTCAACGGCTCAACGGACCCAGTGGCCATCGACAACGCACGGCACTCGGTGAAGACCAGCGCATTGGTGACGGATGTGTTCACCGGTGCTTCGATCGTCGCGGGGGTAGCGACCGTTTACTTCGCGTTGTCCAACTCCGGTTCGGGCGAAAAGTCGCCACCAAAGGCTGCTCGCGCCGATCGCCTGCAGCTGGGGGCGAGCGGTTCGACGTTGGTCCTATCAGGTCGCTTCTGAACCGGACGCCGGCCTGCCCGGCAGGCTGGTACGGATCATACGTTCAGTGCTCGGCGCGCGCCAGACATCAATCGCGCCCTCTGGATCCAGAAATCGGGCTCGGGTTCTGGCGCTGGCTAAGCGAGATTCTTGGCAGACTTTGGCTTGCCGCGCACGAGCGGCCAAAGCGCGGCGCACCAACAAACCGCGATGAGGGGCAAGGTCGCGATCGACATGCCCTCCATGTAGCCCGCGCTGCCGGGTCCCGCGCCGTGCGCCAGTGCGGTGCCGATCAGACCTGCGCCGGGGCCGAGTGCGTAGCCGAGCCCGATCAGCGCTTCATGTGCGCCCCCAGCGTCGACCGACGCGTTCTGGACGACTTGGGCGTAGTACAGGGCGGCGGTGTAGAGGAAGCCGGCGGAAGCACCAAACAGCACTTCACCCGTGATGACCGCGGCAATACGGGGGCCGAGCAGGACCAAGGCGAAACCGACGGGCAGCGCGGCGATGGCGACCAAGATCGGCAGCTTGCGGCCGTGCCAGCCGCTGAAGGCGAACAAGGCAATGAAGCAACCGAGGCGCGCGACATCGAGCAGGCTGGCAGCGCGAGCTGCGCTCGCGGTATCCAGGCCGATGCCCTTCATGATTTCGGGCATCAGCGGCGCGAGCACGTACATCAACGCGTAGCTGAGCAGCATGGCCAAGCGAGAGGCGCGCAAGAGTGCGCGATAGCTGTGGAGCAGTGCGGCGTTCGGGCGTTCGGCGTGGTCTGCTTCGAGGCGCGCGGGTGCTCGAGGGAACGCGCGACACGAGAGCACCACTAGGCTAAATAGCGCTGCCGCTGCCACGAATAGCAGGCGTGGCGAGCCAGAGGCGATGATCAAACCGGCAAGGGCCAGAGAGAGCGGGACGGCGAGGGCCCAGCTGATGTTGTAGCGGCTGAGGATCGGACCCAGGGCGCGCGGTGTTTCGCCAGCGCTCATGTAGCTCTCGAAAATCGGCCACATCGAGCCTTGCAGGAGGGCGATCAACGCGAGCGCGACCACCAGCAGCGGGGCCCAGGGCAGCGAGGCGATCGTCAGGTGCAAACTGATCAGCGCGAGCAGCACACAGGTCAGTGTGCCGCGTTCACCGAAGCGCGCGCTGAGTGGATGGCTGGCCGTCGCACCGGCGATGTAGCTTGCGCCGACCAGCAGCGCGAGCCAAAGGTTCTGGGCTTGCGAGAAGCCGAGCACTTGGTGCGTGTAAAAGTACGCGCCGCGCTGCAGCAGGGTGCCAGAAAAGCTCGTAGTGAAGACCGTGATCAGGATGCGGCGCTTGAGAGTCACGCGGTTAGCCTGGTGCTTTCTTGGGCAGGAAGGCAATCGCAGACCAGGCGAGCAAGCCAGTAGCCAGGAACACGACCGGGTAGCCTTGGGATTTTGCCAGGACGCCCAAGCCGAGCACCCAGAGCGCGAAGCCCGCATTGAAACAGCCGAAGAAATAGCTCATCACCGCGCCGCGACGTGCGCGGGGCACGCCTTCAGCGGCCAGCGCGTTGATCGCCGGATAGAGGAGGCCGTGCGCGAGACCCAAACCGGCACCCGCGACGAACAGCAGGTTCGGGCGCAGCAGGCTGGTCATGGCTGCAACCAAGCCGTACATCACGAGCGCGGTGAGAGCGACACGTCTGCGCCCCCAAGTGTCCGCGAGGCTACCCAGGAATAGACGTACCGACAGAGCGATCAGCGTGTAGCCGACGAAGAAGCTGCTGACCTTGGTCGCGCCGAGTGACAGCGCATACGGCTGAGTGAAGGTGAACATCACGCCGAACGCGGCGCCGTTGGCAGCGCTGCACACGAAAGCTCCGAGGCGCCGCGGGTCTCGCAGCAAAGCGAATGCGCTGAGCGACGCTTCGGTAGCGGCGACGGAGGTGAGCGCGGGCTCGAGCGCCGTAGCGTACTTGGGCTCGCGGATGCCAAGCGAGAGCAGTCCCGCAATCAGAGCGGCGCCACCCGCAAACAAGAACACGACCGCCCACCCACGACTATCCGCCACCGACTCGGCAAGCGCAGGGGCGATCGCGTTGGCTACCATACCGGCGGCCCCGCACAGACCAATGGCCTGACCCAGCTTCTTCGGTGACGCCAGATCGGCAGACAGCGTGAGCGTGGCATTGAAGACCAGCGCGTAAGAGATGCCGTGCACGGCGCGCAGCGCAAAAATCGGCCAGGACAGCGTGTGGACGAGCGCAAACGCGCCGCCGCACAGGCCGTTGACCAGGGCACCGTAGCTGATGAACGGGCGTCGTGAACCGCGATCGAGCCAGGCGCCAGTCCACGGTGAGCTGAACACCCCAGCCAAGAGCGCGACCGCGGCTACCGCGCCGATCGCGTCCGCGTGGGCGTGAAATTGTCGCGCCAGGAACTTAGGCAAGAGAAAGAAAGTCGAATACGACAGGCCAAAGCAGAACTGCACGCACAGTACGAGCACGAACGGCCGCGTGAGCAGCCGCTCGGAATCGTCGCCGAGCGCAGCAGCCGTGGTTGGCGGCCGGCGAGATCCTGAAACGTCCAGAGCGACCCCTAACTCTTGTCGCTCGGTCGGCCGTCACCGACGATAACCAGCCCATCGCGCATCAGCGCGAGTAGCTGACGCAGCGTATCGCGGCGCGAGAGGGGCGAAAGATCGAGCACCTCTTCGACACTGGCACCACCATCCAAGCGCGAGAGCAAGAAGGCTTGCTCCGGCGAGACGCGCGAATCCATGTTCGAAGGTACAGAGGCGACACTCAGCCGCTGTTGCAACGAGCCGATGCGTGTCTCGAAGATGTGGTCGATGAGCATCGACTCGGCGTCCACCAAGAAGCTGGCTTCGTTGGTGTCGAAGCTTTCTGCTAGGCGCAACGCGGATTCCGCGTAGGCCATGGCCAGGTTCAGATCACCCAGGCCCAGGGCTTGGCGCGCACGCTCGAGCGACTCGGGAATGTCTTGCAGGTTGGCGCCGCCCACCATCGTGGAGGCGTGGACGAAACGGTTGCTCGGCGACAGCCGCCGCGGGCCCGTTTGCTGGCGTTCGACCGCGGGCAGCGCCTCCGATGCCGGCTGGATCGGCACCGGTGAAGCGGGACTCGTGGGGCCAGAGGCGGGCACCGTGCGCGATCTGCCCAGAGCTTCCGAAGCCGGCATGGGCACAGCGCTCTCACAAGCAGCCGAGAACGAAAGTGCAAAATCCAGTACGGTTGGGTAGCGTGCCGCGGGATTCTTCTCGAGCCCGCGCTTCAGGACCGCCCCCACCAGCGACGAAACGTGCGGGGCAAAACGCTCGATCGGCGGGGCCGCGACGGACACCACCTTCTGCAGGACATCCAGCAAGTCAGAGCCAGAAAAAGGTGTCTGACCGCACAACATCTCGAACGCGATCACCGCCAGCGCGTATTGGTCAGCGCAATGATCGACGCTGGCGGTTTTGCCCAGCGCTTGCTCGGGCGCCATATAATCCGGCGTACCAAGGACGTCGAATTCGCCGGTCAAACTGCGGCCCACACCCACGCGCTTGGAGATGCCGAAGTCCAAGAGCTTCACCGCCGGACCTTGGCCGGACATGGTCATCAGAAAAATGTTGGCGGGCTTCAAATCGCGATGAACGATCGAGGCTTGGTGGGCTGCGAATAAGCCCGAAGCGACCTGCTGTACGATGCGGGCGCTCTCCGCTACTGGCAAGCAGCCATCCCGCTCCAAGCGCTCGGACAAGCTCTCGCCCTTGAGCAACTCCATCACGATGTACGGCTCGCCGTGCTCGGTCGTGTCGAAGTCCAGGATCTGAACGATGTGCGGGTGCTCGAGCTGACTGATGATCTCCGCCTCGCGATTGAAGCGCGCCAGCGCTTGCGTGTCGGAGATCAAATGCCGAGCGAGCACCTTGACCGCAACCCGACGTCGCAGGCGCGTGTGCTCGGCTTCGAATACCAAGCCCATGCCACCCTGGTCGAGCACGGAGAGGATCCGATAGGTCCCCCGCAAAGTCTGGCCGATGAGCGGATGTCCCGCGTCATCGGTAATGGCCGGCGCCGACGTCATGTCATTTCAGTACGAAAGTGCCACGTTAGCGCGGCTCTGGCCCGACGTCGAGCAGGGGGCCGGCTGCTCGTGCTTTCAGTCGGGTTTGGCCGCACGTCGAGCAGCCCGGGCGGATCTCGGCCGAAATGCGCGCTCAATGCCCTGTCCCAAGGTGGGGCTTCGACAAACCGTTGGGGCGTCACTAGCTTCTCTCTACAACCGATGCCGAAATCTGCCGCGAGCCGCCCGCCCCCCGCTGAACCGCGTTCGAGCTTGCCCCCGCCAGGCCCTCCTGAGCGCACTGGCTACACCGGCTGGGTGATGCTCGGACTGATGCTCGCGGGTTTCGGCCTGTACAAGCACTTCGCCTCGGATGCGGAACCGCAGCCAGCCATTGCCTACACCAGTTTCTATCAACAGGTGGCCGACCAGAAGGTGGAGTCAGTCACGCTTCGTGGCCTGAACGTGCTCGGCAAATTCAAGGCGCCGACCGACGTGGAGGGGCACAAGCTCAGCACCTTCCGCAGTATGGTGCCCGGGCAAGAGGACCGCGATCTGCTCCCGCTCTTGCGCGAAAAAGGCGTCAAGGTCGAGGTCCAGAGCGAAGAGCCGCCGCGCGCGATTCAGCTCTTGAGCGCCGTGCTGCCCTTCCTGCTGATCGCTGGGCTATGGATATTTCTGTCGCGGCGCGCGCAGACCATGATGGGACCCGGCGGGCCGCTGGGCAATATGCTCAAAGGCCGCTCCCGTCGTTTCGAAAAAGAAGCCGAAGTAGGGGTCAAGTTCGACGATGTGGCGGGGCTCAAAACGCCCAAGCAAGACCTGCGTGAGATCGTCGATTTTTTGAAGGAGCCGGCCCGCTTTCGGCGGCTGGGTGGCAAGGTGCCGCGCGGTGTGCTCTTGGTTGGGCCGCCCGGCACGGGAAAAACGCTGCTTGCGCGCGCGGTCGCGGGTGAAGCCGGAGTGCCGTTCTTTTCCATCAACGGCTCGGAGTTCATCGAACTGTTCGTGGGCGTAGGCGCCTCGCGCGTGCGTGAGCTGTTCGAAGAGGCGCGCAAGGTTGCGCCGGCGATCATCTTCATCGACGAGATCGATGCGGTGGGCCGATCGCGTGGCACTGGTATGGGCGGCGGTCACGACGAACGCGAACAGACCTTGAATCAGCTGTTGTCCGAGATGGACGGCTTCAGTCGCAATGATCTGACCATCGTCCTGGCCGCGACGAACCGCCCGGACGTGCTGGACGCAGCGCTGCTTCGTCCCGGTCGCTTCGATCGCCGGGTGTTGATCGACCGGCCCGAGTTGGCCGCGCGGCGAGCGATCTTAGGCGTTCACACGCGCGACAAACCGCTCGGCGCGGACGTGGATCTGCAAGCACAAGCCGCGAATACTCCTGGCTTTTCCGGCGCGGATCTGGCCAATTTGGTGAACGAAGCGGCGCTTTGCGCCACCCGCCGCGGCGCAGAAGCCATCGAAGATTCCGACTTTCACGCGGCCTTCGACAAGATCGTGCTCGGCGATCCACGCGAGACCAAGCTCGATCGCTTCGAAAAACAACGCGTCGCCGTGCACGAGTCGGGACACACGGTGGTTGCGCACTTTGCGGCGAACGCCGAACCGCCAGAGCGGGTTACGATCATCCCGCGCGGGATGGCGCTTGGAGTCACCCAGTCGGCCGCTGGTGGCGAGCAACACTTGCTCACGCGCCCTCAGGCACTCGATCGCTTGCACGTGATGCTGGGCGGCTACGCCGCGGAGCGCGTATTACTCGGTGACGTGTCCTCGGGCGCCGAGAACGACTTGAAGCGCGCGACCGAGCTGGCCTTCAAGATGGTTGCGCACTGGGGCATGAGCGACACGATCGGCCCGGTGTATCACGAGCACCGCACCGAGCACCCCTTTCTGGGTCAGATGCTGGCGACCGAAGGCGGCACCAGCGACGCCACCGTGCACCAGATCGAAGAAGAGACGCGGCGTATCTTGAACACCGCACAGCTCGGTGCCGAAGCGGTCGTACGCGAACGCCGGGCCGAGATGGATGCCCTGGTCGAGTACTTGCTCGAGCACGAAAGCGTGGATAAAACCGAGCTGGCGCGGCTACTCGGCCCGGGGGCGACCCGCCCGAACGCCGCAGCAGCGGAGTAAGCTCGACCATGGCTACAGCTCACTGGCTCGTAAAAAGCGAACCCTTCAAATACTCGTGGCAGAAGTTCGTCGCCGACAAGAAGGCGGTCTGGGACGGCGTGCGCAACTTCGAGGCGCGCAACAACTTGCGCGCAATGAGGAAGGGCGATCTCGTACTCTTCTACCACTCGAGCGAAGGCAAAGAGGTGGTAGGGATCGCGTCCGTCGCCAAGGAAGCGTACCCCGACCCCAGCGCGACCGAAGGGGACTGGTCCGCGGTCGAGCTCGCGCCCAAGAAGGCGCTGAGCGAACCGGTCACCTTGGCTCAGGTCAAAGCCGACAAACAGCTGGCGGCGTTCGCGCTCGTACGCAAAGCGCGCATCTCGGTCATCCCCGCGACGCCCGCCGAATTCGCACGCGTGCTCGAGCTCGGCAGAACCAAGCTCTGAGCCCGCGCGCAGCCAACCGCGCCCGCGCTCAATCCACCTTTGGTTCTGCCTTTGGCTCGCGCGAGTCCTTGATGTCGATCAGCGTCGACACCGCCTCGATCTCACGCTTGGTTTGAATCTCGCGCTGCCGCAAGATCTTGAGCTGAGCTTCGAGCTTCCGCAGCTCGCCCTCGACCTCACGCAAGCCATCTTTGAGCTTGTCGCGCTCGGACTTCAGTATTTCGAGATCGATCGCCACGCTATGCCTCCAGGATACTTGGAGGCACACGTAGCAGAGTCAGTCGCTCGCGACTACCCGGTTACGCCCGGCCTGCTTGGCCGCATACAAGCGTCGGTCGGCGATGGCCACGACCTCGTCCGATGACGGCGTTGCGCAACAGCTCAGGGCCGCGCAACCGGCGCTCAGAGTAACCGAAATTTCCTGGCCTTCGTAGACCGCGTGCTGCTGGCTTAGGGCATCTCGCAAGCGTTCCGCGAGCCTTCCTGCGCCGCGCGTCGAGGCCCCTCGCAGAATCACCGCGAATTCTTCGCCGCCGAAGCGGGCGAACACGTCTTCGGTGCGCAGGGCGCGGGTGGCGATGCCACCCAGGTGGCGGAGGATTTCGTCCCCGGCCGGATGGCCATACGTGTCGTTGACGCGTTTGAAGTGGTCGAGGTCGAGCAAGATCAACGCGCAGTCGGTGGCGTGACGAACCGCGAACGCGATTTCGGCGCGCAGACGATCATCGAAGTGGCGACGGTTGTACGCGCCGGTCAGCGCATCGCGCGTGCTCGACTCGTACAGCTTGCGCAGAAGGCCCTCCTGGCGACAATCCGTGAGTGTGAAACGAAACGCGACGCGCGCCCCGAGTTGCACCCAGTCATCGTCCTTGATTTCAGCGCGCGTGATGCGCTTGCCCTGCAAGAAGGTGCCATTGCGCGAGCCCAGATCCTCGACGAAGTAGTTGCCGTCTTCACACACGAAGCGCGCGTGGAAACGGCTGATGCTATCGTCGTCGATCGGCAGCTGGTTGGTAGCGTGCCGGCCCATGGTGAACGGCGTCTCGGCGACGCTCAGCACTTGGCCGGCGCCGACGCCGTCCATGCGAAGCAGCATAGCGCGATCACGCAAGAGCGGTTGGGTCGTGGGCCCGACGCCGAAATCGGTGCTCCGCAGCGAGATGTCCATGGTGCGCTCCTCCTGAAAGGGGCTGCCATCGGCGTCTTCGGAAATCGAGGCCAGCCGCATGCGCGGCGCGGAGGCCACCCCAGCAGCCGGACGCGGCGTCACGGGGTCGGGCCTGTCGCTCGGATAAAAGCCTGCGTTCTTCACCATTTGACCTCCGGGAAGGGCTTTCCCGGACGCGCGAACAGGAAGCCTTGTAGGAGATCACAGTCGAGTTCAATCAGCGTGTCGCGCTCTTCGACCGTCTCCACGCCCTCGGCGACGACGGTCATGCCCATGTCTTGCGACAGCGCAGTCATGGATCGAATCACCTTTTGCTTGGTGGAGTTCTTGTGCACATCGCGCACGAGCGACATGTCGAGTTTCACGATCTCTGGCTCGAGCAAGGTGAAACTGGTGAGCCCAGCGTAGCCGGCTCCCAAGTCGTCGACAGCGATGCGAAAGCCCATTTCGCGCAAGGCCGCGACGCGCGCACGCACGTCTTTGACCTCGTCGAGGGACGAACGCTCGGTGACTTCCAGCACCACGCGATGTGCAATTTTGGAGAGCGGCGAGTCCGGGGCACTCAGCCAGGGGTCGACCAAATCGGTCACGTGCAGATTCACGAACAGCATTTCGGTACCGCCCTCGATCATCGGTGCGGCAGCGAGATCGCGAATCGAGCGACCCAGGGCGTCCAAGCGACCAAGCCGAGTGGCGGCGTCCAGTACCGCGCCCGGGTGCGGAAGACTGGGCTCATTGCTACGCAAGAGCGCCTCGTAGCCGTACACGGCCTTGCGTCGAAAATCGACGATCGGATGATACGCCATCCACAGTGTTTGCATCGCACGGTCGAAGCTCGCTTCCAGACCCGCGCGATCGGCACCGAGCGCGCCGGCGTGGCCGAGCAGCTCGGCGGCCTGCTGCTTGACGCGCGCCATGCGATGCATGCTCACGGCCTTGGCCACTGCTCGCCCGAGAGCCTCGGTGTCGACGGGCTTGGTCAGGTAGTGAAACGCACCATACTCGAGCGCTTGTACCGCGGTGCTGACCGCGGGTTCACCGGTGACGAGTACGACCGGCACGTGCAAATCGTGCTCCCGCACTTCGCGCAGCAGTTGTATGCCGTCCATGCCGGGCATCTTGATGTCGCTGACGATCACATCGAACGAACGACCATGCACGAAGCGCGCCGCTTCCGCGCCGTTCATCGTGGAGGTGACACTGTAACCCTGACTGCGCAACAAGCGCACCACGCCGCGCAGCACGTCCGGGTCGTCATCGACCACCAAGACCGACGCCTTGAAGGGTCCGTCCGACCGCTCCCCAGCGTCGGGCTCCCCTGCCCCGGAGCTTGCGAGCATGACCGATGATGACGCTTCCCGAGGGGCGCTACTTGGTGGAGCTTCCGAGGGTTGCGCCGACTCGGCTTGCGTCAGCGACACGACCATGGCCTTGTGAACGGCCGTTGCGGAGTGGGCTAAAGGGGGGGCCCCGCGGTTTCCCGAGCTCAACAAATCGTAACATTCGCCGCGAAAAGCGTCAGATCCAGGCGGGAATCTCGCCGATACCGAGGCAACCTTGCGTCCCGAGTCGGGATTCAGTAGCGCGGGCCCACTCGGCTATTCGGGCCCGTCAGGGGTCGCTATCAGGTCACCCAAGCGCCCGACGAAATAGTAGTTGCGCCTTAGCTTGCGGCTCTTGCTGGGCGCGCCGCGCGTGAGGTACTCGAGTGGACTCTCGCGCGCATAGCTATTCGGGCGTGATTCCACGCGCATCAGCCGCGCGCCACGCGGCACGTCGATTTCGGTGCGGGATTGCCAAACGGTGCCCGCGCCCGCGTTGAGCCGCTCCGAGCGCGCGCCGGGCCAGGCCGAGACGTGCACCCAGGCGTCGTTCAAGCGGACGAACCAATTCACCTGCGCCGTGCCGCGCGGCACGATCCGCTCTTCGTCGATGACTTCGACGACTTCTTGCGGGGGGGAAGGCGCAGCGGACAAAGGGATCTCACTCCCAGACGCGCTGACCCAGCCGCGCGTTATTCAGCATCTCCGTCATGCCATGCGACAGTTCAGTGGGCAGGTCGGCCTCGGCGAAGGCACGCACCTCCAAAATCTCGAGCGGGTTGTCCGGCGGGGCGGTAGGCGGCGCCACCGTGGCTTCGACGATCAACGTGACCGCGTGAAAGCGCGGATCCCGATCTGGCCGCGAATACACGGCGAGCAGATCGCCCATCGATACTAGGCGCGTTCCAATTTCTTCACGCAGTTCGCGATCGAGCGCAGTGCGAAGGGTCTCGCCCCACTCGAGCGTGCCTCCGGGCATCGCCCACTTTCCCGAATCCGAACGGCGTATCAGCACGATGCGGCCGTCGGGGGTTCGCGCAAAGGCGGCGATGCCGATCACTGGTCGACGAAGCACGTGGCGAGCCACTTCCTTGGTGAGCTTCCACAAGGCGCTCGGAATCCGCACATCGGAAGCATGCCCCCTTCCGGTGTGCGTGTCGCCACGAAATCGTGGTAGGCCCGGGGCCCCGTGAGTGGACCAATGACGCGGAAGGCCGTCCTATTTCTGGCACTGCTTGGGCTCAGCTGCGGAAAACGGCTGGAACCACCGGGCGCAGCGCTCGAGCCGTCGGCGCACAGCGTAACCGAGCTGCGCGCTGACGGCTCGCTGCTCGGCGCGGATGCGACCGTTGGTTCTGTGGCAATTTCGGCGACCGGGCCTCGCGCGCCGAGTCACACGAACGGCCCAGCGCCCGGCTCCGCCGACGACAACCTTCCGTTCACGCCTGACGGCACGCGCGTCGCGAGCGTCGCTTGGCGCACTTGGATATACACCGACGTCGGCAAGCAACGCACGCGCTACGGCTATCTGCGTGTCGGGGCGGTGGTCGATGCGCGCGGGCCCGCGATCGTCAACGACGGCTGCGATGGCGGCTGGTACCGCGTGAATCCGCGCGGCTTCGTCTGCCTGGGCCTCGGCGCCTCGCTGAAGCTCGATGAACCGGTGGCGCTCGCCTCGGTGAATCGCCCCATCCGCGGACACGGCGCGCCCTACTTGTACGCGCTCTCCAACGAGACACCGCCGCTGCTCTATTTCAAGCTGCCCAGCAAAGCGCAGATGAACGAGTCCGAAGGCATGGACGTGAGCCAGCGCGCCGCCAACTTTCGCGAGCGCATGCGCGCCTTTGGCAAAATCGGCAAATTGTTCGAACTGGGGGAGCCGCCGGATTTTCTGGCTCAAGGCCAGAAGTTAGAGAAGCCTTACGGCGTCAAGACGACGCTCCGCTACGTGGCTCATGCGGGCCCGGCCAGCGCCGATAGCGGCTTTGCGATCGCCAAGACCTTTCTTTGGCAAGAGCGCGCCTTCGGCTTGACCAGCGAGCTTGACGTGATCGCGCTCGACCGGGTTAAGTTGGTCGAACCGAGTGAGTTCCATGGCGTCGAGTTGCTCGAGGGCGAAACGCTGCCGGTCGCCTTCGTGAAAGATCGCTCCGTGCCGAAATACGTGCCCGACGCAGCGGGAAACCCGGTCGGGCGAGGCGCGTTCAGCTACCGGGAAGGACTCAAGCTCTTGGACGGCAAGAGGCGCTCGGGCGGCTTACTCGAGATGCGTGACGGCAGTTTCGCGCCCCAAGAATTTCTGCGCATCGTGCCCGCGCGCGACTCCTATCCGAGCTTTGCCACCGGCGACCGCAAGTGGCTCGACATCTCGATTCGACAGCAAACCTTGGTCGCTTACGTCGGCAAACGACCGGTGTACGCCACCTTGGTCAGCACCGGACGGGCTGGCATGGGTGATCCCGAAACCACGCTTTCTACCGTGCGCGGCACGTTCATGATTTACCAAAAGGAGGTCAGCTCGACGATGGACGGAGACGAAGACAAGAGCGACTCCTTCAACCTGCGTGATGTGCCGTTCGTGCAGTATTTCCACAAGGGCTACGCACTCCACGGCACCTATTGGCACGACGAATTCGGCAAAGTGCGCAGCCATGGCTGCGTGAACCTGGCCGCCGACGACGCCGCCTGGCTGTTCGAATGGACCGATCCTACGGTACCGGCTGACTGGCACGGCGTGCTAAACAAAGAGCGCGGCACCGTCGTTTATATTCACGGCGGAAGCTGAAGAGTGCGAAACCCTGAGTAGCAGCGGGGACGCCTGGGCGCCCCTTGGGTCAGCGCTGCGCGTCGCTCATTCGAGTCTTACGACGCGAATGGGCGCCGAAGCCGAGCGAGGCCGCCGACATTCACGGCTACGGGCCCGCGAATGGCTCAGTCGGTCGAAGATCGCGGTCGAGGCGCCCGGATGGCGAGGCGCAACGAAGGCGCATACTGCGGGTATGTAACTGAGGAGCAACGACGCCAGCCGGGATGCCTCGGGCGCGAGATCGATCGACTGAGCCATTCGCGGGCCCTAAGCCCTTAAATTGACTCGAGTTCGTCCGTCCTTGCCAAGCGGAGCAAGACTCGGGCATCTTTGCAGGCTGGCCATGGCGTCACCAATCATCGATCTGTTGAAGCGAACTCTGTCCGTGGGCGGCAGTGAAGTACGGCTGATCCCGGGGCGGCGCACGGTGGTCGTCACGCCTCAGGGTGAGAGCGAAGTACGCGGCGACGTGCAAACCAGCGATCGAGTCCAGGCGATGATCGATCCGGTGCTCACACCGGAAGCTCTTCGTAGCTTGAGCTCGGGCTATGCCGAGTGGGAATTTCCGCTGGAAGACAAGGGGCCCGCGCGCGCGCGCGTGGACGTGAAGGGCGGCCAACTATCCGCGTACTTCTACCTCGACAAATGCGACCTCAACGGGCAACGCAATATCCCTCGCGCCGCCCCGGCGCTCGTCGGGGGCTTCGCCTCCGCACCCGCTGAAGTGCCCCCCTTCGGGGAACACGAAGCGCGTAATTCAGCGGGGCCCCAGCCCCGAGTTTTGGGGCCCCGCCCCCAAAACTCTTCGCCGATGCCCGCGTATGGCAAGGGGTCGCCGTCGTCGGCGAGCATCATTGAAGCGGACATCGATCGCGCGCCGGCCATGCCCAGCCGCCCGCCGACGACCGAGAGCCGCGCCAACATGGCCGCCATCGGCAGCGCTGGGCCCACGGGCGAAATCGATCGCCTGTTGAAGAGGCTGGTTGATTCCAAGGGCTCGGATCTTCACATGTCCGTCAGCGCCCCGCCAATGATCCGCAAGGACGGCGAGATGGAGGCGTTGTCCGGCTTCCCCCCGCTCACGCCCGAGAGCATCGAGCGCATGATCATGCCGATCGTGCCGCCGCGAAACAAGGACGAGTACGCGCGCACGCACGACAGCGATTTTGCCTACGAGCTACCGGGCATTTGCCGCTTCCGTGCCAACCTGTTCCTGGATCTGAAGGGCATGGGCGCGGTTTTCCGGGTCATCCCGAGCAAGATCTTGTCGGTCGAAGATTTGGGCATTCCGAAGGAGGTGCTCGCGCTGTGCCACTTGCCCAAAGGCTTGGTGCTCGTGACTGGCCCCACGGGCTCCGGCAAGAGCACCACGCTCGCCGCGCTGATCGACTACATCAACCGCGTCCGTAGCGACCACATCATTACCATCGAGGATCCGGTGGAATTCGTGCACCCGAACAAGAAGTGCCTGATCAATCAGCGCCAAGTGGGTGAGCACACGGACTCCTTCAAGAAAGCTTTGCGCGCAGCATTGCGTGAAGATCCGGACATCGTGCTGCTGGGCGAAATGCGCGACCTCGAAACTATCGCCATCGCGCTCGAGACAGCGGAAACCGGCCACTTGGTCTTCGGCACGCTGCACACGTCGTCGGCACCGGCCACCATCGACCGCATCATCGACCAGTACCCGCCCGAACAGCAGAATCAGATCCGCGTCATGCTCGCCAACAGCTTGAAGGGCGTGATGGCCCAAATGCTGTGCAAGAAGATCGGTGGTGGCCGCGCCGCCGCCTGGGAAATCATGTTCGGCGTGCCCTCGATCTCGAACCTGATCCGCGAACAGAAAATCTTCCAGATCCCGTCGATCATGCAGACCGGCCGCAAGCTAGGCATGGCGCTGATGAACGACAGCCTGTTCAAGCTCGTCAAAGACGGCCTAGTCGCCCCGGAAGAAGCCTTGGCCAAAGCCAACGACAAGCCCGGGTTAACGCAGATGTTCCAAGCCGCCAACATCGCGCTGCCCCCTGCAAGAACCGAGATTTAGCGGCCAGCACTGGCTAGCGCGGCAATAAATCAATCCTATCCGCGAACGCCTCGAATCGAGCCGGCTTGGTGCCGGCCAGAGCGAAGTCAGTATTGATCCGCGTTCCCGTGTCCGGTAGCAGCGTGCCAGGCACCGGGATAGTCGCCTCGGCGAGCACAGTCGGTGGCGCGCCCGAAGGATTTTCACTCAGCGCGCCGCCGTCCAGCGCTCGCAAGCGCAGGCCGAGGTCTCGTTGCGGCTCCTTGCTGGCGTTGAACACACACGCCGATCCGCTGCGTGAATCACCGTACTCGCTCAGCTTGAGCGCGCACACGCGCACCGGCCCGACCGCCTGAAGCAGCCGATCGAGGTACGGAGCTTCGTCTTCGCGCAGCGCCTCGCGCAATTCCAAAATCGCGTCCTTGGCGCGCGGATCGCCGAAAAACGACAGTAGCATCGCGCCGTGCATGCGCACTGGGCGATTGTGCGCGTGCAGCAGCTCCGCGAGCAGGTTGGTCGGAGCCGCATTCTCGCCCTCGACGCCCAGATTGCCCGTGAGCGCATTATGCACGTCGAACTCCGAACCGCGCGCCTCGACGTCCCACTTGATGGCTTGGCCCGGCAACAGCGGGCCCTCGAAAAATAACGGGCGAATGGCGGTCGAGTAGCGCTTCGATGAGGGCGGCGGGTCGCGCTCGAAGAACTCGACCGAGAGCGCGACGTCGCGCAGCGGGTCGCTCGAGTTGTTGACGATACCGATCACCGCTTCCGTGTAGTTCTTGTCCTTGCGTTCGTCTTCCTCTCGCCCACGGCGCACGTGACGGGACATCGTGAGTACGCTCAGCTGCGGGATCGGTTCTTGCCAGAGCAACGAGTCGGAGCGCCGACAGCGACAGGCACTCGCCGCCTCGGCGATCGCCGAGGGAGCAGCGCTCGACGCTGAAGTGGCGACTTGCGCGGACTTGAGCGTGTTCGCGGGCGCTCCAGTGGGCACCGCAGCCACCGGCTCACTCGGCAGCGCCTGTCGCTGATCGGCCAAGCGCGGTGCGTGTGCGGCAAGTTCGTGGGCGTGATCGGTGGTCAATAGCCACTGCATCATCAGCACGAACGAAAGCGTCGCAGCGGTCAGGCTCATCACGATGGCCGCGGTCGTGCGCGGCAAAAGCCCCTGGAAAATCGCGAGCGGCGCGGCCTTCGAGGTCGCTTTCGGGGGAGCCAGCGGCGAACGCACCAGGTTCGGCAGGAAACCGGACAAGTCCGCCACGAACGCTTCTCGCGCGAGCGCTCCCTCCAGCCCACCACTCTTCAACAATTGATCGGCGAAAAAGCCCAAACCACACAAGAGAACCGAGGTTCCCAGCGCGATACCAAAGGCACCGATCGCGGTCGTGCCGGGTGCCAAACGAAACGCCGCGGCACTCGCGATCAGTGCGCCGCTGAGCGCTGCGCCAACCGTCGCCAAGCGCACCAAGAGGCGGCGGCGGTAGAGCTTGTGGTGGTGCCCAGTGTTGCCGCTCGAGAAGTTCACCAGGCACAAGCGATTGAGCGGGCTGAGCTTGGGGTCGAGCGCTAGAAATACTTGTTCGCCATCCAGTGACGCTTCCGCCAGCTGCGGCCAGGGCACGAGCAGCTTCTCGCTCTCCTTTTGCGTAGTCTGCGTGACGGGCACGTATCCCGCGTTGAAGCCCGCGACGCCCAGATAGAGCAAGGACAGCCCGATCGGGGCGCACTCGAGCTCCACGGTACCGACCGCATTACTGCGCTCGCTGGCCATGGCAATCGCTCGAAACCTCATCGCGGGCGCAGTGTAGTCTGGAGTCGGCAAACCACGAGCTTTCAGGCATCGCCGAGCGATTCGGGCTGACCCATTTTCGCCTCTGTGAGCCGAGAAAGCCCGAATTTTCCGGTCTAGTTGAGCTTTTGTGGAAGCAGCTTGCTAGATTCTCGGCCAATGGCCCAGGTCGTCGTCGAACGACACATCGACCTCGCGTCGGATCGCGCCCCCCTGTGGTGTGCGGTCGGCGACACGGAGCGGTTGAACCGCGCGATCGGCTTGGGACGGCTCGAGCTCACCCCGCACACGGACTCGAGCGCCGCGCGCTTCGTAGTACGCACTGTCTCGGCGGGTCTGCCCATGGAGTACGAAGAACGTCCTTTCGAGTGGGTGGAAGGCGAGCGCTTCAGCGTGCGCCGCGTGCTGCATGGCGGCGTGATGAAGAGCATGGAGACGAGCCTCGCGCTCGAGTCACTACCTGAACTTGGCACCCGCGTGCACGTGCGCATCAGCATCGAACCTCGCTATGCGCTACTCAATCCGATCCTTCGCCTGCAAACCTCACGGATGGTCGACCGCATCGAAGCCGAATTGCGCGAGTTCGATCGCGACGTACAGGCCGGCAAGAGCGCCTGCTTTCGTAAGACGGTCACGCCCGTGGACGTCAGCGCGCTCGGTCGAGCCCGAGCCGCGCTGATCGCGAGCGTCGGCGCCGATCGCAAGACGCTGGCCGCGCGCTTGTCGGAGTTCGTCGAAACGGCCAGCGACGCCGATGTGACGCGCATTCGTCCGCTCGACCTCGCCGTGCAATGGCAGGTCGACGGACGGGAATTGCTGGCAGTGTGCCTGTCAGCCGTCGTAGTCGGCCTCTTGGAACTGCGTTGGGACTTGGTCTGTCCCAGTTGCCGCACAGCCACCGATCGCCAACCTTCGCTCAGCGAACTGCCGGCCGCGGCGCACTGCCAACTGTGTGATATCTCGTATGAAATCGAGCTAGACCGAGCGATTGAGGCGACCTTCATGCCGGCTCCCGCATTACGCCGGCCTGAGCCTGGTCCGTTCTGCATCGGCGGCCCGATGCGCACGCCGCACGTCGTGGCCCAGGCCATCTTGCCAGCGCGCGGCAAAGTCACTCTCAACGCGCCCGAAAAACCTGGGCGCTATCGAATTTTCGTGCGCGGCGGCGCGAGCGCGGCGCTCGAGGTCAAGGACAACGGCGATGAAGCGGCGCGCTTTCGCATCGAAGGTGAAGCGTTGGTGCGCGTCGATGGCAACGCCGCGGCAGCGAAGATCGCCATCGTGCGCCCTGGCGCGCCGCTCGAACTCGGCCAACAGAACGATATCGAGCGGCACGTGAAGCTCGAGCGTTTGGAGTGGGCGAGCCGGGCGGCCACCGCACACCTGGTCAGCACCCTACCCGAATTCCGCCGCCAATTCTCGGGCGACCTCTTGCGCTCCGGTGTCTCGCTGCGCGTGGCCCGCGTGGCCCTGCTCTTCACCGACCTGACCGACTCCACCGCGCTCTATCATACCGTGGGTGATGCCAAAGCCTTCAAGGTCGTACAAGAACACTTCGGTGTCCTGTCCGCGATCATCGCCGAACATCGCGGCACGATCGTCAAGACCATCGGCGATGCAGTAATGGCCGCGTTCGTCGAAGAACGCGACGCGCTCGACGCCTCATTCGCGATGCACCGCGCATTCCCCGCGTTCCGCGCCGGTAACACCGACGCCGCCCGCACCTTCCTCAAAATCGGCGTCTATGCGGGCCCCTGCTATGTGGTCACCGCCAACGGGATCCTGGATTATTTCGGGCAAACGGTGAACATCGCGGCACGCCTGCAGGGCGCGTCGGGCCCGGGCGAGGTGGTGATCGACGGCCTGTTCGCCGACGAAGCCGAAGGCGCGGGCTGGCTCTCCAACTTCAGCATTAGCGAGCACTTCGAAGCACGCCTCAAAGGCCTACCCCACCCCGTCCGCGTCGCCCGCATCATCGCCGATCGCCTCCCGTGATTGGATTGGGCGATCCCAAGCCAGCATCGCACCCCATGTTGCGATTCAGTTCCCGTTAGATCGCGCCCCGCCAAGTGCGACGCCGGGCGACGCGCTTCGCGATCCAAGAGGTGAGCCCCGGTTCGTCGAGCGGGTAACCAGCATCAGCGAACCGGGGCGCCGTCCGAGCACCTAGCTGACGAAGTGGACCGGCCGCTCAGAAACGCCAGCTATTTTCTCGGTGCAACCAGGGGACGGCTCAGGAACAGCAGTTTGAATTCCTTCAAGATTAGTCACATCGTTCTGCGTGGACTTTGGCTGGCTAGGCTGGCTCGAGGCTTGTCCGACGATGAACACTGGCCGCGCAGAAATTCTACGGTGTTCACACCGTAGAATTTTTCATCGGCATGCGGCGTCCCCGGAGCGCGACCGGGGCTCGTTGCTGATTTCGCAAGCCACGATGTGACGAATCTCGAGGGAATTCCAAGTACCTTCTTCATTTCCGAAGAGGCCTCGATTGGTCGTCAAGCTCACCAACCGCACACCTCGGTCCGAGCAGACCACTTGGCTGGGCGTCGGGGCGCTCGGCTATCGAAGATTCGGTGCGGGCGCTTCGCACTGGTGCGCGGGAGCGTGAGTTACCCAGCAGCTGGCAGCCGCCAGGACCTGGCCGTTCATTTGAGCTTGGAGGGTCGAGAACAGTGCGCCCCGCGAGCTGCGATGCTGGAGCGCGATCGCCCCTTCGGCTCATCGTGGGTAAAGAATGACCTCAGCCGGGCTGCGGTGCTGCGACGCGATCGGCGAAGGCGGTCACGCGCTCTTCGATTAGTTCGAGATCGTAGTCGAGGGTGGCGACGTGGAACGAGCGTTCCAGGGGCAGCTCCGTCACGTCTTTGCTGCGCAGTGCAAGCAGGATCGCCTGCGAATTTTCGGGTGGGACGCTATGATCGGCGCGTGAGTAAGCGACTAGGATCGGACAGTTGAGGTTGGGCAACTGCTTGCGGATCCGGGGAAATTCTCGGACGAGCGAGTTGCCGGATTTGGTGGGGACCCAGCTGTACGCGAGTTCGTTCATGCCTGGCTTGGCGATGTCGTTGCGCGCGAGGCCTGCGGCGCTCGCTGGCACGAGCGGTAGCACGTGCTCGAGAAGCGGTGCCAACTTGACCAATATTCCTTTGCGATCGAGCACAGGAGTATTGATCACTACCACGCCGGCGACGCGTGTTGGATCTTGGGAGACCAGATCCAGCACGAGCGTGCCGCCCATCGATAGTCCGAGTGCGATCACGCGTTCGGTGCGGGCGGACAAGCGGGTGAGGCCGTCTGCAACCTCGCCGCGCCAATCCTCGTAACGCTTGCTCATCATGTCCCGAAAATGGGTGCCGTGGCCGGGCAAACGTACGAGCTCGACGGCAAAGCCGCGCTGTGCAAAGAGCTCGGCCAAGGGGCGCAGCGACGCGGGACTGCCCGTGAAGCCATGAGCCAACAAAATCCCGATTCGAGCGCGCACGCCCGAACCGTTCGAAGACCATGGCTCAGCACCAGGCAATACCGGAAAAGTCACCGCTGCAAGTCTACACGAAACTCGCGACTTACCAGCTGCTTCTCGTTCTGATAGTCACTCCCGCAGCATTCCGGTTCGGCAGCATTGCTTCATGACAAGGTCCCGCGCACTCTTAATCGCCCTTCTGTGCTGGTGCACGCTGTCGATGCCCCGCCAGGCCGCTGCGCAGCGCGCAGCGGATGCCCCGCCTGAGCCTGAGCCCTACTTCTACAAGGGCTACGACTATGGCTCGCAGGCGCTCAATAGCCCGCTCTGGGTGTTTCTGAACCGCGGCTTCGATGTGCTTCAAGATCGCGCCGGGAGCCGCAGCATTTTTCAGCAGGAATACGAGCAGAACGGCACGAACGTTGGACGCAACCTGGTAAATCCTTTTCCGGGCATCTCACAGCGCGGCTGGGGCCGCTTCTTTCGCGAAGAAATATTTCCGCTGAGCTTCACCAAGGGCACGGCGCGTTGGGTGCCGAACTACACCCTGCACCTGATCGGCGGCGGCGTGACGTACACCGGACTGACCGAATGGTTCCGGCAGCACCACGTCCCCGCACCACGGCTGTTCTCCGCCGGTACACTGCTGGCGACCGCGTTCGTCAACGAAACCTTGGAGAACAAAGGCGTCGCTCCATACAATACCGACGCGGTCGCCGACTTTTTCTTCTTCGACATCGGCGGCATCATTTTGTTCAGCTTCGATTGGCCAAACGTAGTTTTCAGCAAGTACCTGATCGTCGCTGATTGGTCGTCTCAACCGGCGTTCACCTATCCGGGCTTCGACTTACACAATCAAGGCAACTATTTTTCGGTGAAATGGCCGTTGCCGTTTTATCCACGGTTGCGTCTGTTTGCGACCATGGGCCTGGGCACGCTGCTCGGCCTGTCGTATCAGATCGATAGCCAGTATTCGATCTCCGGGGGCGCCGGTACGATGGCTTCGCGCTTGATTCGCACTTCGAATACCAATGCCGACAATGACGTCGAGTTCGCACCGCAGGCGGGTATCTTCGTCGACCGCAACAACTCGCTCTTGGCCTCGCTGAAGGTCACCAACGTCTTGGACTATTTCCTGCAGTTCAATCTTTACCCCAACGCTTTCTCGATCCCCGAGCTTGGCATCTGGGCGGTCGCCGACAAAGGCGGTCATTTCGTGACCGGCCTCTCGTTCTCCAAATCGTTCGGCGTGGGCGTCGGGATCGGGGAGCTCGGGCTACGATGAACGCCGCTGCGGCGTGCTGAAAGCTACGCGCATAGTGGAGCGGTGGTTGGCCGCCAGTGCCATGCGGCGCTAATTCTCGTGCTCGTCTTCGTCGCGCACCACCATACTGGCGCGGCCTTTGACGACCACCCACTCTTGCTTTTGTGTCTCGTCCCGATGCGGTCCGGCGTGCTCGGGCGGCAACGAGCAATAGAGCTCAATGCGTTGTCGCGCTACGTTGGTCGAGGTGCCTTCCATCTGCCGCGTGACGAGCAGCACCGCCCTTGCGTCGCAAGCCATCGTTCGAGTTTAGCGTCGGCCCGCCCGCTCGCGCCAGGACAATGGAGTGATTGCTGGGAAATCCGCCCGCCCGCGTGGAATTCCTCTGGGCGCGTTCAGATCGCCGCTGCGGTGACCACTTTTGACAAGAAACAACGCTCGACTGCGCGCACGTCGAAACCCGCCTGCGTCATGCCATAGGCCAGATCACTCGTGATGTAATCCGCAAAAAACGGCTCGTTCATGCTGGCCGCGAAGTTCTCGAGAAACACCCGCAAATCCGCCGCTTCGCTCAGTTGCGCGGCGTCCTCGATCACCAGCAAGCCCCCGGGCTTGAGCACGCGGCGCATTTCCGAGAGCACGTTCTTTCTCGCGCGGGCGGGCAGTTCGTGGAACAAGAACACGCTGGTCACGACGTCGAAAGAGGCGTCGGCGAGCGGCATGCGCTCGGCGTTCTCGGTCACCAGCGAGAGATTTTTGACGTGCGTGAGCCTGCGCCCTGCGTGCTGCAAGTAGTACGGGCTCAGATCCAGCCCCCAATACCTCTCCGCCGGGTGCGCCAAGGCGAGCTGATTGAGCGCCGAGCCCGTCCCGCAGGCCACATCCAAAATACGAGCCGGGCCTGCCGCAGCACCGCGCTCACGCAAGTAGCGTGTTACCGGCGGGACGATCTGCCGGCGCATGACGTCCGCCGTGCCAAAGAACAAGAACTCAACCCCGATGTCATAGACCGCGGCCGAACGCTCGCTGAAATAGCCGTCCGTTTGCCAATGGAAGTTGCGCCGAAAATAATCCGGGTAGGCGGCGAGATCGACTTCCTCCGGCAGATCGCGCACCAGCCTCTGCTTGGAGCGGCGCAAGCTGCGCACCACCTCCGTCGCGAGCGACGGCAGTTGTTTGATGTACTCGGCCACCGGCATGTCGAACAAAAGGCGGGACGGATACAATCCCAGCTCTGCGTTCTCGCAATCTCGATCTTGCAGAGCCAAAAGCTGCGTTTGGAGCGCTTTGATCGCCGCGGGTTCGGGACGCGCTGCTCGACGTTTGCCGAAAGGCCGAAGGCCCAAGTGCGCTGCCACCAGAGGCAGGCGAATCGCGGCTTGGCGCGCGCGATACGCGTAACGAGTCAACTCGTTCGGCAGGAGCGTAGGCGAGGCTTCCATCCCTGAAAGGTGACGCCCGAAACCTGTCTTGTAAAGCCGCGCAAGCGACGAGTTCTTAGACAAAGCCTGGAACAACGCTAGCTCACCGAGGCAATACTGCACTCACGCACCCCCTGCGGAGTCCGCAGCTCTAGTTCGTCCCCTTCGTGTTTACCGAGCAGGGCTCGCGCGATCGGCGATTGAGGCGTGACGACGCGCACTTCGGAGCCGCCTACGGTAACCCGCACCCCGCCGCCCGCAGGCGCAATGAAGTAGCGCACGACGGCCCCGTCTTCATCGAGCGCGACTAGCGCACCCAGCGAGATCGCAGACTCTTCCGTGAAAGGTCGCAGCTCCAGCGCTTTGAGTAGGTTCAGCGCGTCTTGCAGCTCCACCACGCGCTGCGCCTGACCACGCGCGAGGTAGCTCTGCTCGAGCGCGCGCGTGTCCTTGTCGTTCTCCGGCCGATTCTCTTCGTGAGTCGCGCCGTCGACGACCACGCGCTGCGCCGCACTCATGGTGGCAAGATCAGCCGCGACGCGGTCACGGAGCAGTCGCAGAATTTCTCGCTTGTCGATCGCTGCCGGCATGGGCGAACACGCGTTTAGCACTCTCTCGCTGGGCCCTCATAGTTTAACGAAATCAGCGCAATTTTCCAAGACCTTGGCGGTCCGCGAGCCGCCACCCAGATTGCCCTCGGTTGCCGAGCCACAGGCCTGATACGCTCGCCTCCATGCCCCTGGCCGAAGATTTTTCCGCTGCCCAAACGCGCGTCAAACAACTCACGCGCAGCCCCGCGAGCGACGAACTGCTCGAGCTCTACGCGCACTACAAGCAAGCCACCTCGGGTGACGCGAGCGGCGAGCGACCCGGCATGCTCGACTTCAAAGGCCGCGCCAAATTCGACGCCTGGAGCGCGCGCAAAGGCCTCAGCAGAGACCAAGCCATGACCGCCTACGTCAGCCTGGTCGCAAAACTCGTCGCCAAATACGGCTGAGCAAGTTTTGGGGCGCCTTCTGCGGCGTACGGCGCCATTGAACGTGCGAGCTACTGCACACAATCTTTGCAAGCGAAAAGATTGGTGGCTTTTCTGACCGGGTACATAGGTGACAATTTCAGGTTGCTGGGACGGAGTGCGCAGTATTGGCTGACCATCAACCCAACCCCGACCGGGTCAGAACGCCAACGAGCGAGGCTCAGACGCGTTTGGCGAGGAGCATGGTCCAGTCGTCGTCGTGACGGCCGGAGAAGGCTTGGACTGCGTCGAAGACGGCGAGCGTCACGTCGTCGAGGGCTTTGCCCTGCGCCAGTGCAATTTCGAGCACGGAGCACAGGCGCGCGAGGTCGAACTGTTCGCCCGCCGCATTCTGGGCTTCGGTGATGCCGTCAGAATACAGGCAGAGGACGTCCCCTGGGTCGACCGTGATCGCCGTCAGGGGCACGTCGGACAGGTCCGAAACGATGCCCAGCCACGGGCCGGGTGCTTCGATCGTCTCGCAACGACCGGTACTTGCGCGGTACACGATTGGCCATTCATGCGCTCCCACACACACGAAACTGCCGTCGCCCTGGTAGGTCAAAAGCTGTGCGGTGACATACTTGTTATCGCGCAGCCGATTGCTGATGTTCTCGCACAGAAGAGCGTTCACCTCGCGTAGCACGCGCGCGGGCTCCTCAGCCGAATTGTTCAAGAAGTGCGAGGCGAAGGCGGCCTGCGCCATCAGCATCACCAAGCCCGCGCCGACGCCGTGTCCGGAGACGTCACCGATGCTGATCCAGAGCGTTCCTTGATTCGGATCGGAGAGTACGTCGTAGAAGTCGCCGCCGACCTCGTCGGCTGGAACCATACGCCCGGCAAATTCGAAGTCGGCGTGGCTGGGCGCGGGCGGCAGCAGCGCACGCTGAATTTGCGCCGCGATTTCCAATTCGCGAGCCATCCGCGCTTGATTGTTGAGGGCCGCACGGGCTCGTCCAAGCTCACCCGTCATATCGTTGAACGCGCCGCCCAGCTGCCCGAGTTCGTCGCCCTCGGTGATGCTGACGCGCCCTTCCAAGTCGCCCGCGGCGATCCGGCGCGAGGCGTCCCGCAGGACTTCCACGCGGCGCGTGACGCGGCTGCCCAAGATCCAGGCGAACACGAAGCTGAAGAGCACGACGCCGCTGACGAGCGCCGTGCTCACGGTCAGGGCGCGCTGGGTCGCGCGGAACTTCTGCAAGGCCGCGCTGCGTACCTCGTCGTTCAACGTGCGCTCGATGCCCGCCAAGAGCGTCAGCTTTTGCTTACCGAGCTCGAACCACTCACTGGGGCTGATCGTTAGATCTTCCTCAGTCGTCTCCAAGGCCGTTCGGCGCAATTCGAGCAAACGTTTGGTGGCCTCCGTGGCCATCGCGCGGTCGTAGCTCTTTTGGTGTTCGACCGCGGCCGTGGTGCGAAATACGTCGGCATAAATGTCCAGCTCGGAGATCAACGACACGAGGTCGCGGTAGCTGCCCGGCGGAAACTCGCCCTGCGCAAAAACGTGTGCCAAAAGCGCGTGTTCTCGGCTCATTCGCTCTTCCAACTGCAGCAGCGAGACGAGCGAGGTGATACTGCGCAGTAGCTCGCCGTCGTCACTCAGATCGGTCAAGCCCGCGATCGCACGCACGAAGGCCTGGATGGCGGCGCGATGTAGCTCGAATACCTCTGCAATGCTGGCATCGCCGGTAGCGACTTTGGCGCGTAAGCTTGGCAGTTGCTCGAGCCGTCGCTGAGCCTCCTCCAAGGGCCCTGCCAGGCGTGGCGGTAGGCGCGAGACGTCGCGCGCTTTCAAGAACGAGGCGAGTCGAGCGAGCGCCTGATCACTGGCTCGAACACGCTCGCCGGTATCGTGCGCAGCGGCGCTTTCTGCCGACGCGAGAGCGGGCCCGGCATCCGCGTTCGGCGTAGCTTTGGCGATCTGCCGATGGATCCCGAGCGAGAGCGCCTCGGAGGCGCGCTCGAGCTGCAGAGCGTGCACCGTGCTGGTCATCTGCGCCGACAACTCGGCCAGACTCTCGATCGAACCGAGCGCCTCCGCCTTTTGAGCTTGCAGGCGGGCCCCGCTGATGATCTGAAGTGCCAACAACAGCGCTCCGACCATCGGGATCCCCGCAAGCAGCCCCAGCTTGTGTCGAATCGACAGGTTCACGAAAAGCCCCAAACGACTATCACTCAGGAACTCCTAACCCTCGCGGACTCGGCCGGGCACCCGTACCAACCACGACCCAGTCCGGCCCCCCGAACGCCCGTTCGAGGAGAGCAGACAAAAAGAATTTGCTCAACATAGTTCCACCGGGGTCATAATAGGAACGAGGAAACGACGGAGGGCCTGAATCCGCGGTGAGAGCGGCCGTAACCATCATTTAGACCTGAGGAGCCGACGTGGAAAACGCCGAAATTCCCCCCATTTCGAGGAAATTAGCCCCGTACCCGCTGGTGTTCATGCGGTTTCGGCCGGCTTGGGCCTACATCGACGGAATTCGAGAGTTTGGCCGCTTCTTTTGTCAGACCACTTTCGGCACTCGGGAGCTCGCCGATCGCGCTTGCGTGGTGATCCAAGAGACACTCGAAAATGCCGTGAAGTACTCGAGTAATTCGGCGGATAGCGAGCTCGAGCTGTCGATTGAGAGTGACGGATCGAATATCGAGTTCTCGGTCTCGAGCCTGCCCGATGCCTCGCATCTGAGTAGCCTGCGCGAGGAGCTGAATGGTATCCAAACGCTCGATCCCGAACAAGCCTACCTGGCCGCGTTCATCCGCGCGTCGAACGAGCCGGAAGCGTCCGCTCGTTTGGGCTTGGCGCGAATTCGTTACGAAGGCGGGGTAGAGTTGTCCATGAAAGAAGAGTCGGGCGGCCGCATCCGCATCACTGCGACAGGCAAGCTATGAGTCAGTTTACCGTTGTGCAAGTTCCCAAAGCGGAGACGATTGCCATCCAGGTGACCGCTCCGAACCAGGTCAAGCTGTCCGGAACCATCACGCAGAAGGATCCGGCCACCGACTTGGCGGGCTTCTTCAAAGCGCTCCACACCGCGGCTCTGGCCGACAAATTGACCGAAGTGCGGGCGGACGTTTCGGGACTGACTTTCGTGAACTCGTCGGCCATTCGGTTGTTCGTGGACTGGGCAACCTGGGTAAAGAACGAGCGTGGCCATCGCTACACTTTGCGCTTCATTACCAGCCGCAACGTGACCTGGCAGAAGACGAGCTTCATGGCGCTCATGTCATTGGCTAAGGAAGTACTCGCGATCGAGCATGTGACGTGAGCTCCTACGACCGCAACTCGGAGCGCAACTCCGCAACGCCATCTTCGTCCTCTCGGCTCGCAGTCGACAGTGGTTCGGGCGCAAGTTCGCGTCCGCGTGAGAGCACCATCCTGACTGGGCGCACCTTGGTACGCGTGATCTGTACCGCGGGCTCGGGCGCGCTCGAATACACCCACGCGTTCGTCACCGCTTACGCAGCCGATCATCTGCGCGCCGCAGTCGCGCAGAGGCTCAGCGTGGGTGCCTACGAGCTCTTGTCCAATGCCCTGAATTTCGGCTCGGTCTCGAGCGACATCGTGATCGAGCTGATCGAGTCCGACAACATGGTAGGCGTGCGGGTCGAAAACGATGCGATTGCGGCCCGCATATCCATGTTGACCGAGCATTTGCTCAAGCTGAAAACCAACGCCGAGCAAACGTTCATGGAGGAGCTCCGTCGTTCGGTTACCGGTGGCATCCCGCGGCCGATGTTGGGCCTTGCGCGGGTGACGCACGAGGTCGGCCTGACTCTCGATCTGCAAGTGCAAGAGCGAAGAATCGCCGTGACCGCCCAGTGTCGGCGTTGAGCGAAAGACGGCAAGCCCCTTCCGGTCTTACTTGTTGATCTCGAGAGCGATATCGAGGGTCACGACGTCGCCGACGACAACGCCACCGCCATCCAGCGTCTTGTTCCAGGTGAGCCCGAAGTCTCCGCGATTGATCTTGCCCAGGAACTCGGCGCCGCGAACGTCCTTGCCCCAGGGCGACTTGATCGATTTACTCAAAGTCCCATCGAGCGTCACGCTCTTGGTCTTGTCGCGGATCGTGAGATCGCCGGTCACCTTGAACTGCTTGCCGCCGCGAACGATCTTGGTCGAGTGAAACTTGATTTCCGGGAACTTCGCTGCGTCGAAGAAGTCCGGGCTCTTCAGGTGGGCATCGCGCTTTTCGTCGTCCGTACTGATGGAGTTGACCTTGATCGTGAGGTCGACCGCGCTCTTGGTCAGATCGGCTTCGTCCAGCGCGGCCTTGCCGCTGACATCTTTGAAGCGACCGTTGACCTTGCTCACGACCAAATGCGAAACGCTGAAGCCAACGTGCGAGTGCGAAGCGTCAATCGCCCAGTCGGCGGAGTCCGCGCTGGCGGCAGAAGCAACGAGCAGCGTGGCAAACAGTGCGGGAATTGCGCGCATGATGAAATCTCCTTTGGATTAGAGGATCGAGAGCCTTTGGCCAATCCCAGGGATCCGGAAGCCCCCAAGCTCGCACTACCGCCGTTGCGTGAACGCAAGCGTGTGGGCCTGGAGTGCCCGGGCCCCCGAAGCCTGC
>Ga0302321_100000617_pt1 | contig 30985 bp, 27 predicted proteins | sample Fen_T0_1_FD_202505 | JGI IMG/M metagenome (GOLD analysis project Ga0302321, IMG submission 202505) | Peat permafrost microbial communities from Stordalen Mire near Abisko, Sweden - Fen_T0_1 | ecosystem: Environmental > Terrestrial > Soil > Wetlands > Permafrost | place: Sweden: Abisko... | reverse complement strand
ATCCCGACGCCGCCAACCTGGCTGAGGCGCACCCCAAGGCCACGCTCGACCTCCTCCGCCAAGTCTACCATTCGCCGATTTTTCCCCGTACTGCGGAGGACTTCGATGTGCGAGACACCAAAGAGCAACGCGCGCTGCGGCTGAATGAGGGCGCAGCTGCAGAAGAGAACGGCAAGCGTTGAGCCTCGAGCGTCGAGCGGTTTCAGCTCGGGTTCAGCCGCAAGAGTGCGAGCGCGGCTTCTTCGCGGACGAACGCTTCGGAGTCGTGCTCACTCGCGCAGGTCAGAACTTGCAGGGCGTGTTCACGGGCGGCGGGGCCGATTTCGCCGAGTGCCCACGCCGCGTGCCCGCGCACCAGGCCACTGCGGTGTGCGGCGACTACCCGCGCGAGCGGGATGACCGCGCGAACGTCCTTGGTGTTGCCGAGCGCAATCGCGGCATTGCGCGCCAGCTGCGCGCGGTGCGTGCGACGCAAGGCCGTGCCCTTGACCAGCTGGCGATAGCGCGCGGAGCCGAGCTCCAAGAGCCCGATCAGATCCGGGGCTGCCAGATTCGAGCGCGGCGCGAGCTCTGGCGCCGATGCTTTCCCCTCCGCGCTGGCGTTGAACGGGCAGACCTCCTGGCAGACGTCGCAGCCGAACACGCGTACGCCGATCATTGGCCGTAAATCCCGCGGGATCGGCTCGCTGGACTCGATTGTGAGGTAGGAGATGCAGCGCCGTGCGTCGACCACGTGCGCGTCCACGATGGCGCCAGTGGGACAAGCATCCAAACACAGCCGACACGTGCCGCAGCGCGGTGCCATCGCCGCGTCAGTGGCGATCTCGGCGTCGATCAAGAGCTCGCCGAGCATGACGTAGCTACCGACTCCTGGAATGATCGTCATCGTCGACTTGGACGCGAAGCCAAGGCCCGCGCGTTCGGCGGCCGCGCGTTCGAGCAGCGGTGCGGTATCCACGCAATGGCGCGCCAGCACCGCGCGCCCGAGTAGGTTGGCCACCGCGTCCGCCAAGCGGCGCAATTTTTTGCGCATCACGTCGTGATAGTCTTCACCGCGCGCGTAACGAGCCACGACCCCGGTCAAAGGCGGTCCATCTGCGCCGCGACGGAGTGGGACGAGGCTACCGCTGGCGGGGTAAGCAAGCGCCACCGCGATCAAGGTTTTCGCCTCGCAAAGAAGCCGGCTCGGGTCGTGGCGCGGTCCGTCGGCCAAGTAGTCCATCTCGGCGTGCCGCCCCGCCGCGAGCCACGCCGACAAGCGCTGCTCGCCAAGCTCGAGAGGATCGATCGCCGTGAACCCCACGCGCACGAAGCCCAGCTCTTGGCCTGCCGCCCGGACGCGACTCGCCAGCTCAACGGCCGAAAAGTTGCCCGGCGGCGCGCTCGAGACCGGGTAATGTGAGCGCACACCGTCCGCACCACGGGCTTCACTGAGGGGCTGCGATTCGGGTTCTGTCGGCACTTTGGCGACTCGGGGAATAAGTTGCGACGCTCCGGGGTCCCAGGCGGCGGCAGAGTGTGGTAACGGCGGGTCCACGGTTGGCTAGGGGCCGCCCGACAGCATCTTCGGTAATCAAGTGATCGAGATCCAGGAACTTTACAAGTACTACGGCGATCGGCGCGCGATCGGCCCGCTCTCCACGCGCATCGCGCAGGGTGAAGTGGTCGGCCTGCTCGGCCTAAATGGCGCTGGAAAGACCACCACCTTGCGGGTCTTGGCCTGTGACTTGTTGCCCACGAGCGGCAGCGTGCGCGTGGCCGGCTTCGATGTCGTGGAACGGCCGGACGAGGTGCGAGCCAAGGTCGGGTACCTGCCCGATCGGCCGCCGCTGTACGACGACATGACCGTGCGCGAGTACCTCTCGTACGCGGCGCGACTGCGCAACGTGCCCACCAGCAACGTCAAGAAGCGGGTGGCGGACGTCGAGGAGCTGACTGAAATCGGTGACGTGGCAAACCAATTGATTGGCTCCCTGTCGCATGGCTTCAAGCAGCGGGTGGGGATCGCCCAAGCCATCGTTCATGGCCCGGAGCTGGTCGTGTTGGACGAGCCAATCTCCGGCTTGGATCCGGTGCAGATCATGGAAATGCGCGAGCTCGTGCGTGGGCTGCGCGGTGCGCACACGGTCGTTGTTTCGAGCCACATCCTGACCGAAATCAGCGAAACCTGCGACCGCATCCTGGTCATCGATGACGGCCGGATCGCCTGGTCGGGGACCGAAACCGAGCTCAGTGCGACGCTCAAGCAGGGCATGCGTATCGCCCTCACCGTGCGCGCCTCGGGCGCTTCTGCGCAAGCGACCGCGGACAAAGCTCGAGCCGCTCTGACGGGCATGCCTGGCGTGCGTGAGGTCGAAGTCCTGGAGCCCGGGGAAGCCGGGGAGGGGATTGCGACATTGCGCGTCGCCGTGGCCAGCGACGTGCGCGAAGAAGTCGGGAACAAACTCGTCCAAGCAGGACTGGGCATTTTGGAACTGGCTCGCGAAAAGGAGCTCGAGAGCATGTTTTTGGAACTGCTCGGCGAGGGAAAGGAGCAATCCGGGCGAAAACGCCGAAAAAAGAAGCAGGCCGAAGCCGACGCTGCCAACGCCGAAGCGGCTGCGCCGAGCAAGGAGCCGTCCTGATGCGCGCCCTGATTATCGCTCGTCGCGAGCTGTACGCTTACCTCCGGTCGCCGCTCGGCTCGGCGATCATTGCCGCCGCGTTGCTGGTCGACGGCATCTTGTTCTATTTCGCGAGCCTGGACGTCAAGCGCCTGTCGGCTCAGCTCTTGAGGCAATTCTTCTTCGATTCGTCGGCCGCTACGATGATCGCCGGCCTCTTGCTGTCGATGCGCCTGTTGGCGGAGGAGCGGCAGGCGGGAACGATCACGCTGCTCAACACTGCGCCGATCCGCGATCGCGACATCGTGCTCGGTAAGTTCATCTCCTCGTTTGGTGTGCTCACGCTGATGAACCTGCTGACCGCGTACATGCCCCTGATGGTGTACATCCGCGGCAAAGTCAGCGTCGGACACATCCTGGTGGGCTACTTGGGCATGATCCTACTGGGCGGCGCAGTGACTGCGATTGGCCTTTTTGCCTCGTCGCTGGCCCGTTCCCAGGTAGTTGCGGTGATCATCGGGGCGGCCATGGTGGCCTCGATGATCCTGCTCTGGGTCGTTGCCGGCGCAGTGAGTCCGCCCTTCAACACCTTCTTTTCCGGGCTCGCATTGCACCACCAAAACTATGCACCCTTCATGGTGGGCACGTTGCAGTTCGACCGCGTCGCGTATTACCTGATGGTCACGTACTTCTTCTTGCTTGCTGCCACCAAAGTGCTGGAGGCCCGCCGATGGCGCTGAACGAATCCGCCGACAAGGCGCTCGGCAGCGGCCGTGCAGCGCCGGGCTGGGTCTTCCCGCTGTACGCCGGCGGGATGACCCTCGTGTTCCTCGGCGAGCGAGTGCTCTCGGGTCTGGAGAAGGGTGCGGGCGCGGCGACCGCGCTAGGAGTGTTGTGTGTCGTCGCGGCCACGGCGCTGCGCTTCTCGCCGCGCTTCAAGACCGGCGGTGAGCGAAAATCCATCGAGTCCGTGCTGGCGGTCCTCTCACTGACGGGGCTATTTGCGCTCGCCATCTACTTCGCAACCACTGACGCCGGAGTCGACAAGCTCGGGCTCGGCAGTATGGCAGCGCCGAAGAAGGAGCATCTGCTCGGGGTGCTGCGCGTGCTGTGGATCGCGCTCGCCGCAGTCAGTCTGATCCCAATGCTGTTCGCCGAAACAGCGCTTTGGCCCATGCGTCGCGCTGAGCGTCCGGAGAGCCGGCGCGTTCGTGCCGCGGCCAGCGGCGGGCTGACACTGGCGCTGGCAGCGATCTACGGTGCGCTGCTGGTGTACGCCGCCGGAGGAGTGCCGTGGAAAGTGGACTACTCCTATTTCAAGACCTCGCGCCCCAGCGAATCGACACGCAAGATCGCGGCGAGCTTGGCCGAGCCGGTCAAAGTGGTCGCCTTCTTCCCGGACGTGAATGAGGTACGGAACGAGGTCGCGAGTTACTTGCGCGAGCTCGCCGCCGGCATGCCCAAGCTGCAGGTGCAGGTGAGCGACCGACTGCTGTCACCCAAGCTCGCCAAAGAGCTGCGCGCCACGCAAGACGGCGTGATTGTATTTTCGCGCGGCTCGGTCACTTACACCGTCAACCTGGGCACGGATATCGAGACTGCGCGGCCCAAACTGAAAACGCTGGACAAAGACGTCAAGGAACAACTGCTCAAGCTCGCGCGTGCCAGGCTGACCGCCTATCTGACCGTCGGCCACGGCGAGCTGAACGATGCTGGTAAGGGCAAGGAAGATCCAGCGCGCTCCGCGAGCATCGCGCGCGCGTTGCTGCAGAAGCAGAATCTGACCTTGAAAGACCTAGGCCTCGGCCAAGGTTTGGCCAGCGAAGTTCCGGACGACGCGGACGTCGTGTTGGTACTCGGACCAAGTGAGCCTTTTGCCGCAGAGGAGATCAGCGCGCTCACGCGCTACGCCGATCGCGGTGGCCATTTGTTCATCGCGTTCGAACCAGACGCGAACCCCGCCCAGATCGGCACACCGGGCGACGCCGCGGCGGCGCCTCCAGCGAGCCCTGCGGGGAGTGCCGCGCCCGCACCTGCACCCGCAGCGAGCGCTGCGAACAAGAAGGGCGCATCCTCGGAGAAACCGATTCCAGAACTGCCGGCTGAGCCCGCGCCGTCCTGGGCGGCCGCACTGGCCAACATCGCCCAGCTCACCTACACGCCGACGGTACTCGCGAATGATCATGCGCACGTCAGGCTCTCGTTCAACAATTCCGACCAAGTGCGCCTGATCAGCAACAGCTTTTCGTCGCACGCCGCGGTCTCGACCTTGAGCCGTAACTCATCCCAACTGGCGGTCGTGCTCTTCGGCACCGGCAGCCTTGAACGCGCCAGCAACGCGACGGCCAAGATCGATTTTGCGATGCGTGCGCCCAGCGGCAGCTTTGGCGACCGCAATAAAAACTACGTCCAAGACAAGGACAGCGAAAAGACAGGCAGCTTCAACCTAGCCGCCGCGGTCTCGCGACCGTTGGCGGGCGCGCCTGCCGCTCCCGCGCCGGACAAGGACAAGAAGCCGGGCGACAAGAAGCCCGAGAGCAAAGAGATGCGCGCATTCGTGGTGGCCGACAGCGACGCCTTCGGCGATCTGGTGATGAGCAACGTGCGCGGCAACCAAGTATTCTTGGCCGACGCCGTGCGTTGGTTAGTAGGCGAGGCGAGCTTCGCGGGTGCCGAAACGAGTGAAGAAGACGTGCGCATCGAGACTACGAAGCAACAGGATCTGAGTTGGTTCTACGCGACCATCTTCGGCGCACCGTGCCTGGTACTCGCCGCGGGCGTCGTGGTCAGCCGCCGTTCGCGCCGTACCTCCGGAGCCAAGCGATGACACTCTTGAAGGACCAAATCCTGCATCTTGGGCTACTCGGTGTTTCGGCCGTGCTCGCCCTCGGCGTGTGGACGCGCGACGACGACGCACAGCTGAACGGCAAGTCGACACAGGTCGAAGTCTGGGGCGGCGAGCCCGATTCCGTGACCGCGCTGAGCTTCGAATCGAGCACGCGTCAAGTGCGCATCGAGCCCAAGAAGGACGCGCTCGGCCGTTGGTACGCAGGCACGGTCGATAAGGACGAACCAGGCATCCCGAGTCCGCCGCACGGTGCGGCTGCCGATGCCGGTGCGCCCGCGAGCCCAGCAAAGCACACCACGATTCACTTCGTCGGCGTCAAGGCAGCCGACGACCTAGTGAAGAGTTTGGCCCCACTCCACGCGCTGCGCGCGGTGGGTAAAGTGGAGGGCACCCGCGCCGAAGAGTTCGGCTTTGACAAGCCCGAGGGCACACTCAAACTCACCATCGGGGGCAAATCCCAGTCGTTGGTGATCGGCGGAGCTACCCCAGGCGGAACAGAACGTTACGCCAAATCGGCTAGTGGAGACGTGTTCGCAATTTCCGGCGATATCGTGCAGAACTTGCTGTACGCCGACTCGCGTTTGCCCGAACGCGATCTGCAACCGTTCAAGCCTGAAGAGGCGACACGAGTCAAGGTTTCGAAAGCCGGAAAATCTCGCGATTTAGCGCGTGTGCCAGGCAAGAACGAAGGTTGGGCCGATAGCACCACGCCCAGCAAGTTGGACGAAACTGCTGGAAACTGGATGGCAAAGCTCGGGCGCTTGCACGTACAAGACTGGGTTGAGAAGCCTAGTGTGGCGCCGGGCCCGGACAACCTGGTGGTGCGCGTCGACTACTTTGCGGGTTCGAAAGCGCTGGGGAGCCTGGAGCTTTACAAACTGCCCGCTGAAAAGGGCAATGAGTTCCTGGCTAAGTCCGAATACGGGCGCTGGTATGCGCACGTCATTACGAGCGCCGCCGAGCAAGTCGACCAGGATTCGATCTCGCTCCTCAAATAGCGGTATTCGCTGCGATTTTCGAGGGGCTTCAGCGGGGGCCGGCAGTGGCCGTTTGAGCCCGAGGCATGCGACCCGCGCGACGCTCGTTAGTTCTGTGTGCGGCTCTATGCCTGCTGGCGGTGCCGCTGTTCGGTCAAGCCAGCGCGGGTGAGCGCGCTCAGCCGCTCGGCGTGCAGGCCTGCGACACACGCTGCCAAACCATCGAGACCGACTGTGATCTCGCGTGCGATCAGGTTGTGCCGTGCGTAGACGAATGCAAGAAGGCGTCTGAAGCGTGCGTGCAGAGATGCCGTGAGGCTCCGCCGCAGGGCAAGCCGGAGCCCCCGGCTCAACCGCCGAGTGCCCCGAGTGCGGCGCCTGCCGCGCCCGGAAAGAAACCCGCACCGGCGAAGGGTGCACCTCCGGCACCCAAGCCGGCACCCAAGCCTTGAAGGAGCCGAGGCGGCTCACTTTCCGGCGGCGGGCGGGCCGAGTGGGCCACGGGCCGAAGCGCCGCCTTTCAGCGTCGCTCCCCCGTAAGGCTCAATCATCGGCAAGGTCGCGTAGAGCTTGTTGTAGGCCTGCTTGATTTCGGCAAGTTTGGCCGATTCGGTCTCGGCGAGATCGCTCAATTCTCCCGGGTCCTTGCTCAAGTTGTAGAGCTGGAACTTCCGCCCATCGACCACGAGCAACTTGTAGTCGCCCACGATGAAGGCGCGCCGGAGCGGATTGTGCGAGTCTTCGGTGAGCTCGCTCAAGATCGGTTCGCGATTGTCAGGCGCCGCGCCCTGAAGCTCGGGCAGCATGCTCTTGCCCATGAACTCTGGTTCGGGCGGAAGGCCCATCAGATCCAATATCGTCGGCGCGAGATCGATGTGTGAGCGACGCACATCGATCCGGCGCGGCTGGATGCCGGGCCCTGAGATCAGCAGCGGCACGCGGGTCAGCACCTCCCAGATCTCGAACGCGTGTTTGTAAAACCCATGCTCGCCGAACGCTTCGCCGTGATCGGCGCTGATGATCAACACGGTATCCTTCCACCATTGTTGCTCGCGAGCCCAAGTGAGCAATTTCCCCAACCAAAGATCGGTGTAGAAGACCTCGTTGTCGTAGCGATCGCGGTTCTTGTTGCCGAACTCCGGCGAAGCTTCGGGATGCTTGTTGTATTGATCATGCGGGTCCATGTAGTGCGCCCAGGCGAAGAACTGCTTGCCGGTATTCTCCGGCTTTTTCAGGAGCTTCATCCCGAGTTCGGTCATCGCTTGGCTAGTGATTCCTTCGTCGGTCTCGGGGTTGAATTCGACACCCGGCACCAGTTGCCAAGTGTCGAAGCCTTGCTCGAGACCCGCACTGCGAAAATAGCCGTGGCCATGCCAGGCAGTGGTGGGCACCCCGTGCCGCTTCAGTACTTCGGCCAAGAACAAGTCGGACTTGGGGTAGGTGGCGAAGAAGTAGCCGGATCGATACAACGTCGAGGGGTAGCGGCTGGAGAGAAACCCGGCGACACTCTTGGCCGTGTAGCTCGAGAGCGCGTACTCGTTGGTGTAGACGACGCTCTGTTCGGCTAGCTTGGTCAGGTTCGGGGCAATCGCACGTGGATATCCGGTCCAGGGCATGTCTGCACGCAGGCTGTCGATCGTCAGCAAGAGCACGTTACGCGGCGCGTGCGCGGGCTCGGCAGCTGGCGCGGCGGCCGCACTGGTGGTGACGACCGCGTTGTGCGAAGCACTCGTTCCGGTCGTGGGTACCGCCGAGGCGGTGGCGCTCGGTACAGGCGGCTCCGCGTCGGTCTTGCAGGCAGCTGCAGCCAAACCACAGGCGGCCAGCGCCCAGCAGGTGCGCCGCGCGGTGTTCAGAACTTGGGCGCGGGCGGCAAACGAGGAACGGCGATCTTGCAATGATTGTAGTGACACTGGGAGAAGCTCCGTGCGCCGGGTTCGTGGGCCGGCGTCGTGCGTCGCACAGTAGAGAAACCACCCCAAATGGGGCGAGGATTTCGCCGCTGCGACACTTCTGACGGTTGTCTCTCGCAAAGTTTCTATTTCGGAATGTAGATTTCATTGTTGCAATCCTAGTTCGGTGCTCGCGCCTATAACCTGCTGATTTTCTGCCGCCAATGAACGGTACGGCCCGTGCATTGAAGTGTGATCGGCAGCAGCCCGAGGTGTCCCCCCCCCTCCGCCCGGGCTGCTGCCCTTTTCTTTGTCCGACGATCGAGCCCGTTTCGCCGATTTGTGGGCGAGAGACGGCCGTTCGTGCGATTCCGCTGCTGGAGATGCGCAAAGCCAGCTTGATCGTGGTGCTCGCGGCGGCCGGGTGCCACCAGGATCCGAAAGACGCGGCACCCGCGCTCAGCCGCGCCGCCCCGTCCGCGCCTGCGCTGAGTACGGCCAGCCCAGCGCCACCAGCTACGACGCGAGCGCAGGCTCCCAGCGTCGCGCTCGATGGAGTCTTGCACGATTTTCCGGCCGCGACCGACGCTTCGGCGACGCGCCTGTTTGCCAAGGGCCTGCGCGCCTGGGTGTTCGCCACGCCGTCACCGTCGGCGCCGAAGCTCGGCTACCTGCGCGCCGGCGCTTCCTCGCCAACCACGGGTAGGCCGGTGGGCTTCGATGGCTGCCCGGGCGGCTGGTTCCATGTCGAGCCTGAAGGCTTCGTCTGTGCGGGTCCGACAGCGACGATCGACGCGCGCGATCCGACGGTGATCGCGACCCAGGGCACGCAGCCAGATATCTCGCGACGCTTGCCTTACATCTACGGCACTGTCAGAAAACCCGGGCCGATCTATGGTCGCGTGCCGAGCGCGGCGGAGCTGGCGCAGGCCGAGCCGGATCTGGCCGAGCGCATGACCACCTGGCTCGCCACTGACGGAGAAATCGGCGCGCGCTACGCGCCGCAGGTTTGGCTCGGTGGCGCAGCTCCCGGACTTCTAGCGGCTCAGGCGTGGGCCGATCAGAGCAGTGATCCGCTGCCCCAATTCCTGGAAATTGCCAGACGGACCGCCACTCAGACGCCGGTGGTCGAGCGCATGAAGCCAAAGGTCGGCTACTCCTTGCTCGAGACGTTTCTGAGCGCGGGTCGCCGCTACGGCGTGACCAGCGATCTGACCTTGGTGCCGATCGATCGGCTGCGTCCGATCCAGGGCTCGAGCTTCCACGGCGTCGAGATCGGCAAGGAGATCAAGTTGCCGTTCGCCTTCGTGCGCTCGCCCGATGCCAAGTATTGGGAGTACGACAAGCGCGCTCGCAAGTTCCGCGAGGCAGAAGCAGCCGAATACCGTGCCGCGGTTCACCTCACCGGCAAACAACAATTCTTTCACGGCCGACTCCACTTCGAGGTCGACGGCGGGAAATGGCTGAGCGATCAAGACGCCTCGCGCATCGATCCAGCCAAGCGGATGCCGGCCTGGGGGAAAAACGGCGAGAAATGGCTGGATATCAATGTCACCAAGCAAACCTTGGTGGCCTACGCGGGCGAGCGTCCGGTGTACGCGACTTTGATCTCGAGCGGGGAGGCAGGACTGGGCGATCCGGAGCATTCGACCGCCACCAAGCGCGGCATCTTTCGCATTCACACGAAGCATCTATCGACCACGATGGCTTCGGACGAAGTGGGTGAAGAATTCGAGCTACGAGACGTGCCGTACGTGCAGTACTTCGAGGATGGCTACGCGTTGCACGGCGCTTACTGGCACGATCGCTTCGGTGTCCCGAAGAGTCACGGATGCATCAACTTGGCCCCGGAAGATGCGCGCCGCTTGTTCTTCTTCACCGAGCCGGAAGTGCCGCGAGGTTGGCACGCGCGGCTGCTGCCGCTAAAGGGCACGGTCGTCTTCGTGCACGCTTGAGTGGATGTAGTCACAAGCCAAGACCGACGAAGCGGCGCCATCGCCGACGAAGCCCTGACCCAAGCCGATCCCGACGATTTCGAGGCCGGGGGGGCCCGCGGGGGGCTGTTGGGGGGCTGGCTTCGCTACCGCTGCAGGCCTCGAATACAGTTAGTAGAAGGGCCGCATGACCCAGACCCCGAAGCGCGCGCAGCAGCGTCGATTTGGAAGCGTTCACGCCACTCCCGTATAATCGGCGCGCGCCGCCTACAACCGTACGCGACACAGTTTCGCCTCGAAGCTGCCCTTGAGGCTAGTGGCCACGTGTTCGGCATCACCGGGGAATTCGAAGTCCAGCAGGCCGCGGACGCGGCCGTCTTGAGTAGTCGCCACGCTTTCGAGCTGGATTTCGCCGCCAGCAGGTAACGTCAGCCCACGATGCCCGAGGCGAATCGTGGGCAAAGCGTACGATCTTTCGGGTTGTTGTTCGGTCCCGCCATGTGCCGGCGGTCCAGCCCAGGCATAGCTGCCAGGTGACAGTTCGTTCTCGAGCGGGGCGATCACGGTAATCGTTGCGCTCGAGTCGTGCTCAGCGGGCGCCACGAAGGAGTCGCACGAGGTCTGGTAGCTCGCGAGCGTAATCTTCAGTTCACGGCGCTGGCCGGGCAACACCAAGTACTCGGCGTAGCTAGAAATAGGCCGGAATTCGATGTGGTCGCTCGGCTCGGGACCAGCGACGATGTACACTGGGGACGCGCCTCGCTTGCGACAACTAAGCGCCGCAAGACCGAGCACGAGCACGCCGAAGCGCGCCCAATTCGGTTTCAGGCCGAGAGCTCGGTTCGGGGACGATCCAGAGAAAGTGGCCACGGACGGTTGAGCAAGTTCTTGCCAGCCTTGGCCAGCGCGGCGCGCGCTTGGCGGACGGTCGGACGCTTGCGTGGATCCTGCCGCAAGCAGGCCGCGAGCACCATCGCCAGGTCCCGATATTCCGAAATCTGAGCGAATCGAGCCAGCCGGTCCGGCCAGCCGTCGTGCATCACGTGCAGGGACAAGATCGCCGTTTCGTCTTCAGCCTCGAACAATAGTTCGCCCGTGAGGGTCTCGTAGGCCATGCACGCGAACGCATAGATATCTGCAGGCAAAGGGGAGGGAACGTAGTCGGCCGGGGCGGTGCCCAGCACCTCCGGCGAGCAGTAGTCGAGGGTGCCGCAACCCGGCCGCAGCTTGCGCCCGCTGAGCCCGAAGTCCACCAATACCGGGACATCACCGTCGCGCAAGATCACGTTCGAAGGCTTCAAGTCCAGATGCCCAACGCTCGCACCGTGCATGGCTTCTACGCCGCCCAAGATCCCATCCAGGATCTTGAAGGCTTGCTCACTGCTGAGGGAGCGACTGCGTATCAAGCGATCCAAGCCCAGGCCCCCGATCAGTTCCATGACCAAGATCGGCTTGGGTTGCGCGGCCAAATCGAAGGTCACGAAGCGTGCCAAATTGGCATGTTGTGGCAGGGACAAGAGGGCGCCGGCCTCCTCTCGAAATAGTTGCAAGAACTCCTGCTCGGACAAACTGCGCGCGGTCGTCGGATCGTAGGCGGGGACTTTGAGCGCGAAGCCTTGGGCCTTGGCGTTTTTCCGCTCCTCGATTCGGCGCGCCACGAACACCGAGCTTGCTCCGCCGCCGCCCAGCGCTCGCACGACGTAGAACGCGCCGATGGTCTTCTGAGGCAGCAGCCAATCCGGCAGCGCCGTGCGGCGTGTTTCCAGGGGCAATGCGAAGACATCACTGGGCACTTCGACCGGCAAACTCGCGATCCGGTCGAGCACCCGCGATACGGCGTTGGCCACGGCAACCGGCAGATCAGCCACCAGCTCGGTAATCGCCATCGCCACTTGTTGCGCGTTCGGCGGCACCCCCGAGCGCACCGTGCGCTCGACCAATCCGGACAGCGAAGGCACGTCTGCGACGACTGCAATAGCCATCGGGTCTTCTTCGACCACGCGGCGCAGGGCGCCAGAAATCAGCCGCTTGAGATCGTCGAGCGCGTGCCCGAGCTCGCTCAACACGTCACTGTCACCGCCTGAGTTCGCGATCAGCTCGGTCTGCCCGCGCGCGCGCGCGATGAACTCGAGCGCCCGCCCCAAGCGCTGCACGACCCGGCGCAGGGCTTCACCGCGATACGAGCCGCCCGCACCGAGGCCACGGCTGAGCCGGAGCACGCGGGCCGCGACCCGTGCGGCGTCATCCTCGGCACTGGGGCGAACGCTGCCGTCCCCGGTGTCGATGTGCTCGGCGGACGGATTCAAGAATGCGACGTACGCCTCGAGCACCATGCGCACGTCTGGGTTGGTCGAGGCCTCCGCGATCGACTCGAAGCTTTGTGGGTCCGATAGGAAATGCGCGACCGACAGCAGCAAATCGCTGGGTTCGGACACGCCTTCGCGAACGGCCGAGTCGAAACTGCGCGCCAGAGTGGCGCACGCGATGCGATTGACCAATGCGTCGGGGCGGCTGGCCAAACGCCGCAGCATGACCTGCACCGCGCGCAGTACACGGCCGCGCACGCCCACGTCGTCCTCGCCACGGGCGCCCTCGAGGTCAACCAAGTGGAGCAGCGCCTTCAGCCGCCGCTGTTCGCCGAGCGCAGCGCCGTTCGAGTGCTGGGTGTGCTGCACGCTCGACTCGGCCTCGAGCACCCAGCTGCCCAAGCGATCATACAGGCGATCAATGTCTGGCAAGCCCACGTCGTTGTCGCCCGGGCGGCGACCGAGCAGCAATAGGTCCGAAAGCCGCGGAGTCTCGAGCACCCCAAGATCGAGATCGGCCAGTGCACCCACGACGTACGGCAGCACCTGCAAGTCGTGCGGGTCGTGAGAACCGATGAAGTCCATCGCGCGGTGGCCGGCGGCCAGCGCCAAGGTGGCCAGTTCGTGCGCCGCCCGCGCGCCGCGGGTTTCGTAGGCGCAGAGAGCTCGGCGCACCGCGCCGACCAGCTCGGTGTCTTCGTCTTGTTCGCGGTCCAAAATGCGAATCGTGCGCTCGGCCACGCCGCGCAATACCGAACCCTGGGCTTGCGCCCGTGAGGCGAGCGTCTTGCGCAAGGTTTTCGCGGCACATTCGCCGAATGTCTGGCTCGACAGGTCGCTGAGCAGCGTCGCCACCGCTTCCGCGACGTCCGGTCGGCGAGTGGCGGCGATCGCGTCCAGCACGGCTTCGGCCGCATCTGGCTCGGCCTCGATCGCGCGCGGCAAGCCCATGACGAGCGTGGCGATGATGCCCGGATCGTGCTGCGCGATCGGCCCCTCGATCAGGCGTTTGCATGCGCGGGAAGCGCCGTCGGGATCGGAGGGCAGGGTACCCACCAGCGAGACCGCCGCGCGCCGCCATTCGGTGGGGCTCAAGTTTGGGTCGAGCGCGCTGTCAATTTCCTCTCGTAGGCCGCCATCGACCGCAGAAAGGAGTCCGCGCGCGACGGCCGCATGCCGCCAAACCAGCGGCTCTCGATCGGCCAGCAGGGCTTGGAAAATGCCCCGCACGGGTTCGGCGAGCAGCAGATCTTTGGGGTATGAATCGCCTTGCTGCGCGCGCACGACCGCTTCGCGCGCGGCATGCTCGATCAATTTGGCCGCCAAACGCCGGGCCGGAAGCGTGCCGCTGCGCGCGCGATCGAGCCAGCGTTCTCGCAACTCGCGGCGTGTCACGAGCGTGAGCGCGAGGGCATCCGCGTTCACCGATGAGCCGACGGGCAGATCGAAAAGCAGGCTGATCCGGGCTCGGATCTGCGCGGCTTCCAGCGGCTTGCCCGAGCTCAGCGCCATGCGCGCGGCGACGGCAGCAAATGTGCCAGCCGTGCCGTCGTAGACGCGCGCGAACACGCGTCGCCCGAGTTCACGCCGCGGTTTACCTTGCGGGAGGGCAGCCGTGATTTCGTATAGCGCGACGGCTGCGGGGCCAGGTGCAATCCAATCCAAATCGTCGACCAAGCCGCTCTCGAGCGCGATGCCCATTACGCGACTGAGCACCTCTGGGACAATGCCATCGAGCGGCGGTGGCCCGGATGCGCCGCTGCTTTGACCGAGAGCAGTGATCGCTTGCCGAAAATTCGCCCGGCGTTCAGTGTCGTCTTGCAGACGCACCAATGTGGCAAGGGCTTCGACGGGGTTGGGGCGGCCGCGCATTTGCTGGGAACTTCTCAGTGTAACGGACATCCGCGCGGGAAACCCGCGGAATTTCTGCGCAGGGCCGGTGTGCGCCACTCGGTTCCAAAGTGCGCACGCGAATGAGCGTTCACACGCGCGCTGTAATCGTGGCGCAACGAGTCGGTGTGCCGCTTTGGGCGAGTCCCGGCAAATCGTCGAGCATTCGGTAGTTGGCCCAAACCTTGTAATGGTCGCGCTTGTGACAGGAGATCGCCCACAATGTATGCAAAGACCCGCCTCTGGTTTGCTGGCTGTCCACTGGCTCTCAGCGCGCCCCACGATTTTCCGGATAGCCCAGTCTTCTGCCGCGCGCCATCACGGCCAGGGTCGATCCCGCGGGCGGCGCTTCGTACACCGTGGAGTGGTGTTGATCGATCACACGGGCAAGATCCACGGCGCCCTCACGTGGACACCGCGGACAGCCAAGACACGAAGTTGGAGGACGTCGTGATCGAAAGCCGCTGGAACGCGACCGGCGCAGGGCCTGCCAACATCCACTAACACTACTTGATGAGTTCTTCAGCAGGAGCAGGTCACGATCGGCGTGGGCGGACACGAGTCAATGAGAGAGCCGGCGAAACCGGGCGCCTGCTGCCTCGACAATCGGAGGTGACGCGGGACGGCTGGGTCACTGCACAGCCAAAACTCAGCAGCTGCCGTCACCTCCCGATCTCGCGACGAAAGTGACCAAGTAGTACTCAAGCGAGCCCGATTTGCCCAGCACCATCCCTGGTGTTCCGCCCGTTCGCGCGGACGACTCTGGGGAAGGGCCACTGGTCGCTGCAGTGGAGTGCTGGGGCGCCGACTTCCAGCAGGGTAACCACACAGCGACCCGGTCGGTTTTCCGGCCACGATTGGTGTGGAGAGGGCCTGCGTGTACCCGAGCAAATGTTGGCGTAAGCTGCTCTTTGCCATGAGCAACGAGCCGCGCACTGGAATTTTATTGGTCGCCCACGGGACCGTGGCAAGTGTTGCCGAGCTGCCCGCGTTCGTCGCTCGAATTCGTCACGGCCGCCCGCCGCCCGCCGGCTTGATCGCGGAGCTCACGCATCGCTATGAAGCGATTGGCGGCTCGCCGCTTCTGAGCGTGACCGAAGAGCAGGCGCGCGCGCTCGAAGCCCGAACGGGGCTACCAGTACTTCTCGGAATGCGCTTGTGGGAGCCGAGTGTCGAAGCCGCATTTCGTGAAGCGGCGCGACAGCGCATCGCGCGCTTGGTGCTGGTGCCGCTGGCTCCGTTCAGCGTCGAGGTATACGGTGCAGCCGCTCGTCGAGCGCTCGAGAGCGTGCGGCCTGAGTTGGCCGACGCGACTCCGGAACTCGTGATCTGCGCTCCGTGGGGCACGGAGCCGGCATTCGTCGAGGCGCAGTGCGCTGCGCTGCAAGCACCACTGCGGATCGATTCGCGCGACAGCGCAGTGATGCTCACCGCGCATAGCCTGCCGCGCGCGGCCATCCGTGCAGGTGACCGTTACCAGGCCGAGGTCGAGGCCAGCGCGCGCGCCATTGCCGAGCGCCTCGGTCGGCCCTGCGAACTGGCTTATCAAAGCCAGGGCGCCGACGGCGGTGAATGGCTCGGGCCCGATCTACGTCAAACCTTCGAACGTTTGGCACACTCAGGCGTGCGTCAGATCACGCTTTCGCCCTTCGGCTTCTTGGCTGATCACGTGGAAACCCTCTACGACCTCGATATCGAAGCGCGCGCCTGGGCGACCGCATTGGGGCTCGGCTTCGAGCGCGTGCCCGCGCTAAACACCGCACCGGGGCTGATTGACGCGCTTTCGAGCGTCGCGCTACGCGCGCTGGCCGGTTCGGCCAGCCCGTCTGTCTCGCCCACCTCCGCCGCCCCGCCCGCGCGATAGGCGCCGCCCGGTCCTTGGTCTAAGCTGAGCTGGCCGCATGAAGTACACGATTCCGCCGCTTCGACTTCGCCTGCTCGGCTTGTTCCTGGTGCTGGTCCTCGGGGTCGGTTGCCCGTGCGTGCGCAGCGCCGTCAACGCCAGCCCGGGTCTACGCTGGTGGCTGTTCTCCAACTTCGGCGCGCAGCGAATGTGCCCAGAGATGTTGAAGCGCGGTGTGCCGCTCAAGCTCGTGCCCAACGGCAACACCGTCGGTCGCCTATATCCCGAACAGTGCAACTACCAGGTCAACGACCAACTGCAGGCGGTCACCCTGAGTTTCGCAGGCACGGGTTCGGCTTGGACTCCGATCGCCGGTCGCGTAGGCTTCTCGGTGGCGACCAGCGTCGAGTACGGAATGGACTTCTATATGGCCGAAGACGCCATCTACGTCTGGGCCAAGCCCAGGCGTGTTCCATACGGCCCCGAATTCAAGGTCGGAGCGATCGAAAACAAATTGGTCAACTGGGCCGCGCAAGGTCCAGCCGGCTACCTAGCCACGACCTTCGGCGCACAGATCGCGTCGAGCCAGATCGCCAGCGGTTTCACCGTGATCCACGCGGACAGCGGCGATGAATTTGCACTTGGCCAGCTGCAGCCGCCGATGCACCCGCCTAAACCGTTCAATCTGCCGTCGGGCAGCCACTACGCTTTCGTGAACGACACGACCGAAGTGCGCTCCGAGCAGATCGACATGATCGGTCCGTTCGAAGTCGCAGAGAGCGGCCAAGCCCTATTTTGCCGCTTCCGCTTGACCGGCCCCACGCTCGACGCACTCGTCGTGCGGCGCGGCACAGGCGATCTCTGGCGCAAGGGCCTGCAACTCGGCGGCGCCCTCGGGCCGCCGCCGGAAGCCCCAGTGTTGCAGTTTCCGCTCATGCCGGGCAACGAACAACGTCAAAAGATCCCCCTCCCTCCCGGCCAGTACTACATCGTGCTCGACAACAGCGCGAAGGTCGGCAGCGTGAATCCACCTTGGAACCCGCTTGGCGTCGTCGGCGGCAACACTGCCGTCGTCGCCCACGTCGTCGAACTCGGCGACGCCGACGACGCTTTCTAACCCCGGCGCGCCCGCCGCCATGGGATGGCGCTCGCAGCAATTCGAACCCCATCACGTCTCGAAGAGCTAACCGCCAAGTGCGGAGCCGGGAAAGCCCGGGTTCGTCCGCCTCGTAACTCGCGTCCCAGCCTGGCCACGCCCTTGCGAAGCTTTGAACGGGTCCGAGAGGTCGCCAAGATCTCAGCGCGGCCCATCGACACGGCATCACAGCAGAAAACTCCAGGGAATTTTGGGGTTTGCTCATGTCAGCCAATTCCTCGAGACGTAAACGAGGAGAACGATCGGGAGAGCTGTACCCTTGGTCCCCCGAGAGCTGCCGGGTCTGGGCTTGAAAAATGATTCAACTGGGACGTGGATGGAGACCCCCAAAAGCTCTGATCGCTTGCTCCGGTTCATTGGGCGCTGCTGAGAGTCGCCGTAGGGACTTGGCGATCTTGGCAATCTTGGCCACCTCACGGAAAGCGTAACTGGGTACTCTCGGGGATTCAGAGCCGGACATTGCCTGCCTGCGCTTGCGGCTGGGTCGAGAACACCGGCGGCGCTTGAGGTGCGCGGCTGGATCGCGATCGCCCCTTCGGGGAGTTACCTAGCAGGCGCCAAGATCGCCAGAAGAGGGGGAGATTTTGGGGTTTGCTCTCGTCGGCCGTGCTCGTCATTGGAAGCTCGAGGCTCGGCTCATGAGAGTTGACCAACAAAATTCCCGCGAGTTTACGGGTGCACTCCGTTTCGATTGGCCGCGCTGAGATCTTGGCGATCTTGGCGGTTAGCTCTCTTCCCGGAGGCGCCGATCGGCTGCCCAAGAGTGGTGTATAGAGGGAGATCCGGAGGATCCATGCGAACGCCGAAGATCGACTTGCCGCGAGTGAACGCTTTGTCTGCTGCCACGAGGAGTTGGTGTAGGAGCGCTGTGCCGCTCGCGTTGCTCACGGTGCTCACGGTGGGGTGCGGGCGCGGCGCGGATTTGCGGGTGGATGGTTTGCCGATTCGGAAGGTCGTGGTGTACCGGAATGGCGTTGGTTACTTCGAGCGCTCGGGCGAGGTCGAAGGAGAGTCGGTCCAGTTTCGGATGCGGCAACGCATGGTGGGTGACTTCTTGGCCACGCTCGCGATTGTCGAACGCGGCGGTAGCTCGGTGCAGGCGGCGTCCTTTCCGCTCGATGTCTCGGCTGACGATCCGACCGCGCCCGATCCGCAGTTCATGCGCATGCTGGAGGCCTGGGACAATCCGGATCAAGTTCAGGATTCACGCAATAACGGCCGTAATAAGCTACGCAACGTCACCTTGCGCCTCGACGGTAAACAGCACGACTTGGCGGTCGGGTACATCGCGGCGACTCCGGTTTGGCGACCTTCCTACCGAATCGTCGTGCAAAACGGCGGTACCGACCTGCAAGCATGGGGCATCGTCGAGAACGTCTCGGGTGAAGATTGGAGGGACGTCGAGCTATCGTTGGTAGCGGGTGCGCCCTTGGCGTTCGAATCCACGCTGGGCGACCCGGTCACGCCCGTGCGGCCGATCGTGACTGATACCGGTGAGGTGATTGCCGCGGTGCCCGAAGGGGTGACTTCATTGAACGAGCGTGAGGGTGGCGCGGTGAATCGCGTCGGGCCCGCGGCAGACGCGGCACCGCCTCCGCCCCCGCCAGCTCCGGTCGCGCGGGCCAGCGCCCCAGCTGGAGAAATCCGCAACCCCTCGGTCTCGGGCTCGGGCTACGCCAGCGGTGTGGCCCGCCCCAAGAAGGCCGCGCCGCCGCGGGCCGCCGCCGCGGAGCCAGAAGCGGAACTCGACGACGCCAAGTACGACAAAGACGAAGCCGCGGAGCGGCGTGTCACGCTGACTGATCTCGGTAAGGGCGGCCTGAGCGCGCCACGCAGGATTAGCGCGTTAGCCGCCGTCGCGGTGGACTCCGGTGCTACTCGCTATCAACTGCCGGTGCGCGTCAGCGTGCCCGACGCAAGCGCCACGATGGTGCTCTTAATCAATCAGCGCGTCCCGGGTGAAGCTGTCTTCTTGTTCGCGCCGGACGGTGGGGTCGCCGATTCGAGCTCACACCCATTCCGTGTCGCCCGCTTCACCAATGCGACCAGCGGTTTACTCGAACGAGGCCCGATTGCAGTTTTTGAAAAGGGCGCATTTCTGGGGCAGGGCATGCTCGAGCCGTTGCCGCCCAAGGCCACCGCTACCGTGCCGTTTGCGCTCGAGAGAAGCCTGGCGGTCGAGAGCGAGCGGCGCAATCTAGAGCTCGGCGCGCGCTTGTTCAAGATCGAAGCCGGAGAGTTGGTCGTGGAGCGCGACAGCGTGACTCGGACCATCTACAAGATCAAAAATGGCAGCGAGCTGAGCGCCAAGTTGCTCGTGCGCCACCCACGGCTGGGTGCCGCCCGCCTGTACAAGCCGCCCGCCGGTACGGAAGACAACTTAGGCGCCGGCAACGCGTTAGTGCCGATCGTGGTGCAGGCGGCGGCCCGAGCCGAACTGACCGTCGAAGAGCGCCAACCGACACAGGAGCGCACTGATTGGCTGTCGCCAGTAGCTGACGACGCGGTGAAGGCATACCTGGCCGACCCGCGCGCGGATCACGCGCTGGCCGTGGAGCTGAGCAGTGCTTGGGCAGAACGGGATGCTTTGAAGAAAGCCAGTGACGAGCGAAACTCGCTCACGCAGAGCCAGAGCGAACTCGAAAAGTCGGCGCGTGAGACGCGGCTCAGCCTGGAAGCAATCGAAAAGAACAAGCAGGCCGGGGATCTGCGCGCCAAGCTCACTGCGCGTCTCGCTGACGTGACCAACCGGCTGGACCAGATCACCAAGAAGCTGGTGGAGTTGAACATGCGCGCTTCCGAGCTCGAAGTGCGCTTCCGCGACGCGATTCGCGAGCTCAGACTAAGCACGCCGCTGCCGCCCAAGGACTGAATCTTCCGACAAATGCCGCGGAATTCCGGGAGTTTGCCGAATCGGCCAGTTGACAAGCCGGGGTGGCTGCGTCACAAAAGCGCGACGCATGATCGAACCCGCGGAAGTCGAACGCTTGCTCATGGCGCGCTTTGGCGACGCGCAACTCGAGCTCGTCGATCTGACTGGCACGCAGGATCACTATCAGGCGCGCATCGTCTCCAGCGCCTTCAGCGGCAAATCGCTGATCGAACAACATCAGCTCGTGTACGGCGCGCTCGGCTCTGCCATGAGCGGCGCCATCCACGCACTGGCACTCAAGACCTACACGCCCGAAGCATGGGCCAAAACTAGCGGAGCATCAGATGGACGAAGCCTTACGTGAACGCATCAAGACCACGATCGAGAGCCACAGAGTCGTGCTCTTCATGAAGGGCAACAAGAACTTCCCGCAGTGCGGGTTTTCGGCCCAAGTGATCGGCCTGCTCAAACAAAACGGTGCGGAGTTTCGCGACGTGAACATCCTGGCGGACGCCGACTTACGCACCGGCCTCAAGGAATATTCGAACTGGCCCACGTTCCCGCAACTGTACGTGGACGGTCAGCTGGTCGGCGGTTGCGACATCGTGACCAGCTTGAACGAGAGCGGGGAGCTCAAGACCCTGCTCGGCGCCAAAGCGAGCTGACCAGTAGCTAGCGTGAGCTCGCCAGGCCGAGCGCCCGCGCCACCTCCAAACCCGAGCGCGAGGCTCGATTCCCGTCGCGAAACGGGAAGGTGAGCCGCGCTGGCTTGTTCGGCCGTCCGGAGATCATCCCCAGCTCGCCACCGACGTGCGTAGCCACGGCGGAGCGGCTGAGCGCAGCGGTCGCTTGGTTGATCGCGTCGAAGATGTGCCCGCGGCGCGCAGAATCAGGGCCGCCGCCGAGTACGTCAGGCTTCAAGACAGGCAGATCGGTGTAGCTCTCCATCAAGTAGATCATGGATGCGACTGCCGCGCCGGGGGTCGCCCCCAGAAACCACGATCCCACGTGGTGGGCCTCGCTGTCGGCGCAACGCGCGAATAGCCCGCCGTCTGTCGCGCCGAGCGCGTCCGCTAGCGCATCGGCCAGTAGGAAATAATCCGCGCGCTGATCTTCCGTGAAATACGGGACGACGTACGGCCCCGAGAATAGGAAGCTGACCCCGCTGACTCTCTTTTCGCCGAGCGGCGGTAGGGCTCGTAGCTCGACTTGGGCATCGAAGCGCTCTTCGGCGAGCAGCGAGCTTGCTTTGGCCCAAACCAGTTTGCCTGCGGCTCCGCCGGGGGGGCGACGCACGAACGGCGCCAGCGCAGCGCTCTGACTCAAATCCGCGGCCGGACCGCGACGCAGCAGGACGAGTTCCACTTGCCAACCCTCGACGTCGGCCGGACCGACGTTAGCGCCCCGCGCCACGCGCGCTCGCGACTTGCCGCAGGCCGCGCTGGCGATCACCGCACGTTCTTGCTCGATGTTACTCGCGTTGTAGACAGGGGCCGTAACGCTGGCGATCGCGCTGGCGATCGGGCCCTGATTGAGCCAGCGATTGAGCGTCACGAGCGCCGATTCCTTGTTCGGGGACAGGTATCGATAAGCGAAAGCGAGCCCCGTTACCATCAACGCGACGATCATCAGCGGCGCGACGATCGAAAACAGGCCCGGCCGATGGGAACGCCGCTTTCGCCGCGCAACCGGCGCTCGCTCCGCGCCTTCGCCGAGCAGCTGAGCGATCTGCTGAACGCGGCGTTCACGCAAGTCATCCGGCAAGCTGTCCCACTGCTGGAGCGAGCCCTTGAGATCGGCGCGCGCCGCTGTGGCACCTTTGCCGAGAACCAGGAACTGGCCCTCGACGCGCGGCTTACCCGGTCGGCCGCAGCGCTGAAGCTCGGACTCCACCATGGCCCGAATGCGTTCGACGAGCTGCTCGTCAGTGACCTCGCCCGACACGGACTAAAGGCTACTCTACTCCCTTCCGTGGAGTCCACGACGGCAGCAGTGCTAGCGTCAGGCCATGGTGCGCCCACTGATCCTGGTCAGCAATGACGACGGCTACCGAGCGCTGGGTATCAATGCCATGCGGCGGGCTTTGAGCGAATTCGCGGAGGTCGTGGTGTGTGCGCCGGAAATCGAGCAGAGCGCGACCAGCCACGCGCTCAGCGTGCACCGCCCGCTGCGCGTCTTCGAGCCGGGCCCGGGGATCTTCTCGATCGACGGCACCCCGGCAGATTGCGTGTACGTGGCGCTGCACGGCAAGACTCGGATCTTGCCGCGCTGGCCCGACGCGGTGGTGTCGGGCGTGAATCACGGCGTAAATCTGGGTGATGACGTTTTCTATAGCGGCACGGTGGCGGCCGCGCGCGAGGCGGCGTTGAAAGGGATCCCCTCGCTGGCCGTCTCCACGCCCTTCGACGCCGACATGGACCGCGCGGCCGATCTCGCGCGACGGGTCGTGCAGGCGCTGTTGCTTCGCCCGGTCACGACCCCGTTATTGCTCAATCTGAACGTACCAAAAGGCTACACGGCGTTGCGGTCCGCGCGCCTGGGTCGCCGCATCTACCACGATGAAGTCGATTTTCGGCGCGATCCGCGGGGTCGAGAATACCTGTGGTTGGGAGGGCCGAGCACGGAGAGCGAGGCCCTGCCAGGCTCGGATACGGAGGCTTTCGACGCGGGCGTGGCGAGCCTGACCTCGCTTTCGCTCGACTTATGGGCCCGTGAAACCGACGAATTTCTGGCGCGTCTCTTGGCCGACGTCGTGTGAGGGAGACGCGCCGCCCCCGCCGAGGCTGCCCCGTGTTTGTGGTTTGCGCGCGGCCGACTACGATGCGGGTATGGCGGTTAGAAAAGGCACGTTCGCTAAACCGAACAAGCCGGTCCCAGCTCGATCTCAGCCGACTCCACGCGGCGTCGAGCTCAAGAAGGCAGCCGAGTTGTCTTCGGACAAGCCGTTCCGCATCGAGGAGGGGCGGCAATTCGACTCGCTGGCCTACGTGCGGGCGCTGATCCGCGAGGTGCCAGATTACCCACAGCGCGGGGTACTGTTCCGCGATATCACGCCGTTGCTCGCCGACCCGCGCGGCTTTCACATCGTTCTCGACACGATTGCTCATCGCTTCGTCGGCGAACAGGTGGATGCCGTGGTCGGCGTCGAGTCTCGTGGCTTCATCTTCGGTGGCGCGCTGGCCGCGCGCCTCAACACCAGCTTCGTGCCCGTTCGTCGGCCCGGCAAATTGCCGCGCGGCACCGACAAGGTGAGCTACTCGCTGGAATATGGGGAGAGTGAGCTCGAAATGCACCGCGACGCGCTGCGCGAAGGCGCGCAAGTGTTGGTGGTCGATGATTTACTGGCCACGGGCAGCACCGCCGCGGCCGCCGGTGAATTGGTCGATCGCCAGGGGGCGTTCGTGATCGCCTATGCCTTCGTGATCGAGCTCGGTTCGCTCGGCGGTCGTGAGCGTCTTGCACCTGCGCCGTGCCTATCGATCGTCCGCTACGACTGAGCAGGGTGTACTACGGTCAGAGCACGCGGGCAGGGAAGGCGATCACGTCCCCCAGCTCGCGCGCGCCCGTGGCCAGCATCAGTAAGCGATCGAAGCCCAGCGCGTTGCCGCCGGAGCGAGGCATACCGCTGGTCAGGCCCGCGAGGAAGCGTTCGTCGATCGGATAGGCTGCGCGCCCTTCTGCCGCCCGGCGCAGCACGTCTTGCTCGAAACGAAGCCGTTGCTCGTTGGGATCTGTGAGCTCGTCGAAGCCGTTGCATAGCTCGACGCCGCCCACGTACAGCTCGAAGCGCTCCGCGACGCTCGGATCCTCGACCGACAAACGCGCTAATGCGGCTTGATTGGCCGGGTATTTCCAAAGAAACAGCGGCTCTGGTTCGCGCGCCAAGCCCGGTTCGACCACACTCACCAAGAGCTCGAAGTAGCGCGCCTCGTCCGTGTGCGCGAGGTCTACCGCATCCTCGATCCCGGCGTGCTTCCTGAAGGCCTCGCGCACGGTGATACGCTGGAATGGTATGGCTAGCTCGTAGCGCTGGCCCGCCGGGCCGAACAACTGAGCCGTGCCCGAAACGCGCTCGGCAACTGAGCGCAGCAGCTGCTCCGTATCCGAGAGAACCTGCGGCAGACCGGCGAATGCCCGATACCACTCGAGCATGGCGAATTCCGGCTCGTGCAACCGTCCGAGTTCGTTCAGGCGGCTGGCGCGCGCCAACTGAAAAACGCGCGGGAAACCGGCGGCGAGCAGCCGTTTCATGTGAAGTTCGGGAGACGTGATCAGATAACCGCCTTGGGCGGGGATGGCATCCAAATGCAGATCGACGCCAGGGGCGGGCACGCGCAACGGCGTCTCCACTTCCAAGAAGTGCTCGCGCGCGAAGTAGTCGCGCACGGCGGCGAGGGTACGAGCGCGTGCTTGCAGATTGCGCCCCACGCCTTGCCAGGCGAAGCGGGCGAGATCGCCGTCCCCGCGCGGCTCGGGGCACGGGGTACACTCGAGCACACGCGCTTCGCCCAGCATCTGGCCGTCGTACACGCCTTCGAGGACCACCAGATCGCCGGGCGTGAGCGCTGAACCAGTGAGGACGACGCGCACTCTCGAGAATGCGTCCCCGAGTTCGCAAGCATCAGCGTGAACGGCGCTGACCCGACCCGCAACGCACACTCGGCTGCCGCGGCGGACGCGCACGAGATCGCTTGGCGAAAGCGAGACCACGCTCAACCGCCGTGGAACGCGCGCAGCGCGAAAGCTGCGATTTCCGAGCCCATCCAAGGCGCCAGCAGCGCCAAGACCACGGCCACCACCAGCAAACGCGGTAAATGCCCGAGTGTCGCGTCCTGCACTTGCGTTGCGGCTTGCAACACCGCCACCAATAATCCGACCAGCGCCGCGATCGCCACCACCGGTAGCGACACGGCGACCGCTAGCAGCAGCGCCTCTTGACCCAGGGCAGCCAGCGCTGACCCGGAGGGCACTTCAGCCGCCCCCGCCCGTGCCGGCGTCGCCCACGGGCAAACCCCCGGCTACGCCACCGCCAGCCGTGCCTGCTCCGCCGCCACCGGCCGTCTCTGCCCCACCTCCGCCGCCCATTTCGCCGATGGGCGTGGTCCCTGCCGGCTCGCAACGCGAATTACTGACGTGATCAGCGTAGCAGCAGCGATGAGTACTATCCGTCGCGCCGCTCAACAGCGCCTTGTAGTTCGTGCAGGTCAAGCCGTCGCTGCAGTCATCACTATCGGGGCCGTAGACATCGTCCCCACAGCGTTCGCCTTCGCTCTGCTTGGCGCAACCGGGCACGAGAACGAACAGCAGCAGGGCAGGAACGAGCGTGGCAAGTGCGAGGGAACGGACAGTGAAAAGGCGCATGCTGGGAGGCTTCCTACCAGGGGTTCCGGCGGCTGTCACGCCCGCCAAAAACGAGCTCAGACGCTCCTGTCGTGGGGGGATTCTGTCGGTCACCGCTGAATGTTCCCTTTCGGGATCACGAAATGCGTAATTCAACGGCCGCTCCGACGTTTTGGGGCCCCATCCCCAAACGATCATGCACGGCGTTTGTCTTTTGCTTCGACTGCGGCGGCGAACAGGCGCAGGTAGGAAAGGGCGCTCAAGATCGAGAAAACCAGGGAAATGTAGACCAACGCGCGGCCCACGTAGACTAAATCCACCAAGCCCAGATCGATCGGGCCGAGCGTGAGGTGGTACGGGTAGCCGAGGATCAAGGCCAGGATGCCGACCATCTGCAGGGCGGTCTTGCTCTTGCCGTCGTCACCCGCCGCAATCACCACGCCCTCACTACTGGCGATGCTGCGCAGGCTGGTGACCGCGATCTCACGCGCCAGCAGCAGCACGACGGCCCACTCGGGGATGCGCCCCATCGGCACCATGTACACCAGCACGGCCATGACCAAGAGCTTGTCGGCCAGTGGGTCCATGAATTTCCCCAGCACACTGACCACGTTCATGCGCCGAGCCAGGTAGCCATCGAGCAAGTCGGTGATCGCGGCGGCAGAGTAGACCAACGCGGCCCACACACAATCCTTGGGCGAACCGCGATCGAGCAGCATGATCACGAGCGGAATCACTGCCACACGTGCCATCGTCAGCAGGTTGGGGATATTGAAAGCGTCCTCGCTCAGTGAGCGTCGACGGCGCTTGCGTTCGCTCAGGGGTAAGCGACCGGGACGCCGAGAGAGTAAACCTGCTTTGGCCATATCAACCGAGATCGACTAGCACCGATCCGCTGCCCGAAAAGGCTACGAACCCCGGCGCCCTGAGCGGTGCGGATTCCAAGTCCAAGGGGTGTCCCAATAATCGTCCAATCCAGCCAACGACGTCATCTGCGCGCACGGCGAGCTTTTGATTCTCGGTTACCTCGAGCACCCGCGGGGGCTTGCGGCTTTCGATCAGCACCGTTCCGCGACCGGTGATCTGGACCATCGATACGGGTTCGCCGCCGCCGCTCGGCAAACGGCCATTTTCATGCTGTGCGGTGCCGGCGTAGGCGACCAGGCAACTCTCTCGCACGTACACGAATGTGCCGCTCAGCTCCAGCGCCGAGAGCTCACGCTCGGGCGCCGCGCCAATCAAGATTTGGCCCGCACCACTGAGCCGCACCCAGGGCGAGCCGGGCCCGCCGAGGGGTTCGTTCAGGTCCTGCCCGCGCATCCGGCGGAGGAGGGGAGCGTTGCTAAACGCGGCGCCATGGGCGAGCAGCCCGCGCACGGCATGGCCGCGCACCGCCCACATCGTAGTCACTTCAATCAGGGCGGAGCGACGACTCACCGCAACCACGGGCTCCGGGCCCTCTACCTGGGCGCGGATCGAAGGCGGCGCTCCGCCACTGACCGCCGGCAGCAGCGACGAGCGACTCAATTCCACAGGCTCCGGGATCGCCGGAACGGCCGGGCCGAAACGGCCAGGCAACGACGAACGGCGTATCCGCGCGGAGGGCAGGTCTTCGCCGGGCTCGACCGCGCGCCAGCGCCCAGTTCGCGACAGGGATCCCTTTTCGGCCTCGGTGCTGGCCCGCGAAAACCCCGGTTCGTCGGTCTCGAGCTCCTGCACGGCATCGGCCGCCGCAGCGCGCACTTCGGCTCTTTCCGGCGGATCGCTGTCGCGCACCTGCGCGGTTTGCTCGAGCAGCTGCGCCATGCGCCGAACCAGATGCGGCTGTCCCGCGCGATCAAAGGCAGAACGCGCCTTTTCGAAATCCCCCAGCCGCTCGTGTACGAGCCCTAAGTAGCCCCAGGCTCGTACGTGGTCGGGCACGCGCGCAGTCACTTCCTCCAGGCATTCGCGGGCCAATTGCGATTGCCCGGTCTTCAGATAACAGAGGGCCAGATTCACGCGCGGGCTGATTTCCTCCGGCCGGACGCGAATGATGTCTTGGTAGATCTCTTGCGCGCGCGGGTAGAGTCCCAGGCGAAAATAGACCACTCCGAGAAGCCCTTGGCCCTCGATATCCTGCGGCTGGACGCGCAGCGCCAACTCGAGCTCCTCCTTGGCCTCGGTGACGCAGTTGTCTTGCAGCAGCTCGCTGCCGCGGTACAGATGAAACAGGAAGTCTTCGCCGTCGAACTTCGCCGAGGGCGCTTCGGAATCGTGCTCTTGCCGGCGCAGGGACATCGGAGCAGGAGCGGTCGATGCCACGCTCGGTCGGCGCGGCGGCGCCGTCGGCGCGAAGCTCGGCCGATGCGAGGCAGAGTCCTGCTCGCCCCCGTTGTCCGAATCGTCACCCAATTCCGCCATGCCTGGACGATACTCTAGCGCGTCGCCACCGAGCCCAGAAAACTCGAGAGCAAGCGAATTCCAGCCGCTTGGCTCTTTTCCGGGTGAAACTGCGTCGCCAACACGTGGTCCCGCGCCACCGCCGCCGTGACCGAATTCGGCCCGTAGGACACGGTGGCTTTGGTCACGTCCGGCTCGAGCGCGACCGCGTGGAACGAGTGCACGAAGTAGACGTGCTCGCCATCACCACCAGCCGCTGTCAAATCGCGGTGCCCACCAGCCCGCAGCTCGAGCGCATTCCAACCCATGTGCGGGATTTTGATGCCAGGTGCGCCAAGCAACTTTTTGACCGAGCCCTTGAACCAACCCAGCCCCTGAAAGCCGGGTGCTTCTTCACTCGATTCGAACAAGATCTGCATTCCCAAGCAGATCCCGAGATAGGGCGTGCCGGCGCGCAGGCGCTCGAGCAAGACCTGAAACAGCTCCGGCCCCAGCGCCTTCAGGAAGCCGTCGAAGTTGCTTTGGCCGGGGACCACGATCGCGTCGGCACGCCGCACCACGTCCGGATCGGCACTGCGCACCGGGACGATCCCATACTCCCGCCCGGCCAGTTCGAGTGCCTTCTCGACCGAGTGTAGATTACCCAGGCCGACGTCGACCACGACGAGGGACGTCACACCAGCATCCCTTTGGTGGAGGGCACCCCCGGGGCACGCGGGTCGCGTTCGGTCGCGGCGCGCAGCGCGCGCGCAAACGCTTTGAACGAGATCTCGACGATGTGGTGCAAGTTTTGACCCTCGTGCAACACGACGTGCAAATTGGCCTGCGCGGTTCGGGCAAAAGCTTCGAAAAATACTTCGGCCAGTTCCACGTCCCAGGTGCCGATTTTGGCTTTTGGTAGTGGCACACGCCAAACGAAGAACGCCCGCCCCGAAAGATCGAGCGCCGCGGTGACTAGCGCTTCGTCCATGGGCAAGGTCGCCGAGCCGTAGCGGCGAATGCCATGCCGATCGCCCAGTGCGTCGAGCACAGCCTTGCCGAGCACGATGCCAATGTCTTCTGTCGTATGATGCCCGTCGATCTCGACGTCCCCCTCCGCAATGACGGTGAGATCGATCGAGCCGTGGCGCGCGATCTGATCGAGCATATGCGAGAGGAAGGGCAGGGGTGTTTGGATTTTGGAGACGCCCGTGCCGTCGAGGTTCAGCTCGACGCTGATCTTCGTCTCTTTGGTTTGGCGTTCGACCTTGGCAATACGCGGGGTCATTTCAGTTCCTCGACTTTCCAAGCGGCGTGCTCGCGCACGAGTTCGATGGTTCCGCCCGCGCCGTAGGCGAGCGTCGCGCGTTCGCCCACGACCTCGAAGCGGGCGGCCGGCAAAGCGGCCTTGAGTGCCTCGATCAGCCGCGCCATGTCTTGCTTCTGCTCGCCTTCCCAGGACGCGCGCAGGCTGGCTTCGGTCAGCCCCTCGCGCTGACTGTCAGGGACAAACCGCAACAACAGGTCGTAGCGCTTGTTTTCGACAGCGCGCACGAAGGAAAGGGCGGCGGACTCGGGCGCGGCCTGGCTGTACAGGTCGATGGCCGAGCCATCCACCCGCCAGGCACCGTTTTCGTATACTAGAAGCAGCGGCTCGCCGTCCGCCCCGGTCACCTTGGCGGTCACCCGCGCGGGGCCGGAGGACGGCCGGTCGAGCGCCCGAACCAGCTCCTGGGCCTGCTCGGGGTTCTCCTGAATCATGCGCCTGAACTGCTCGAAAGGTATGGTCTTTTTAGCATCCTCACTGAGCAAGGCGTAGGCTTCCGCTAATTGCCCACGCTGGACCGCGTGGGAGTAGGCGGAAAGCACGCTTTCTGGGCTGCCCGCGTTCGAACCCGTGGCGCAGCCGAACAGTGCCGTGGCGAGCAGCGTCAGCGCGAGCGCAACGCGACCGAGGAGCGGGGGGCGTGCCGAACGCGACATATCGGGGGGATACCACAGGCCGAAGAGTCTCGCGACTTAGGTACACAGAGGGATGCCCCGGCATGGAACCGACACGTAGCTGGATCTCTGGACGATCCGTATTACTGTGGAAACATGCGTCCTGCCCCCAAACCACGCCGCCCGGAGCAGCTCGCGATCTTGCCGCTCAGGAACTCGGTATTGTTCCCGATGTCGGTGGTGCCGATCAACGTTGGCCGTCCGCGCAGTGTCCGTTTGGTTGAGGAACTGCTCGGGCAGGAAAGCGCCATGGTCGGCGTGCTGACGCAGAAGAACTCGGAGACCGTCGAACCCACGTTCGAAGATCTGTATTCGATCGGCACGTTGGCGCGCGTCGTCAAAGTGATCCGGCTCGGGCCCTCCAACTATAGCGTCGTGCTCAACGGTCTCGGTCGTTTCCGGATGCAGGGCACGACTAGCCTCGAGCCGTACATGACCGCCGAAGTGGAACGCATCAGCGAGCCCAGTGAGCCCGCGCCGGACCTGCATCAATTGGGTCAAAAGCTACGCGAGAACACGCGAGAAGTATTGGCTTTGATGCCCAATCTTCCCAAAGAGACCGCGAGCATCCTGGACAACGTACGCGAACCGGGCGCGCTCGCCGATCTAATCGCCTCGAACTTTCCGGAAGAGCAAGCCAGCATCCACGTGCGGCAACGGGTGCTCGAAGCCTTCGACGTTCGTGAACGCGTCGAGCTGGTCTTGGGCATGGTCACACGCCAGCTGGAAGTGCTGAAGGTCAAGGACGAGATCTCGACGCTCGTGCATACCGAGATGAGCCGTTCGCAGCGCGACTATGTGTTGCGCCAGCAAATGCGCAACATCCGTGAAGAGTTGGGTGAAGCCGCTGACGATGACGAAGTCGAGCAACTGCGCGAACGCATCGCGCGCGCCGAGTTGCCGTTGGAAGCGGAAAAGACGGCAAGGAAGCAGCTCGGCCGCCTGAGCGGCATGCAGCCGCA
>Ga0302321_100000615_pt1 | contig 31192 bp, 29 predicted proteins | sample Fen_T0_1_FD_202505 | JGI IMG/M metagenome (GOLD analysis project Ga0302321, IMG submission 202505) | Peat permafrost microbial communities from Stordalen Mire near Abisko, Sweden - Fen_T0_1 | ecosystem: Environmental > Terrestrial > Soil > Wetlands > Permafrost | place: Sweden: Abisko... | reverse complement strand
GCTGATTGCCGAGCCCGGGAGTTTTGAGGTTGCCATGGAAGTTGAAATGAAAATTCGGGGCCTGATGATGGACCCGGTGTCGAACATGCCGATCGTGCTACTCAAGGACATCTGTAGCGATACTGTCCTGCCGATCTGGGTCGGCGTGTATGAGGCGAATGCGATCGCGCTGGAGATTGAGAAGGTAAGCACGCCGCGGCCCATGACGCACGACTTGATCAAGAGCGTTCTGACGGGCCTCGATGCACTCCTGCACAAGGTGGTTGTGACCGAACTCAAGGACGACACGTTCTATGCGGTGATTTGGCTGGAGAGGGAAGGCCGCATCGTAAGCATCGATTCCCGGCCATCGGATGCGTTGGCGCTTGCGCTGCGCATGGATTGCCCGATTTTCGTAGAGGATGAGGTCCTCAAGCATTCCAAGCAGGCGGCAAACCTCTCGGATCGCGTAACCACCGACGAACTCCGGAAATGGCTTGAGAACCTGGGCGAAGACGATCTTGGCAAATATAAGATGTAGCTTCGAATGAGAAGCCTTCTGGTAATCTGCGCGAGCCTCTTGCTACCAACAGGAAGTGCGATCGCGCAAGGCAAGACCAGTTCTCCACCGCCTCCGCACGCAAATCAGAGCCCCAAAGTTGTTCCCGTTCTGCCCTCCATTCCATTGAATTCAATTTCGACCATGAACATTCTTTCCGAACTGGGAGGCGCGTTCATGTTCCCGGCCACGTGCGATGAAGACGGCGATCTCTACATTCGGAAGTATGCGAGTGATCGCCCAATGCTGGGGCCGATCGTTAAGATTGATGGAGACGGCAAGCGTGTCGCGCTGTTTGATCCGGTGGCATTCTCAAAGCTTGACCTGAGCCGCAGCGACTCCTTTACGCCGACTTCCGACGGCGGGCTTTATCAAATCGCGCAGATGGGGGTAGTGAAACCTCAAATTTATGTGCTGCATTATTCTTCGGATGGGTCGGCTTCTTCGCCGGTGAAATTGGACGCGGATTTTGAGGTGTATTCGTTCGCAGCGTTCGCCGGGGGAAATTTCCTGGTCTCGGGTCTGGATCGTGACGTCACGAATCCGAAAGATCGCGGCAAGGCCACTACCGCCGTGTTCTCGGCGGACGGGCGCAGACTGGGTACCGTGTCCTTCGCGCATGCACCGCAAAAGAACAGGGCGGGTACGAGGGCCGGGGCGATTTCATCTGAAGCATCCAAACAACAGGCCCAGCCCGATGACTTGCCGGAAGACACGATTGTGCCGCTCCTTGATCTGTCTCTAGCCCATGCCGCGAGCGACGGCAATGTCTATGTCCTGCATCCGGGCCCGCCGGCTGTTGTCTACGTGATTTCGCCGGACGGGAACGTCGAGCGCAGTCTAAAACTCAAGACAGATTCCGGGGATGATGTTTTCGCAAACGCCTTCCAAGTTTCGGGCAACCGCTTGGCGGTGTCGTTGAACAAAGGCAAGAGCGACGTTCAAACGATTGTGGTGGTCGACGCACAAACCGGTCACCCGATCGCCAGATACTCCATAGCGGCAGATGCAGGTCCGATGTTCGCTTGCTATTCCGCAAACGAGAGCTCGTTTACGTTCCTAGAGCTGGGGGAGGGAAATGCCCTGCAAGTGATCCGCGCCAAGGCCCAATGACCGGCAAGTTTTCATACTGCTCAATTCCCTATGCCTGATCCTGCCGAACAACTGCAACGCCTGTATATGGCTGGCTTTGAACTTCAAACCTTCGAGCGTTTCCCGAAGTGTGTGGGCGTGGTTCGGGGCGAATGCATTGCGCTGCTGGTGCCCGGCGTTGGCGGGATGCAGGTCCTGGGTACTCCGGGGTGGCGTTTGGGAGAGGTTATCGGAGTACTGACCGAGGAGTCGGGCCGGCAAGTATTCCGAGCCAAGAATGAGGTCGTGGAAGCCACGCCCGAACGACTGGAGGCCTTGAGCTCCTTCCGTAGCGACTTAAGGAATATTCTCGAACAATAGGTTGTAATGTTCTGATAAAACGATAGTTACCGAAGAGGCTGGTTTTCCGGGTGCATAGTCTCCGCTTAGCGCTCGTGAATCGTGAGTGGTGCTTATGAATCGTAATTGACATCAAAATGTAACTACTGGCATCATATAAGCACTATGCGCACCACCCTCAATCTCGACGATGACGCCATGGAGCTTCTTAGGCAGTACTCCGAATCCCGTTCAATTGCTCTGGGCAAGGCTGCATCGGAATTAGTTCGAAAGGGCAGTACAGCGGAGACCCCGACGCGATTGGTACATGGATTTGTCGTTTTTGACGTGCCGCCTGACACGCCGCCGATCACGACAGAACGGATCAGGGAACTCGAGTCGGAGTTGGAATGACGGCTTTTCTGCTGGACGTCAACGTCCTGATAGCCATGTCATGGCCAAGCCACCGCTCCCACGATGCTGCGCTTCGCTGGTTTGGAGCCAATCACCATCGGGGCTGGGCCACGTGCCCCATTGTCGAGATTGGCTTCGTCAGGATCATGTCAAATCCTGCTTTCTCTCCGCATGCAGTTCGTCCCCAGGAGGCAATCCGCGCTCTCAGCATCAGCCTCCAGCGTCCCACGCACAAGTTTTGGGCGGATGACCTTTCCGCGGCGGAAGTACTTCAGATTCTGGGAACGCAGATAAACGGCCATCAGCAAGTGACGGACGCTTACTTAGTGGCATTGGCGATTCATCATGGAGGGAAGTTGGCTACCCTTGATGCGAGCGTTGCTCAATGGGCGCCGGTGAAGCAGGTCGAAGTGATCAAGTGACCAGTTGGCGCCTCCATTTCCTAATAGTAGACATAATACCTGTTATCGGACATTGCAATAATGGCCGAACATAACCTTTCTCAATCGACCATGCATGAAAAACGGGGGCCGCCTTTAAGAGGCGACCCGCAACAGCACCGAACCGTTCCATTCCCCGCTTAGGGTCGAGCGGGATTTAAGGTACTCGGCCCACTCCGTTTGACCGGTCGCAGCGGCGGCGTGCAGGCATCCGAACCCGTCAGAACCAACGTCCCGGCGTTGTAGAACTTGTTGCCGGAGATCGTATTGCCGGATGCTGAATTGCTCAGAATCCCGGCGCAAGCGCCATTGATCGTATTGGCCGTAACCGAGTTGCCGATAGAGGCCCCTGTGCAGAGCCCATCCAGATGAATGCCCGCCTCATCGGAGCCGCTCACGATGTTGCTGCTGATCGTGTTGTGACTGCTGCAGGCGTCGATTCCATCGTAGGCATGCGTCATCGAGACCGTGTTGCCGGTGATCCCCGCGCCGTCGGCATCGCCCGGGTTCTGGCTATCCACCGAGATCCCAAGCTGGGTATTGCTGACGTTGTTCTTCACGATGCTCACGCTCTTCGAGGCATACACCAGGATGCCCGCAGCGGCGGCTGTGGTCGGGTCGACGTAGTCATCCGATCCAACCGTGTTGGCCTGAATTACTCCGGTGGCTCCGAAAGCAATCTGAATCGAGTTCTCTGCTGCACCACTGGTCAAACCCTGGCCGATCACCGTGTTGCCAGTGATCTTGGCCGAGGTTCCGACTTCATTCGCGGTGATACCGTTCTTTTGATAGTTCTGGACATTGTTACTGCTGACCGTGACGTTGGACGTCCCGCCTGACCCGCTCTGGACAAAAATTCCGAGGCCGCTTTGGCACCCGTTCAAGTCCGGCGTTAGAGCCTGATTCAACACGTTGCTGTGCGTTATCGTCCCCGACGAATTCTGATAATAGATTCCGATCAGATTCGGAGCACAGCCGGTTATCAAACTACTTCCACCATCTACGGTCAGATTGTTGATGGTCACTGAGCCGCCATTGGACTGGACGAGGATCTGCGCCGCAATCGGGTTACCGGAGGATAAGCTCGTAGCGTTCTGCACGATCCCACCCGCAGGCGCAGTGATCACAGCCGCTCCCTGATTGGCGGATACCGAGGAAAGCCCGATCAGGGTCATCGCGCTGCTGATCGTCACTTGCTCAGGATATACGCCTGGGCAAATGTTGATGGTAGTTCCGGCCGGTGAGGCCGTAACTGCGGCCTGAATTGTGGTGAAGTGGATGCCTGACTTGCATGTACCCACGACCACAGCACCGGCTGCGAAAACATGAGTCGTGACAAGCAGGGAAAATGTTAAAGCGAGCAGGGACGTACGCATTCGTATCTCCTTAAGAAATGAAGTTTCACCTGGGGTCTGTAACGAATAGCCTTGCGAAGAACTGTTGGAGAGAGTGTACTCCAGCGCGGCCATGCGTGACGACCGCGAAACAATAAGTAGATTGGATACTCTACGAAGCCACTTCAACCAGCGAGCGAAACACGATCCCCGGATGAAAGAGCGTGCCGGCTATCCGCGTGGCGATGGCAATGAGTTCTGTTTGTCCAGAGAATACTTTCACCAGCGGAGCGCGCGACATCTCAGGCAGATTCACCGAGCGGCCCGAGCGGATCATAGCTGCGTTCTCCTCGGTCGTCGTCACACACGGCATGTAGGGAAGCAGCTTCCGTGGATGAATAAAAAGTTGCTCAGCACTTCCCTTCCTATTTGCTGAATCAAGTTCGTCGATCGTGTGCGCCTCGTCGATCGTAAACTCGCCGACCCCGGTTCGTCGCAACACAGCCAGGTGCGCGCCGCAGCCCAACTTTTTTCCCATGTCGTGCGCCACAGAACGAATGTACGTTCCCGAACCGACCTGCGCCCGAAATGTTGCCCGGTCGTCTTCCACGGCGAGAATCTCAAGCTGTTTGATTTCAACCTGGACAGGCTGCAGGCGAACCTCCTGGTTCTTCCGCGCCATCTTGTAGGCGGGGACGCCTGCGATCTTCTTGGCTGAAAATGGCGGTGGAACCTGCTCGATAGTTCCAGTAAACTCCCGCGCGAGCGCCTCTATTTCCGGCAAGCTCAAAGAAACATCTTCCGCTGCCGACGTTGGTTCACCTTCAGCGTCGTACGTCGTCGTCGAAAATCCGAAGCGAAACACGCCTTCATATTGCTTTTCCGATTTCAGGTAGAACTGCGCCAGTCGCGTGAAATTGCCCACAACGACGGGTAAAACCCCAGTCGCCGCAGGATCCAGGGTGCCGAGGTGCCCGACCGAGCGCAGCCCAAGGATCCGCCGCACCCGGTTCACCACGTCGTGCGACGTCAGGCCTGCCGGTTTATCGATGATGAGAACGCCATTCATGAGGTATTGTGTAGTTTGGTAGTCGGTAATTTCAGAGTGGTCCTCATCGAGCATATCAGTTGGCCGAGTCGGCGCTCTTAAATTACAGAATTTACCAAATTGCAAAATTACCAATTGAATGATTCCCCTTCGCGACGACCAGCCCAGATTCTCTACACCGTTCATCAACTATTTCCTGATCGCGATCAATGTCATAGTCTTCTTGTGGGAGTTGTCGGTTGGGCATCGCGCTCTGAACGGCTTCATGCTTGAGTTTGGAGTCGTGCCGCACAACGTCCTTGCTCCTGTGCTTGGCCATTCCCAAGGGATTGCGGCCTCGATTCTGCCCCTATTCACGTCGATGTTCCTGCATGAGGGCTTCTGGCACGTAGCGAGCAATATGCTCTATCTGTGGATATTCGGAGACAACGTGGAGGACTACCTCGGCCACTTCACCTATCTGCTCATGTATCTAGCCAGCGGCGTGATAGGCGGTATGACGCACGTCCTGCTGAATTTCAACTCAAACATGCCCACCATCGGCGCCAGCGGAGCGATTGCCGGAGTGATGGGTGCTTATTTTATCCTCTACCCCAAAGCGCGCGTGCTGACTTGGTGGATCATCATTGTCCTATGGCTGCCGGCTTGGCTCGTGCTCGGCCAGTGGTTTTTGGTCCAGTTCCTTTTCACTTCTCAGGTTGCCGCGAGTGGCGTGGCGGTTTGGGCGCATTTGGGAGGATTTGCCGCTGGGGTGATCCTGATTAAAGTTCTACCGGAGCGCCCGCACCGATATCGTTACGGGACATGGTGATCTTCCGCGTTTGATTAGCGCCGCTCCGGCGCGGGGCCCGGAGGCAGGATTTCCTGCTCTCCCGGATGCATTTGCTGCCGCGTGACAAACCACACCGCCGCTGTCCACGTGGGGAAAAGATCGGCTCCCGGAATCAGTTCGGCCGCCAGCGTTGGCAGGAACGCCCAGTGCCACCCCAAGGTCTTGATCAGCACGAAGCCCACAATGAGGTCAAGGACCGAGTCTGCGGGAGACATTCCGCCTTCCACGAACAACGGGAACGCGAACATCTGCAAGGCATCTGCTCCGATCGCGATCGCCCACGCCAACCGATGCTCCGGCGACTTCATCGACTTAAAGCGTTCCCATAGAGACATAGCTCCATCCTCAAAAAATTAGATGCGCGGAACCGAGCCGACGTCTCAGCTAGAGCGCCCCGCTGGTGGGCATGATTACCAGCTTTTCCAAAGTAGTTTCCGGTGGCAACAGCAGCGCATGCACCACGGTCTGTGCCACAGTTTGCGGAGTCATCATCTTTTTTCGCGGCGCTTTCGGCCAGAGTGTTTTCCAGATATCGGTGTCGGTAGCTCCCGGAAGCAAGGCGATCACACGAATCTTCTTCGGCCGCAACTCTTCGCGCAGGGTATCTGTAAACCCGAGAGCCCCGTGCTTCGAGGCATTGTAGGCGGCCGATCCCGCGAAAACACGTTCCGCCGCGATGGACAGGTTGTTCACGATCGCACTTCCCTGCTTCATCACGGCCAGGGCCGCCTGGGACACCAGGAACGTGCCGGTCAAATTCGTCTCGATCACGTCCACCCACGTCGGATAGGGCAACTCGCCGACTGTCTGATTCGGATGGCCAATGCCTGCGTTATTAATCAGGAAGTCGAGCGGCCGACGCAACGCCCGCACCAGCGTAAACAAGTAATCCACCGACTCGGGACTCCGCACATCGCAAGTCTGGGCGAGCACCTGAACCCCTAAGTTTTCAATCTTGCGCGCCGCCTGTGCCAAAGTCTTGCCGTCACGCGACGTCATCACCAGATCGCAGCCTTCGCGTGCCAGCGCGATGGCGATCTCGAGGCCGATGCCACGATTGGCGCCCGTTATGAGCGCAAGGCGCCCTGAGAGGGGTAATGCTTTTTGTCTTTTCACTGTGCCAAGCGTACCGCAGTTTTCGGCGCCTGAGAGTGTTTAAGCGGTTACTGCCACAAAAGAACAGCCGGACCCGCAGGCCCGGCCGTTGCATTTCCAACAAGCTTTATACAGTATTCGGACGCTGCCGGATCAACGACAGGAACTCCGTCCGCGTCTCCTGCTCGGTTCGGAAACAGCCAAGCATGGATGAAGTCACTGCCGAAGAATGCTGCTTCTCGATGCCGCGCATCATCATGCACAAATGCCGCGCTTCAATCACGACTCCGACGCCTTGCGGTTCAATCGTCTTCTGAATCGTCTCGGCGATCTGCGTGGTCAGACGTTCCTGAATCTGCAACCGCCGCGAAAAGACTTCAATCAGCCGCGGAATCTTGCTCAGCCCAATCACTTTTCCGTTCGGAATGTATGCCACGTGCACCTTGCCAAAAAACGGCAGCATATGGTGTTCGCAGAGGCTGAACATCTCGATGTCCTTCACGATCACCATCTCGTCATAGCTGACCGTAAACAGGGCCTTCCGCAGCATGGCTTCAGGATCTTCCTGGTAGCCCTTCGTTAGGAACTGCATCGCCTTGCTGGATCGAGCAGGCGTTCGAACCAAACCTTCGCGGTCAGGATCTTCGCCCAAACGAACAATCATTTCGCGCACCAGTTCTTCAAAGCTGGCGCTGGTTAGGGATGTAGTCTCTGTCGTGGATTTCATGTTTTCGGTCGTTGGTCTATGGCCGTTGGTCGTTAGCACGAACCGGCTTGCGCACAACTCGCGACCACAGGCAAACGACTATCCTCCGCCATACTCGAACGAATTCATCATTGTCTCTTCTATGCGCACCTTCTCTAGATGCGCCAATCGAAAGCCGCGCTTCACAATTTCATAGATCTCGATGCAAAGATTTTCCGTCGTGGGAACTAGACTTGCGAATTCAGGCAGCAGATTCAGGTTCTGGTGATCATAGCGCTCCAGAACTTGTTGGTGCACGAATCCATCCAGATCCACCAGATTGCACACCATGCCCGTTTGCGTATCAACCTGGCCGCTCACCGTGACCTCAATCATGTAGTTGTGGCCGTGCCCATGCGGATTATTGCACTTGCCGTAGGTGGCAATGTTCTCGGCATCCGATAGTTGGTCGCTATGCAACCGGTGCGACGCCGAAAACATGTATCGCCGTGTCAGATGAGCCTTCATGCTTCCCCATAAAAGTCGACGAAAAGGTCGGGAGTTTCATACACGCGCACGCGGTGCAATTGCGCCGCACTCAGTTTCGGGGCCAGCCGTTGCCAAATGGCGATCGCCAGATTCTCAGTCGTCGGAATCTGCGTGAAGAACTCGGGTATCTCTTTGTTCAGGAAGCGATGATCGAGCACATCGAGCACTTCCCTGTGCATGACTTCTTTCAATTGCTTCAGGTCCACGACAAATCCCGACGTTGCATTTACCTCGCCTTTGACGGTGACTTCCAGCGTGTAGTTGTGTCCATGCCCGTTCGGGTTATTGCATTTGCCAAAAATGCGCGCGTTCTCTTCCGGCGTGAATGCCGGGTTGTGATAGTAGTGCGAGGCCGAAAATTCTGCTTTTCGAGTGAGATAAACCATAGTCAGGACCGGGCTCCGAATGCTTCTTTAGAGTCGTGCATGGCCATGCTCGTTGGAGCTTCCCGAGCAACTCGATACGACCTTCCCTTCCACGATACGCTTCCGCTGGCATGTGCCCGCTGGGAACGGATCAGCAAATAAGCAAAGACCGGAGGTCCCACCGCAGCCGCGAGCAGCGTAGCGCCGAAGGCGAAGTTCGCATGGCGGATTCTCCAGACTAGTGCGGCCGGGACCGCGAGGAACGGCAGCGTTACCCAGGCAACCAGCCACCAAGTCATCAGAAGGAACGCGCGCCGCATGGGATTCGCAAAAAGCAAGGCAAGATTCTTTGTCCAACCATCGCGAAGCTCCTGCCAGTTGTGGTACATACGCGTACGTACAGCATCGCCGCCATAGCGAAAGAAGATTCTATGGCCGGCATTCCGAAACGCTTTTGCCAGCTCCACATCCTCCAAGATATCCTCGGCGACACCCGCGTGGCCTCCGATCGATTCGTACACGCGCCGCCGTACCAATATGTATTGACCGTTCGCGGCGATGACGCCAGAACTTGGATCGCGGACCTTTTCCGGCGGGTACTCGCTCGCCAACTCGGAAAAAACAACCGGCATGACCGCCTTCTCCCAGAATGTGACCACTACTTGCTCTGGAGAGTAGGAAAGCAAGTCGGCGTTCTCGCGTTGAGCCTCCGCTACCGCCCTAGACAGTGATCCCGGTTTGTGCACGGTGTCGGCATCGGTAAACAGCAACCATTTTCCTCGAGCCGCAGCGGCGCCCGCGACCACTGCATTATTTTTCCCCGTCCATGCCGGCGGCAGTTTTCCCGGAGAAATCACCTTTACTCCGGCGAAGCTCTCCGCAATCGCTCGTGTTCGGTCCGTCGAACCGTCGTCCACCACGATAGTTTCGTAGCTCACGCCATTCTGGCCGACCAGAGAACGCAGGCATTCCCCGAGGTTTTCCTCCTCATTCCTGGCCGGAACGATGATCGAGACTTCCGGACAGGGAGACGGCGACCTGGGAATCCGGGCTGACAGTCGCGGATCCACGACCTTCAGCAGCGGAAGCAGGTTCAGGTCCGGACGAGGTGGGACTGTAGGATCCATCGCTTTTTCGCTATTATAGCGGTGTGAGACGAACGCCCCCGATTCTTGCCATTGGATTGCTCGTTGTGCTGCTGGGATTCTTTTCCGGTTGCTACAGCGGAAACCATCCCGCCCGCATCGGCTCCAACGCGCCCGACTTCACAGTCCAGGATTCCGACCACAAAATCACGCTGAGCCAGTTCCGGGGACAGATTGTCGTGCTGAATTTCTGGGCGACGTGGTGCCCACCTTGTATCGAAGAGACTCCATCGCTGGTTCGCATGCAGGCTCGAATGAAAGACAAAGGCGTGGTAGTACTAGCCGTGAGCATTGACGCCGACGATGACGCGTATCACAAGTTTCTGAAGGACTACAGCGTCAACATGGTCACCGTTCGCGATGACTCCCGGAAGGCGAGCAACCTCTACGGCACGTTCGGCTGGCCCGAGACATTTATCATCGATCGCACCGGTGTAGTGCGCCGGAAGTTCATTGGCGCGGTGGATTGGACCAGCCCGGAGGTTACGGACTTCCTGAGCAAGTTGTAACCTGCGTCTCTGACTTTAGAGTCGCGCCTTCCGCAACCGTAGCGAATTCGTGATCACCGACACCGAACTGAAGCTCATCGCTGCCGCTGCGAAAATCGGGCTCAGCAACCACCCAAAAACCGGATAGAGGACTCCCGCCGCAATCGGCACTCCAATCGCGTTGTAGATGAATGCGAAGAATAAGTTCTGCCTGATATTGCGCATCGTCGCCTGACTCAACTTGCGCGCTCGCAGGATCCCTTCAAGGTCTCCTTTAAGGAGAGTGATTCCTCCGCTCTCCATGGCGATATCAGTACCTGTCGCCATCGCGATGCCAACGTCAGCCTGGGCCAAAGCAGGAGCGTCGTTGATACCGTCTCCCGCCATCGCCACGACGCGCCCTTCGTTCTGCATGCGGCGAATAATTTCTGCCTTCTGTGCCGGTAGAACTTCTGCCTTCACGTCCTCAATGCCCAGGCTCTTCGCAATTTCTCGCGCCGTGAACTGGTTGTCACCTGTGAGCATCAGCAAACGCAATCCCTGCGCTTTCAACGCCGTAAGCGCATTTGGAGTAGACGCCTTCACCGGGTCAGCGATCGAAATGTATCCCGCGTAGCGACCGTCCAGCGCGACATACACAGCCGTCGATCCCAGATACTTCAGCACCGAAATTGCCGTGTTGCTCTCAAATGCGCCTACAGAGTGCATCAGTGCTCGGTTCCCGATGGCGACGCTTTTGCCATCTACTCTTCCGCGCACGCCCAGTCCCAGCTCCGACTCAAAGTTGGCAGCCTCGCTCAACTTCAGGTTCAGTTCCTTTGCCTTTGCGACAATTGCCGCTCCCAGTGGATGCTCGCTGGCACGCTCCAGACTAGCCGCCAGTCGGAGAACTCCGTCCCCGGAAATGCCGGGCAAGATCTCCGTGGTCGAAAAGGCGACCACTTTCGGCTTCCCTTCCGTCAACGTCCCCGTCTTGTCGAAGACGATCGTGTCTACCTTCTCCATCGTCTCGAGCGCTTCTGCGTTTTTAATCAGCACACCGGCATGTGCGCCGCGCCCTGTACCGACCATGATCGCCATCGGCGTCGCGAGCCCAAGCGCGCACGGGCACGCGATGATCAGCACAGCAACAGCGTTCACGATCGCATGAGCAAAACGGGGCTCAGGACCGATCGTCGCCCATACGATGAAAGTCAGAACTGAGACGGCGACAACTGCCGGCACAAACCAACCTGCAACTTTATCCGCTAGCCGCTGAATGGGAGCGCGCGTACGCTGCGCCTGGCTGACCATCTGGACAATCTGGGCGAGCATGGTCTCGCTACCGACGCGCTCGGCCCGCATCACCAGCGCACCAGTCCCGTTGACAGTGGCACCGATTACGCGCGCACCACTTCCCTTCTCGACAGGCATCGACTCGCCGGTAATCATGGACTCGTCTACCGCACTGGCTCCGTCGACAACTACGCCGTCAACGGGAACCTTCTCGCCAGGGCGAACGCGAAGCTTGTCGCCGAGCTTCACCTGTTCGAGAGGGATGTCGCGTTCGTTCCCATCGGCGGCAATCAGGCGTGCCGTCTTCGGACTTAGGTCCAAGAGGGCGCGAATCGCACTTGACGTGCGGCTGCGCGCCCGCAGTTCCATGACCTGCCCCAGCAGGACAAGGGTGATGATTGCAGCCGAGGCCTCGAAGTAGACGTCGGGCCGATCGCTCATCGTCCGGAAAGAGGCTGCGAAGGCTTGCGGAAAGACTGTTGCCACGACACTGTAGATGTACGCGACGCCTGTCCCCATCGCAATCAGCGTGAACATATTGGTACTGCGATTGACGATGGAAGCCCAGCCGCGTTGGAAGAATGGCCACCCGCACCAGAGAACGACAGGCGTTGCGAGAAAAAGTTCCAGCCACGGGAGAACCGAACCTGTCGGTGTGCCCACGTGGCGATCCTCGGTTGCGATGGAGATCTCGCCCAACGCATGCGGCCAGATCATGCTCCCCATCGCAATCGCGAGCAGGGGCGCAGTCAGCGTCAGTCCGATCCAGAACCGCCGCGTCATGTCGCGCAGTTCCGGATTTTCTTCTTCGACCGTCACTGTGCGTGGCTCGAGCGCCATGCCGCAGATCGGGCAATTGCCAGGCTCCGACCGCACGATCTCCGGGTGCATCGGGCAGGTGTATTCGGTCTTGCGTGCAGGCAGTCCCGGCGACTCAGGTTCCAGCGCCATCCCACACTTCGGACACGGCCCCGGTCCAACCTGCCGCACTTCCGGACACATCGGGCACACATACTCCCGACTATCCCTTTGGGCAGATGGTGCGGGCGCGATCGTTACGGGATGTACATGACCAGCCTTTGAAGCTCCCAGTGTGACGAGAGCAGGTCCCATCGGCTTCGGCGGCGCGGTGAGAATCTTCTCCGGGTTTGCCTGGAACTTCTGGAGACATCCGGCACAGCAGAAGTAGTACGTTTTGCCGTTGTAGTCGTGGGTGTGTTTCGCGTTCGCAGGTGCTACCTTCATGCCGCATACCGGGTCAATTGCCGGGGCTGCGGACGACAGTGCTGGGTTCTGTGGATTCATAGTGTTCGATCTGTAGTTTAAGTGCTTCGATCTGTAGTTTACGGTCTGAGCAGCCAACTCGCTCTTGGCGAAACGCTACCCTTATTAGATACTCAAAGAGTAAACTCGAAGCATTCGCACTGGAGAGACAACCGTGACCTATCTAGAAGCTGCTTTCCGCTATCAGACTACGCCGGGAGAAAAAGAGATGCGAGCCATTGACAGCGTTCGCGAAGTCTATGGCATTCAGCGGATTCAGTTCAATGAGCAGGAGCGCACCGTACGCGTCCTCTATGACGCCTCGCGCCTGAAGGTCGAAGCCGTGTCGCGCATGCTACGCCAGGCCGGCATCAACGTGGAAGAGCAGTTGGTATTGGCCTAAGCTTGCAGGTCGCGCAATCCCGCGTGTCCGATGTCCAGACATCCCAAACAGCGCCAATCGGGCTAAAGGCTGCTTCCCGCAGGCAGTCTCGTTAGACTTGGACTTAAATTGTCCCCTGCAGAAGTCCAACTGGTTGGTAGAAGAAAATTCGCCGGAAGTTCAGGCTTAGATTGGGAAAGCCGGGAAAGAAACACCACCGGGAAACCCCGCCCGTTTCCTTTCAGCGTCTTACAGCGTTTTGGGGGAGGGCTGTCAGGAAACGCTACGGAGTTTGGGCGGGCTCAGAAGTTGCAAAGGGGCACTCGGAAAGAACCTCTGGCCGAAGTATTCTCCGAAATGCCCCGTTGCGCGCCACTTCGTCTGTCCTGAGAGGAAGCAGGTTGCGTGCCATTCCTAAAACCTTGTCAAATTGCATTTCCAAAACGATCAGGCGGGTAGGTTTTGCCCTGAACTGGAAAACTTTACGCTTAATGCTTCTTTCAGCGGTTGAGTTAGCGGCCGCTTTCCACACCGGGCGCGGCATTTCTTGCCTCTGCGCCGATTCTCAGGGTCACCGTCCAGATTCTCGACGGCGGGAATTTAACGTCAAGGTGGGCGAAACAGTTTCCTTTCCGATATAATCCAGAGAAATAATTCTGCATTGGCGCCCTTAGCTCAGCTGGATAGAGCGTCTGGCTACGAACCAGAAGGTCGGGAGTTCGAATCTCTCAGGGCGCACCATTCATTCAGGCGCTTTCCAGGCAAGGTTTCCGACGGAAATTTCCCGGATCTTTTGAGTGCTTCCTTTCCCGATTTCTCCAGTTCCAAATAAAGAACTCCGGGGCATTACAGGAGATGCATTTCCTCTCGCGCTTGAAGAGTTTCTATGTACTCTCCAAAGGCAGCGCTCGCAGTTTTCGTTCTGACCAACGCAAGCGATTGGGCAGCCTTGTTGTCGCTGACGAATACGCGGCCAGAGAAGTAAGAGCTTTCCCTTAGACTAATCAGTCTCAAATTGCAACTACTCCGCCCTGGGGTACGCGGCGCGCCTTCATGCCCTGACTACTTCAGATTCCGCGACCAGCAACGGTTTTTGCTGCTTGCACAGCCCCCAGTGGGAATATACTTCGCTCGCGCAGAAAATCGCGTGAAGGAGACCTCCCCCAAATGAACAAAATAATGGAAGTCCTGCTCACAGTTGTGGCGCTGGCTGGGCTGTACAGCGCAATCTCGGCAACCAACTCGCAACCTGCTAACGCTGCCTCTCGAATGCAACAGGCAGTGATCGTCGCCGATGGTAGTGACCCGATGCCTCTGTGCCGCAAGAGACAGTGCGGCCAATAGCGTCGTTAACCTTTAACTAGTTAAGTGTTAGGCCGGGCCGCTCAAAATATTTATTGCAGAGCGGCGAGAGGATAGGTATGCTTTTTGCACGTTACTTCTCAGCCAATGAATTTCTTAAAGTACGGAATCTGGCTTGCCGGTCCGCTGTTGCAGATCACCCTTCTGATCTTCATCGTTCGCAACAAATTCCAAAAGCAGTTTCCCCGGTTCTTCTCGTACATCTTGTTTCAAACTTTGAAATCCGCATGTCTGTTTTTCGCCTACAGATACTTGTCGCCTGATACCTACTTTGATGCCTACTGGACGGGAAACACCATCAGCGTCATCTTTGCGGTTCTGGTGATGGATGAAATACTGACCAACCTCTTTCACGAGTACGGTGGCATCCAGAATCTGGGGACAACCATATTCCGTTGGTCTTGCGGACTGCTCCTGCTGCTAGCCATCATTGCAGCAGTCTCCACCAGCGAAGGCAGCGGAGACAGAATCGTGGCTGCCGTATTTGCTTTTGATCGTAGTATGCGTCTGATGCAGCTTGGACTATTCCTGCTCCTCATGGTGCTAAGCCGCGTTATGAAGAATTGCTGGCGCCAACCCGTGTTCGGCATCGCGCTGGGATTCGGAGTTTTCGCCAGTATCGAACTACTGCTGCTCAGCTTTGTGATGTGGCGCGGAGATGGCCACGCCGACGGCATCAGTTTGCTGAAGGGCACCGCCTACAACGTCATCACTCTGGTCTGGATCGGTTATCTGAAACAACAGCCACACCTGGTACCCCGAGTCGAAGCGATTCCAAGGGCAACTACTTTCGCGATGGCGCTCGCCACGTCCGCCGAATTGCCGGATCCTGATGCAAGCTTTATGTTGCGAGTAGAGCAGGCTGTGGATCGAGTCTTATCGCGCCACGATTGGCCAAGGCCCAGCACAACTGGAAGCCGGATAGTAGGCCGCAAACCCAACCCTGAAGAAGGCAATTGACGCCACTTTCCCCCGGTGCGTAAAACGATGCAGTCGACAGCCAGAAAACTACACAGTCAAGAGACTTGGCCTCCGGAAGCTGGCGAGGTCATCTCTTTCAAATCTCCTACTGGGTTGGAAACCGCTACTCTCAAAGAAGTCCATTGGGGACTAGTGTGGCGCGACTATGTACTGGAGGACGGACGTGTGATCCCTGAACACCGCATTTCAGGTTGTCCGCAGCCTCATGAGTGGCGCCGGATTGACGAAGTCACAGCCGAGGAGCGAGAGGAGTGCGAGGAACGGCTCTTTTCGATGGCGAGTGCCGGGATGGATCCCCGCGAGCGCGACCAGTATTTCTGGGCGGAGCTCAACCAATACCTCGCATATACATATCTGCGCTTTAAGCAGCCGGGTTCCGAAGAAAACGAGGTAGGACGATTGCGAACGGAACGGGAATAGGAATATCCGTTCGCTTCAATGAAAACGAGGTTTAGAACGATGCGCCTCCCCCCAAGCGACAACGAAGATCAACAGACATGGAGAGACCTTTCTGAAGCGGGCTTGGTCGAGATCGGTCTCGATGAATTCGCGGAGAGAATCCGGGATGTTAAAAGCCTGGTTATCTTGCGTCTTCGCGAGTTACTGGATTTCGATTCCCGCATTCGGGAGCGCGAATCGGCGGCATACTCCCTGGGCACACTCAAAGGGCTGGAGATGAAGGTTTTAGCGAATACTGGCAAGCCTGCAGATCCATCGGAAGGTTGATCGTAGTCGCGCGGGAAAGTTTTCCGACTTGATGAGTCACTGGATACGAGTCTCAACGGTCGTTTTGCAATTGTCGAAATTGCAGTCGTGCTCGCATTCGTCCAACCTGTTACATAACTGTGGAGTCCAAGTCGAGCGTTTCCTCCGGGAAAGGTGACTATGCCTAGCGATGGTACGAAGCAGCCCATGAAGAGTTGGGAAGAACTCGCTGCCGCAGCCTCAATCGAATCCGACCCCGAAAAGCTTGGCACGATCATGGAAGAGATCTTTGCTGCTCTTGAGGAGCGAGAACGTGCCATGGCCTTACCGCAGAATCAAACGGGATTGCAGGAACAGTCTTCGGAGGGCTAACGACCCCTGGCCATGAGGGCTCAATGCTTCCGGAAGCGGCTTTCAAGGCGATTCCGGTGCTTTCTGAGCGATTATTTCGCGGCAATCAACCGATTTACCAAGTAATAAACGCCCGCGAGGCGTATGATGAACGTAGTGAAAACTAAATTCGTTGTGAAACTGAACCGTGGAACAAGCGTCCCTGAGTACGTTCAGCGGATGGATCGCACTCCAATCCTGACAACCAAGAATCGCAAACTAGCATTGGTTATGGGCAGATTCACAGCCGAAGACGCAGTTATCGCCATTCAAAGCGCCCGGTGCGTCCCCGAGTTAGTTGCCATTCAAGTACGCGCGTGATTCGCCATCTGATTCTTAAAGGTGCCCCGCGAAGGGATGCAATTCCCTTCCGGGTCCCTGCTTTTAGCCGGTCTGCCCTAGACGTGGTTTGAAAATCATCCCTTCCCGAGACTTCCCATTCATCACTACCAGCAATGAATCTTTGAATCGCAAATGCCGTACGCATCCCGTTTCTCCGACGGAGGGTTGCGCCGAAAGCCATTCCCAATCAACGGAGCCCTCACCGGCATCGGGGTTGACCGTGAAGTATCCGACTTGGAACGCCATCAGGTTTTGAAAGAAGTGGCTGCCCTGGGATGGCGTCACCCGAAAGTCCCGGAAGCCAGCCTCGACGATCACGCGGGCTCCCGAAATTTCATCCCACTCAACTGGAATCCCCAACCACGGGTCGTTGGACCCAAGGCGACCGACTCCAACCAGAAGATATGGCCGGTTCTCCAGAGTCAGCTCTGTGTTGAAGGCTGCAACGGCCTCGGCGACCTCCTGGCTTTGTCCCCGCTCAAAACGGTGAAAGTCCACGACTACGATGTCATAAAGACTCTGAACGCGGCCGTTGCCCAGAACTTTTGCGCTGCGGCAGATGAGATCTTCGGCTGCGACATCTCCCATCCGTAGTTCCTCACCCTCCCGTGAAAGCACGAGCGGTCGAACTTGCAGGAACCCAAAGTTCGCGGAATCCCCGTCTTGTTGCGGCAATCGCACGGCAAATTCGATTTCTACCGGTTGACCCAACGCCTCTTCTCCAACTCTGGAAAGCTGCTCCAGGATCGACGCCAGCGGAAAGACCTCCTGCTTCAAAACGGGCGCGAACGTCACGATGCGGGCACCGGGCCTGCTCATGCCGTCATAGACTGCGTCGTTATCGCGACTGTACGTCGACGCGACCGCGTGCAAGGTCCCATCCTCCTCCGCGTCGCGCAACGCAAAGCGCTTCTCTCGTAGATCACGAGGCTGGCTTTCCAAGTTGACGTGATTCACTTCTAGCGCCCAGAACTCGGCCTGCGCGTTGGCGAGCGTATCTTTGACGGACGAGAACTGCACGAGGTTGCGTGGATATCTCGGGCAGAACGTAACGCTTCTGCCGCCTTCTACGACTTCTCGGCCCATGCCTAGCGCAACAGCAGCGATCCCATCTTCCGATGCCATCGGCGGGACTGGATAGAAATTGCGAGACCTCACCACCCCAGAAAAATCCGGGTAGAAGCGCTCGCCGTGCAATCCACCCACAACCTGCTGGATGATCACGGCCATCTTCTCTTCTTCGGTGCGGTAGGGCGTCGCACGTACATACGCTTTCGCGTGCTGGCTGAATGTGGAGGCATAGGTTCGCTGGATCGCTTCGGTCAGCCGCGCGAGTCGGACCTCTACATCCGCCTCATGATTCCCCAGCATGAACGTGTCATAGACACCGGTGAAAGGCTGGTACTGCGAATCTTCGAGCAAACTGGAAGACCGAACTGCCAGCGGGTACTTCACCTCGCTCAGAAACGCCAGGAGGTCATCGCGTAGTTGGACCGGCAATGGAGCAGCCAGGAATCGTCGATGGATTTCAGCATCGTCGTTGCAGTGAATCGCAAATTCGAGCAAGTTGTTCTCAGCCAGGAACCGGTCGAAGGCATCAGTAGTCAGCACCAGTGCGGGTGGCACGCTGATTTTTATGCCTGCGAATCTGCGCGAGAACCTCCGCTTGTAAAGCAAGTGGCGCATGAAAGCCAGTCCGCGCGCCTTGCCGCCTAACGATCCAGCGCCAATCCTCAGGAAGAAAGACTCGCCTGCCTTGAACGTCCGGGCATCGAAGTCTCCAATCAGGAACTCGCCTTGTTCCCGGCGGTGTTCGTTGATGGATTGGATCAAGTCCTGGCGCAGAACCTCCAATGTGGCGAAGTCCGAGACTTTGCGTGGCCGAAGTTTCTGTGCCACCGCAAATTCCGTTCTCGCGGTCAGCCAGCGCGAAAAGTGATTCCGTTGGCTGTGGTAGCTGAGGCTCTCCACTGGAACCGTGTGCAGCAATGCCTCCAGTGCGTTCAGATCGCTTGCACGCGCCACTTCCGCGCCATCAGGCATGCGGAACACGAAGTCTCCGAAGGCGCACTGCTGCGTGAGCAAGCGCCGAAAGTCGCGCAGGAATGTAGGTGAACGCTTTTGCAAAAATGCAAACCCCTCGGCATGCGCCCGCGTCCGGTATTCGGTATGGCTGGAATGCAGAACGATCGGCACATCCGGAACCGACTCGCGGATCATATGTGCCAGTTCGAAACCAGCGTGTTCGTGCGGCGCACCGCCGCGCGGAAACTGCACATCCGAAACTACCGCCAGCAGGTTCTCGCGGTAATCCATCGCCTGCTTCGCCGCGTCTTCATAGTCGGAGCACAGCAGGATTTTCGGCCGCGCTCGTTGCCGCACCAACTTGTGGGCAACGTTGATCCCTTCGCGAATCACGCGGCGGGACTGCGTGATCAGTTCGGTATAGATGACCGGAAGAATCGACGAGTAGTAGCGGATATTGTCTTCGACCACCAGCAGTACGGGTACACCCAGAACTTTCGCATCGTGCCGGACGTTGCGTTTGTCTTCAACGTACTTGACGATCGCGATCAGGATGCGTGCATTTCCCTGCCAAAGAAAAATACGGTCGATATCAGTCACAGGATTACGGGCAATAAAGCTCTTGACCTCGCGATAGTCATAGGCCAGAACCACCACTGGAATGTCCCGCCCCAGCTTGCGTATTTCGCGAGCCAGTTGCGCCGCGTTCATTTCGCCGACAGCGAGGTTGGTGACAATCAGATTGAAGCGAGGCTGTGAACGCGCCAGTTCAAGAGCCTGCGCGCAATTCGAAACATGAGTGATTCCGGGAATCTGCTGCAAGTTGAGTTCTTGCGATTCGCCGATCAGGAGTTCATTCAAGCGGCCATCTTCACGCAGAATGAAGGAGTCGTAGAGATTGGTGACCAGCAGGATGTCCTGCACGCGGAACGGCATCAGCCGGTCGAAACCCTCGAACGCGCCTTCCGCGTCGAAGAGAAACTCGCTTTCGCCCGCTGCAGCACTATAGCGGTCGGGACTCGTATCGTTCATCGGGGTAGCGTGGGCATTGTAGCAAGGCGGCGATCACCAAAGCGGTGATTCCCGGCCCGCGCAGGAAACGGGCAGCTGAGCAAGGAGGTCTTTGAAGTGATTACGCAGTCGCCTTACGCAGAACTTCTGCTACTTTTTGAAATGCCTGGGAACCGGGATCAATCAGATCAAAGTGGCCGGCGTGCGGAATTTCTAACAATTCCGCCACTTCCCTCTTTGCGGCCCCTGATTTCGACCCGGTCTTGAATTGAACGTAGTCGCGGCTGAAGTTAGGCGGCACCGTGTCGTCTTCCAGTCCGTGAATCAGCCACTGGCGCGCCTCTGGAATGTGCAGTTCCATGGGATCAGCCTCGCGGTAATGCTCGGGGACCTGTTCCGGGGATCCGCCCAGAAATTCGGAAACCGCATCGTGACTGAGATGCAGTTCATGGCCACGCTTCAGATCCACTACACCCGCCAACGAAACGACTTGATCGAGCGAAGGTTCATGTGCCGCCAGACACAATGCCAACTGGCCGCCGGCAGAATGTCCCATCACTGCCAAGCGTCGCACATCCACGTGAAATCGGGTGCTCGCTTGACGTACAAATCGGTAGGCCGAGCGGATGTCTTCGAAAGTGCCGGGCCATCCACCGCCCTTGTCACCTACTCGCCGATACTCAATGTTGAACACGGCAATGCCGAGGCCGCGCACGGCCTCACAGAGATGTCCGGCATGCGCCAAGTCATATTTCGCTCGCCAGTAGCCGCCATGAATATTCAGCACCGCAGGATAAGGCGCGCTTGCCCCGCGGCCCAGACGAACCTCGATGAACTGGTTCGGGTCCGAGCCATAGGCGACCCGCTCATCCGGCGTCGGTTGTGGTTTGCCAAGAATATCTTCGCTGGACACGGAGATCTTCCCCAAAGAAACGGGCTAGGTTTCACGGAATTACACAGGCTGAGTCTTTATCACGACCCAGCCTGGAGGAGGTGATTTACCCTTGCTTTAACTTCAACTTGGACTTGTTATCTTCAAGAAATGTCTTAAGCTCCGGTGCTGCGTCCAGAAGCCGAGTCCACTGCTCGTAGTAGAGGGTTACCGGAAACCGGCCAAGGCCATATACAGAGACTCCACCTTTTTCGCTGACACGGAATTCCATCGCGCCGCTGCGCTTCTTTGTGTCCACCTGCTTTTCCAGTTCCTGCAGCTTCGCTTTAAGTTCCTCGTATGTTGGTTCAGTCATGAATTGTCCTCTTTTGAGTTCGTAGAATGATTGCCGTTGATTTTCATCATAGGGTGCAACGTGCTGTTTCGTCGAGGTGCCAGCGCACTTCCGTTAGAAAAAGCGTCCCACTTTGAAAAAGAACCGGCGGTGTTGGTTGTCTCCAATGCTGCCACCGAAGAAAACTGGCCCGAACAGTGTTTGAAACAACACCCCAACCGTCGCATCCTGTGCCACCTTGGAAGAACTCGATGGCTGGCCATACGCCTTCCCCGCCTCGTACATCGAGAAGAAGTAGATATTTTGCCGGAGCAGCGGAGAAAGTTCGCGCAACTTGAACAGAAACGCGGGCTGCAACAAAAAGTACTGGTTAGTCAGTAATTCATTTGTGCCATAGGCACTGAGGCGCAACGGGCCTCCCAGACTGAACGGCGAAAATCCTGTATCGCGTGTCGAGAAAGAGGTGCCACCAGACGCAAACAGCAACACCGACGATCGTTCACAGGGCCTCGGCGTGTGCGGCTTATCAGAACTGGAAATCTCCCGATCCTCGTGGCACAGCCGAGTGGCCAAGCCGAGCCGCGTTTCCGCCGTCGGCACCATGTCCAGGGTACCCGGCTTCGTGTCGTAGAAATGAAATGTAGATTCGAATCGCGCTCCGCTCCGCGGAATCATCGGATCATCAAAATGATCGAAGCGGAACTGCGCAGTGCTCACGCCATACCTGCCATGCACAACCGGAGCTACCGGAGTTCCAATTTCCTCGCTGATCTTCTGATATCCCGTTTCATAGCCGACCCGCATCTCTGCTGTTCGCCCCAGGGTGTAACCCAGGTCCAGCCCGCCACCCAAAGTCCGAATGCGGTACTGCCCCAGATCCCGGTTTCGCAAATAGACGTTAAACGGGCTGCTGTCTACTGTCCCGTGCGCAGCGACAAACCAGCCCGTGCGCGCGCCGAACGGATGAAAGTATTCGGTCTTAATACCGTATTCAGAACCCGCAACCAAGTCGCTACGCCACTCTGAGCCAAAGCCACCGATATCCAGGAAGGTCACTCGCGCGCCCACCTGGAACAACACGTTCTTGTAATCGGAGCCATCGATGGTCAGCAGAGCCTGCGCAATTGGCGGAGCATATTCCTTCTCTTGCGCCTCGATCAGCAGTCCCGATTGTCCGTCCTGAGTTGTCTGCCGGTATCCAGCACGCGAGAAGCGGCCCAAGCCGGTGATCTTCATCATCTTGTCGCCGAGTTCTTTGGGATCTACTGCTTTCCCTGCTAAACCCGCGACCTTGTTCTCGAGCCCTGCGAGCACTTCCCCGCTGGCACCCTTCACTCTTACGAATTGTGGTACGGCCACCGGTCGTTTCTTCGCCTCCCGTGCATCAAGAAGTTGTTGCCATTCATGCTCATCGACGGCAAGATGCGAAAACAGAGCGCTCTTTTCCCTCGCCGCCTTGTATCCCTCAGCGCGAATCTCTTTGAACTTGTCGTAGTCAGTCGTGTCGAAGTTCTGAACCTGCGCCGTAAGAACAATGTCTGCCTTTTCCAGGGTAGCGAGACTCGCCTGTTCGTTGACCGCAATCGCCACACTGGCCGAGCGTTCCAACACTCCGACCGACGAGAGTGACTTCCCTGGATCGAGCGGCTGCGTCTTCAAATGGACTGCGATTATGATTTCGGCGCCCATCTGTCGAACGAGGTCAACCGGCAGGTTATCGAGTAACCCTCCATCCACCAGCACGTGGTCGCCATCGCGGACGGGAACAAAGAATGCTGGTAGCGACATTGTGGCGCGCATGGCCTCCGCAAGAGAACCGTGATCGTAAGGATATGTTTTGCCCGATACCAGATCCGTTGCCACGCAGCGAAACGGGATCGGTAGGTCGTCGAACGACTTCATTTCCGAATATGGCAACCCGACTTCATCCAGAATCAAGCCCACTTGTTGCCCCGAATTGAATCCGCTCGGAAATTGCGCGCCGTTCTTCATGCCAAACTCGAGCGCGTTCTGATAGTCTCTGCGGTCTTGTTTCCGGCGAAATGAAAGATCGTGGTACGGTGTCACACCTCCAAGCACGCGATTCCACTTGATCTCGCTAATGAGTTTGTCGATGTCGGCTGGCGACTTTCCGGATGCGTAGAACCCTCCGACCAAGCCTCCCATACTGGTTCCAGCGACCATGTCCACAGGAATGTGGTTTTCCTCTAGCCATTGCAAAACACCGACATGTGCCAGACCGAGAGCGCCGCCGCCTTCCAGCACCAGTCCAATTCGTGGTCGCCGCGCGGGTAGCGCTGCGTCGGCCTTCGCCACACTAGCAGCGGGCACTTCCTGCGCCCACGAATTCGACATCACCCCGACAAGTAAAATGACGCTGCAGAGTTTCATTCCATCTCCAAAACAGGTTCACTGCTGAAAGTGTACTGCCGAGGTTGTAAGCACTGCAGGTCTGTTCCGACCTTCCATGACGCCACCGGCGCGAAAATGGAACGAAGACAAGCATTTTCGAGGCCTCGCCAGGTGCAGGCAAAATCGTCCCGCCAAGATGAAAAGTACTTCACACACCTGGCTATCCGAAACTGGATACACCCTATGTCCTTGTGATTTAAGCTGTTGCGATTCCCATCTGTCGTTGAAGTGGAACCGGGAATGCTAAGATTGAGGGTAAGATTCATTGCGAATACATCAGAAGGGGATAAATCTGTGAATAAAAAGAAGTCGATTCTGGAAAGTCTTCCACTCCTATTGCTGCTGGGATTGTTAGCCGGAGCTCTTGGTGGCGTTGGACTCGGCGTCATTCAGACCAGGGCAGCCTCATCTTCGGCTTCCACCACCGGAAAGTAGAAGGTTCGAGCGACTGCAGTATGAGGCAGTCTGTGTGAGCCGGCATATTGGTCTCGCTTCACGCATCTTTTCTCCCCTTGGGGCATTTCCTGTGTCCGAGCTTTACTCCCGGAACGTCCCGGGATTTCGTTCTCACTACTATCGCTGATCGGGATTCATCCTAGGTTCATCTTCCTTTAATACATCCTTAGCAATGGTTGCGCATGCTTGCCCCGATGCGGAAAAGGAGCGTCTCGCGAATCGCGGGAACGCGGGCATCGCCACTCGTTACAACTCTAAGGAGAAAACACATGCATTCTCAGAATGGAAGGAAGGAGTCCAAAGCTTCGAGTTCGTCGCGTTTCAGTGTTCGACTCACTCGCGCCCTTGGATCATCCGCCCTTGCAACTTTCGTTCTGGCGCTCGGTATTTCCGGCGCACAGGCGCAGGTGTCCACCAAGAACTGGGGCACCGTTACGTCGCCAGTTTATAACTCTTCCGAAACCGTTTCTGGCGGAGCCTATTCGTCCGCTGAATTCTTCGCAGGTCCCAACAAACTGGGCAGCTACTATGCTGGCGTACTGCCGAACGGTCGCAAAGTGACTCCTGCGGGCACCACCATTCAGATCGGCATGAATCCGCTGGGCATCGCTGTTACGCCCGATGGCAACTACATCATCACCACGAATGACGACGAGCGCGAATCCAATCTCACGTCGTATCAGAGCCCGATCAACCTCGGCGGATATTCGATTTCGGTGATCTCAACCGCAACCATGGCGGTTGTCTCGCAGACTAACGTCAACGGAAAGTTCTTTGTCGGACTGCAAGCGACTGGTCCCGCGGGTGGCCCTTACACAGTCTGGGCTTCTGGCGGCGGCGACAACACCATCAAGATCTTCAACGTCTCCACGGCTGGCGCGATCACCCCTGGCACTCCCGCGACCATCACGATTCCTCCCACGCAGCCCAAGGGGACAGGCTTTGTCTCGAACTACACTCCGGGCGCGGCTCTGAACACCAAAGATGGGAATGGCAATTTGCCTCCGGCACCGTCCGGAATCAGCCGAACCAGCGGCGCCCAGATCACATTCCCTGCCGGCTCTGCTCTGAGCCCAGATGGAAAGTTCCTCTACGTCGCCTGCAACGGCGACAACAGCGTGGCTGTAATCGATACCGCCAAGGCGCAAGTGGTTCGCCAAGTGCCAATCGGCTACTTCCCCTACTCCGTTTCAGTTTCGACCGATGGCCAGACGGTCGCCGTTTCGAACTGGGGTATCACCGAGTACAAATTCAAGAATCCGACCTACGACGGAAACGGCCTGCTGCAAGCCGTCGGAACGACCGGCCAGAACTATCCTGACGGCTTCTACGTTCCGGTCACGAACACGACTGGGAAAGTTCCAAAGACCTCGTCGATCTCGATCCTGTCCGCGCCTTCAGCCAACGGTGCCAATTTGAGCCCGCTCAGCGCTCAATATGAAGGTCACAAGCTGGATGCCCTGAAGAATGTCGGCGATACTCACCCATCCGCAACTGCCGTGGTTCACAACTCCAGCGGAGACGTCCTTTATGTCGCAAAAGCGAACAGCGACTCCCTGGGCCTTGTAATCCTGAACGGCTCGGCAAGTTTGAAGTTGCAGGACTTCGATCTCTCTCCGATCTCCGTCTCCGGTTCGAGCCTGCCAGTGCACGGCACCTACCCGAACGCATTGGCCGTTTCACCCGACAATACTCGTCTGTACGTTGCGGAAGCCGGACTCAACTCCGTGGCGGTTGTGGATGTGACCTCTTCCACTGCTCCCAAGTTGATTGGCCGCATTCCCACCGATTGGTATCCGAGTGCGCTGACGGTTAGCGCTGATGGGCACTACCTCTACGTTGCCAATGCCAAGGGCGTCGGTGAAGACATCAACCCCAACATTAATACTCTTGCCGGCACTCCGCTTCCTTCCGGTCTGACTTCGGATCCGAGCACCGACAGCAACTACATCTTCGGATCGCTGCAGCAGATCGATCTGACCAGCACTCAACTCGACAACACGACGGTTCTCGCCAACAACTTCGCCATCAACAACGTTCCCGACGACAGCATTGTGCCGCTCGGTGGAAAGGGCTCCAAGAAGATCAAGCACGTGATCTTCATTCTCCACGAGAACAAGACGTTCGACTCGATGTTGGGCAACCTCGGTGGCCAGTTCAGCAACTTCGCCGGCACCAACTTCAACAACAAGGACGGATCCACCTACACCAACGGGCAGTACACCGGCGTCTCGTTGAATACGCAGGCCATTGCTTCGAAGTTTGCCACTGCGGTGAACTACTATTCCGATTCCGAAGAGAGCGATGCTGGCCACCAGTTCGCCGCCTCCGGAACCGCCACCGACTGGACCGAAAAGACGCTGCTCGTGAAGAGCGGTCGCGGCCTTCTGGTCAACAAGAACTTCGAACCCGAAGATTATCCAGAGCACGGTTACCTCTTCAATAACGCCGCTCGCCACAAGGTGAGTTTCAAAGATTACGGAGCGCTCGTGCGTATTGAAGGCACCGACACTGGCACCACGACGCCAACCACCTTCAACGACCCCAACAGTGGTCTGTCGGGTTTCCCGCAACTCCAGGCCGACAACTTCCACATTACGAATCCCCTGGTTAACCTGGGCGACACGACAACCCAAGTCAGCGGTCTGGGACAGTCGTACTTCCTGTCTCTGCCGATCCTTTCTATCCTCGGCACCAACAATGCCAACGGTGAACCGCGCTTGGATGTCAACTATCCCGGCTACAACTTCAACATCTCCGACCAACGCCGCGCGCAGGAATTCATTAAGGACTTCGATCGCATGGTCCTGAATGGCACCCTGCCGACGTTCCTCTACCTCTACCAACCCAACGATCACACCGGTGGCGTACAGGCTCCCAACAGCAGCATCTTTACGTCGTCCTTGCAGGAGGTCGCAGACGGCGACGTAGCCCTGGGCATGGTTGTGCAGCACATCATGCAGAGCCCGATCTACTACGAATACGACTCCAACGCAGGATCAGCGATCTTCGTGACCTACGACGACGCGCAGTCCTCTTTGGATCACATTCACCCGCATCGCACGCCGCTGGTCCTGGTCAGCCCGTTTGCCAAGCCCGGCTACGCCGCGCTGCGTCACTACAGCACCGCTTCCGTCGTCAAGACCGAAGAGTTACTGATGGGCCTGCCGCCGAACAACCTCGGTGACTTGTTCGCCACCGATCTACGCGACATGTTCCAGTCCAACTACAACGGCATCACCTCCGGCCAAGTTCAATTCGCGCCGAAGGTGCAGTACAAGCCGTCGAAAGAAGGAGAGCGGGTATGGGCACTGTCGTCCAAGCTCGATTCCAGCGCTCCGGACCGCGACAGCCGTCGTTTGGGAGCACTCTCCCGCTTGTCAGCCGAAGCGGATGAACTCCACAAGGCCGCCGAGAAGGAAAACCGCTTGCAGACTCCTGCATATAAGCAACAGCAGGAGAGCATCTACCAGGAAGCGGTGGACATGGTGAACACCGGAGTGCCACGCGACTCGGACGACTGACCTGAACTGCATCGAAACCAGCAAACCGGCTGTCTGCTATCAAGCGGGCAGCCGGTCTTTTGTGATCTCGTGAAATTGAGAAGAATAGCTTGATTTTCTTAGGTTATTTATCGAGAACTGGAGCGGGAGACGGGGATCGAACCCGTGACATCCAGCTTGGGAAGCTGGCGTTCTACCGCTGAACTACTCCCGCACTCCAAGGCCGAGAATATCACTGGCTACGCTGCACCTGCAACCGGTTGGCCGTTACGTGAGCCGCGTTACTTCCCTGCTGGTTCTACCCAGACGACCGCTCCGCGCTCAATCGGTGGCAGCGCGAAGGAAGTCATTCCATCGCGTACCGTCCCCTTGATTTCTTTGGCCTCGCCCATGAACGGCAGGAACCATCCCCGCATTTTCCCGCGAACCGTAACCCGGGCTTCTTTCTCAGTCTCCGGTATCGGGTTCTCTCCGCCTTTGAGGCCTCTGAAATTCGCAAAATAGATATGAGTCTTACCATCTACTCGGACGATATGCGTCGCCATCGCCGGTGAACCCTCGACGCGCACATCATCATTCCCCCTCAAAGCCTCAAGGAATTTACCCTGCGCTTCCGGCTTGGTCGCGGCAAAATCGCTTTTCAGCGCAGCTAGGTAGGCCTTCCCCGGACAATCGCCGAATCGAACGACCTTCTCATCCTTCTCCATGCCCGTGGCGTCCGTTCCCGTGACCACCAACCTGCCGCCTGCGGCGACGTAGTCCGCGATCGCCCGATGTTCGGTCTCGCTCAGCAGCCGCACATCCGGCAGCACCAACGCCGGCCCATGAAACGACGCCAGTGTTCGGGGCGTGACGATCTGATATTCACGATGCGCCTGCATCAGCAGGATCAGAATGCCTTGATACGACGAAAGAAATTCAGAAGTAAACGAGTTGCGCGTCTCTGGCGAGAAGTACACACCGACGGGATGGATCGGGCTTCGTGGACGGTAGAACGATTTCTCGTGCGCGCCAATCCACTGGAATATCCGCTCCCGCGTCGGCATGTCATTCGACCCTGACATCACGTGTGTGGCGGCATCCCAAACATTGGCCCCAGCCATCAACTGCGACATGAACAGATTCTGCATCGCCTCGCGCGCGTCTACCTTCTTATCGCCGTCCCACGAGTAGTTCAGAATCCAGGTCGCTTTCCCCTGAGCAAACGCGCGGAACGAAGCCATCCCGACCTGATACTGAAACCAGTCCAGCGGATTACGCGACGAGGCCATGTGATCCCCGCTGCCAAACTCGTATTCATGCGCAATCGCGTCGTTCACCGCGTAGAGACTGTAGACATCTGCCCCCACGCGAACGGCCTCTTGTTCGATTCCCGGGTAGATTTCCGGAATCGTCTTGATCTGGGGATTCACCGCCTTCGCCGTGCGGTCAATCTCCTGCATAAAATCGGTGATCGTTCGAATACGGAAATCCACCCATCGCCGGAAGTTCGCATCCGAAAAGTCCCCAAGCTTCAGATCGTGCCGCGCGTCGAGCCCAGTCTCCTTCCGAAACGCCGCAACGGTAGCGTCATCGAAGCTCGCCCAACTGTCTTCCCAGCCGTCAAAGTGCGTCATCCAATACGGGATGTCCACATAGATTCCATCAATGCCGGTTCCAGCAATCTGACGCACCCGCTCCATGTAAATCTTCCGCCAGTCCGCCGCATAAGGGCTGATCCAGACATCTTCGTCACCCTTGGCAATCCAGAAAGCAGTCCCGCCGCCGAAGACAGCAGGCTCACCGGTAATTTTCCGTTGCAGCCAGTCGGGATGCTCCTTCGCCAGAGAATGCGGAGTGTCCGCAGCGTTGGCTGTGATGCACTCCAGGCCCGCGATATAGACGAACGCATGATTGCCCGCGGCATGTGCGCGTTCCGCCACCGCCTTGATCGCAGCGAGTTTCTCCTCGGGATGAACAAAACTCTCGTAGCGGCCCGGAATATCGTTATCCACCTCGATCCCGAACACATGACTCGCCGTAGCCTCGCGGACAATCTTCTCGGCATCGTTGCGATCCAGAGACCAGGCGCCGATGCGAACGTAGTGCGTCCAGTTCTGATCTGGAGGAATTGCCGGACGGGCATCCTGAGCCCATGCAAGCGAGCCCACGCTCCAACAAAGCGAAGCAGCAGCTGTTAGTACGACCGTACGGAACCCCAATTTCACGAGAGGAAGAAACACGAGGGCCTCCAAGCGCAGAGTAAAGGCTGGCCGCATTTACTGCGGCCAGCCGAATGGACGAGAGACTATGAGGACACAACTCTAGAACTGCAAGCGCGCCCCAAACTGCATCTTGCGGAAATTGCCGGTTGTTGACTCCACATTGCCGAAACTATCGCTCCCGAAGGCCGTATTTGGGAACGCGAAACGCTGATGGTTGGCAATGTCGAACGCTTCCGCACGAATCTGGAGCACCATTTCGTCTCTAATTTTGAAGTCCTTCGAGAGGGACATATCCAGATTTCGGATGCCATCTGCTCGCAGCGTAGTGAGGTGTCTTGGCGCGTTGCCGGGAATGTTGTCGCCAGGATCAGCGAAGCACGCTGCATTCAAATAGGGCTGCCTGGAGCGTGCCGCGTCCCGGTAGCTCAAGCCCGTTCCAAGTTGCGAACAAGTGATATTTGGGCGTTGATTGCCATCCGCGAGTCGCGGATTGGCCATAACGATCGCCAGCGGCTGACCGGTCTGAAAAGTGAGGAAGCTATAAAGCGACCACCCGCCGACGATCCCATCCAAAACACGATTCATTCCGCCTCCTACCAATCGATTGCGTCCGAAAGGTAGATCCACGATAAAGGCGGTGGTTAGACGATGGGTAGCATCATTCGAGCTGATTCCACGTTCTGCCTTAAGGTTGTCGAGAACCTGAGGATTATCGAGGCCTAGGTTTCCGATCCAGGCATTGCGGCCTGCGGAGGAATTATCGGTCGCCTTTGACCATGTGTAGTTACCCTCGAAGCTTACATAGTGCGTCATACGCTTCTGGAAGCGGACTTGCATCGAGTGATACCAAGAGCTAGCACTCATGACCGGCAACCCCTGGAACCCGCCATCGAATTGCGGGTACGGACGAAGGAGATTGATCTGGGAAATCTCCGCGTCCAAATATCGAGAATCGGCGACGTCGGATGGATTAAAAATAGCCGTCGACGGGCAGTATGAAGCTGAAGACGCGCCAGTGACGAAGAAACACTGGAACGGGTTTGGGACGTTCGATCCCAGATAGTCCGACACATTGTTGTTGGTCGGGTCGTGACCTGGGTTCAAAGCCTGGACCAGAGCATCCCGAGTAGAAGAGGGTAAGAAGTTCCGTTCCCGAGTAGAGATTCCGCCCGCGCCCGCCCATGGCAGGTGAGTGCTGCGATTGGCCGAGTAATCGATCCCGAGCACGATCTGACCCGGCATCAGGTGCTGAATGCCGAGATTCCATTGGTAGATCTCGGCGTTGCGCGCGGTCTGCGTGCCCAGATCGCTC
>Ga0302321_100000614_pt1 | contig 31207 bp, 35 predicted proteins | sample Fen_T0_1_FD_202505 | JGI IMG/M metagenome (GOLD analysis project Ga0302321, IMG submission 202505) | Peat permafrost microbial communities from Stordalen Mire near Abisko, Sweden - Fen_T0_1 | ecosystem: Environmental > Terrestrial > Soil > Wetlands > Permafrost | place: Sweden: Abisko... | reverse complement strand
ACTTATTTTTCTCAACTTATTATCGCTCTGTTCGTGTGTAAATTAAGAAACCGCCGTATACCGAACGGTACGTACGGTGGTGTGAGAGGACAGTGAGCGAATTAATCGCTCACTTCCTACTCGATTTAAATCAATTTATTTATCCCTAAATTCATCTATTATGACTGTGCAAATATAATAATTATTTTAATAGTTAGTATTCTTTTGATTAGATGAAATAAAAGATAATAGTCTAATATTGATACTTAGACATATCTCCATGTCAACATAAATTGACTTTCCCTCCTTTTGGCTACAACTAAAGTAGATTAGGCAACATTTGTTTTTCGGTCACAGAGTAATTTTGCATCATCGAAAATTACTAACATCAAAAAACATCGACAATGAAAATTATAGTATCAGGTTCTTTAGGGAACATCAGCAAACCACTAACAATAGAGTTAGTGCAAGAAGGACATGAGGTTACAGTTATAAGCAGTAATCCCGAAAAACAAAAAGACATTGAAGCATTAGGAGCTTCGGCCGCTATAGGAACAATGGAAGATGCAGGTTTTCTAACAGCAACTTTTAAAGGTGCAGATGCGGTTTATGTTATGGAAACAATGGGTGGTAACAGTTACTTTGACCCGAATCTTGATATCATAGCTGCTATTAACAAGATTGGCAATAATTACAGACAAGCCATTGAACAGTCGGGCGTAAAGCGTGTGGTACATCTCAGCAGCATTGGTGCGCATACCGATAAAGGTAATGGGCTTCTGGCTTTTCATTACAATGTGGAAAACATTCTGCAAACATTACCTTCAGATATAGCTATTACCTTTATGCGCCCCGTTGGTTTTTACTACAATCTGCTTGGATTTATAAACAATATAAAAACACAGGGTGTTATTGCTACAAACTATGGTGGTGACAGCAAAAAACCATGGGTTTCACCTCTGGATATTGCAGAAGCTGTTGCCGAAGAACTCGTAACTCCTTTTGTAGGTAGAAAGGTCAGGTATATAGCCAGTGATGAAATAAGTTGTAACGAATTGGCAAGCCTGTTAGGGGCAGCCATCGGAAAACCTGATTTGAAATGGGTGGTTATTCCGGATGAACAATTGTTGAATGGAATGATAGCCGCAGGAATGAATGCAAAAGTTGCTGCCGGCCTGGTAGAAATGAATGCAAGCGGGCAAACCGGTGTATTGTATGAAGATTATTATCGTAACCAACCAATCTTGGGTAAAGTGAAACTGGCAGAGTATGCAAAAGAATTTGCAGCAGTTTATAACAAATAAAAATCACAAAAATGAAAACAGCATTAATAACTGGAGCCAACAAAGGAATTGGCTTTGAAACCGCGAAACAACTGGCGCAACTGGGTTATTTTGTTTATTTGGGTAGCAGAGACAAAGCAAAAGGATTGGATGCTATAAATAAGCTGAAGGATGCCGGAATTTCAAATGTGGAATTGATTGAAATAGATGTAACTGATATTAATTCCATAAAACAAGCAAAACAAGAACTGGAAACCAAAATTGAGGTATTAGATGTTTTAATAAATAACGCAGGTATTAGCGGAGAGAGACCTCAAAATGCTTCGGGCATTGAACTTGAAAATGTACGAAAGGTTTTTGAAACTAACTTTTTTGGAGTGATTCAAACCACACAACTATTTATGAGTCTTTTAAAAAAATCAGATGAGCCAAGAATAGTCAACGTCTCAAGTGATTTGGGGTCTTTGACATTTCAGAGTAATCCGGATTGGGAGTTTTATGATTTCAAACTAACAGCATATTGTTCTTCCAAAGCTGCCTTGAATGCTTTTACGGTCATGTTAGCGTATGAGTTCAAGGACACAAATTTCAAAATAAACAGTATTAATCCGGGTTATACAGAAACCGACTTTAATCAGCATAGAGGAACAAAGTCGGTTGTACAAAGCGCAAGCTTGATTGTGAAATATGCAACTTTAGCAAATAACGGTCCGACCGGAAAGTTTTATAGCGAAGAAGGAGAAACAGCATGGTGATGATTTGCAAAAGAATTTGCTCCCGACTATTATCAGAAACATAATCATTATAAAAAATAAAATTAATCAAAATTCAATATGAGTACAAAAAATAAAATTGCAGTAGTTACCGGCGGTAGCCGTGGATTGGGGAAAAACATGGCGTTGGCTCTTGCTAAGAAAGGAATTGACGTAGTATTGACATACAACAGCAACAAAGAAGCTGCGGATAAGGTCGTTGCCGAAATTCAATCACTCGGACAAAAGGCTTTTGCCTTTCAATTGGATACAAGTAATATCAACTTGTTCGATAATTTCATTCAACAAGTGGCAGAACAGTTGCAGGCACAAACAGGAAGTCCTAACTTTGATTTTCTAATCAACAATGCCGGAACAGGTTTATATGCATTGGCCACAGAAACTACCGAAGAACAACTGGATGCTATATTCAACATTCACTACAAAGGTGTGTTTTTCCTTACACAAAAAGCATTGCCGTTTATGAATGATGGTGGTGGAATTGTCAATATTTCATCTGGACTTACACGAATCACGATGCCGGGTTCTTCGGTTTATGGTTCTATGAAAGCCGCAGTAGAAACCCTCACAACCTATTTAGCGAAAGAATTGGGGTCAAGAAAGATTCGTGTTAATGTGATTGCACCGGGTGCTATCGAAACTGATTTTGGCGGTGGTCGTACACGGGACAACAAAGAAATTAATGCGCATATTGCAAGTTTAACGGCTTTAGGTCGTGTTGGTTTACCGGATGATATTGGTGGCGTGGTTGCATTTTTATGTACCGAAGATGCCCGATGGATAAACGGACAACGCATAGAAGTTTCAGGCGGACAGGCTTTATAAAAATAAAAACAACTTTACAATATGACAAGTACCACACCAACCAGAATTAAAACGATAGCCGAATTTCATCGGTTAAGGGGATTGCCGAAACCTGAACATCCGTTGATTAGCGTGGTGAACCTTGACACGGTCGGTCATTCGGAAAATAATGAGTCGGCTAGTTTAATTCTGGACTTTTATTTCATTGCGATTAAAAGATGTCTGCCTTCCAAATTCAAATACGGTCAACAGGAATATGATTTTGATGAAGGTGTGATGTTTTTCATTGCTCCCGGTCAGGTCTTTAAAATTGAAGTTGAGCCCGATTCAACAGCTAAGAGATCAGGATGGCTATTACTCATCCACCCTGATTTCTTGTGGAATACGCCCTTGGCAAAAACCATCAAGCAGTACCAATATTTTGATTATTCGGTCAATGAAGCCCTGTTACTGTCGGAGAAAGAAGAAACAGCCGCCATTGGTATTTTGCAAAGTATCGAGCATGAATATCAGTCCAATATTGATAAATTTAGCCAGAATATCATTATTGCTCAACTGGAATTATTGCTTGTTCAGTCCGACAGGTTTTATCATCGTCAGTTTATCACCCGAAAAATAACCAATCATAAAATACTGAATCGGCTGGAAGAAATTCTTACCAATTATTTCAACAGCGATAATCTGGCCGATAAAGGATTGCCGTCTGTTCAGTATATAGCAGACAAGTTAAACGTGTCGCCCAATTATTTGAGCGATTTACTTAAAGTACTGACAGGTCAAAGTACCCAACAACACATCCACGACAAATTAATTGAAAAAGCAAAAGAAAGACTGTCCACCACCGATTTATCGGTTAGCGAAATTGCTTATGAATTAGGTTTTGAACACTCTCAGTCATTCAGCAAATTATTTAAGGCAAAAACAGATCTTTCCCCTATGAAATTCAGACAATCATTTAATTGATGCAAAAAAGCGTACAGAATCATAGAATAGTAACGAAAGCAGATGGAACCGAATCAATTCCACCTGCTTTTATTTTTATTGCTAAAATGGGTAAGAGAGCCTTATCGCTATTCTCATCTTCCGTGTAACATCTATCATACTAAGAATACTACCTACCTCAAAAATCGAATTTCTCTACTTTGATTTTTGTAAACTCTTTCAGAATAGCTATGTTTTTCATAAAAGAAGCCGACTTTTCGTGATTGGACAGTGTTTCGCTATCTTTCCATGTTTCGCATATCAGCAACACATTGCCACGGGTAGCGCTTTCGAAAATATCATACGCAATACAGCCATCTTCTTTTACCGAAGCGGCGGTCAACTCTTTGGCAGCGGCCAATACTGTGGCGCGATTTACATCTTCCACCGAGATAAATACATTTAATCGAATCATAATCGTAGTTTTTATTTTGTTAGATACAAAAATAAGAATTTTTTGTACCAAAACCTAATAACTTGCTTAGGATATGTAATATTAAAGAAAGTGGGAGCATAACTTTAAATCACACCCTCACTCAATATTTATTTCCAGTTCAACTACCGGTAGATCTCCGCTCAGACTTGATTCTCCTTGCACAAGCCTGGACGAATTAAGTGCTGACAAGGATAAACGAAACAAAAAAGAGGATGTTGCAAAATTTGTAACACCCTCAATTATATTTGAATACAATGTATTCAGATCAAATTACAGACCTGCAATATAGGTATCAGTATTGTTGTTATAAACAGATACATTGATAAGTACAAGGTACTTTTTGTATTGTTCTTCGCTTAATACAGATTTTACATTTCCTAAGTTGAAATACATTGCTTTTTCTGCAGCAACTTCGTTATCATTTTTCAATGCAGATTCCATTTTCTTTTCTGTCATTGAAAATACTAACTCCAATTGTTCGGCTTGATCGTAATCAACCTCTAAATAACGTACCAAGCCATTGAAAGTACTTGCGTTATTCATCTTGTTAAACACTTCGTATTTGTTAGTATCAATAGCAAATACACTAGTTGTGCTGGCAACTAAAACTAAAACAGCAACTAAAATCTTTTTCATAACCTTAACTTTTAAATAAACCTTTTCTTTTTACCTTAATTATTTGTTCTCTGAGAACATCGCGAAATTATTGTCATTATTCAGATAGACATTTACAAAAACTAAATACTTTTTGTATTGTTCTTCCGATAGAATACATTTTGCATTTCGCAAATTGTAATTAACGACATTATCAGCAGCAGCAATATTTTCTTTTTTTGCCGCATTTGACAATTCTTCTTCTGTAACTTTAAATACGCGCTGTAAGAAAGCAGCTTGCTCTTGGTCAGCATCTATATATCCAACCAAGCCTGTGAAGGTTGCTTTATTGTTCAACTTGTAAAAGCTCTTGTAATCACTAGGATTAAATGCAAAGGTTGATACTGAATATCCAATACAAACCGCAATTAGAACTAAAATCTTTTTCATAACCTAACTTTTAAAATTTATACCTTAATAAAAACAAAGAATTCTGTTGTTTTTTTAATAAGTATTCTTTGTGTCGATTTCTTTATATCAAATTATCTTTGATTGACGATACAAAATTATATGTTTTACAACATAAAAATCGCATGTTTCGTGTTAAATATTTATATTGAGGTAAAACATTAACCGTTAGGTTTGTTTGTTACGCTTGTCAAATTATTGATATACAAGTATTTAAGCACATATTTTTGGTTTAAATAAATTTATCGAAAAAACAGCATCAAAAACATGTTTTACAACACATTTTCGAGTTTTGACGATTTTTAGTTCAAATTTAACGTTATAGAGTTCAAACTACGGTAGCATTTCAGAGTGCCAATCTGAAATGCTACATGTTTTTAGTTAAAAAAGAGTTGATTCTAGGGTTCGGATGACCTTCCCTTTTTGAAGGAAACCATTAGTTGCTCATTGTTATTTACAACTAAGTCTCAGTCAAGGCAATTGGTACAAACTTTTATTAGTGGCTATCTTGATAGGTATAACTAAACTACAAGAATGATTTTGTACTTAAACTTGTGTGCCAAAATCCATCAAAGTATTTTAGACCTGTACCAATTGATCTATCCATGGTTGCATGAGCAAGTAATATTATTCCGATAAGCATTAGTTTTCGGTTTCCCTTTGACAATCCATATAGTCCAATCGCTACTGCGGTACCTTTGAAATGAATTATATTGTAAATAACAGCTCCTACAGTAGAACTGATAGTATACCCTATCATACCTAAATCCGGGATTAGTAATAGAACAGGAAACCACCACCATTTATAATTTAAACGTGAGAATAAATAGATACAACCAAGAAACATGGTTAGTTCTTCAATTTGAATAAGTATTTCCATAATAGTTATTTTATTATTTCGTAAATATTGATTTGATTTGTATTTCCCAATTTCCCAGGTTCTCCATAACCTGTTTATCTGCTTTTTCCAAGAAGAAATGTTCGACAACCTCCAGACCAGAGTAGGTGTAAATTCCTTTATCTGAAGTTAGCTGGAGTGCCTTGTCCATTCCGATAGCTTTGTATTCATCATTCGATTTCCCATGTGTATTGATAATGACCGTTTGTTTACCGGTGAGTAATCCTTTTTGAATACCTTGATCATATCGGTAGGCAAAACCATAGCTGAAAACTCTGTCAATATAACCTTTCATTATTGCAGGTAGGCCTGTCCACCAAATTGGGTGTATAAAAGTGATGCAATCAGCCCAAGAAATAAACTCCTGCTCCTGTTTTACATCATCGGCAACTAATCCGTTTCGCTGTTCTGCCATGTCATCTAATGAGAGTACAGGGTTAAATTTTAGGGCGTATAAATCCCGAACAATTACTTCATGATTTTGCTTTTCAAGATGTTCAACTAATATGTTCTTTAAGTAGCTGTTTAAGCTTTTGGGATTTGGGTGAGAATAAATAATTAGATGTTTCATCGTTTTATGTTTATATTATTATAAATTGATGAAGCAAAAGTATGATGTAATTATCGGCTAAAATTGTAAGAAAACGAAATTAGGATATTGGATTACAAATATCCTGTTGAAACTTGAGGTAGTTGGTAGGACTAAGGTTGATGTAGTATTTAAAATCGTGTATGAGTTGGCTTTGGTCGTAATAACCGCATTGGGTAATAATTTCGAACCAATCTGTTTTTGAAGTACTGGAAGCCAGGTTTTGTAGAAGCTCTATCGTTTTTATAAATCTATTGTAGCGGTTATATTCCTTAGCAGAATAACCAAAGTGCTTTTTATGGTTGAGTTGTGTATTGCGCTCTGTTTGGCTATTTAGACTAGCAACAGATTTTATGGGATTTAAGGATTGCTCCTTGAAGTTTGCCAATTGTTCGGCAATTTTATTTCGGGTTGCTATGTAGGGTTCACTAAATTTCAGAATATAATTTACTCTATCATTAGTATTGTTCATTTTGTTCAGATCATACCACAAAGCACTGAAGCAATCCTCATTTACCAGTTCATCCGGATTTATCGGCACATGTTCTGCAAAAGGAACATTCCCAAAGAAACGGTAAAAGGCATCATCTTTAAAATTGACTGTAAGTATTTCAGCATTGGGAGGTAAAGAGTAGTCGAATGCCTGCTTTACAGGGCCAAGAATAAGATATTTATCTACTTCGATGCGTGTATTTTGTTTTGTATGAAGAACCGGTCTATCTCCAAAATTAAAAATTAAAATCGTTTGGTACGATGGTAATAAAGTTTTGGTGATGATGTTACTTGAATTGTTTGCGGCAAAATAGAAATGAGAAAGAACTTCTTCGAATGCTGTTGGAACAGCTATTCTAAAATTGTTATATTCCGGATTTTGTTCGGTCATTTTATATTCCTTTTTTATCAAGGTTTAAACAGTTGTACCCACTGCATAGTTCAAGTTCTCAGCGTAGTGGATTACGCTTCGCTAAACTTAACTATCCACCGAGTGTAAACTTAGACGAATTAAAGGCCTTTGTTACCGGTAGAGGTTTGGCGCGTCAACCTTTTTTTTAATTGAATGAAAGTCGAAACGCCAAAGGTGATTGGTTTGTTTTAGTCTTAAACAATTTGCTAAATGATTGAGGATGTTCAAAACCTAAACTATATGCTATTTCATTTACCGACAAGTCAGTATTTGATAGTTTCTCTTTTGCTAAGTCAATTATCTTATCGTGTATAAATTGTTTCGTACTTTGTCCAGTCAATAGTTGAAGTAATCGACTTAGATAGTTTGCAGAAATATTTAGGCTCTCTGCAATGAATTGAACGGTAGGAATACCTTTATTGATAAGGTTGTCGCTATTAAAATATTCTGTCAGTAATTTGTCCAATTGGTTTAATATTCTATGATTGGCTACTTTCCGCGTTATAAATTGACGTTGATAGAAGCGTTCAGAATAGGTGAGCAACAACTCTATTTGAGCAATAATTACATCTTGGCTAAAATTGTCAATATTTGAATGATATTCTTGTTCAATTTTTTCAATAATGTCTGTTACTATTATCTCTTCTCTTTCTGAAAGATGGAGTGCTTCATTGAGGTTGTAGCTAAAATATTCGTACTGTTTTATTTTTTTTGATAATGGAGTATTCCAAAGAAAATCGGGATGGATTAATAGAAGCCATCCCGAATGTTTAAACTCTTCGTCGGTATTTGCCTGAATTGACAGGACTTGTTTTGGTGACATAAAGTGCATTACACCTTCATCAAAATCAAAGTCCTGTTGCCCATATTTCATTTTAGCCGTAAAGTTTTTCTTTAAAGCAATGGAATAAAAATTATGGATGATACTGCCAGGACGTTTATTTGGTACATATTTTATATCTTCAAACTTAATCACGCTAACCAATGGGTGTTCAGGCTTTGGTAATTCCATTAGACGATAATATTCGGCAATGGTTTTTATAAAGACAGGTGTTGAAGAAGCCATGGATAAAAAATAGTTTAAATTTATAAATTGAATAAAATTTTCAAGCCTTCTTTAAGTGTTGCTGGTTTACGTCCAAGTTTAACTTCTAAATCATCTGTTACGGTTGATTCCTGATCGTTTTTAATGTCCAGATTAAAATTAACGATTTTATCTACCATAACTTCCGGAAGCCCTTGCTTTTTCATAAGTTCTTTGTATACCGGAACTTCAACGGGTGTATAGTTAATCTCCTTCCCTGAAAGTTCAGATAATGTATTGGCTACATCATACAATGAGTAAGCAGCACTTGCTGTGAATTTATATACTTGATTATTAAAAGCTTCATTCAATAGAACATTTGCCATTGCCTCACTCAGATCTCTTCTTAAAGTAAAAGACACTTTACCATTACCAGCTACCTGCGTAAAACCTCCTATCTCAAATACAGCTTTACCAACATAATAAGGAAGTACTTCCATATACAACGCATTTTGAAAGATAATGTAGTCCAAACCACTTTCCTTTATATAATCCTCGGTCAAAAAATGTTCCTCCATTAATGTATTAGTTAATGTTGATCGATTTCTTAACGAGCGACTTGTATATGCAATGGAAGTTACACCCATTTTTTTTGCAGCATCAACCACGTTTTTATGTTCTTGCATACGGTCACCCTGGTCTCCCGACGAAATAAGTAAAACAGTATCTACCCCTTCCATTGCTCTTTCCAATGAGGCAACATCTCCATAGTCACCAATAAAGGCCTGGAAACCTTTTGATTGCAATTCTAAGTGTTTTTCCTCTTTACGAGTGATAACATGAATTTGCTGAGGCGAAATTCTTTTCAGCAAGGTTTCAATTACTACTGTGCCCATTTGACCTGAAGCACCTGTTACTAATACTCTTTTCATTTTTTTTGTATTTTAAGTTTATGCAAAGGTCTACATAAAATTAAAATGGTTTGTATCCAAATCTATCTTTGTATTAGCCAAATCTGATATCCTGCTATTGGTAGCACGACTTAAAGTCGTACTACCAATAGCAGCATTACCAATTTCAGCACTACCACCTACTTCAATTTCTACGTCATGCACAATAAACCATTAAATGGAAATGATTTGGCAACAGACACCAGGCCACTATATCGGCATGTGGTAAAATGTGGGTCTTTATTTTATTCAGGAAAAATAGATAATTTTCGCGTGAAAAAAATATCTTCTGCCGATTGTTTCCCTGATTGTAAATATGATATAAATTTCCGGTTTCAAAATTCATATGCTCTCGGTTATTTAGTTTTTATTTCTACTCAGGGGGGATTTTGAGTCACCTCCTGACGACTTAAAGTATCCGTCCATATTGGTAGCACGACTTTAAGTCGTACTACCAATTTCTGTTAAAGTGGCAATCTTACCGCTACTCAGGGGGTGACTTTGAGTCACCCCTGAGTTATTATAGCCTGATTTATTTCAAGTCCAAAGCCTGTCCGACTATCGGCGGATTACGCTTCGCTAAACTTGAACTATCCACGGGAACTAGAATAATTGTAATATGTTCTTTAGTTTCTTTATATTGTTTATCATCTCCTGTTTCCTTTCAGGGTCAATTTTTATTTGCTCAATCATAGAGAGTGTATTATCAATCTGAGCTAATGTTTTATTGTTTGATGATTTTATCTTCTCCTGCTCCATGTTATATTTAAAACTAACAGACTCAGTATTTATCTTTAATAACTCGGGAAGTAGTTTTAAGAGTTTTAGAGATTTATTCATCTCAATCAATGGATTGGACTTAAGCAATGCATGAAATAATGTAACAACATTATCTCTATCTTTATACCTATAATGAACCGTACACTCTCTCAGTGGCTCATTATTAATGCTACTGTCGGCAGCTAATTCTTTTAATTCGCGTTCTGTTTTAGTTAATGAATCTAATAGATTTGTATTTGGTGAATCAACTAAAATTGAAGATATATTTCTATGCCAAAATGATTTTAGATGGTCACTGTTGTCATATCCATAAAGATGTTTGAATCCCTCATAAACAACGATATTAATACGCCTAAGATTCAATTGCTTTTCAAAGTAAAATTCAGAACTCAAATAGGCTCTTATAGCACATGCCAAATCCAAATAGATATAAAGCATATGAATACCTGGATAGATTGATTCAACTAATGCTTGTAGACTCTCTGAAAAAGTATCATCAAGGCTAAGCTTTTCTTGTGCTATTTTCGGAATCTCGCATTGTGCAACAATGCTATCTAATTGCTCTGCAAAATGAACTAATTTCTCATTAAGCTCATTGAATAATTTACTATTTTCGTCAGGAAAATGATTGATTCTTTCCCATATATCAATATTATAATTATCAATAGAATAAATAAGAGGTATCTGAAACTTTTGTATATACTTATTTGTAAAAACGGATATATCATCTAATATCTTTAGAAAAGCACTTGTTCTGATTGTTTCAGTATCCTCACTTATTTGTGATAAGAGATTGTGTACTTTTAGAGGATCTGAATCATAGTGAATAGATTGATTTCGATTATTTCTATCTTCTCGTCGTGCATGGCAAATTTCAAATTTATTTGCCAGTTGCTCAATGTCATTAATATATTTTGTTAATTCTTCGTCATCGATTTGTTCTGTTGACTCTTTGATTGTTTTCCATATTGAGTTATTCTTATCTTTTCCGAAACCGAATAAATAGCTATATCCTTCAATTGTTATTACATTCACGTATTTTAGATTACATCGTTTTTCTGAATTTGATGTAGATCTAAAATCAGCCCTAAGAAATGTACTTAAATCCAAATTTATAGTCAAAGAAAATATATGAAGTTTTAGGAGTATTTTCCAGAAACTAAGAGTGTCTCCATATTTAGATTCGTTTTCATTTAATTGTTCTAAGCATTCCAAAGAACTAGCACAATTACAAAGGTGTGGAACAAACAATGAAAAGTTACTTCCCATGTTTTCATACAATTTTTGTATTGTTTCTTTTGATGCAGGATTCTGAGGCATTTTTTCAATTGGTTCTGATAAATGTGATTTTGCAATTTTCTTTGTCCAAGTTTCTAAATTTCGACACTTAAACTATCCATAGAGTCCAAACTTAAACGAATTAGGGTTACCATTGTAATGTCATCTTGCCAATTCTCGATATTCTTCCTCTGTAACAGTAATATTGTTCCTAGAATTCTCCATTCTATTTTGAAATAATTGCATTATACGTTCGTATTCATATTTAATGCTACAATAATTTTCAAGAGATTTAATCTCTAAATCACTTTTGTCTGCATTATTTAAATACTTCAATATCCTCTCATCTACTTCTACCCTTTGACCTGTAGCAAAATATCCGGGCTGTATCTTCTTTATGTATTCTTTTAATTCAGAGAAAATATAGCCAAATTCTTTTCTTTCAGCCTTTAATGAAGATGTTAAGGCCTTTTGAAGAATAAGAAAGGCAACTACGCATTTGCTTTGTTCAAAAGAAGCAAACTTAGCTGAAATTATATCTAAACTTTCTTGTACTTCAAATTCCATTTTTGAGATCTTAGTTTGAGTATCAACAATTTCATCTTTGATTTTTTTAAAATCTTCAATTGTTTTTCTCATTTCAGAAATTTCCTTTCTTATCTCAAATGAATTAATAATTTGATATCCGATTAATAAGGTAACTGAAATTCCAATAAGTGTTGTTATAATCCCAATATATGTACCGTTATCAAATGTGAATGGAGTAATTCTAAATAGAGAAAACCCCAATGAGATTAACGATACCAATAGTACGAGTAAGTAAAAATGCCTCTTTTTCATGTTGTTGTATTTTCAGGATTATTATTTATCCACTTTCTTATGCTAGCATAGGTTTGTATGCTGTATCATTTATTTCTTGTCAAAGATAAATAACATCTTTAATGTTACCAACTATTTGCATAAAAATATTTAAGTTATTTACATCCCCGCAACATATTCTTTTGGAGTTTTTCCTTTAAACTTACGGAAGGCAGTGTAGAAGTTGACTTTGCTGCCGAAGCCGCAGTCTAACCCTACGGCTTCGAGTTTCGGCCTTTTGTTTTTACTGTTCTGTATTATCCGGCAGGCATGTTCTACCCGGTATTTGTTTACAAAGTCGGTAAACGTGCCGTCGGTGTAGGTATTAATAGTGCCCGAGATGCGATGTGGCGCAATGCCTGTATGCTCGGATATATAGTGCTTAGTACATTTGGGGGATAGATAAAGTTGGCGCGTCTCCATCGCGTCATGCAGTTTTTGTAAAACATCATGGGCTTGCTGTCCTTCCTGCGTCAAAAGGGAAGCCTTCTTCTCTTTTCGTTTGCGGCGTTTGGCTAGTGTTATTGGATTGAGTCGTGCATGCACAAAAAATCCAAAGCTTGGGATGGAGAGTCCACTCAATAGGATATTGTATTGTTGAAGATGAATAAAATAAGGCAGATCCGGTTTAAACCCTGGAGCGGTAAACCCGGCAAACAGAAAAGTGCTGCAGGCGGTGAGAGGTATAAAAAGCAGCAGTGTGCGGCATTCCTTTTTGACAGTCCATGTGTCGGGTTGATAATATTCGGGACGGAAGTACGAAAGTGTGCAATACAGCAATGCGTACATTCCAAAAAATAGGCCTGTATAAGTGATTATTACCAACGATTTATAGAATTCGTCCCAGTTGTGAAGTCCAAAGGGTTGAACGATATTGGCTATTATCATCATAATAATGATGAGCCAACTATAATAGATACTACCTTTGCGGCATGCCAGGAATAATGGAAACGGACGGTTCAGTACATTACAGATTCGTTTTTGCATAGTGGGTTAGCTCTATGTCTCAGGAAACTTCAGACGGTTTGTGTTAGGTTAATAGGTTCGTAATGCAAATTTATAGAAATAATTTAAATAATAAAATAGGTTGTGAAAAAAGAAGCGAATAATTCAGTTGGGTTTGAATTATTCGCTTCCGGGATGTAATAACTAATGCTTAGTGGTAGCACGATTTCAAATCGTACTACCACTAATCGTAAACCCTCACCGAAGTGGGGATATTCATTATGCCTTACCCTGATTTTTCACAGCATTCATTAACTGTTTAATGGTTTCTTCATCTCCCAGATACTTCTTCGACTTTACATTTAGCTTTTCGTCGAGATCATACACTAGCGGAATTCCGGTAGGGATGTTTACGTCCAGAATTTCTTCGTCGGACAAACCGTCGAGGTACTTCACCAGCGCCCTTAAACTGTTACCGTGCGCTACAATCAATACTTTTTGTTGCTGTAGAATAGACGGTAGAATCGTTTCGTGCCAATAAGGCAAAAACCGGTCGATAGTATCTTTCAGACATTCGGTGGCGGGCAATAATGATGTGTCGATGCTGTGGTATTTCAACTCATTGACAGGATGTCGTGGGTCGGTAAGTTCCAATTCGGGAGGACGCACATTAAAACTTCGTCGCCAAAGCAGCACCTGATCATCACCATATTTCAGTGCGGTTTCCGCTTTGTTTAATCCCTGCAAATCACCATAACTTTTTTCGTTCAGTTTCCATGATCGATATACCGGAATCCAGCAAAGTTCCATTTCATCCATTACATTCCAAAGTGTATGGATGGCTCTTTTCAATACGGAAGTGTAAGCTATGTCGAAAGTAAAACCTTCTGCTTTGAGAAGTTTTCCTGCATTTTTGGCTTCTTCAATTCCTTTCTCTGTTAAGTCAACATCGGTCCAGCCGGTAAACCGATTTTCTTTATTCCATTGACTCTCTCCATGACGTATCAAAACTAATTTCATAGCAATTGTTTTTTAATGATTATCTGTTGTAGTACTCAATGATTGCTCCACTTTCCATTTACAGGATCAGTTTTAAGCTCATAGAAGTACATACCCTCTAACATTTATCAGGGTTGATAAGTTCTTAAAAAGAGTAGATTGCTGATTTCTGAAAAATACCAACGTCTCCTATATCCACCCCTAAATCTCCGTCAGCTGACGGAGACTTGAGGTTACCATCGTCTCCAACATGCTCTTTCTATAGTTGATTTGCGTTTATAATCTCCTTGTCTTTGTCAACACACTTGATTAAAAGGATATATTCTCGGATACCACTCTTAAGTCCCCTTCAGGGGATTTAGGGGTAGTTATAGATAGTTTGTTTTTAAATATACATCTTCTCCTATAACCGCCCTAAATCCCTAAAGGGACTTGAAGTTACAACCGTCTCCTTATATCCACCCCTAAATCCCCTGAAGGGGACTTGGAGTTAGTATCGTCTCGTAACCACGTCCTATTAAGTGTATATCTTCTCGGATAACACCCTTAAGCCCCTTCAGGGGTTTGGGGTTTTTCTGTCCGTTAACTGAGGATTTAGGGGTGGTCTAATACAATGGTGTGAATCTTGCAACTTTTCCAGATTATTATGTAATATTTTTATAGGTACTGTCCTCTAACTTTGCTTTTCATATTTATTTGAAACAAGTATTCATCTTTAAAAAATACAATTATGAAAGGTAATGAAAAATTAATCGGAGTCTTAAACTCACTACTGGCAGATGAATTGACTGCTATCAACCAATATATGGTTCATTCGGAAATGTGTGCTAACTGGGGCTATACAAAACTTCATCAAGCCATCAGGAAACAGGCCATGGATGAAATGTACCATGCCGAGTGGCTTATTGAACGTATCATCTTTTTGGATGGCGCTCCAACGGTTTCTAATCTCAATCCGATGAAGATTGGTAAAACAGTTTTGGAAATGATTAAAAATGATAATGGTGATGAACTTGACGCTGTTCATAAATACAATGCTGCTATTCAACTTGGACGTGAAGTTGATGATCAGGGATCAGTTGAGCTGCTTACCAAAATACTCAAAATGGAAGAAGGACATGTGGATTGGGCGGAAATGCAGCGTGCACAGGTTGACCAAATGGGATTAGAGAATTACCTGGTTAATCAAACTGAAGGATCAGCGAAATAACGAATATAAAACGAGAATATGAAACAGTATATTGTAAAGATTCAATCCATTAAGCATATCACTCACGATGTGCTGCAACTGGTTACCGAAAGACCGGAAAACTACAACTTCGCTCCCGGTCAAGCTACTCACATTACTATCAACAAGCCCGGTTGGAAAACGAAAAGAAATCCATTTACATTCACTTGTCTTCCCGAAGATGACTTCCTTGAGTTTACAATCAAAACATATCCTGCACACAAAGGCGTAACCAATGAATTGTTGAAATTGAAGGAAGATGATGAGTTGATGTTAGAGGAAGTATTTGGAGCAATCTCCTACAAAGGTGAAGGCGTGTTTATAGCCGGAGGTGCAGGTGTAACTCCGTTTATTTCCATTTTCAGAGATTTGCATGCAAAGAATGAAGTTGGTAATAATACACTCATCTTTGCCAATAAAACCAAAGCTGACATTCTGTTGGAAAAAGAATTTACAGACTTATTGGGTAAGAATTTTATCAATATTTTATCGGACGAAAAGACTGACGGATATGCTAACGGACAAATTACCGAAGATTTTCTAAAAGCCTATGTGAATAGCACTACACAACATGTATATGTGTGTGGACCTCCGCCCATGATGGAAGCAGTACAAAAGCAATTATCAAACCTACATATACCTAAAAAGGTAATTGTAGTAGAAGCATTCTAAAATTGGAAGTTCTGATTGTTCATTTCACTTTTGATTTGATAATGTCTTATTCGGCATAATTACACAGACTAAAAATAAATAATAATGGATGCATTAAAACCTAAAATTGCAATCATCGGTGCCGGTAATGTGGGCAGCACGTTTGCGTTCTCACTTATGATTAGTGGTTTAGCCAGAGAGATTGTTTTGATTGATAAGAATGAATCGCTGGCTATTGGCGAATGCATGGATTTAAACCATGGGTTGAGTTTTGCTCATCCTACTAAGATTTATGCAGCAGGATTTGAAGGCTGCGTGGATGCCGACATTGTGGTGATTACAGCCGGTGCCAATCAGAAACCGGATGAAACCAGAACAGATTTAGTAAATAAAAATGTGGCCATATTCAAAGACATAGTGCCTGCTGTTGCAAAATATGCAAAGGATGCCATTTTATTGGTGGTGACTAATCCGGTAGATATACTGACCTATGTGACTTTGAAATTATCCGGTTTCCCATCAAACAGAGTGATTGGTTCCGGAACGGTACTGGACACCGCCAGACTGAAATACATGATCAGTGATTATGCTAAAGTAGATCCCGGTAATATACATGCTTATATTATGGGCGAACATGGCGATACGGAACTTCCGGTGTGGAGCAATGCAACCATTGGCGGGATGGATATTGAAACTTATTGTTCGGAATATGCACAACAAGGCAATGCTAAAAATGAGTTGAAAGAGATATTTTTGAAAGTAAAGAATTCGGCTTACGAGATTATTAAACGAAAAGGTGCTACCAACTATTCCATCGCCTTATCGTTGGTGAAAATAACCCGTTCCATTTTGCGGGATGAAAATTCCATTCTTCCTGTTTCTACTTTAATCACCGATTATTATGGTATCAGTGATGTCTGCATCAGTATTCCATCTATTGTCAATATTCATGGGGTAGAACAGTATGTGAGAATTGATTTATCGGATGAGGAACAGGAATTGTTTAAGCATTCGGCAAATACGCTGAAAGGATTTATTAAAGGGATTGAGTTAGAAAAAGAATAAAGGGCAAAGAATAAAGAATAAAGAAACTGATGAGAGCAAGAGTTTACCCATCAATAATTTACCATGCGCGACAGTCTAATACTATGCGAACTTTATTGTTAAACTAACGTGAGTTCGATATAAGATTCTTTTGAATCTCACTATTTTACAAGTCCGAAGGACTTGAATGTGAATAACCGCGGGTGAAACCCGTGGAAAAGACAGAACATGAATGCGAACCCCGAATGGGGTTCAATATCACATATTTATATATTGAACCCCATTCGGGGTTCTAGTTATTTTGTACAAATACCACGGGTTATACCCGCGGTTATTCACATTGAATCCCTTCAGGATTCTAAAATCCACTTTTAATTGATCGTAAGCTGTTTGCTTATATCGAATTCACGCTAAACCAAGATAACTATTATGCAACAAATAAATTCTCAAACAAAAATAGTAGCCACCTTAGGTCCGGCATCCTCCACCAAAGAAATTATTCGTAGGATGATAATTGAAGGCGTTGATGTATTCCGATTGAATTTTTCGCATTCCACACAAGCGGAGCATTTAAAACTTATTCATATCATTCAGGACTTAAATCTGGAATTTGAAACCCACGTTTCCATTCTTGCCGACTTGCAGGGACCGAAGCTACGGGTAGGTAAGATTGAAAATAATCTGATTAATTTAGACGAGGGTGATGTGGTGACTTTTGTTACTGAAAAGTGCATGGGCACAAAAGATCATATCTATATGAGTTATCAGGAGTTTCCTCAGGATGTGAACGTGGGCGAAGCAATCCTCATTGACGATGGGAAAATTAAACTCGAAGTCACCGAAACCAATAAAGTGGATGTGGTAAAAGCGAAAGTGATATATGGCGGACCATTATCTTCGAACAAAGGAGTGAATCTTCCGGATACGAAAGTGTCATTACCGAGCCTTTCTGAAGAGGATATTTCGAATGCTGTTTTTGCTATGAAGCATGATGTTGACTGGCTCGGATTATCATTTGTGCGAAAAGCTTCCGATGTGCTGGATCTAAAAAAGATTATCAAAGATCAAAAAGCCCGGGCAGGAATAATAGCTAAAATAGAAAAGCCGGAAGCTCTGTTGGAAATAGACCGTATTATCGAATTAGCCGATGGAATTATGATTGCACGTGGCGATATGGGTGTAGAGATTCCATTCGACGAAGTGCCATTGATTCAAAAATCAATTGTCGGGAAATGCATCATGCAGTCGAAGCCGGTGATCATTGCTACACAGATGATGGAAAGTATGATTACAAACTTCAGGCCTACCCGCGCCGAAGCCAACGACGTGGCCAATGCCGTGCTCGATGGAGCCGATGCTTTGATGCTCAGTGCTGAAACATCCATTGGTAACTATCCTATTGAAACCATCAACAGTATGCAGCGGATAATTAATTATACCGAAAAGAATACGAATCGTCTAAATCAGGTTGAAGAACTACATATCCCGGTTGAAAGTTCTCCTACTTTTCTGGCTGATTCCATTTGTTATAACGCTTCAAAGTTAGCAGAACAAGTCAAGGCGAAAGCAATTATCCTGTTCACCCATTCAGGATATACGGCCATCAAAATATCCAGTTACCGACCCAAGGCCAATATCTACGCATTTACCAGTAATAAAAAATTATTGCAACAATTATCTTTAGTATGGGGCATAAATCTCTATCATCTGAATACCTACAACCAATTAAATACATCTGTTCTCAAATCAGTTGAAATTCTTAAAGCTGAAAAACAGCTGGAAGAAGGTGATTGTGTAGTTTTTCTGGGTAGCACCCCTCTCAGCGAACATGGAAGTACCAATATGCTGAAAGTGAGTTTCGTTTAAATCCTCGTTCTATCTCCTCCGTAAAATTCTATCCTTACTACTTCACGCATAAAGGAATGTGTGAATCATACAACTTTCTTCAAAAATTCTGTAACACATTGCAAGCTTAAAAAATAGAACTTTGTTTCCTGTTATTAAGCGTTTTTTTGAAGAGCAGCGTACATTATTTTCTCTGGATATACCGGACAACATTTGATAATAAAACACTTTACGATTATGAAAACAAATAAAATAGAAAAGGTGCTGATTGCAATGGATTATGATGAAACGTCCATTAAAGTGGCTGAAGTAGGGTTCTCGATGGCACAAACCATGAATGCCGAAACGATATTGCTGCATGTTATTTCCGAGCAACCGGTTTATTATTCATCATACACTTATATGCGCGAATTGCAGGTAGATGTTATGGGTGATTTAAAAGTAGCGACTCAGCACTTTCTCAACAAAGCGAAAGCAAAGTTGGGAAGTGAATCCATCAAAACGGTATTGAAAGAAGGCGAAGTTGCCGACATGATATTAAAAACCGCCAAAGATATGAATGTGGACCTGATTGTTATGGGGTCTCACAGTCGTAAATGGTTGGAAAATATTATTTTGGGCAGTGAAGCGCAAGATGTGTTGAAAGACACGACCATTCCGCTGTATATTGTTCCTACCCGAAAACATATAGAATAACCGATCAACTAAATACTATTCAAAATGGATGTACAAAAACTGATGGACACCGCCAAAGCGATGGTTGCCGACAACAAAGGTCTGTTGGCAATGGATGAAAGTTATCCAACCTGCAACAAACGATTTGCTAAACTGGGGATTCCCGAAACTGCTGAGTCGCGATGCGATTATCGTGAAATGATAGTGACCACCGAAGGGCTCAACGAGAGCATCAGTGGAGCCATTCTTTTCGACGAAACCATTCGTCAGCATCTGAAAGATGGAACTTCATTTATCAAAACACTTACCAACAAAGGAATTATTCCCGGAATAAAAGTAGATGCAGGTACAGTGGATATGGCCGGACATCCCGGCGAGAAGATTACTGAAGGACTTGATAACCTACGCGACCGATTGGACGAATATGCTAAAATGGGACTGCGCTTTGCTAAGTGGCGGGCTGTAATTACCATTGGCAAAGGTATTCCAACGTGGGCATGTATCAAAGCAAATGCACAAGCATTGGCACGATATGCAGCTTTGTGTCAGGAAGCCGGATTGGTTCCTATTGTGGAGCCCGAAGTACTGATGGATGGCGATCATTCGTTGGAACGCTGTTTCCGAGTTACCGAACAAGTATTACATGTTGTTTTCGAGCAACTGTATACGCAAGGGGTACTGCTGGAAGGAATGATTTTAAAACCGAATATGATTGTACCGGGTTTGGATTGCCTACAACAAAAAACAGTGGAAGAGGTAGCGGATGCAACCGTAAAATGCTTGTTGCGGGTTGTTCCTGCAGCTGTTCCCGGAATAGCCTTTTTGTCGGGTGGACAAACTTCAGAGTTAGCCTCTGCCCGGTTGAATGCTATGAATGCACGGTACAAGTCTAAATTGCCATGGGAATTATCATTCTCGTTTGGTCGTGCCATTCAGCAACCTGCCTTAGGAATATGGCATGGCGAGGAAGCAAATGTTGAGGAAGCTCAGGAGGCATTGTATCATCGCGCTTCATGCAACTCAGCCGCACGCCGTGGTGAATATAGTGAGGAAATGGAAAAAGAATAAAATAAAATGATTATCCGCAAAGTGTCCTAACAAATAGAAATATTCTATTTGGGTCGGGTTTCGCGATTTCCGAATCGCGGTCAAATAGTAATTCACGCGATTTGGAAATCGCGAGACCCACGTCCACTTAGTTTAATCAATAATATAAATACGTTAGGATATATTGCGGATAGTCATATAAATAATTACTAGTAACAAGTGATTGATACATTTACACAAAGCATACAACACTAATTAACTACCACTAGTTATACAACCAAATCAGAAGATGAAAAGAGAAAAATTAGAAAAACTGGCAACAGAGAAAAATTGTCCTTGTGTTACTATTTCGATGAATACAAACAAGAATTACCCGGACAATCAGAAAGATATTATTGTGCTTAAAACCCTCTTGAACGAAGCAAAAGAGCGTGTGATAAAAGAGTTTGGGCAACATCCGGTAATTGAATTAATTGGAAAAATCAATCACGTTGAATCGCAGATTGATGTCAACTTCAACTTAGAGAGTTTACATATTTTTCTATCGAATGCTACGGCTGAAATTGTACGTTCTGCATGGCCTACCATTGACGCAGTGCATGTGTCGGAGAGTTTTGCAGTGAAGCCTTTAGTAAAGATGTTTAATCGTACTGAAGAATATATGATGTTGATGCTTACTCAATCCAATGTTCGCTTGCTGATGGCAGTGAATGATGCAATTGTGGGCGAGATAAACAATGATGATTTCCCATTTACGAATGATGTGAGTGAACTGGCCGATACTGAAACCGTAAGTGATGCGAAACAAACAGAGAGTCAAACCCGCGAGTTTTTCAATAAGATAGACAAAGCGGTGGTGAGAATGAGTAATAAAACGGAGATGAAATGTGTGGTGATTTCTACCAGCGACAATTACAATCGTTTTTTGAAGATGGCCGATAAACCTTCTATTTATCTTGGGTGGACAAATCTGTCGCAGGATAACAAAGGAAATACGTCGGTAGCCAAAGATGCCTGGAAAATAGTAAGCGCTCAGCAAGCACTTGGACGGGCGGAAGCTATTAAAGAAATGCAGGAAGCTGTTGGGAAAGGCCTTGTCATTACCGAGTTATCGGAGATTTACCGCGCCGCCAAAGACGGCAGAGGAGATTTACTGATCGTAAATGACAATTTTCATCAAGCCGTGAAGATTACTGATGAATTCTCATTGGATTTGGTGACCGATGTTACCTTGCCCGGTGTGATTGATGATATCACCAGCGACATTGCCTGGGAAGTAATTTCCAAAAAAGGGCATGCGATGTTTACAACTCAGGAAGAACTGAAAACACTGGGAGATATTGTATTGAAGGTGCGTTATTAGAAATTGATTCATCATCAAACGTTACAACTATGAGAAAAAAGAAAGTAGAAAAAATACTGATCGCATTGGATTTCCATCCTGGCTCAGAAAAAGTGGCAGAAGTTGGGTTCGCTATGGCTAAATCCTTAGGAGCTGAAGTAGTACTCTTGCACGTAAAAGTTCAGGTGGTAGACTATTCATTGATTTATAAAGAAATGGGGTCTCTGAAATTGGAAACAGTGGAGGAGTTGGGTCTGGCTGCTGAGAACTTTCTGAAAAACTCAAAACATAAACTTGGTGAACACATGATAAAAACACTGGTGAAAGAGGGAGATTTTGCAGTTTCCATATTAGATGCCGCAAAAGAAATGGATATTGACCTCATTGTGTTGGGCTCTAACAGTACTCGTTGGTTGGAAGAGATAATATTGGGAAGGGTTACCAACAAGGTGTTGCAACAATCAAAAATACCACTTCTTATTGTGCCTACCCGAAAGAATGACAGCAACAATACATTTATTTCGTTAGAAAATAGCGCACAGGGAATAAGTAAGTAAGTCGTATTTATTATTGATATTTCTTAATTCTTTGTGTTTTCAGACCCCCAACCCCCAAATGGGGGCTTTAAGACGTAGATTCTAACATTTATTTTTATGCCAAATCATTTCTTTGATGCGCTCTTAAGCCCCCATTTGGGGGTTGGGGGTCATAACCAAAACATATCATTAAATAATATTGATTACTTACAATTTGATTGTAAAGGTCATTTGCAAATCAGATGATTTCAAATACACTACTAAAAAATACAGAATTATGAAAACAACAAAAATAAATAAGGTATTGATTGCACTGGATTATGATCCAACGGCAAAAAGGGTAGCTGAAGTGGGGTTCACATTTGCAAACGCGATGAATGCCGAAATAGTTCTTATCCACGTAGTCGTTGATTTGGTTGCTTATTCGTTGACCTATCTCAATTTAGGTCCCATGCAATTAGATACCGTTACCGAACTGAGAGATGCTTCCGAGCAGTTTTTGCAAAAAACGAAACTCCATTTGGGTAACGATTATATTCAAACCGTAGTCAGAGAGGGTGATTTTGCCACCTGTATTTTAGATACCATCAAGGAAATGGATATCGATGTCATCGTAATGGGTTCGCATAGTCGCAAGTGGTTAGAGCATATTCTACTTGGAAGCGTGACTGCCGATGTATTGAAACACATTACTATCCCAATGTTTATTGTGCCAACAAAAAAGAGAGATAAAGATTAAATTTTGATTATTTGTGCATACTATTCTGATGAAACAATGGGAGGGTAAAGCTAAGAACAGAAGGTCATAAATACAATTTGAACTTCGCATCTAAAAGCTTCTTTCCCATTGTTTCATTTCAGATAACAGACCTCTACTTGTCTTCATAAAGAAGGTAGATGAGTGGATGTGTGAATTATGTAACTATTCTCAAATATTATATAACATTATAGATGCCAGCGTCCTATAACTTTGCTTGTCCAACTTTTGCTGGATGGACCAAAACAGTCTTTCATTCAGAAGTTGAATTCAGGAAGTTCATCTATCAATACAAAAATACGATTTTATGCGTTACTTAGGGAAAGATATAAACTTATTTTTAAACAATCTAATGGTTTGTTATACGGACGATGGACCGGATGATGCTCCGGTTATCATATTTATCCATGGCTTTCCACTTAATAAATCCATGTGGAGTAAACAGCTGAAAGCTTTAAAACAACAGTATCGTGTCATTGCCTATGATGTTCGTGGTCATGGAGGATCCGAATCAGGAGATAGCAGTACATTTAGCATCGATAATTTTGCGCACGATCTGGTTTACTTTATGGATGCGTTGAAAATTGACAGGGCATCGCTTTGTGGATTATCAATGGGCGGATATATTGCTTTAAATGCGGTGGAAAATTATCCTCACCGTTTCGATTCACTTGTTTTATGTGATACCAGTTGCTTCCCCGATACCCCGGAAACAATTGAAAAGCGAATGAAAACAGTTGAAAGCATTGAAAATAATGGTCTGGTAAGGTATGCCGACACTAGTGTGAAAATTCTTTTTGCACCGCAATCGCTTACTACCAAAGAAGTAGAGATAGCAGCTGTAAAGGAAATGATACTTACTACCTCCATTCCATCACTCAGCAAAACATTGCTTGCTTTGTGTGTTCGGAAAGAAACCTGCACCCTGTTACCACTCATTCAGGTGCCGGTGCTTGTATTGGTAGGAGAAGAGGATACAATTACGCCTCCAACTACTGCAAAGTATATGCACGAGAATATTAAAGATTCTGTTCTGCATGTTATCAAACATGCCGGGCATTTAAGTAATCTGGAGAATTCGGCAGACTTCAACAAACAGCTGAAAACATTTTTTGCATCGGTGTATAAACATCAGGGTGCTATTCCTTCGGAAATATCTACTTCTTTCGTGGAGCAGTTAAGAGATAAATTGAAATCGTTCGTTGCTCTATTGACAATTTAAGATTTTACCACTAAGGCACTGAGTGCACAGAGTTACACCAAGTTTGTAACTTATGATATTCCGTGTAGCTATATCAGAAAGAACGCAAAGATTAACAATAGATATTTTATCTCTAACCCGTTTTTACATAGTGTTCTGTATTTGTCTAAAACTTTAGTGATCCTAAGTGCCCTTTGTGCCTTAGTGGTTACTCTTATTTCGAAAACAACAAAATAATACTTATAAATAATTCAATTAATTATGAAAACGAAAATGAATACCGCCTATTTGTTAATGGCATTTGCATTGCTTACTTTCACAGGATGTGGAAAAGAAGGAACACCGGGACTTGATGGACAAAATGCAGCAGTGTATTACTCCGAATGGTTTACTCCATCTGCGTGGTCGGGAAGTACCGGCGATTGGTACTTTAGCGCCACTGCCCCTGATCTGACTCAAAATAATGTTGAGAATGGAGTAGTATTGGCCTATGTGTGGTTAGAAGGCGATGTGTATACTTCAACTTCTATCCGACCATTACCGGCTTACGCTGTAGGTGCAAACTGGAGTTTTTTAATTCACCAGTATGGAAGTATAGAGTTTAATAGCGATATGATTGCTAAACCTCTTACTACACATAAATTCAGATTTGTGGTTATCCCTGGTACTTCGGTAGCCTTAAAGTCGGCAGCAACAAAATACCCAACTCAAAGTGCATTATTAAACATGCCCTATACCGAGGCTTGCAAATTATTTGATATTAAGGATTCACTTCAAGTAGTCAACTAATGGAAAATTCAACGAGTGATCCAACAAAAAGCCAGGCGTACGAAGATGTGGAGAGGGATTTGAATCTGAAAATTATTGAAGTTACAAACAGGATAAAAGATCACTATCCGCAGTTGACAACGTTTTTGGACGAAATGCCTATTGCTGTAGCGGATGATAAAAACGTGGAAATCACGCTTAGGAATCTGAGGTCGTATTATGATTCGCTGAATACGATGCTCAATAAATATATATCGGAGCAACCCGATAAGAAGGTATAATCGATTTAATCAATAAGTAATAACTACATTATGAATAATTCAGGCAATAATGGTTCGTCGCTGGGTGAAGACATGTATAGTTTTCTGCTGGAAGGTAAAAGAGTCAGCACCAAAATTATCTCTAAACTTAAAGTTACGAATAAAAAAAGTAGGAAAAGGAAAGAAAAAGATGTTCAACTGGCTACGGCTAAAGAGCATAAAATAAACGCCGGCTCTGAACCCGATAAATAACCGGAGGATAGTATTAGCGGTAAATTATCAATTTCCTTTTTATAGATGTTGTTGTCAGATGAATTTTTGACGATTCGGATAACTAAGTAGCTGGAACTATTTAATGTGCCATTTAAAATCTTTAATAGAACGCGGATTTTCGCGGATTTAGCTGAAAAGGACGGATAAAAGAAAAGGATTTTTCTTGCCTTCGGCAAGAGGATTAAGACGCAACTGTCTGAAAATCATTCCGACATGTCGGAATTTAAATCCGTTTTTAAATCCGCTCTATCCGCGTAAATCCGCGTTCTATTCTTTAGTGTTTTTCAAATTAAATGTGACTCCCGATAGATATCGGGGTTACTTTCTATTACTTATACAAGTATCCGGAAGGAAATAACAATTAAATAATTAGAAATCATGGATAAGATAAGAGAAGATATAGAACCTAAAAAAGCAAGAGCTGAATATATAGAAGTAGAACCTAATGTGCGACTTCATGTTACCGACGCCGGCGAAGGTCAGGTTATAGTGCTTATACCCGGTTGGCCGTTGAGCGACGAGATGTACGAATACCAATACACTGATTTGATAAACGCAGGTTTTCGTGTTATCGGTATCACCTTGCGGGGATTCGGAAAATCAGATAAGCCTTACGGTGCCTACAATTACGATGTGCATGCATTGGATATCAAACGGGTATTAGACCAGCTTGAGATTAATGATGCTACACTCTGCGGTTTTTCGATGGGTGGAGCCATTGCCGTTATGTACGTTTCGCTGTATGGTACAATGCGTGTTACTAAGCTAGTGTTAGCCGGTGCTGCCGCGCCAAGCTGGACGCAACGTGAAGACTTCCCGTACAATATTCCTAAAAGTGATGTGGATGATTTAATCGCACTGAATAATACCGACAGACCCAAACTGTTGTCCAATTTTGCAAAGATATTCTCGGCCACCGAAACGACCTTAAACGAAGGGATTGGCAATTGGTTGACGGCTATCAATCTAAGTGCATCGTCCTATGCCACCGGTAAATGTTTAATGGCTTTGCGCGATACCGATTTGCGACGCGACTTGCAAAAAATAGAAATTCCAACCATGATCATGCATGGAAAGAAAGACAAAATATGTTCTTTCGATTTGGCCGAACAGACCCTGAAACTTATCCCGAAAGCACAGCTTGTCTCTTTTGAGAAAAGCGGTCATAGCCTGTTCCTGGAAGAAACAAAGAAGTTCAACGCAGAATTAATCAAATTTGCATGTAAATGAGATTTGATTAAATGATTATCCTTTATTTTACCTAATCAAAGGAAAACGCCACAAAAGGCACAAAAGTCACACAAAAGTTTTTATGAAATGAAAACTTTTGTAATGTGAACAATATAATGTCGTATTTTTCATAAAGAATGGAACGCGGATTTTACGGATTAAGCGGATAAAAACGGATGATATCCCGATAGCTATCGGGACGGATTTAGACCAGATTTAAGTCATGCAAGCATGACTGATTATACAGTAAACGCTTGAAGATCATTCTGACTTGTCAGAATTCAAATCCGTTTTTTTTTATCCGCCAGATCAGCGTTTATCCGCGTTCCATTTTTCTATCTATTTTGATTTGAATACATGACATTATATCTTTCTAACTACTTAGCTTTTGTTTCCTGGAAAGAAGGACAATATATAGCTTAACAGTTTATTCCCTGCTTTTGTGTCTCTTTTGTGACTTTTGTGGTAAATTGTTTTTGAAGTCCACAAAAGATAATATCTATCGATATTTTTCCAGGTAACAAAGCGGATATTCGTATTTAATTAAATCCAAACTGCAAATCTGACAATAAGAACACTACACAGCAACTCCGACACATCTCTCACCCCTTCCTTATACATTTTCATTTCATCGTTATACATTATAGCTTTGTCGTTATGGATTATAGCTTTGTCGTTATGGATTATAGCTTTGTCATTGTATAACGACAAAACGTTGTTATACATTGTAGATTTGTCGTTGTGTAACGACAAATCATCGTAGTGGCTTGACGGTTTGTCATTGTGTAACGACAAATCATCGTTATACAACGACGTTTTGTCGTTGTGTAACGACAAAACGTCGTAGTGCATTGACGGTTTGAAAATTTTCAATATTAGCGCACTTTTGTGTATTATCACCCCTTTACGTCTATCCATCCATTCACCCTTACCTTTGCGCATTTCTACTACCCACTACACCACTTACTATCTCCAAAATAACAGTATAGCTATGCTGCGGATAAGCGTTTTGCCACCAACATTATAGTTGTTTAAAAATATCGTTGATTATTGTTGGTTATTTTAAAAGGTTTTGTTATTTTTGGACTGTAAAATAGAGTCTAGATAGTGAGATAGGTGAAATAGATTTTGTCTTATAAAATGGAGATATGGGCAACTCTATTACACATATCCTGCTATATGGAGATGTATGTGCAACTTAGTTACACATATATTGGTGTTAGGTGCAACCCAAAAAAAAGAAAAAAAGACATGGAACAATTTCTAGACAACGAAAAAACAACGAAAAAAATTTACAGAGAAAAAGCAATTTGGGTCGGATCACTCCTGGGAGGACCTTTAGTTGCAGGTTACCTAATTGCTGAGAATTTCAAGGTATTTAATCAGCCTGAAAGAGTAAAGAAAACTTGGATATTTACAATTATATTTACTATTGTGGTATTTGGTATAATATTTTTAATGCCAGACACAGTTAAAATACCAGACCAACTTTTCCCATTTATTTACACATATATTGCTTATCAAATCGTTCAACTTTATCAGAAAGCAAAAATCACGGCACATATAAATGCCGGTGGACAACTCTATAGTTGGTGGAGAACAATTGTAGTAGGACTGATTGGATTAATATTTACCGTAGCTCCCATTTTTGCTTTTGTAATGCTAACTGACACAACTACAAAAACAGGAACTGACATAAAAACTTACGGAATTATGAAACATGAAATATCATTCGACAAAAACAATATTTCAGAGAAAGAGGTAAACAAACTTGCAGACGCTTTCATTACGACAACATTCTTTGACCAAGCATCTACAAAATATGTTTATGCCCAAAAAGTGGGTAATAACTACGAAATTTCAATTTCATGCAACAATTCAGTAACGAATAATTCGGAAACATTAAAGGCATTCGTAGAACTGAAAAGTGAAATGCAAAAATTGTTTCCGAACAACAAAATAGTTTTCGATCTTGTAGTTGACAACCTTGACAATGTTGTAAAACGACTGGAATAAAGAAATGGGCAGCACCTAACACACGCCTCGTTCATTGGCTGGCTGACGTGCATTCAGCGGTCTTTGCTCCCGCATTCACTTTGTCGTTCCACGACAGCGAATGCTCCCGCAAACCGCCAAATGCCCATAGCCTCGGTCGTCAGACTGCGCAAAAACATCAGCGGATGTTTTTGCTTTAAATGATTAGAGAAAAATAAATAATTTGCAACAAAATACAGCTAAAGTATTGTATATTAGCTGAAAAATATGTATTTTTATGGTGTAAATCAATAAATTACAGTTTTATGCAACACATACAAGGCGAAGAACGAAATCAGTTAAAAATATACTGTTTGGAGCAAATGATAGCTCCCGATAGTTTTGTTCGGGCTATTGATTTCTTTGTAGATGCTATCGATTTAGCCAGTTTTGGGTTTAAAAACATTACGCTGAAGGAAGAAGGTCGACCACCCTATCATCCATCGGTGCTTTTGAAACTCTACTTTTACGGTTATCGTTACGGCATACGTTCCTCTCGCAAACTGGAACGGGAGGCTGGGTTGAATCTTGAAGTTCGTTGGTTGCTGTGTGAACAAGTACCTTCGGCACGTACCATATGTTCGTTTCGTAAAGACTATGCAGAAGCCTTCAGAGCTATCTTCCGCAAGTTTGTATTTATGCTTAAAGAACTTGGGCTGATTGAAGGAAAAACCATTGCCATTGATTCGTTCAAAGTTCGGGCACAGAACTCGCTCAAGAATAATTACAATCAGAAAAAGATTGACCGCCAACTGGAATATATTGATGGACGTATCAATGAGTTTGAAGATGCATTGGATAAAGCCGATTCAGGGGAAGAAAAGACAAAACTGACACAAAAGATAGAAACGCAGAAAACCCGTCGGGAAAAATATCAGTCTATCGAATCGGAGCTAAAAGAAACGGGTAAAGATCAGATAAGCACAACGGATCAAGATGCACAGTCGGTGGTGTTACAAAGAGGAATTACAGTAGTAGGTTACAATGTACAGGGCGCTGTAGATTCAAAACATAAACTCATTACGCATTTTGATACAGGAGGTGTAAACGATACCAATGCGTTAGCCGATGTTGCTATTGCAGTCAAACAAGTGTTGAAAGTAGAAGAAATGGATGTGCTGGCGGACAAAGGGTATAAATCGGCTTATAAGTTTCAGCGTTATAATACAAAGAAATGTAAAAGTTGTGAGTTACAGCCCCAATGCACGAAGAGTAAAACCAACGGGAGGAATATTGATCGCAGCGAATTTGCAGACGACGTTATACAGAACAATAGACGGGTGAAAGAGAATTCGGCGTATTACAAGCAGCGACAACAATTAGCCGAGCATCCTTGGGGAACACTAAAACGGCAAAGAGGATTCGACCATGTATTGACACGGGGAAAGAAAAATGTATTAGGCGAGGTAAGTCTGGTGTTCATCGGATACAACCTTAGTCGATTTATACAAATAACCGAAGGAATAAATGCCTTCAAAGAACTAATCAGAGGGATAATAGCTCTGTTTTTTCTAAAACGGACTTCATTAAAGCCGATATAAGCCTTCAAAGAAATTAAGCATGAAAATAAATGCAGTAAAACAAGCTTCGTATATGAAGCTTATTTGAAGCCAAAAACGATAAAATAGATACAAAAACGGGAGAATATGGGGTTTTTGCGCAGACTCTCGTTATGGGCAATTATAAAAAATGAAAATATGAAGAAACAGATTCAATTACTAGCGATTCTACTGATTTCAAATTTGACGATAAGTGGACAATCCCTGAAACCAT
>Ga0302321_100000611_pt1 | contig 31296 bp, 33 predicted proteins | sample Fen_T0_1_FD_202505 | JGI IMG/M metagenome (GOLD analysis project Ga0302321, IMG submission 202505) | Peat permafrost microbial communities from Stordalen Mire near Abisko, Sweden - Fen_T0_1 | ecosystem: Environmental > Terrestrial > Soil > Wetlands > Permafrost | place: Sweden: Abisko... | reverse complement strand
CTAAGCATGAAATTTTTTCTTTTGTCCTGAAGAATAATGTGACTGATTTTTTGAAGGAGCAATTGGCGGACAGGCAACAGCATTTTTATCCGCCTTTTGCGCGGTTGATCGAAATCATGTTTAAACACAGCGACAAAAAAGTCGTGCGCGAAGCAGCTGAGAAATATACCAACGACATAAAATCTAAATTAAAACAAGTCAAAGTCCTTGGCCCGGGTGAACCTATGATTTCCAAAATCAGAAATGAATTTTTGATGCATGTGTTGTTGAAAATCCCTCGCAACCAGGCTGGACTTGCTGAAATTAAGACCTCCCTCTTGAATAGTTCCAACTATCTTCAGCAGGAGAAACAATATCGAAGTGTGAAAATAGTGTTTGATGTGGATCCCGTTTGAGTAATTTCCCTCCACTAACTGGAATGGAATTGACAAATTACTTGTCTAAGCTGCGTCTAACCAAACCTATTTTATATGAAAAAGGCATCGTATCTACATTTACTGGTCATGCTTGCCTTAGCACAAGCGGCATTTGGCCAATTGGGGTTTCAATTAATTAAGAAAACAGTGATTGGTGGTGAGGGTAGCTGGGATTATCTAAGTGTGGATGATCAAAACAGAGTGCTCTATGTGTCTCATAGTACAAAGGCTGAGGTATTGAATGCCGACACGCACGAAAAAATCGGCACCATTGCGGACTTGAAAGGAATTCATGGTGTGATTGCTGTGCCTAAATCTGGCAGAGGAATCACTACAAACGGCCGGAGTAACTCCGTAACGATTTTCGATTTAAAAACATTGAAGCCCATTGTAGAATTACCAACCGGAAAAAATCCCGATGCGTTGTTATATGACAAATTCTCAGATCGGGTTTTCATTTTCAATCACAGTGATGTAACCACAACTGCCATCGATATTAAAGAGGGCAAAGTAGTTGGCACGGTGGATGTTGGTGGTACCGCGCTTGAGGCCGGCGTTTCCGATGAGAAGGGAACTATTTTCGTTAACCTGGAAGACACGCACGAGATTGTTTCGTTCGATGCCAAAACGTTAGCAATCAAGAACAAGTGGAAGATCGCTCCCGGTGAAGAGCCAACAGGTTTAGCGATCGATGTGAAGAACCACAGGTTATTTACCGTGTGCCACAATGGATGGATGATGGTGTTGGATTCTGAAAAGGGAAATATCGTAGCACAGGTGCCTATTGGCAGGCGTGTCGATGGTGTTGTATTCGATCCGAAATTAGGAATGGCAATCAGTTCAAATGGCGAAGGTACCATGACAGTGGTGAAAGAAGTTTCACTTAATGAATATAAAGTAGTAGAAACAGTGAAGACCGAAATTGGCGCTCGCACAATTGCTCTTGATGCGAAGACTCATCACGTGTTTGTATCAACCGCGCAATACGGTGAAACACCAGCCGCTACAACAGAGAATCCAAATCCAAGACCAAAGGTTGTGCCTGGCACATTTATGGTGTTAGAGTATGGGATTAAATGAATCTGATCACAGAAATTAGAAAGGGTTATAAAGTAAAAATCCCGATGCATTTGTATCGGGATTTTATTTGTTAAAGGTGTCTTTACACTTTAAAAGTGTCTGACACCTCTTTCATTAAGCTGCTTTCTTCACACGCTCAAGATTAATTTCTTTGTTGCGGGCGATTTCAATCACACCGATTTTATCCAGAAGTTTAATCACTATATAAGTTGGGTCAATCTCGTGCCAGCGAATACCTCCAAAGTTAGCGCGTGAGCCAAACTTATGGTGATTGTTGTGATAGCTTTCTCCCATCATTAAAAAATCAACAGGCAAAAAGTTTTTCGATGTATCACCGACTTCAAAATTGCGGTAACCATAAACATGCGCAAACCAATTGATGATTGCTCCGTGGATTGGGCTCATCAAGAAATGGATAGGCAATAACAACCATAACCACCAGTAAGCGGCAAACTGCCAGTAGAAGGCTATATAAAGAGCTCCCCAGAAAAGACGTGACGGCCATGACCGGGCAAACTTATCAAATGAGTCCCAACGAGGCACTCCATCCGTAAAGCGTTTCTCTACCTGGATTTTGCCATTAGAGATGCCGGAATAGATTGTTTTTGTTTTCCACATCATTTTCCAGATCGATTCATCGTATTTCGGTGAATGTGGATCATTCTCCGTGTCAGCAAAGGCGTGGTGCATGCGGTGCATGGTACCGTAGCCAAACGGGCTGAGGTAATTTGAACCCTGAAATATCCAGGTAAGTATGAAGAACACCTTCTCGGTGAACTTGTTCATGGTAAATGCTTTGTGGGCAGCGTATCGGTGCAGGAAAAAAGTCTGAAAGAACAAGGACAAATACCAATGGGCTACGAAAAAGATCAGAATTGCTTTCATCAGATTAAAGTCAAGTTTAGATTTAGATACTACAGAGCCCCTTTTCAGGACTACTAATTGTAAGACAATGATCTATGGATTTTGTGACATTTTGAGTGTAATTTCTTGAAAAAAAGTACAAACACCCTTTTTAGGCAATTTGGAGGGTTAAAACTGGCTCAAATAATGATCGGATATTTATAAGCAAAGGAGGCTATCAGGAAAAGCGGCCAAAGACTAATCATAGATCAAGGCAATCCGAATGAGTTGTCATCTAAATTTTACAGCCTGAAATAAGGTTTCGAAGCCGTAGAATTCTTTAGTCGGTGGATAAATCTTGCGGTCGTGTAATATTTCTCCTCAAACTTTCTATTTCCAGTTCTTTACCTTTCCTACCTTTCGCGAATATCCATAATGTATTTTCGAATGAAAGTATTTTTTGCATTAGTGATATTATCACTGGGCATTGCTCTGCAAACAAGTGCGCAGCAAGACGTTGATGTAGTGTGGTATGAAAGCTTCTTCCGTGCTCAAAAGTATAAATCAGTTGACAAAGAAATACAGCAGGCGAACAGCAGGCGGCTGAAAGCAATTGACAACAACGACAAGCCTGCCGAAGTAAAAGCACTCATCGAACTCGGCGTGTTCCACCTCACCCGCGTAATTGACTATGAGCAGGCCATGGGGTGGCTCATTCGATCATTGGCCATCGAAGATTCTTTGAATTTGCATAAGGAAAAGATCTTCACCTACCTCGCGATAGCACGTGTGTTTGAAGAGGTTGGCGACACCTACAAAAGTCTTGAATTCTTAAAATTGGCTCAGCGATTAAGTGAACAAAAGAACAACCTCAACATTCAAGGGCTTATTTTAAATGAAACCGGGAGGGTAAAGGCCGCGCAAGGCAATACGGATGAAGCCTTTGACGATTACGAACTTGCTCTTGATTACGCACGGCAGTTGAAACAACCCGGCCATGAGGCTGATGCTCTAATTCATATCGGTCAGTTGCTTACAAGGAAAAACAAAAACATCGAGGCGCTCGCTATTTATAAAAAGGCACTCGCTATCTATCGGGTAGAAAAAGACAAAATGAATGAGGCCGTTGCCCTCAACGAAGTGGGTGAAATGTATCACCTCATGAAAACCTATGACCGGGCGCTGGCCAACCATGTTGCTGCTTTGGAAATCCACCAGTCGTTAAAGAATGACAATGGGCTTGCTCAATCTTACAATAATATCGGTGTCTTATACTTCGATCAGAAAAATTTTAAACGCGCTATCTCTAATTTAGAACTAGGTCTGCAATCGGGACGGGAAGCCCAAGCACAGGATCAAGTTCAAAAAAGTTATGACTTTCTGAGCCAATGTTATAAAGAGCTTAAGGATTTCAAGAAAGCACTGCAGTATAGAGAGTCATTTCTTGCCATACAAGATTTCATTCAGAACGAAAAAAATGAAAGACAATTGCTGGAAGCACAGAATCGCTACACGATGGAGAAGCAAGATATTCAGATCAATAAGCTGGAAGGCGACCGCGAGCAACGTGAAAGGGTGATTGAAGCGCAGAATGAGTTACGTAACATTCTTATTCTGCTTATTGCTTTTGGTTTGATCATCGGGGTGTTGGTGTTGTATTTATATTTGTTGAAAAGAAGATCAAACCGTAAACTGCAAGAGTTGAATGCTACGAAGGACAAACTTTTTTCTATCATCGGGCACGATCTGAAAGGTCCGTTGAATTCTCTCACTTCATTTTCATACTTACTTCTTCATCATATTGATAGCATAAGCAAGGACGAGATCAAAATGCTATCGCTTGATATTGACAAGTCATTAAAAAACCTATTCAACCTGCTGGAGAATTTGCTGGAGTGGTCGCGCTCGCAAACCGGAAGCATCGATTTTAAACCGGAGGAGTTTGACCTTGCGGTGGTGCTTAAGGAAAATGAAGAATTATTGAAAGTACAGGCGCAGAATAAAAAGATCAACATTGTAAACGAAAACAAAATCAACTTGCCGGTAAAAGCGCATCGGCATTCCATTAACACGGTGGTACGAAACCTACTGTCCAATGCGATCAAGTTTACCAAAGAAGGGGGCACAATAACCCTGGCAACAGAAGATAAAGGAAACCAATTTATTATTTCTGTCACTGACACCGGTGTAGGGATGAGCCCTGAAGCAATTCAAAAGCTTTTCTTGCTGGGCACGAAACATTCTACACTTGGAACAGCAAAAGAAAAAGGCACCGGCCTGGGCCTGCTTCTCTCTAAAGAATTTGTAGAGAAGAATGGAGGAACAATTCATGTAGAAAGTAAAGAAGGTTCGGGTTCACGGTTTTACTTTACAGTTCCTATAAAAAACTAAAGTTCTTCCTCTGAACCACAGTCTTCACCGCTGAAATATGTTTATGCTTTTTATTTCAGCTACTCAAGGCTCTAACATCACCTTAAGGCAATCGTCTTTCTTATTTGCAAAAATATCATAGCCCTTCACTCCTTCTGACAGTGACATTCGGTGTGTGATGATCGATTTAAATTGATATTTCTTTTGCTGGATCAACGGAATTATTGTTGGCATCATCGCTCTTGCCGGGCACCGGCCTGAAACATACGTCAAGTTCTTATCATACGCTTGCACCGGTGAAAATGGTAAAAACTTTTCTGTACAAACCCCTACACTTGAAATGATTCCACCTGGCCTTACCAAGTCATACGAGAGTTGTAAACTAAATGAACTGCCAATGGCCTCCATCACCGCATCCACACCGCGGCCTTGTGAAGCTTCCTTAATAATTTCTAGTGCGTTAGCATTTGATGTATCTATCGGAATTGCACCAAATTGCTTTGCAATCTCAAGTCTTGACTGTTCTTTATCGATAGCATAAATTTTTTCTGCACCATATTCTCTCGCCCCTAAAATTGCCATAAGTCCAACAGGGCCACTGCCAACAACGGCATATACTCCATCTTTTTTTATTTGCGCCTGCTTCGCACTATAAAAACCGGTGGAGATCACATCTCCTGCAAGCACACCTTCTTCTAAAGAAACCTCTTCCGGCAATTTTATTAGGGTAGAATCAGCAAGTGGCACACGAACATATTCGGCCTGCCCACCCTGCAAACCTTTACTATTTTCTACCCACCCAAAAAGTTGATTTTCAATACAGCGACTTGTCAATCCGATTTTGCAGTAGTAGCAATGGCCGCAGTTAACTGTGAATGGAGAAATAACAACATCTCCCACTTTAAATTTTTTAACATCTCTTCCAACTTCAACTACTTCTCCTGCAAATTCATGACCCATGCATGTGTGTTGGTTAATGCCTGTTTCTCGTCCATAATAAACATGAAGGTCAGAACCACAGATTGCGCAGCAGTGAACATTTACAATAACATCATGGGGGCTAATAAGAATCGGATCCGAAACTCTTTCATAGTTGATGGTCTCTATTCCATTAAAAGTAAGGGCGTTCATTTTTTCAGGGCTTTGAACAAATTTATAAAAGTTGATCGGCAACCAATAATAACTTTGTTCTACCAGCAGTCCCAGAAGTAAAGACAGCGGAAATGAAAATGTTTATATTGAGCTAAGTTTTACAAAAGAATTCTTCATTATGAAAAAATTATTTAAAGTATTGATGGTGCTGGTTAGCCTTTCTGTTCAAGCCCAGGATAATCTTCAATATCAAACTCCACCAGACGTGATCACCAAATTAGTGGATGCTCCACTTACACCGGCAGTTCTTTTTTCTCCTGATAAATCAATCATGGTTATGCTCAACCGTTCGGATTTGCCAGGCATTGAAGAACTCTCACGACCGGAACTGCGGATTGCTGGGTTACGTATCAACCCCGATAACTTCGGTCAAAGCCGAAATAATTTTTTCGTTGGCATGAAGGTGAAACGATTGTCTGACAGAAAAGATTATGATATCACAGGGCTTCCAGCTCCGATACAAATGAGCAGCACCACCTTCTCACCCGACAGCAAGAAATTCAGTTTCGTACAGACTTTTCCCGATCACCTCGAACTTTGGGTGGTTGACTTGACAACATTAACTGCAAGAAAAGTATCAACACATCACGTCAATGCAACGATCGGTGTCTCGTATGCCTGGCTCGCCAATTCTTCAGAAATTCTTTATCTCAGTGCGGCCAACGAAAAAAAACAGTCTCCGGTAAAACCTCGTGTACCTGTTGGGCCTGTGGTTGATGAAAATCTTGGAAAGAAAGCACCAGCCGTCACTTACCAGGATTTGTTAAAGAACCCTTATGACGAGTCTCTCTTTGATTTTTATTGCTCATCGCAATTAATTTTAGTTTCGTTGGATGGTGCAGAGAAATCATTGGGGGCTACAGGAGTTTATGCTTCATTTAGTCCTTCACCTGATGGCAAATTGATCTTATCCAAGATCCTTCAAAGACCTTATTCTTATCTCGTACCAGCTTTCTCGTTTCCTACCTCTGTTCAGGTGGTCGATCTAAACGGGAATTTGCAAAAGAAGATCGCAGACATTCCGTTAGCGGATAATGTACCGCTAGGGTTTAACGCCACCATCAAAGGGCCGCGCTCACATGCATGGCGAAACGATCAACCCGCCACACTTTATTGGGCTGAAGCACAGGATGGTGGCGATCCAAAAACAAAAGCAGATATCCGCGACAAAGTTTTTCAATGGACATCGCCTTTCACTTCAACGCCCTCGCTGCTGATTAGCACGCCATTACGATATAGTGGTGTAACGTGGGGCAATGATAAAACCGCGTGGGTGTACGAAAACTGGCGGCAGGATCGAAAAGAACGCGTTTATCAAATTGATCCTTCCAATCCTTCAATCAAAAAAACAGTATTTGATTTTTCTACTGAAGATGTTTACAACGATCCCGGCAATGTGATCACTTCCTTTAATGCATTCGGTCGTTCAGTGATGATGATTCAAAACAATGCTGTCTTCCTGACGGGAAATGGTTCATCGCCCGAAGGTGATTTGCCCTTCCTTGATAAATTGGATTTGAGTACTGGCAATAAAACACGAGTTTGGCGTTGTGAGGCACCGTATTATGAATCCGTGGTAAGTTTGCTTGATGCGAAGAAACTTTCGTTTGTTACTTCGCGTGAATCGCAGACGGAGAATCCAAACTTCTTCATTCGCGTAGCTGATTCTAAATTGCCGGCAGCGCTCACCAACTTTCCTCATCCTTATCCTCAAATAAAAGATGTGAAAAAGCAAGTGCTGAAATACAAGCGTGAAGACGGCGTTGATATGACTGCCGATTTATACCTTCCATCGAACTACAAAAAAGAAGACGGACCATTGCCCACTTTCGTGTGGGCGTATCCGGCAGAATTTAAAACCAAAGCAGCGGCTGGGCAAGTGAAAGGCTCGCCTTACACTTTCACAAGGGTGAACCCTTTAGGCCCATTATTTTGGGTAACGCGTGGTTATGCTGTACTCGACAACGCGTCAATGCCAATTGTAGGAGAAGGCAAAACTGAACCCAATGATACTTATGTGCAGCAATTGGTAAGCAATGCGAAAGCCATCGTTGACTATGGGATTTCTCTCGGTGTGGTCGATAAAAACAGAATTGGTGTAGGTGGGCATAGTTATGGTGCCTTCATGACCATGAACCTGTTGGCACACTGCGATTATTTTAAGGCAGGAATCGCCAGGAGTGGGGCATACAATCGCACGCTCACGCCCTTCGGATTTCAGAATGAAGAACGCTCTTATTGGGAAGCGCCAGAAGTATATTACAACATGTCGCCGTTTTCATACGCCAATAAAATCAATGAACCTGTGCTGATGATTCATGGAGAAGCCGACAACAACACCGGTACCTATCCAATTCAAAGTGAACGTATGTACAACGCCATTAAAGGTCATGGCGGCACAGCACGATTTGTGCTCCTTCCCTATGAGAGCCACGGTTATCGTGGTCGGGAGTCGGTTCTACACACACTTTGGGAAATGGACAACTGGTTGGAGAAGTATGTGAAAGGGGCACCTATTCTTCCAGAAAAAACAAAACTGGAGATGAAGAATTAAATCTCTTCTAAATATTTCTAGAAGAGAACTATCGTTCCAAAATGAGATTCGCGTCTCCGGTGATCAAAATTGATTTGTTCTCGCGATCTCTATATGAATTTTCAATTTCCTCGGACTGAATTCGCCCTTTATCTTTTAGCTCCTTAAAATGCTCTGGCGAGAGTCCCGTTATTTTTTTAAACTGATTTGATAAATGGCCAACACTGCTGTAATTCATCTTGTAAGCAATCTCCGTGATGCTCGGGTCATCATAACGCATCAATTCTTTTATACGTTCAACTTTATACAGCATAATAAAATGCTGGATAGACATCCCTTGCACTTCAGAAAATAAATTCGAGAGGTAACCATAATTATGGTGCAACTTTTCACTTAAAAGATCAGAAATTTTTATTTTTATTTCACCAGGGTTTTGAACCATTTCAATTATTATGTTTTTAATTTTTTCAATTAAAGCAGCCCGCTTGTCCTCCATTAACTCAAGCCCTGAATTGCGTAAGTTTATTTTGAGTTGTTGTCGCAGTTCGGCTGAAATGTCTTCCATTATTTCTACTTCGCCTAATTCAACAATAAGGAAGTGCAATCCAAGTTTCGTCAACTCTTCCCGCACCACCATTTTACAGCGATTACTCACCATATTTTTAATATGCAACTTCACAAAATTATCTTTTTTGAAATGGCAAGATAAAATTAGAACGATAAAAAATTTTGGTAAATGACAATGGTCACTTCAAAATTCGATTTTAATCATCAGGCTTTGGAGAAAGAGCCTATAATCTAGGTCTTCAAAAGGTGAGTTATGGAAATTACCTAACAGATCTTTACCCACTATTGTTTTAAAAACTTCTACCACCCTAAAACTGGTCAATTCGTTTTTGAATGGTTCGCTTGTCAGTCTGAGTTATGGCCAGGGAAAATGCTTTTTGAAAATTTAGTTTCGATTTGTCGATATCGATATCCATATAAAGCTCACCCAACAGTGTAAAGTAATAATGATTGTTCTCGAGTTTGAGTTTCTCTGCCTCGATAATCGCTTCTTGTTCTCCTTTAATCTTTGACATGGCATAAGTTCTGTTAAGGGCAACAATGGGTGAGTACTCGATCAGCAACAATTGATCAAACAGCAACAAAATACTTTTCCATTTTTCTTTTGTGTCTTCTTTTATGGTGTGCCAATAGGCAATGCTAGCCTCCAGGTGATATTTTGAAAGTGTATTTCCCCGGGCTGCGCGATGAAGGTAATAGCCTCCTTTTGAAATCAATTCCTGGTCCCAAAGCGTTTCATCCTGATCCTTATACAACACGATTTCACCATTAGTGTTTTGTCGCGCCTTAAACCGGGACGCATGAAAACACATGAGTGAAAACAACGCATTCACTTCAGGCCGATTGGTTTGTTCATTTTCTATAAGTGAATAAGTCAATCGCATGGCTTCGGTACACAGATCATCGCGCAACACTGAATCCTGACTTTCGGAATAATAGCCCTCATTGAAAAGTAAATACAACGTAGTCAATACAGTTTCCAATCGTTGATTGATTTCTGTTTCGCCAGGAAATTCAATTTTAACTTTTTCCAGTCGCAGTTTTTCCTTTGCCCGAAACAAGCGCTTGTTGATCACTTCTTTGTTAGTTAAAAGAGCAGTAGCAATTTCATCAATACCGAACCCGCAGAGAATACGAAGTGCCAAACTTATTTGAGCTTCCGAGGGAATAGACGGATGACAAATAGCAAACAACATTTGTAGCTGACTATCTAAAATGTTTTGATTGGAAAGGTCAATTTCAATTTCTTGATTTTTGGATAATGAATCTAACTGGCCTGCAATCTTTTCAACAAATACATGATTTCTTCTAAAAGAGTTTATGGCTTTGTTCTTCGCCACTGTATATAACCAGCCAGTTGGATTTTTGGGGATTCCATTAAATGTCCACGTTTCAAGTGCAGATAAAAAAGTTTCGCTGGCAATGTCTTCGGCAGTCTCTATATGTTCAATACCAAAGAGTTTAGAAAGAACAGCAACGATCTTTCTAAACTCAGTTCGGAATAAGTGTGGTATTAATTCTTGTTGTTCCATAAAAGGAAGTCAAGGCATGCCTTACACTATACTAATGAATACCATCTCCTTTGGCAATCTTTCTTACCTCCATGCTATTGCCCTCACCTTGTAAAACCGGGCAACCTTTCGCAAACTCAACAGCTTCATCCACTGAATTTGCTTTTACAATGATGAAGCCACCAATCGTTTCCTTGATTTCACCAAACGGACCATTGGTTACAATTTTTTTTGAGCCCTTGTTAGTAACCACTCGGGCCTCATCAAACGGTAAGCCGGTGCCACTCACAAATTTGTTTTGCGCTACAATGCCTTGAATCCAATCCATGGTCTGTTTCATCCAGGCTTGGATTTGTTCTGGTGAAGCGACTTTCATGCCGTCTTCATGCCTCATGATCAATGCGTATTCTTCCATGCTGTTTCAATTTAATGGTTTAACATTTGAATTACACCACCATAACAAATGAAAAGAATGAAATTGGACAGGGAGGAGATGATATTATTTAAACTAACGTGGTCGTCATCACCCGTAATTTTAATTCTCGCAAATATCGCTCAGGATTTTATCAATTTTTGTGGTGATATGATCGATGTTCCTAACCTCCACATCGCCTGTATGAGTAGCCAAATAGCCAATAAAATAATCCTTTACCACTCCATTCTTATTGATGAAAAAAGTTTGGGAAAAATATTTCTCTTTTGAATAGCTGGCCAAAATCTCTCTATCTCTATCCGGTATGATTTGGAAATTTATTTCACCGTTGAAATTCGAAATACTCTTTGTTTTATAGGTACCAAAACCTAGCACTTCAATCACACTTAGTAGTTTTTCCTTATCATCATCCATGATTGAAATGATAACCACATTTTTGTCCGAATACGTCTTTGCAATTTCATTTAAGTCTGTTAATTCCATGAAGCAAGTAGAACAACGTAAGCTCCAAAAATGCAAGAGGATTGTCTTTCCTCTAAAGTTTAAAAGCTCAAAAGGCTTATTACTTAATGTCATTGCCTCAAAATTGGGAGCGCTTTTGTTCAAAAGTTCTGGTTCTCCATTCAATTCCAGTGTTGAAATCTGTTGACCATTAAGTTGACTAATCTGAATCAATAGAATTACAAGAAAGATGGCGTTGTTCATTTAAGTTTAGTGTTAATGATTTCAACTTTTGTAGGTGCGCTTTCAATTGAAATTAGTTTATTGGATAAGAGCAACCCAATTGCAAACAGAATGGCTACGGTAGTTAGCCGTACCCCATTTGAATATCTTCTGTTTCCCTTCTCCGTTATCCAACTATTCTTTATGTACGAATTAGCATTGGCCTCAATTTCATAAAGCAAAATCTCCCTATACGTTTTGCTTAATAGTTCCTTATACTTTGCTACCGTGAATGCCTGATCCAATGGTTTGGTTCTGAAGATGCTAAGCATTAAAAGGATAGCCCCAATAAAAAGTGCAATCGGAGCAATGGAAATGAATTGGATCACATCCAACGTGCCATCAAGGCTATTTAGAAAAAAAGGTATGAATAAAACCGTAACACCAATTATTGTTCCGGCATACGAATGTTGCTGCCGGTAGGAATCCACTTGCTTTTCAATGATCTCTTTTGAATTAAGAGCCAGGAATTCCAAATGCCTAAGGTCTTCCATTCCTTTTGTCGTGAATTTGCTCGGGTCAGAATATCTGATGTAAAAAAAGCGCAACTAATATTGCGCCTTTTGAATTTATAAATTGTTCTACTGTAATTCGAAAGAAATGGGCAGGCTGTATTTTACATCAACCGCTTTACCGCGTTGAAGCCCGGGTGTCCATTTTGGCATAGAGGCAACAACACGAGCCGCTTCGGAGCGAAAACTTGCATCAACATCTTCGTTGGTTTGTTCCGTTACTTCCACTTCGCGTACGGTTCCGTTTTTACTGATTACGAAATCTACATACACCAACCCTTCATCTTGTTTATCAATTGCGTCTTGGGGAAACTTCACGTTCTCTTTCAGGTAAGTCATCATCGCTTCGTTACCACCTACGAATGAAGGATTGGACTCTGCTTTGTTATAGACAAGGTTTCCTTTTGCGTCGGTGTAGCTGGGAGTATCCTTGCAGAGTTTCTCATATTCAATTCTTCTTCTTTCAGCACGATCAGCTCTTTGCTTTTCAAACTTAGCTCTTTTATCTGCAGCCGAGAGTACAGGAATCTTTTTAACAACAGAAGTCTCCGCTTCGGTTTCATTATTTTTTTTAGGTCCGCAGGCTTGCACAGCCAGAATGCCGGCAGCCAGCAATAAAACTTTCAAAATATTTTTCATGGTTGTTTTTTGTTAGCGATGATTGGAAATCCTTTTAAGAGAGGCAAGGAAATCATATTGTCATTGTAAGCCATTGCATAGGGTTGGAAGATTATTACATAAATCACTGATGTACTTCAAATCAGTGATTTATATAACTCATAAAAATGCTTATGCTACATTCCAGAAAGAGAATGCTCCATCTTTAAGCTTAAATAACTAACTATGTCAGCACCAATTGCACCCAAAAAAATATTGTGGATTATCGGCCTCGCTTGTGGCATCGGAGGAATTATAGGCCACTACGCACGAGTTCAAATTCTAAGCGAGTACAATTACATGCTCCTATTAATTGGATTTATCGTGCTTGCAGTAGGCACTAGCTTTAGGCTATAGGTGTCAACACAAGCAAGCTATTCTTTTCTTGTCTTCAACGTGGTAGAGTGAAGCAGTTTTACTTTCCACACTTTACCTTCTTTCATGAGTACTGCACTTTCCAGCCATTTGCGATGAACCTCAACACCATTGATGAGCATATCGGCTGAATTATAATAAACTACCCATGCAACATTTTCTTTTATTTCTGTTTGCACAAAATCCAGGTGATTGGTTCGGCTGAAGCTGACCGCTCTCAACTCTTCCACTTTGCGAGAGATCGTATCCAGGTTCCAGACTGCACCACTTTCAAGTATCATTAAATCTTTTGTAGAAAATTCTTTCATCCCATGTATATCGAGCGCAGCAAGTGCGTCAAAAAGTTTTACGAGCGATTGGTTCACCTTCGTTTGTTCGGTGGTTTGCGCGTGTGCACTCGTGCCGACAAAGAGTAAGGCAATGAAAAGAATTCTTTTCATATTAGGTGATGGATTAAGTGTGTACTATGAACATTTCTCAGGATAAAGATACTCTTTCAGTCGTTGTGAGAACCTTGAATAGCTTCCTATTTTAAGAATAATAACCTTTTCATCTCCTTTCAGCTTTTCCGTATTTTTGACGAAAAAAATCGAAATTATTAATCAAGATCCGATATATTCTTCAAGCGTAGCCGATGAAACAATTCAACAATTCCCTATTAAGACCCAATTTCATTCTATCCTTTTTTTTCTATTTCATTTCGACCGTTTTGTTCGGTCAGGTATGGACTCAAAAAAGTAAAGGAATTTATGGTGGTAGCGTTCAAGCCATCCATGCAAGCGGTACCGGACTCTTTGTTGGCACATTTAGCGCAGGGATTTTCTATTCAGATAATGAAGGGTTATCATGGAAGGCTTCCAATTCCGGAATAAGAGATAGTAAATGGATTACATCCTTTGCTTCTATAGGTTCAACCGTTTTTGCAGGCTCCTATTTTTCTGGTGTCTATGCATCGTCAAATAATGGAGAGTCGTGGCGAAATTTGCCTCTGCCCCAAAACCAAATCTTGTGCCTTGCCGCTAAAGGCGATAGTCTATTTGCTGGAACATACAATGGGCCATACCTCTCAACCGATTTGGGAAAGACGTGGACTTCGCAAGCGCAAGGCATGCCAACAGACAAAACGTTTAGTCATCCGGCGGTAAAGTCTATTACCATAGGTGATCATGTAATTATTGCGGGCCTCTTCCAACAAGGTGCTTACCAATCTTTTGATCAAGGAGCGACGTGGACTCCCATTAATGAAATTCCATCCGACGCGGAGGTGAATGCTGGCGTGGTAAGCAATGGAACTATTTACATTGGGTCTACTGCTGGAACTTTCGTGAGCAACAATGAAGGCGTAAGTTGGACTCGGTTAGAACCTCTTTCAATACCATACTCTATCAACAGCTTGGCTACTTTTCAGAACAAGCTTTATGCGGTTGATGGCAGTGTCTTGCGAGTGTGGTCGGATACAGAAAATGTATGGCTGCAATTGAGTGGTACTAATCCTAATCTAATATTTCTTAATTTAATATTTCCTCATAACAATAGAATGTTTACTGGCGGTATGCAAAATGGCATTCTTTGCTCAACTGATATGAGCGGATTTGAAGAACGAAACGATGGGCTCACTGCCCTCAGTATTACGGATCTTTTGGCGCACAATAATTTTATTTTTAGCGCTACGCCGAAAGGCCTTTACCGCTCCTCCGATAATGGAAAGAATTGGGATTATATAAACGATGCAATTCAAATTAAGTCAGCCAATGATACTCTTATTGCCTCAGCAAACAGTGAAAAAATATTAATGAGTCTTAATGACGGAACGAGTTGGCAAGAGATACCCTCGACAAATACAAGTTTTAAACTTCTCCTTTTTCGTGCCGGAAAAATTTACATTCTCGCAGAAGGCAAAATTCATTCTTATGATATAAAGAGTGCAATTTGGCAACAGCTAAATATAGGTGATCCTTCTGATTGGTTTTCGTGTATGGCATCCATTGGCAATAAATTATTTGCAGGGTCAGCTCAAGGTAGCAGTGGGAAGATCTATTTTTCAAAAGACGATGGGATTACATGGACACCAACTTCACCGTTAGATACCAAAAGCTTTATTATTTCGGAGATGGTAAAGCTTGGTAATAACCTTTACGTACCCGGCTATACTAATAATAGTAATAATATCTATAAAACGAATGATGATGGAGCAACTTGGCAGTCTTACTCAATAGGTTTTCCTTTTACGGGAGTTTTAGGAATGGATAATCTGGACAACGATCTGATCCTATCAACTTCGAATGGGGCGATCTGGTCGTCCGACAAAGGAAAGACCTGGGTGGATATCAACGACTCTTATTTCTCAACTCTTCAGACCTCCTCTTTTCTATTGAAGAATGATACGATTTACGCTGCAACATCTGAGGGGCTCTGGGTTGCCCGATATGATTTTGGACCTAAAATCTCGGCCTTTGGGCCCAGTTCAGGACCGGTTGGTCAATCCATAAATTTAAACGCAACTTACTTAAGTCCATTGGCAAATCTCGATTCCATTCGGGTGAATGGAGTGAAGGCTACTATTTCAGGTTCATACTACGGAGGTCTGACTTTCACAGTTCCTCAAGGCGCCAAAACTGGACCTATATCCTTAACTGTTGGAGGAAAAACCGTGACCACATCTACGAACTTTTTGGTTGTTGATGATATTACTGAAGTTCAAGAAAGCGTGAACTCTTCCATGAATTTTTATCCTAATCCTGCACTTGATAAGTTAAACTTAATAAGTACTCGAACTTCTCAAGGCCTCAAAATAAAAATCCATGAAATAACCGGAAAACTAATTTGGCAATCAGAGATACTGCATTTTAATGATCATTCGCATGAAATTGATATTTCAAGCTTAAATAGCGGACTCTATATTCTTACAGTAGAAAATAATGAAGGGACAGATGCTTTTAAATTTGTGAAGAAATAGTTGGGAACCTGGGTCGAATTGAAAATAAGAAACATTATTATGCGCCCTACAAAGGGCACACGGCTGCAAATGATTTTAAAAAATCCTATAACAACCAGAATATTTTATTTGAAGTGAACTTGAAAAACTTGTATAAATAGTCCGTGAACCATTCTAGTGGAAAATTTACCAGATACTAAAAATCAGTTAAGCAGCAAAGATTTGTTCGGTGCTTTTAAAAGGCAATTAACAAAAGATTTTGAGCAAAGTAATTTTCAATATGATTTTATTGAGACGCTTGATCCGGACTATGGTAGTATCCACGAAAAAATTGTGTTTGAACTACAGCGCAACGGAGCAAAGACCGATTCTAATTTAATGCGCTTACTTAATCGAATTGATATTAGCGAAGTTCAATTAAAAAAGTATTTGAACGAGTATAAAAACGAAAATCGTTTTAATGTAATCGCTGAATTAATTATTAAACGTATATTACAAAAGGTCGTGATCAAACATCATTACAAAAACAACGAAAGCAAAGCCTCATGATACGCGGCTGCACGATCGCTTCCTAACGAACTAAGTAATCAATCGCCTCTTGTCGCTTGTCAAATGCGACATAAACGTCCTTGCCGATAAATAATTGAAACCCTTTGAGAATCATTCGCTGCGGAAGGGTCATGCCAATGAACGAGTTTTTTTTGATTAGATGCCTTAAGGGTAGCATCTCCCGTTCCGCATGGCGCATAAATGCCGGGGTGATGTACGAACCTTCAAAATTGGTTAACAGTAAGCAATCACTTTTTGTCAAGACAATTTCTTTGGCTTGATTGAATATGGTAATCATTTGTGCTGGTTTACATCCGGTATAGTCTATAGATATTATTTCCTTACCTGAAATTTGAATTAATTCTACACCTGGCATAGCACGAAATTAGTTTCGTCAAATTTATGAATTTAGATTTTTATGCTCCAACAACACCTTATGACAAAGATTGAAGAGACTTCCGATGCGTGTTTCTATTCCTTTCTGAAATAGGCGTTGGCTTTTGGATGGAACAAAGCAACGATGGTTATAATCATTATTACAGCGTGCATTATTAATTCTGCCGAAGTATGAAAAAAGCTGATGACTACATGATAAGCAATCCACGCTACTAACAACCACCGCGCCCAGTTGTCACTGCGCAAGGCAAATATTCCACCCACAATGGCCAGGAGCCTGACCACAAGAATCCAAATCACCTCCGGATTGGTCGTAATTTGTTTTAATTCAGCTGCATGATAGATAATACCCATCGCGCCTGCCGCGATAAAAAGACAACTGATGAGTGTGACTGTGAGAGGGCGTTTGTTCATTGGTTTGTTATTAAGCCAAAACTTCCGTTTTCTTTTAAAATAAAAAGTCCAAGGAGGCATAAAACAATTGGTGTGATGATGTGGCCATACTTTGAAATTGCTTTTGCCAGTAGTGGATGTGTTGATAAATACTTTGCTGCTGTCAGCCAGATCATAACCATAGCCAAAAATACTATGATCATAATTGATTTATCCGACGTTGTAAGTGTTGCAAACAAAGGGACATACGTGCCAATGTTATCACCCCCATTGGCAATCGTCACCGTTGCCACGCTCAAGGCACCAGTCTTTGAACGTGGTCTTTCTTGTTGCTCCAATTTCTCCTGTTCTCCCTTTATCAAATAGATGATTTGCAGGACGCCCAAGTAAATCGGAAATAGTCCTAAAATCCCGATGTATTTGCCTTCAATAAAATTACCGATCAGTGAGCCCGTAACGCTTATCCCGATCAATACGATTATTCCCAAGTATTGCCCGAGGTAAATGTGAACCGGTTTAAATCGTTTGTCAACGAAAAAGAGGGTAAGTATAAAAAGGTCGTCAATGTTGGTAGAGGCAAATGCAATGATGCTGGTCAAAATAATTTCCATCAACAGTTTGTCCTCTTTGGTAAGCAATTTAACAAACAAACGTTGATGAGAGTTTTCTAATTTCAACCCATTCAGTCAGCGGTTTACCGGCAAAAGTGGCTCTTCAAATCCGAATCAGGTTTTCACGACAGTCATCGTTTTATCAAATACGTTTTACGTAGTAAGTTTATTGTGTTCAAGATGAAACCATGCAATGGTTCTTGTCGACACGAACTACGGTACTAGATTCAAGGTTAAACCAAATTCAAATCTTATGGAACTACTAACAGTGCTATTAGTCGGTGGCATAGCCGGTTGGCTCGGCAGTATGATTTACAAAGGCAGCGGGCTCGGCCTGTTTGGTGACATCCTTGTTGGCCTGCTCGGCGGATGGCTGGGGTATTGGTTGTTTGGCAAACTCGGCATCTCACTCGGCCACGGTTTGCTCGGGTATATTTTCACCGCTGCCATCGGAGCTATCATTATCCTGTTCCTGGTGAGGGTAATTTTTGGAAAGCGAAGAACTTGATCTCATTTGAAATCTGCTTTTCAAAGTCGACACTGAAAGGATAAGGGTCAATGCAACGTAAATACCAAAGATTGGGCGATTCCTTATAAGAGTAGGGCTGGCGTTAATTTATTTTTGAGTCAGATTAAAACCAATTAATAACAGATTATCCCTGGAGCAGGCGGCTCCGGGGTTTTCTTTTTGTGCTCAGTTCGTATATATCTCGATAATTCTTTTAGTATTCTTGAATTTCAATTCCTCTAATTCTTTCCAGAAGTTTACTATTCTTTTCTACTCAGTTTCAATCGATTCAAGATAACCAACAGGTAGATCGAAAAGTTAGCAAGTTCCGGGTTTTAGCAGACATGCGGTGACTATACCTTGCATCAGATTAAAACACAAACTGTATGAAGCAGTCCAGAAAAATTGGTTTAGTGCTTGGCAAAATAAATGCAGCAATGGCTGAGCTCATGATCTATTCTATGAGTCATAAAAAAATGCATTTGCTATTCGGTACAGTTTTGGCGATTTCAATAATTTGTTGTTTTGACAATAATCGCCGAACGATTATTCCTACCTTACAAAATGCAATCCATAGCGACTCTGTGGCTTCCGGCACATTCAGGAAGGAAGTAAGGGTGGGCAACCATGAGTTTGTTATTTTCTTAAAATAGTCTTTGCAAGCATCTCTCTCGCCTATGGTTTACTCGGCTATATTTTCACCGCCGCAATAGGTGCTTGATCTCGTCTAAAATGACTTTTCGAAGTTTAATTTCCGACTTTCATCCTTGATGGCGCTCGTTTAAAACGAGTACCTTTTTTAATTTTAATAAAGCCACGCGTTACAACACGCTACCTAGTGGTGTCTTTCATCTTTGATCTGCCAGAGCCCTAAAAACGAGTGACTAAAACAACTTTGAACTTTCTTTTTATGATTTTGTCCAATTTCCGAATGCTACTCGTCATAGAATGCAAATAACTTTTTAAACCATTTTGCCATGACAACAATAGCTTTCAAAAATTCAGGAAAATCTGTTTCAACCCTCTTCGTATTATGTGCAACGCTCTTATTAATTTCTTTGCAAACCAAAGCGCAAAAACATATGGACAAAAACAAAATAACCATTGAGATGGGACGTAAACTCGTGACGTTAATCAATGTCGTCACGGTTGACCCTTGCGGAGCGATATGATTATGCGCGGATATTATTCAGGACGCTACCGGGATCATAATTATGCAGCGGCACAAATTGAATATAGAAAAGTTTTCAACCGAATGTTTGGACTGGTGATCTTTGCAGGGGCGGGTGAAGTAGCAAGCGAAATAAAACAAATAACTTTTCAAGAGCTAAAACCTAACGGTGGCGTTGGCTTTCGTATAAAAATGGCAAGAAGCGAAAGAGTGAACTTGAGAATGGACACGGGATTAGGTGTTGTGAAGGCATTCTGAAATGAGAACAATAAAAAAAGAGAGTAATTCCACCAACATTCCCATTCTTCTCAGAGTCATCGTTTTCGGAGCTCTGAGAAGAATGAAAACATAATACTACTAACTAAACTTATTTACAATTTGTATAGCTGTAAGCTTTGGTGTAGATATATCCACTATTTTGTTCTACGACGGTAATGGGAAAGCCGTTGGCATTGTAGGTGTAAGTATAAGTAACAACTGATGTTGAGCTTCCGGGATTTTGGAACGTTACCTGAGTCGCATTATTTGTTGTTGTTAGGGGAGACCCGGGAACTAATACTGCGTCTGGGTTTTGTTTTGTGTCATAGACAAAAGTGAGAGTCGCCTGAAGCACATTTGAACCGTTATAATCCATTTGTGTAGAATAATTTTTCGTGTTAGTCGAGGGATAAGTGTAGGCCCAAGAGTAATTCAGCGTGAATCCAGAGCTACCGTTAGTATAATATTCTCTCTTCATCATTTGACCAGAAGAATTGTAAGTATATACCATTTTCTCTGATGAAGAAAGCGTTTGAATCACTCTACCATTGGCGTCATAAGTAAGGGTTTGATTATCTGAGGGTGGGGAGCCCGGCCTGGTAGATGTTGAAGCAATAGAGACAATTCTTCCCTGTGCATCATAGTTATAAGTGTACGAAGTTACGCCTCCAGTGCTATAGCTTCTTGAACCTCCAGTTATTTTGTTATTTGTGTAAGTATAGGTATCAACAGTACTATAATTGTCTTCAGCGTATGTATAAGTGTCCATGTAACATACCGGTGCAACTGGATCATTTTTTTTTGAACAGCCTACAAAGGCAGTATAAATTGCCATAAAAAGAAAAAGAGATTTTAGTGTTTTCATGTTTTTAAAAAATTTGTTTTTAGGGCCGCAAAAATAAGAGTTAATCTGAATTGAAAAATAATTCTCCTTTCCCTAGCCGAAGCTTGAGTTAGGTTTTGAAAGAATATGTCAATATCCTATTTGAAATTCTGCTGTGTTTAGATCCTTTGGTGGAAATCATACCAAAATGAACAGCGAAGGTTATGTAAGTTTTCTTTTTCATCAGAGTCAACGTTTAGTCTGCGTCTTCAATTCTCTATTCTTCTACTCCGGCAGACCGAGGCGGGTAACGCCTTGATGGCGCTCGTTTGAAAACGAGTACCTCTCAAATTTTTAAAGCATGCGTTACAAACGAGCGCTAACTACAGGCGAAATATGTAAGCAATGTAATTTTCAATCACAACTATGTAACACTTAGCGTAAGGCTGCATCTCATCTTTACAAGATGAATTACCAAGCCTTAACAGCAACAACACCGGTCATGGCAAGAGTTAACCAAATACACTCGTCATGACGCTAATAAAAATGATAGTAACACTTTCATTTTTGTTTATCTGGGTGACAGCCGAAGAGGCACCTTTGCCGCCTTCTCCTCCTCATAAACAAGAAGCACCGTTACTTATCCAAAAGGCATCATTTCTCATCGCCTACCAGATCACCGAATCTTACGAAGGTGGATATGCCAACGTGGAAAGCGATTTAGGAGAAGAAACGTATCGAGGAATCAGTCGTAAATTCAGCAAAGATTGGCGTGGTTGGTCTCGCATCGATGAGTACAAACTCAAGTGCGGACCCCCCGATCAGAATTACTTTTTCAACGACCTTACCGACTGGTACGTAACGGATTTCTATTTGGACATTTGGATCAACGAAGGATTTTCCGATCTGGAAAATCAAGCCATTGCTAATTACCTGTTCGACTTTAGGGTTCACTCACCCATCGGGGTGAAGATGATCCAACGGGTGTTGAACGACTGCGGCAACACATTTAAACTCGACAACCAGATGAATGCCGAGATGATTGCTGCGCTTAACAAAATTGATGCTAGTGATTTTTTAATGTCAATAAAAAAGGAACGAATTGATTTTTATAATCATGTGGTTGATCACAATCCTTCACAACAGAAATTTTTGTGTCATTGGTTAAAACGAGCAAACGTATCGGGTTAGCCGTGGAAAAAGGCATCTATACAGATTTTTATTCAGACAATTCCTCGCGGTGGGTAACTCTGCGAAGAAAAAGGACGACCAACAAAGAATTCTGCGTTGTAGTCAGTTAACCATTAACCGCTCTTTATTAAACCTGTTTCTGTAGTCGAGTGGCAAGAGGCCTGTAATTCTTCGGAATATTTGGCGGAACGCCTTTATATCCGAATACCCAACGTTATACATCACTTCGTTCACCGTTTTTCCGGTTGACTCAAATTGCTTTTTAGCTGCTTCAATTTTTACTCGCTGCAAATATTCAAGCGGTGTATTTCCTGTTGCCCTGATAAATCGTCTGTCAAAACTCCGCCTGCTCACTGAAAATTTTTCCGATAGTAATGAAGTTGAAATTTTACTCGTCATATTCTTTTCTATATGAGCTTGCGCCTTTTTTATTACCTCATCATCGTGTTTTTTCTGTGTTGAAAAAATAACGAAGGGAGATTGGCTTTGGCGGTCAATTTCAATTTGGAAGAGTTTTGAGCAATACACCGCTGTTTTGCGATCGTAGTACTTTTCAACCAGGTAGATGAGCAGGTTCAAAAAAGAAAAAGCACCGCCATTGGTGTAAACGCCATCTTCGTCGGTGATGATCTTGTCGATCGTCAAGTTGACGTCGGGAAACATTTTACTGAAAATGTCTGCTGCAAACCAATGGGTAGAACAATTTTTATCTTTTAACAAACCGGTTGAGGCTAGCAAAAAAGCCCCTGTACAAATACTCGCAATCTCCGAACCCTGTGCTGCCATTTTTATCAACCATATTTTCAGTTCTTCGACTTGCTTTATACTCCGCAAAAAATCGGTTCGCAGCGCAGGGATTATTATCAAGTTAGTTCGGCGCACTTCTGCTATCGATAGCTGGGTTTTTATCGAAAACAAATCGCCATACAATTTCACCGATCGGGAAGTGCCAGCGAGTTGAATCTTGAAGACCGGTTCTTTCCCGATACTTTGATAATACTCATTTGCTTTTGTAAAGACCTCGTAAGAGCCGACTACGCTGCTCAAGTTATGGTACCCATTAGGCACAAGGATAGTTAACTGCTTCATGCTATAAAGATAAAAACGCAAGTTGGCCAAATCAACCCCTGAGATTGTCCATTTTACACCTCACTTTCAGGAGCGTGAACTACTAGTTTTACATAAAAAAATTATGGAAACGAAAGAATTACTGGAGACCTACTATAAAGGTCTCGCCAGAAAGCAAGGATGGGAATCCGTGATCGCTGATGATTTCAAATTTATTGGTGGAGACATGACAAAACAAGAACCAACTGTTGGCAAGCCTGCCTACGAAGAGGTCATCAAAAGATTCAGCTTGCTCTTCAAGGATGTTCGGCCGAAAGAAACTTTTGTGACGGACCACAGCGCGTTTGTTCTAGCTAATTATGATTATGCTTTTCCCAATGACAAGAGTATTAATGCGAGCGTTGCCGAATACTGGCAAGTGAAGAATGGAAAACTCAGTGCGTTAACAATTTTCTTCGACACAGAAGGCTTTCGCAATTATTTAAAATAAAGACTTCTTCCTGGGTCATCTTTCTCTTTCTTCGCAGAGTCTCCGTTTTCGTCTACGTTTTGTCCGTCAGGGTCGAGAGACGGGTAACTCTGCGAAAAAAAGAGCATGAAGACAATGATGGATGCGAAGATAATAACTCTTTCATTTTAATTTCCTAACAGAGTCTCGCCACGGACTCTCACGATGCCTTCTTGTTTGTTAGTGTTCTTCACCGACAAACAAAACCGCTGGTGAAAGAGCACCAACGTTGGCAAAAGAAAGGATGAAATTCAATTTAAAATCAACAACTTACACTAAAACTAACTATGCCTAATAAAATCTTTACAGTGTCGTCAGGTCTTTCGACCTGATGATCTCCAAATTTATTACCTTAATTCAATGGGACTTCGTGGGCGAAATCAATTCCTGGATGAAGAATGTTTCTTCGTTACCACCACTTGTTACAATTGGTACCACCTTTTACAAATGGAAGTCTGTAAACTGACCATCAGCGAAAGCATCAATTTTCTCAACAACAAATATACTGCAGCAACGCTGGGTTATGTTATCATGCCAAACCACATTCATCTCATTCTCTATTATTTACAGTGTCGTCAGGTCTTTCGACCTGACGATTCCAATTTTACTATCTTAGCTCAATGGCACTTCGTGGGCGAAATCAATTCCTGGATGAAGAATGTTTCTTCGTTACCACCACTTGTTACAATTGGTACCACCTTTTACAAATGGAAGTCTGTAAACTGACCATCAGCGAAAGCATCAATTTTCTCAACAACAAATATACTGCCGCAACGCTGGGTTATGTTATCATGCCAAACCACATTCATCTCATTCTCTATTATAAGAAAGGCAATCAACTTTCAAATTGGATGCGTGATCTAAAAAAATTTACTTCAACGATGGTGCGGCAGCAGATTGAAAAATCAGGAGACATTGACTTGCTCGAGAAATTGCGTGTGCCTGAGATGAAACAAGTTTTCAAAGTTTGGCAAGACCGGTTTGATGATGTTTACCTGGTTAATAAAAAGCTCCTTGAAACTAAGTTGGAATACATCCACACCAATCCTTTGCAAGAACATTGGAACTTAGTAAGTAAACCTGAAGACTGGCCTCATTCAAGTGCGATGTTTTATGAACTTGGTACGCAACCAATTGTTACAGTCACTGACTACAGAGAATTCTTTTAGTTTCGATTATGCGTCAGGTCGGAAGACCTGACGTCACGGAAATAATATTAATTGACTTTCCATTAACTCCACACCCGGCCAGCGATGGAGGCATTTGTTGGAGCCCGAAATGGAAAACGGGTGGATTGGCGACTGCCGACAGCGCGGCCCCGATAGCCAGTGCGCGAGCCTGCGCGCATCGGGGGGCCGCCAAAAATTGCTGACCACCTCACCCCAACCCCTCTCCATTGGAGAGGGGTTTGCAAAGATTTGTGTTAACCAAAAGCTTTCGAGGGGTGAGGTTAATTTTTACCTTTACGATCTTTTATACACTTATGACGGACGAGAAGAGTTTAAACTTCATTGAAGAGATTATCGAGGCTGACCTGGCGGCGGGCAAACACAAAACCATTGCCACGCGCTTTCCGCCGGAGCCCAACGGCTACCTGCATTTGGGCCACGCCAAAAGCATTTGCCTGAACTTTGGCCTCAGCAAAAAATATGGCGGCAAAACCAACCTGCGCTTTGACGACACCAACCCCGTAACGGAAGAAACCGAATACGTGGAAAACATCAAGCACGATGTGCAGTGGCTCGGCTTCCAGTGGGCGGAAGAACTCTATGCCTCTGATTATTTTCCGCAGCTCTATGAATATGCCGTGAAGCTGATCAACAAAGGCCTCGCCTATGTAGATGACAGCACCAGCGATGAGATGGCCCAACAAAAAGGGACGCCGACGCATCCGGGCACCAACAATAAATACCGCGACCGCTCGGTAGAAGAAAACCTGAAGCTCTTCACCGAGATGAAGGAAGGCAAACACCCGGACGGCAGCAAAGTGCTGCGCGCCAAGATCGACATGGCGCACATCAACATGCTGATGCGCGACCCGGTGATCTACCGCATCAAGCACGCGCACCATCACCGCACGGGCGACATGTGGTGCATCTACCCGATGTATGACTTCGCCCACGGCCAGAGTGACTCGATCGAGCAGATCACGCACAGCATCTGCACGCTGGAGTTTGTGCCGCACCGCGAACTCTACAACTGGTGCATTGAAAAATTAGAAATCTATCCGAGCAAGCAATACGAGTTTGCGCGGTTGAACATGACCTACACCATGATGAGCAAGCGCAAGCTGCTGCAACTGGTGGAAGAAAATCTGGTGAACGGCTGGGAAGATCCGCGCATGCCAACGATCAGCGGCATGAGGCGCAGGGGATATCCGGCAGAAAGTCTGCGCGAGTTCTGTGACAAGATTGGTGTGGCCAAGCGCGACAACCTGATCGATATTAGTTTATTGGAATTTTGTGTGCGCGATCAACTGAACAAATCAGCGTTGCGCAGGATGGTGGTGTTCGATCCATTGAAAGTGGTGATCACCAACTACGAAGAAGGAAAATCAGAACTGATGCCGAGCGAGAACAACACGGAGGCAGAAAATGCCGGTGTGCGCGAGATGCCGTTCAGTCGCGAGTTGTGGATTGAGAAAGACGATTTCATGGAGAACCCTCCTAAAAAATATTTCCGTCTCGCTCCCGGGCAAATGGTACGCTTGAAAAGCGGGTTCATTATCAAGTGTGATGAAGTGATCAAAGACTCAACTGGTACTGTAACCGAACTTCGTTGCACCTATTTTCCTGAAAGTCGCAGTGGGCATGACACGTCAGGCATTCATGTGAAAGGTGTGATCCATTGGGTAAGCGCGCAACATGCTGTGGCTGTAGAAGCTCGTTTGTATGAACGTTTGTTCCTCAGGGAAGACATGAATAGTATTGACGATGACTTCAAAAATCATTTGAACCCTGACTCGCTGCAGGTGTTGCCAAAAGTATATGCCGAACCAGAATTGAAGAACGCAAAACTAGGCGAGCATTTTCAATTTCTGCGAATGGGCTATTTTGTTTTAGATCCCGATTCGAAGGACGGCAAATTAGTCTTTAATAGAACGGTGACGTTGAGAGACAGTAAATAGGAATCGTTGGTCGTTGTTGGTTATTCGTTATTCGACCAACCTCACGAACAACCAGCAACGATTAACCATCAACAAAATCTATTTCCACCAGGCGATAATCACTCCCATGAGCGTGAGCGCCACAATGCTGTAGCCAGCGTTGATCAGGAATAACGTAATTGATTTCCGTTCGAAGAGGTAGTGCATTCCACAAACGTAGCAACCCAGCCAATGCCAGCGAGAAATCCCCAGAGTGCACCCATTTCTGGCTTGTTCTCCGGGCCCATGAACATGGCGAGGTTCACTGCAGAAATTAATGCCAGCAAAAACGTGAGTCCGAAAATTTTAATCATGTTGCCGCCCTTCATGCTTTCTTCTGTGAAACCATTTTCGCGCATCCACGCTTTGCCAAACACGGCTGGTGAATACCAGAGTCCGCCAATTAAAAAAGTAGATAGTGCTGCTACGAGGAGAGCGAGGTAGTTGAGTTGCATTTTTTTAGGTTTTAAGTTGTAAGTGAAAAGTTCTAAGTTGTAAGTTGTAAGTTTTAAAGTCTTATGTCTTAAGTCTAAAGAGGTCAGTCTTCTTTTCGTTTGCCGGTGGCAAGATAATAGTTGATGGCTTCTTCCCAATCCTTGAGGTTGTGCGCATACATTTTGTCGAGCGCCAGTTTGTTCAACTGATTCCCTTCTTCTGTCAAGCCGGTATAGGTGTAGGTTACCGTAACACTTGTGCTATTTCCTCTCGGCCTGCAACGCACACTGATAAACCACAAGCGCTGCGAAGTTGAAACTGTGTACTCAACAAAATAATCTTTAGGATTGTATTGACTGAGCACCCACAAGTATTCTTCTTCGCCATGATGCTTGCCCGATGTTTTGAAGATCATGTGCTCTTCTACTTCTGGGTTGGTAGCATAAATGATTTGTGGTTCCCAACCAGCAGTCCATTCTTTCTCGCGGATCGGACCGAACAACGGAAATGCTTTTTCGATGGTGGTGTTCACTACAAAAGAAGCCGACTTTTGAACGCGCTCTGCTTTGAAAGTGGTTTGTGCGTAGGAGGTATTGATCATAACCATAATAAGTAAAATCAATTTTTTCATTCTGTCTGAATTACAATTTGAAATTGCGAACTTTAACAACACTAAATTTGCGTTTGTAACCGAACCGGAATAAAACGTGACTGACCCGGAAAATAATAAGCTCATAGAGAAAGAAGTAAAGCTGAATGATACTGCCATGCGGTTGGTGTGCATTCCTTTTTTTGGAATTGCCATACCCAACCTCACGGGGCTTTTCGGCCCGCTTACCTATCGCGATGACTTGTATTGGTTCGGCTACCTCTATTTTATTACACTGGCTTTGTTGATCTGGCAAGGCAATCGCTATCTTTTGTTTCGTACGCGCAAACGCTTTACCTGGTTTGATAAACCAATCGAAAAACTGGTGCTACTCTTTATGAACAACATCTTCTATACCACACCGCTCACAGTAGCCTGGATTTGTATGTGGTACAACTTCGCAGGCTTTAGCGCCATCAAGTGGGATGTAATCATCGTAGTGGCCTTGGTAAATGTGATTTGTGTTTTGTTTGTGACCCACGTGTATGAAACGGTCTTCATGGTGAAAGAGCAACAAAACGAGCAGGTGAAGAATTCGGAATTGCAGCGTGCGAAAGCCGAAGCGGAATTAGCCGCATTGAAAAACCAGATCGATCCTCACTTCATGTTCAACTCGCTCAATACACTCACGCATTTGATTAAGACTGATCCGGCTGTTGCCTTTGAGTTCACCGAGAACTTAGCGGAAGTCTATCGTTATATATTAAGCCAAAAAGATCAAACACTCGTGTTGCTGGATGATGAATTGGAATTCACGCATAAGTACACTGACCTGCTGCACTTGCGTTTTGGTAATTCGCTCATCATCAAAAAACGATTTAACGGAATGGCTGGGAAAAATTTTCTAATCCCTCCCACTTCTGTTTTTGTAGCTTTTGAAAATGCCGTGAAGCACAACGAGATCAGTGAGAAAGATCCAATGCTCATCGATGTGGACTTACAAGATGGGCAACTGATCATCAGCAACTCCATGCGCGAACGAAAAACCAGAGCACATTCATCAAAAATAGGTTTGAAAAACTTAGATGAACGTTTTCGCTTGGTGACAGGAAAAGGCATTGCATCAGAAATAAAGGGCGATAAATTTATCGTTCAGTTTCCGCTCACCCCCATCAACAGTTGATATGGATGTTTTGATCATTGAAGATGAATTGCCGGCACGCGCCAAATTGATCGACATGTTGAATATCCTCGATCCATCGATTCGTGTTGCAGCTCAATTAGGAAGTGTAAAGGAAACGCTGGAGTGGCTTCGCCAAAATAAAGAACCTCACCTCGCTTTTGTTGACATTCAACTTTCGGATGACCATTCGTTTGAAATCTTCCGGCAACAGCCGGTAAAGTTTCCTGTGATCTTCACCACGGCTTTCGATAAATACATGATGGAAAGTTTTGAGTTCAATTCCATCGACTATTTATTAAAACCAATCACAGAAGACAAACTGAAACGATCACTTGAAAAAGTAAAGAAGCTGGAACAACATTTTTTTCTAGGCAATCTTCAAAAAATTATTCAGCAACATCACACTTCACCCACTGGAAGAATAGTAGCAAGAAAAGGAACAGAGTTCGTTGCACTCAACCAGGATGAGATCGCCTACTTCTTCAGCGAACACAAAATCGTTTTCGTGCGTGACTTTACCGGCCGGCAAATGATTGTCGATAAAAATCTCGGTGAGCTTGAGAGCGAAATGGATTCAAAGTTCTTCTTCCGAATAAATCGAAAATTTTTGGCCAGTCAAAAAGCAATTGAGAAATTCAAACCAGATAATGGGAAGATTCAAATCTTTCTTAAACCTGAAATGAAAGAAGAGATTCATGTCAGCAAAGAGTCGGCACCGGAGTTTCGAAAGTGGATTGGCGAGTAACGGCTCTTATCTAAAATTTGTCGAATTACTTTTTATGCCTCACCTTAGTTCCGCAATCGATTTCGGGAGACGAATTTCCGTGAATGAATGGATATCGTCTGAGATCTCGATTGTAATTATTGGTTTTTGGTTCTTACCTACTTCCTAGTTTATCACAAAAGAATTAAAGCTATACCTTTAATCAAACCGTCTGCACATATGAAACGTCTTATCTTCGCTCTCCTTGGCCTCTTTGCTGAACAATCCTTCTCACAAACCATCCAATCTCCTGATAAAAAGTTGGTACTTTCATTTAATTTATCTGCAATTGGGGAACCGGTGTATCAACTGACGTTCAACAAGAAGCCAGTAGTAAAACCAGGCAAGCTTGGTTTGGAATTAAAAGATCATGCGCTCCTTTCCGGATTCTCTATTGCGAAAATTGATACATCACTGGTCGATGAAAGTTGGAGTCCGGTGTGGGGTGAAGTAAAAACCATTCGCAATCATTACCGCGAACTGGCCGTCACTCTTTTCCAAAAAGAAACTTCGCGCACGATGCGCTTGCGGTTTAGGTTGTTTAACGATGGTCTCGGCTTTCGTTATGAATTTCCTAACCAGCCCAAGCTCACCCACTTTGTCGTGACGAATGAAAGGACAGAGTTCAATATGGAAGGGGATCATAAAACATTTTGGATACCCGGAGATTATGACACTAATGAATACAGTTACTACACTACCAAGTTGAGCGAAACGATTCCTGAGAAAGGAAGGACTTCCGATGAGATTTCAGCCAGATTTCCTATCGCCAATACCATACAAACTCCGTTGATGATGAAATCAGGCGATGGGCTTTACATTAACATTCATGAAGCCGCACTCATCAATTATCCGGCCATGATCCTGGATGTGAACCGATCGACCTTTGGACTCACCTCCCATTTAGTCACCGATGCGATGGGCAACAAAGCTTATTTACAAACTCCGTTCAATACACCCTGGAGAACCATTGTGGTGAGTGACAAAGCTACTGACGTTCTCTCCTCTAAAATTATTTTAAACTTAAACGAGCCATCTAAAATTGAAGATGTAAGCTGGATCAAGCCAATGAAGTTTGTTGGTGTGTGGTGGAAGATGCATGTCGGCACCGGAACATGGAACTACGCAGATACCTCCAACTTGATTTTGAAAAATACCGATTGGAGAAAATTGAAACCTAATGGCAAACATGCTGCCAATACAACCAATGTGAAACGCTATATCGATTTCGCTTCGCAGCACGGCATCGACGGCGTTCTCGTAGAGGGTTGGAATGTGGGCTGGGAAGATTGGTTCGGTCAATGGAAAGAAGAGGTCTTTGATTTTGTAACTCCGTATCCGGATTTTGATGTAAAAGAATTGCAACGCTATGCTTCTTCCAAAGGAGTAAAGATGATCATGCATCACGAAACATCTGCCTCTGTCACCAACTATGAAAGAAGAATTGATGAAGCGTTTCAATTTATGAAGGCCAATGGCTATGATGCTGTGAAGACAGGTTATGTCGGTCGTGTGATTCCACGAGGTGAGCATCACGACACCCAGTGGACTGTCAATCATTTCAACCGGGTAGCAGAGAAAGCTGCATCGTATAAAAT
>Ga0302321_100000610_pt1 | contig 31320 bp, 21 predicted proteins | sample Fen_T0_1_FD_202505 | JGI IMG/M metagenome (GOLD analysis project Ga0302321, IMG submission 202505) | Peat permafrost microbial communities from Stordalen Mire near Abisko, Sweden - Fen_T0_1 | ecosystem: Environmental > Terrestrial > Soil > Wetlands > Permafrost | place: Sweden: Abisko... | reverse complement strand
AACGCGGTCGGGGGCTTCAGAAGTTAGTGCGTTGAGCTCAAGCTGTCTCGGTATGGAGACGAGCAGCCCGGAAAAGGTGTACAAGATCCAGATCCCTGCTTCGGGACCGACCAAGCTAAAGGTAACGGCAACTCCGACACAGAAACCCGGCATCGATGCATATGACCCGGTCGTATACCTAACGAAGAGCTGCGTCGCGCATCCCTCCTGCGTGGCCTGCAAGGACAGCCGTGGTGGGGGTAGCTTCGAGTCGATTGAATACACCAACGGGTCCGGGGCTCCAATGGACTTGTTCATTGTCGTCGACGGATTTGACTTCCAGAACCTCGGCGGCGCCTTCAACCTGGATGTTTCACTATCCAACCCGTAGGCGGAAAAATCATGGGAATTTCGCGACGAAGCTTTCTAAAATTCTGCATCACCTGTTCGGCTGCCTTGGGTCTTGGACCGATGGATATCTTGAACATGCAGGTGGCGTTAGCCAAGACCGGCGGTCCCAAAGTGATCTGGCTGCAAGGGTCAGGGTGTTCGGGGTGTTCGATCTCGTTCTTGAATCGAATCTCTGACACGGTCCCGACAACGGCCGCCAACGTGCTGCAGGATTCAATCGATCTAATCTATCATCCAACGCTCATGGCGGCTGCCGGAAGTCAAGCGGCCTCCATCATCCGCGATGCAATAGCTGCGGGAGGATACGTGCTCCTCGTCGAAGGTGGCGTGCCAACCGCCTTCGGTGGGGCAGCGTGCTGGCCGTGGTCGATCGATGGAAAGGAAGTCACTTTTCAAGAGGCAGTGATTCAGGCCGCCGCGAACGCTGCCAAGGTAGTCTGCGTCGGGGCATGTGCCAGTTTCGGTGGTGTCTCTGCGGCGGGAGAGAATCCGACGGGCGTCACTTCGGTGGCGAAGGCCATCGGCAAACCGACGGTGAACATACCCGGTTGCCCACCCCACCCTGACTGGATCGTCTGGGCAATTGCCCAAATTCTTGCAGGGAATGCGATTGAGCTCGACGCGCAATCGCGACCGACTGCTCTATACGGTACCCGCGTTCACGACGACTGCCAACGCCTCCCGAAGTACCAGAGCAAGACATTCGCGTCCATTTGCGGCGTCGACGAAAGTTGCCTAAATCTGCTGGGTTGTCGGGGGCCGAATACGGGTGCGCCTTGCCCGACGATGAAATGGAACAACGGCGCCAACTGGTGCGTGGATGCCAACGCGAATTGCGTGGGTTGCACGGAGAGTACGTTCCCCGGCGGCGATCTCCATGTGACACTGTTCTAGCAAGACTTCCCGATATTCTGCCCCAAGTGACCCGAAAGATCCCCATCCAAAATGGCAACCACGGTAGTCATCGACCCTGTTACGCGCATCGAAGGGCACATCAAGATCACCATTACTGTTGACACGGTTGGCGGTGTTCAACAGATCGTGGATGCTTGGGCAAGTGGCACACTTTTCCGCGGGTTCGAACGGATTTTGCTCAACCGCCACCCGTGGGATGCGCCGCATCTGTGTGAGCGGATCTGTGGCGTATGCCCCGTGTCGCAGAGCACGGCATCAGTGCTGGCGTTGGAAAGTACCAACAAAGTGGCGCTGACGCCCGATGCTGTACTCTTGCGTAACCTAATCGGCGCTGCAAACTTCGTCGATTCCCACATTCTTTCGTTCTATCATCTTTCCTTGCCCGACTATTTGAATGGACCGGCGATGGCGCCCTGGTCCCCTGCTTGGACATCCGACAAGCGTCCTGATGCAACCATGACTGACGCACTGGTGCAGAACTACATTGCAGCGCTGGACTTTCGCCGCATGGCGCAAGAGCTTGCTGCGACTTTTGGTGGCAAGATGCCGCATCCTCCGGCAATTGTCCCAGGTGGAATGACGACCACGATTCGTGCCGAGCGGGTAGCGAAGTTTCGTGAGCTGCTCAAGCAAGTGCGCGGCTTTGTTGCCGATAAGTACATCAGTGATGTAAGTAGGCTTGCCGAGATTTACCCGGACTACTACCAAATCGGGCGAGGTCACGGACATTTATTGGCGTTCGGCGCGTTCGGCACAGGGACTGACGGTCTTTCGACGCCGGTATTGAAGCGTGGCTATTTGCAGTCAGGGCAGGCCGTGACCGGCGTCAACACCCGTGCGATTGCTGAACAGATTACTTACAGCTGGTACGACGCTGGCGCCGACGGAGCGCTGGACAATCGCAAGCCTCACGACGGGGATACAGTAGCGCTTTATCCCAAGACGGGAGCCTATTCCTGGTTGAAAGCGCCGCGCTACGTCGGTCGCCCGTGTGAAGTGGGCCCTTTGGCGCGCCAGACGATCAACGGTAGCTACACGCGTGGGATATCCGTGATGGATCGCCACGTGGCGCGCGCACAAGAAGCGTTGCAGCTGGCGGACCTGATGACCAGCTGGATTGACCAACTCACTGTTGGCGGCAACGTGTTCACGGAAAAGGCTATGGTGGACGCAGCTGGTGAAGGGCTCACCGAGGCACCTCGGGGAGCGTTGGGACACTGGTTGCACGTCAAAGCGAGCCGTATCGGGCAATATCAGGTCATTACGCCGACATGCTGGAATGCATCGCCTCGCGACGTGGCCGGTATTCGGGGCCCAATCGAAGAGGCACTGGTCGGAACGCCGATTCTCGATGCCGCACAACCGGTGGAGGCATTACGGGTGCTACATTCCTTCGATCCATGTACCGCCTGTGCCGTTCACGTGATGCGACCAGGCGACGCGACGGCCCTGTCTGTCCTTCACACGCCCTGATATGGACAATTTGCTGACTGCGTCAAGACGACGCTTGCGCTTGCTCGTGCTCGGAATTGGCAACTTGCTCTACACCGACGACGGTGTTGGGGTGCATGTTGTTCGTGAGCTCCGCAAGCGCAGGTATGCGAGCATACTCGTGACTGAGATTGGTACGGCCATGCTGGACGCGTTGCCCTTGTTTGAATGGGCCGATCGTGTGCTCGTCGTTGACGCGATTCAGGCAGGTGGAAAGCCGGGTTCAATCTATTGGGGTGAACTGTCGGCAATTCAGTCGCTTTGCCACGGACCATCGATTCACGACGTAGGCATCGCATCGGTGTTGACGCTAATGTCGAAAGGGGCTTCGCAACCGGAGGTATTCGTGCTTGGTGTCGAACCTGCCAGCCTGGACCTTGGGCTAGGGCTGACGGTGACGGTTCGAAACGTGCTGCCACACGTCATCGGAATCATCAATGATACACTGCGGCGGTGGCGTGCGGAGGGCGCACCGTTGCGGGGTCGAGTCGCAATTTCACCTGTTCGTCTTCAGTTTGTCTCGGCAAAGCCACTCCCTGCAACAATAGAGTGACCGCCGTGTTGTGCCGTAAGTCCCAAGCTGTGCCGCTACCCCGACAATCTTCGACAGTCCGGGTTGTCTGAAGCGGCTGACGTCTGACCCCCCCCGTCGCTTTCTAGCCGACGGGTTGAAAGAGACAACTCGCCGACCGACTGGAGAATCGAACATGAATCATCAGCGATCGAACCGAATGTCAGTGCCATCGAACGGGCGCTACCGAGTGCGACTCGGATTCGCATTGGCGGCTCTTGTCCTTGCTAGCGTCTCGAGCGCCGTCGCTGTCGAGGACGGACCGACGACCAATGCGAGCCATGCCGAAGCGACGGCGCGGGGCGCCCCACGCGAGATCGAATCTCGCATGCCAGCTGGGTTTCCGGAAGGTTTGAAGAAGAAGCTCGAAGACCTTGCGCAGAAGGAGACCCAAGGAACACTTTCCGATGATGACATACAGCGCTTAGCGCGCCTGAGGCAAATCAAACAGAATTTTCAGCAGCGTGAGGATCGCGTCGCCAGGGCTAAGTTGTTGAAACAGAAAGAGACAGACGGAACGCTCACCGCAGAGGAGAAGCCGGAACTGGAAGCGACGAAGCAGCGCGAAGCCCGCTTCGAGAATCTGAGGAAACAGACGAGTGACCGACTCAGCACCCGCCAACAGCGTACCCGTCAAGCCAAGCGACTCGCGCTCAAGGAGCTGCCCCGGCTATACAATGACAGTGCGGCGAAGGCTGAGTTCGCGAAACATGCCGAGCGTATGGCCAAAATAGAACGAGCAAGGGATGTCGCGAGCGCAGAACAGGACACTGATACCCTCACCAGACTGGACAAAGTCCGAAATCGAGAAACCCAACGCCATCAGGCTTGGGTCGCAAAACGTCGACCGGCGGCGAATAGCGCCAACCAGGGAGCGATACCATGAAAGCCCAGACGCTAGTTGTGATTGGAGTTTGCGCCATGGCGCTTACCGCCTGCAGCAAATCGCGCTCGGAAGGCCAGCCCGCGGCAGATGAGATGGAACTAAGTGACTCGGCTCTCGATCTGGCAACTATCCCGGTAACAGAAGACTTCGAAGATGCAGCTCGGATGACGATTGACGAAGTCAATCTGGACGATCAGGTGACGAAACTCGAAAAGGAAGTCGAAGCGGATAGGTAGAAGGGAGCGAGACGTAAGGGTAACTCTGGATGCGTTGATTGGGCCATCTCCACCGTCTCTGCTCGACGCCCAGCGCATGCCAGCATCGTATCTTGAATCGGTCACGAATCTGTCACTTGCCAAGGGCCCATTGTCTCAGTAAGAACACCTCGCTTCGGAGTTCGCCACCAAGCCAAGCCAATCGCTCGGCGCGGCAGTCCTCGTTGTACGATTCCCATGGCAATCACTCGGCGCAACTTTCTGGAATCATTCGCCGCGCTTGCGGCTATCGGCTGTTCAGGTGAAATCGGTAATGCCGTTTCGCCGTCCGTGTCGCGAAAGTCAAACGTGGGTGGGCCTCCGGGCGTAGCTGGCAGCGGAACCGGTGGTGGTGCCGACCATCCGGCGATTAACAGCAATGGATTCGCTGGTATGCCAAACGCGGCAGGCGCGCCCGGCTCTACAAGTAGCCTGGTGAGTGCCGACGCTGGTGTTGCCGCGGCCACGCCCGCTGCGCAGAAGTTTGGTGTGTTGCGCGGCAAGGTGATAACTACGCCTCCGCAGGCGGCAAAGAACGCAGTTATCTACTTGGTAAACGCCCCTCTACCCAAGATCGTCGACGCGAGGATTGACGACGTGAAGTTGGACTTTCACCCCCATGTCTCAGTCATGACTGCCGGCGGAATGTTGACGTACGTCAATAATCACCCGTTTCCAGATTCGTGCTTTTCCACCAACAACGAGAAGTTTGACTTCGGCTATGTCGAGGCGCATGGAGTTCGCAAGCGCAAGTTTCCAAGCGCCGGTAACTACACCCTCTTGTGCCACGTTCACCCGAATGAAGTCGGATTTCTCGTCGTGACCCCTTCGAGCTACTTCGCTCGCGCCGACAAGCAGGGGGAGTTCGTCTTAGCGGACGTGCCAGCTGGGACCTACGAAATCGCAGCTTGGGCGCCACGGGTGAAGCTCGAAACGAAATCCGTGGTCATAACCGAGGGTGACGTCACGGTTGATTTCGAATTGAAGCGTTGACGAGTTCAGCCGGACGGGTCTGCACATTGGTGCTATAGTGGCGCGGAATGATGTTGCCGAAGCACATCGCTGAAGGGTTGGTTGTTGGCAGCGTGTGGCTGCTTACTTTGTCTAGTTGCGGCGACGGCGAGTCTGGCAACGGGCACACGACCAGCTATCCCGCCCGTGACCAAGTTGGTGGAGTCATTGTTATGGGCAGGCTGAACGCTTGCCCTACGGTGGATCCGCTTACCGTCGCGCCCACGGAAGTCAAAGTGGGCAGCAGTATACCGCTTACTGTGGGAGCAACCGATCCAGACGACGCACCATTGCCGCTCAGGGTCGAATGGTACTCAAGTGACGGTTGGGTCGCAAAGGGAAAGAATGTTTGGTTCCCTTGCATTTCCGTCGGGGATTTCAGGGTGCTTGCAGTAGTGAGCGACGGGGATTCGACTTGCGACGCGAACGGCGACGAAGGAGGTTTGGACGTGACCACAAGCGTGGTCCTTCGCTGTTCTGATCCAAGTAGGAATTGACCCGGTCGTCGTTGGTTCTGGCGGCCGCGGCTACCAGGCCCCGCCCGGCGTCCAACAACCGCTCGACTTCTTGGTGTACCCCGTTTTGTCTTCGGTTTGAAACGCCATCGCGACCCAGCTGTCGCGAATGAGCGCTAGAGGATTTGGCCTGGAAATAGATCGCCATGCAAGCCTACGAAACCGCCGTTCGCCACCACCGTTCCGGCAGGCTGCCGGAGGCAGAAGAACTGTATCGTGCCGCGCTCGCCGAACGGCCCGAACTCGATCAGGCCTGGTTCCTCTTGAGTGTTCTTGCCATGGGTCGCGGCGACGAGAAAGCGGCGCTTTTACAATTGACGCGCGCGGTCGAGCTTGCACCGGACAACCCAACTTACCATTCAAACCTTGGGTTACTCCTGCGAAAGCTGGGTCGCTCTGAAGAAGCCGCCACGACTCTGCTCCGCGCCTTGTCGCTCAATCCCGACTCAATCGAAGCTAGCTATAACCTTGGGCTGGTCATGCGCGACCAGGGTAATTTGGCGGCAGCGCAGCTCTGCTTCGAACGCGTTACCGAATTGCAACCTGGGCTCGCCATGGCTCAAAACCAACTAGCTCAAGTGCTATTGGCAAAGGGCGAGATCCGCCGCGCCGTGGGGCACTATCAGGCCTCCCTAGCTGTCGATCGACGGGCTGAGGCAATCGCTTTGGAATTGACTCAAGTCCTCGGGCGTTTGGGTCGGCACGGGGCTGCCGAAAGTCTATTGGCTGCTGTCGTCGGTACGGACATGCTGTCGACAGCACCGAATGTGCCGCCGAATGTGAGGGATCGTCTTCAGCGGGGGCAGCTTCTGCGGGAACAGGGGCAATTGCACGAGGCACGGGCGGAGCTCATCGAGTTGGTGACGGCCCAACCGCGCTGGTTGGACCCAATCATCGAGCTAGGCTCGTTGTTGGGGGAGCTTTCTGACTTGGATGCGGCGCTGCTCTGCTACGAACAGGCCACGGATTTGGATGCATGTAACGCGATGGCGCAGTATCGCCTGGCGAGCCTCCTAGTGACACGCGGAGAACTTGAAATCGCGATTGGACATTACCAATGTGCTCTCGTGTTGGAACCGAATTCTGTCGAATTCATCGCCGGCCTCGCGACAGTTTACCAAGCTCTCGAACGTAGCTCGACGGAGACGCTGTATCGGCGCGCTCTGACAATTCAGCCGGGTTCAGCGAAACTGCATACAGAGCTTGGAACAGTCCTGAGCAACCAGGGTCAACATGACGAGGCGATGGTATGCTTCGATCGCGCCATGGAGCTCGAACCTGATCTGTCTAGCGCATGGGTGGGCCGGGCGCTCGCGCTCTTCGACTCGGGACGGGTCGAAGACGCCATCGCGGCAAACCAGAGGGCCCTTGGTCTCGGTCCAAATCCGGAGATCTATGGCAGACACCTCTACATGATGATGTATGACCCAGCCGCTAGCGCCCGGGAAATTCACGAGTCTGCGCAACTTTACGCTCGCGGCTACGCCACTGCCTTGCTGCCGAAAGACCATTACTTTGGCAATACCAAGCAACCTGAACGACGGTTGCGGATTGGCTTTGTCTCGCCCGACTTCAGAAATCACTGTCAGTCGTTCTACATGGTTCCACTGCTGAAGCTTCATGACCCGGAGCAGTTCGAGGTGACATGCTACTCGACCACGAGGCTGCCTGATTCGGTGACTGAGCGGTTGCGTGAATACGCCGATGTTTGGCGCGATGTTTCAGCCGTGAGCGACGTAGATTTAGCGCGCATCGTCCGCGAAGACGAGATTGATATTCTCATCGATGTCACGATGCACATGCAAGGTAGTCGCCTGCTGGTTTTTGCCAGAAAGCCGGCGCCCATTCAGATCGCTTGGTTGGCGTATCCTGGAACCACCGGGTTGAGCACCATCGACTACCGCATCACGGATCCTTACATCGATCCACCGGAGGGCGTCGATGAACCCTATGTCGAACAGTCGATTCGATTGCCAGATGCGTTCTGGTGCTACGACCCGCTGCGCAAGGAGCCAGCAGTTGGAGCGCTACCGGCACTCCAAACGGGGCACATCACGTTCGGGTGCCTGAATAGTTTCTCCAAGATAAATTCGCCCACTCTCGAGCTCTGGGCGGGTGTGTTGCGCGCGGTGGCTGGGTCGCGCCTCATACTTCTGGCTCCGGGCGGTTCGGCGCGCGAACGCACCGTTTCAGAATTCGAGCGCCTCGGGATCGACGCCGCGCGGGTCGAATTCGTGAATAGGCGACCACGCGCGCAGTACCTGGAGCTGTATCATCGAATTGATGCATGTCTGGATAGCGTCCCCTATAACGGTCATACCACGAGCTTCGACGCGACCTGGATGGGGGTGCCCGTGCTAACGCTGCTCGGCAATACGGCTGTCGGTCGAGCAGGCGCTTGTCTAGCGCAAAATCTCGGCATGCCCGAACTCATTGCGCTCGATGCGGCCGAATACGTGCAGCGGGCCGTCGAACTATGCAGTGACATCGCGCAACTTGCGCAACTTAGGGCGACGCTTCGTGCGCGATTTGAACGATCTCCGCTGATGGATGCGCCTCGATTCACGCGCAACTTCGAAGCCGTACTCCGCGACGTGTGGCGCGTCTACTGCCGGCAGTAGTCTCGCCAAAAGCTGCGAAAGGCAGCTTCGACATCCCGAGCGAAGGCGCGACCGTCCATCAAGGGCGATGCCTGCATCCGACCACGCAGTATGGCGCGTAGTGCCGCGAGCCTCACGGGATCCTCCGCCAATTGCGCCGCGATACGCACGAAGTCATCTGGCGAAGTGGCCACTAATGCGCCGAGATCGAGGTTGGCTGCCTGCGAAAGCCCCGCACGGCCGACAATGGTTGTGCCCAGCATGGTTACGACCGGAACGCCCATCCACCAAGCGTCCAAGCTCGTCGTGTGTCCGTTGTACGGAAAGGTGTCAAGACAGATATCGATCCCCTGGTACGCCTGGAGGTAAGCTTTCCGCGGCATGCGATCTAGGAGCTCGATTCGAGCACTGTCGACACCCCGCTGCGCAAACTGGCCGAGGACTCGTTCGCGGCAATTGCCCTTCGGGCAAAGCAAAACCAAGCGTGAATCCTCAATTTGCACCAGCACACGAGCGAAGACGTTGATGACGTCTGAGTTAATCTTGCGAAATGCATTCAGGCAACCATAGGTAATAGCTTTGCGCGCGAAAGCCGGAAGTGGGCCTGGCTCGAGGTCGGCTGTCAGCGGGTCGTAACACCAGAACGTGTGCGAAAGCCGGTGCGTTGCTTCGACGTATAGCCCCAAATCGGCATCCGGGGGATCGAGGTAGGGGTCGGATAGGCGATAGTCGATGCAGGACAGTCCGGTGGTACCCGGATACGCAAGCCAAGTCACTTGCAATGGCGCCGGTCGACGGGCAAAGACTGCCAGGCGATGACGAGCCATGTGCATGGTCAGATCGATCAGAATGTCGATGCCGTCAGCGCGTATGACAGAGGCCAAAGCTACGTCGTCCAGCAGCGCCGCCTCGCGCCAGTGATGTGACACTGCGCGGAGTCGAGCGGTTACGTCGTCGGGATGCAGCACGCTCGAATAGCAGTAGACATCTACTTCGTTCGCATCGTGATTGGACAAGAGTGGGAGTGTGAAAAAAGACTGACAATGCTCGCGAAAATCTGGCGATACGTAGCCAATCTTGAGGCGTCGCTCGGGCTGACGGCGATGGGCTTCGACCTCGGGCCTCGGCGGGAGGCGTTCCAGCATTTTGCAGCACGATCGCGCCTCCTCAAGGACGGCTTTCTGGTCGTAGCTTGGATGAAACGGCATCGAGAACACGAAGCTGCTGTGAGCCGCCCGGTCTTCTGGATTTAGCGTGAGCGCGTGACGAAAGGCGCGCATCGCGTCGTCCGATCGCCCGACTTCCATGTAGCTGCTGCCAAGATTGCCAAAAGCCAGCGCAAGACCGAGCTGAGCTGCCCGCTCGAGGCTGGTAATTGCATCATCGAATTGTCCGATGTCGAACAACACATTGCCGAGATTATTGTGCGCCAGGGCGAAGTCGGGGCGCATCGTCACGGCTTGTTTGTACAAGGGCAGGGCTTGCTCGTCGCGGAGCAGGAGTCGCAGCGTGCCTGCGTAGTCGAGCAGCGTTTCGACTGCTTCGGGCGCGAGACTTAGGGCCCGCTCGTAGCTCGAGATTGCTTCATCGAATCTTCCAGCGCCCCGCAATGCACCCGCCAGGCGGTAATGGTACTCGCTCGCACTCGGTGACAGGCTGGCAGCCCGCCGATAGTGCTCGAGCGCAGACGGCAGCTGTCGCCGTCGGTCGTAGACTAGGCCGAGTTTGTGCTGCAATCGCCCCGAATCGGGAGCCAATCGAGCCGCGCGGGTCAGCGCGGTGACCGCCGCCTCGTCAGCGCCAATCTGTTGATAGAAATCGGCGAGCACTTCCAGAATCGCGAAATTGCGCGACTGAGTTCTGGATGCGGACGTCAAAAGGTTGATTGCTTCGCTAACCCGGGCTGACTGCAGCAAAAGGACTCCAAGATTGCGTAGCGCGTCCAATTGCGTGGGCTCGCGCGCGAGGGCCTCGCGGTACAGCGCCTCGGCAGCGTTGAGCATGCCCTGCTGGTGCAACGTAATCGCGTTTGTTAGCGTTTCTACAGTCGATAACCTTGCCATGTGCGCGGTGTCTGCGCTTGGGTAGCACGTGCCCGCCACCCAATTGTGTCAACGGCGTGAACGCCTGGAGAAATGAGCCCAATCCGCGCGCCGTAGCAGTTGCTTAGTTGCTTGCGCGCCGGAAAACCCAGTGTATCTTGCGTGAGAGGTGTCTCGGACAGGAGCGTGATACTTGGCCTTGTTGGTGCTCAATCTGCCAGAGCGAGACCGTAAAGAATGATGACCCCGAAATACAAGAAGCAGCGCCAGCGGGCGAAGTCTGGAGATGCGAAGCCACGGGAGACCAATGGAGCAATTGGGCGGCTAAATCATGAAGCAAACCCTTCGGTGCTAAAGGCTTCGATGCAGTTGCTGGTGAGTCGTCGCATCGTTGCGCGTGGTGAAGTGGATCTTCCCTGCATTCCTGCGCTGCTCGACTTCTACCTAGCCAGGCTTTGCGCCATGTGGGACTCCTTGGGAAAGCCGTTTACGGTCGAGGAATCCGACCAACTGCGTCAGGGGCTCGAGCAGTACCTGCGCATTGGATATCAGGCCTCGCCCTTCGCGCGACTGGTCATTGCTTACGAAGCCGAACCGACCAAGGGCGTTGTGTACGGGATCCGCGCCGAACAACCAACCATGCAGGAGCACTACGCCCATTGGATTGCTAACCGCGAAGGCCCATTATTTGGCAACGCTGCGGACGCGAAACTGGTGGCGCTGGTCGCGGAAATTGCCGCGCCGATGGAGGTAAAGGTCCTTGATGTCGGTGCTGGTACCGGCCGCAACGCGATTGCGTTAGCAAAGCACGGTCACCCGACGCTCGCCATTGAAGCCGTGACCGAACTTGCCGACGCCATGCGCAAGGCCGCGGCGGCGGCCGAAGTATCGATTGAAATCGTCGAAGCCGATATCTTGAGCCCGGATATGCTCCTCGAGCGCCATGCCTTTGGACTCGTCGTCGTCTCTGAGGTGCTCACGCATTTCCGCAGTGTGCGGGAGGTCAAGTGCCTGTTCGAGAAGTTAGCAGGCGCGGTCAGCCCCGGAGGCCTGGTCCTCGCGAATGCCATGTTGGCTCGCGAAAACTACCAGCCAGATGCGGCGGTGCGCGAGGTGTCTCAAACAGCGTGGTCTTTCGTCCTAACCCGCGAGGAGCTCAGCTTCATCACCGAAGGGCTCCCGTTCGAGCTCGTATCGGACGAATCCATGCACGACTACGAGCAGGCGCATCTAGCGCCGGAGCATTGGCCTCCCACGGGCTGGTTCGAGAGCTGGACACAGGGGACGAACGTGTTCGCGCTGCCCGCGGGGACCGCCCCGATTGAAATGCGTTGGCTTCTCTATCGCAAGCAATGAGGGCCGGCGTCTGCCACCCGACCAAGCCTGGTAGGACCTGGCTGTCGCACTCTAGTCACCCAATTGACACCGAAATGCGCGGCTCGCGTGGTACGGCGGGGCGGTGATGCAACTGGAGTTCTTTCGTAAGGTGACTATCAATCGTACTGTCTCGGTCGGGACACTGGCAATAGTTGCACTGCTGTTTCTCGCTGTTAGCGGCTGCAAGAAGAAGGAAGCCGCGCGCGCAGACGATGGAAGCGGCGCCAACCCGGCTGGCGCAGTGCCAACTCTCCCCGCCAACGCGAACCCCGTCGAAAAGCTTTTGTTCCAGAAGGCGCCGGTTTGTTATCAATGCGCCAAGGCAAACTGCGACGAATTCGTCGCTGGCTGCGTGAACATACAAGGTGTCGCCGCCGAAGGCCCTGCCAAGGGCAAATCGAAGGCTGAACTCTGCAGCAACACCCTAGGCTGCGTTCTGAAGGAAAAGTGCGTCAAGGGGGACGCCAGCTTCAAGTGCTATTGTGGCAAGTTGGACGGGATGGATTGCCTCTCCAAGACGACCCAAGATGGCGTCTGCCGGTCGGTCATCGAAGCGGGTCTCGAGTCCACAGAGGGTGGAACGATTGCGAAGATCTGGGGAGAGAGGACGCTGGGCGCTGGCGCGGCCATGGCGCTGACCCATTGCATGATCGACCACGGCTGCAAGGCTTGTTTCTAGCCCCAAGATTGCCCAGGGAGTCAGCACTCGTCGTGGGTGCTGTGCGGGGGGCGCCCGAAGAGCCCCCGCGCATCACCGCTACGAGTCCTCAGCGGAAACAGCGCTAGCGTGTGTAGCACGTTTCCATGCACCAGAATGACGCGCAATCCATAAGCTGCGATGCGGAAGCTCCAGCAAGTATATCCACGGCTCCAATGTTGGGAACAATCCACCCTGGTGAGCTCGATTCGTAGGCCGCTTCGAACTCGTCCTTGCAGGCTCCAGAGACGGAGGTGCCCTCCAAGCAAGCGCCATTGTCGTTCACGCCATCCTTAGGCCTGCCGCAGTAGCAATAACTCACGTTGGGGCCGCCGTTAAGCACCCATTCCACTAGATTGGGCAAAGGATCGGGAACATTGGCGGGCAGGGCACAGCGCGTTCGGGACATACACGCGAACAGGTCGTTGCAGAGCCGTTGCCTCGACACGCCCGCCCCCGGTCCGTCAGTGGCAACTCCGGTAACCCCCACACAGGCGGGCATGACGGCCTTTACGACATCGCCCACGTAGCGAGTATTTTCGCCGATCGGGTCATTACAGATGGTGGTCAAACAATCCACGCATGCCGGCTTCGTGAGATCCGGGAACCCTGCGGCAGTGGCCTTGCCCGCGACGCCGCCCGTTGTGGATGCACCTGCTGCGCCGCCGACGACAGAAGCAACACCACCTGTAGCGGTAGCGCCTCCAACGCCAGTCGTGCCGACTCCACCACTGCTCGCGCCGCCGACTGCGGACGACGAAGCCCCACCCTTACCGCCCACCTGCGTCGATGCGGAAGTTCCTCCGCTTGAGCTTCGACCTCCAATGGCGGTGGTAGCTCCGGCTGCACCACCAGGAGCTGAAGTGGCACTCCCGGCAGCTCCGCCCGTGGCGGACGACTTGCCGCCGCTGCTGGCTGAACTTTTCCCTCCTGTACCGTCGCTCTTGTTGTCCGAGCTGGAGCAGCCGACGACGAGGATCAGCCCCGCGAGACCCAGCCCCAACGTGGCCACGCCCAGCGGACTGCGTCGACGCGCAACGCGTGCACTCTTGTTTCGCTGATTGGTCTCAAGTTCGTGAATTGCGCTAAACATGTCCATTTCCTCGTCGCTTTCTGTGTGAACGACCCCCGACAACGACCCTTGGTTCCAACCGCAGGCGTGCCAAATTGCCGTAAGTTGCCCGCTGCCAAATCTCATTTCCCACGGAGCTCACATTCGTTGTACCCGGGGGTTGGCTTCACAATCCCTTGGGAAATCGCGTCAACGTGGACGAAGGTCGCCAGTCCCGCGTTGATCGCGCCACGGATCGACCACTTCAGCAACGCCTCGAGATTGAGGTGCGGGCCCACCAACAATGGGTGGCCAGGAGCGTCGCTTGCGTACGAAGGAATGTATGGCGTGCCCGACTTCGTTAACTTTGGGCAATAGGGGATGAGCGTTCCAGGTGTGCCCGGATACTTTCTGGTCCACGACGCGAGTATCTCATTCCTGGTTTCCTCGATGATGGCGAGATCGGCTTCTGAGGCAGGGCTGCGGATGCACCAGGGACCGAAGTTGGTCTGAGCATTGATGCCATTTGTCACGCGACCCAGGTGATCTGCCACTGGGGCGTCCGCGGGATAGTCCTCGGCCGCATAGAGCGAACCGAGCGGGTGGTAATGCCAGAGCTTCCCGTCCGTTCTCGTTACGAGCGATAGAACACGGACAGGCCTCGGATTGTCGAGCGCACAGAGGCGTTGCCACAACTCCTCATCGCCATTGTTGCGGACGAGTGGATCCCCCTTCAGTCTGAACATCCCATCGAGTGCGGTAACCAGACTCAATGGAGAAGTCGCAATAGCTCGCCAGCCATACCGTTTGGCGTCATCGGGGTAGACGACCGGTCGAGCCGTATCACCCTCTGCCGAGAAGACGGTTCCTAAGGCGAGGTCCGACGTAGCTGGAAGCGTCCACTTGCAGAGGTCCTCCGGGCCCGAAAGCATGTTGGCATCTGTGGGCGGGGTGAACGATGGTCGCGGGCTGCCCAATACGTCTGCAGTCGCCACGCCGCTCAGAATGCTATTGGGGATGGTCTGTTTGGTTCCCCCAAGCGCCATCCAGGAGTAGTACCTCGCCGCCCAATCGTCGGAGGTCAGGTTGTTCACGTCGCTGGCGTACGGCTGAAACGTATTGATTCGATTCTCTTCGAGGCCGATCCCTGCCTTGAAGCTGGTTACTGCGGCGTTTCCGCCGGTCATGGTGGCGAGCGAGGTGGCCTCTCGGCCCGCCGAATCGGCCTTGGCACCGTGGCAATGCGCGCAGATCTGGCCATACACATACTCACCGGGCGACGAGAGATACACCGGAGCTTCGCCGTTCAACGGAACAGGCGAATTCTTCATCCAAGTTGGGGGCGCGTTGGCGTAGGCACTCACCTTGGGCACACCGGTGAAATCGCAAGTCTTCGGCACTTGGTTTTCGTTCAACGTCTCCCAAAGGCCCATCGGGAGTTTCTTTGACGCGAACACGCGCATCGTGTCCGTAAGTTTCGTCGTCCCCAGCAAGCCGAAGACGAGCTTCTCATGGTCATACTTCAAGGCGCCGGCTCCCGATGCATCGTTAGTGGGAGGGGGCGGGACCTTCTTGTCTACGAGAATCTCCTTCCAGTCGCCTCGGCGCGGGTACCAAGTCCCTGGGATCTGAGTCGGATCGTAAATGACCCAATGGACGTTTTCGGGAATGCCGTCTTGATTCACTCCTGATGCGTCCGCGGGGACGGGCGTCTTTGCGGGATCCCTCAGCACATTCAAGTCGACGATATCCGCGTGACCATAACAAGACTCGTACTTCGGTGGGGAACTTGAATAGTTCCTCGGTTCCATACTGACGTAACTGATGCTGGAAACTCCACGATAGATGGCAAGGCGCTGCTCGGCATCCATCTGTGCTTGGGCATAGCCCTCTTGACCCGGCTGCACCTCAACGTAGGGCTGCTCACTACGGTCGGGCAGGAAATACGGAAAGTCCGGCGTCAATCCCACCTGGCATTCGAACCGGTATCGATCTGAGTCTAACTTCTTTCGTGAAGGGATACTTACCATCCACTCAGCGAGCCTCCGCGGCGCGTCGCAGTCATACCCTGGCGTATGCATCGGCATGCTCGGGTACAGCGCCAGATCATCGGAGTAGACGAACGGAGCGTCTACTCCGCGGTAAATGAGGCTCCTCCAGGGTGCAAGCTTACAATCAAAGGAGCAAGCGACTTCCATGCCACCTTCTGCGACAGCTCTCGTGGTTGGGACGACGCTGAACCCGGAGCCGCACTTGGAATACCAGAACAGGTGCTTTGCGCCGCCATCGTCGTACCCCGGAATGTCGAACAACGACGGCGTAATGTACGGGATCGCCTTCGCATCCGCGCCGCCGCGGGCGATGGTCTTACTGAACCGATCGAGCGGGAACTGGAAGATGCCGCCAGTCGCACTTGGTTCAAGATCCAGATCGGCTAGAAGCGCCGAATTGTACTCGGATGCAGAACCGCGCGGGTTGTGGCAGTTCGCACAGGCGTGCAGCATGTAGCCCTGGGCCAGTAACTCGTATTCGTTGCGCGGTTTGCGCGTGCCCTGTGAGTCCTCGAGCTTGACGATATCGTCCGCGGAGGTAACTCCTTTGATTAGGCCGTAGTTGATGAACCGGTCTAGCTGAGTTAGCTCGTCTTGACCCACAGGCTCAATGATTCCGCCTTGTCCGACTGGGCGCCGATTGATCTGCAGCGGCTGGAATCCGAGTACGAAGTTCTGGCTCCGGCTTCCCTGGTGGCATTCCACACAGCGCCGCGACCCAGGCACCACGTAGTGGTGCGCGGACTGTGCGATGAGATCGAAGCCCGGGTCCGGATAGTTCTTCTCTTTCGCTTTGGCGACGAGCGCCGCGGCTTTGGCTTCGTCTTGGATATACGTCACCATATGATCGCGGAAGGGTGAGCCATCCTTGTGCGGATCGGTCACCAAGGTAGCTTCGGTCTCGTCTTCGTCCCAAAGGTAGCTACCGAAGACTGCTGTTACCGACCTGAAGCCAGTGTAATTCGGATCATTGTTCCAGACGACGATGAGCTGCGTCTCGGCTTTGCGCCAGCGCCTGGCGCCGTCGAGCTCCGTCACCTCCTTGAGCAATGTCCGGTAGAATCGCGTCCCCTCGGGGATCTTGAACAGTTGAGTCGCCTTGTCGAAGCCGATGCTGGCGCCGGTGGGAACGCGCACGTGCCGGATCGCGCGGGCGTTGTCGACGAATGCCGGATACGCTGGTGCCCAGGCAATGACCCCGTGCTTGGCCAGCGTCACGGTGTCAAAGGTGAAAAGATCCGTATCCTGCAGGCGCTGCGGGAGCCCAATGCGTTCGACCAGGTTTCCCTTCGGGTTGATAACTATGTTGAGGATCTTGCTGTCCAACTCCTTCATCTTGGCGGTCTCGGTCGCGTAGAGGCCCTTGTCAGGGATGCAGCTGCCAAGGTTGGTCTGAGCGCCGGCAACTTCCGCAGGGAGGCGAAATGGGCTCAGCGTGCGCGGATCGACGGTTGCCTCGCCTGTCACTGGGTCTAAGGACGGCGTAAACGCGGGCTCCTCGTAGCTGAACTTGAGACTGCCAGCCGCGATGTAAGCTTTGAGCATCCGCATGAGTTCGTTGCTCGGGTCTTCAGCGGTACGATCCTTGGCCAGCTTGCCGCCGACCGAACCCGGTGGCATCACCCGGTCGATTGAATCGTTACGCAGCATGGAAGCGAGCGATTCCCGAGCGGCCTGGGCATTGAAACCAGTGCGCGTGACCTGCCATCCACCTTGGTTGCCGTCAACGTGGCAACCGCCACAGAGGGAGCGAAAGAGCGCGAACATGTCGTCGACAAACACGCGGCGCGTCTCCGGCAACGCCGCGCCGTCATGCGTTACGGTACGCAATGGGAGCGGCTGCGCGGTAATCGCTGGGCGGCAATCCGTGGGCGGTAGGGCGGCAGCGTCGGCGCCAGCGTCCTCGATGCCCGCGTCGGGCTTGAGGTTGGGATTGACGAGCCCACTGATATCATAAGGGGTGCCGTCGTCGTTATTCGCGCTGCCACAGTTCGTGGCAGCGGCGGCGGCTGCCAACAAGACCACCCCAACCAAAATACTCCGGTCCATAGAATCCCTCGCAGGTATCAAACTCGATAGTCGACTGCGCCGGGAGTCTGCGCTGTGAGTGATACATCATGGAAACAGCTTGAAGAAGATTGCCTCACGACTCTGTCACCGATTCGTCTCTGAACGGTCGAACTCGCCTTCGGTTTGCACGCTTTGTAATGCGGCTGTGGGTTGTTAGATCGACCGAGTTCGCTCGCTTGCTCGCTGAAGTGACAGCGTGCAGCAGACCCGTCACAAACGCAGTGGTGTCTCGATGCTGTCACGTAAGTGACTCCAGAGCGGACTGAATTCAATGAAGTGGCTCCGAATCGAGACGCCTTTGTCACGCGCCGGAGAGTGGGGCGATGCTACATCAGCGCCCGAAGTGTCGGCCCTCTGACGAGCAGAGGGTGGGTAGATGTAAAATGTGCGACAAAATCTGCATGCGAGCGGCACCGGTGCTTGTGTCATCGTTAGCGGACCCAAGTTCCGCGACAAGTCGAACGGCGCGTTCATGCTTTGCAGGCCCGCCAAGCGACTGGATGGTGAGGACGTTGGCCGCGATGCTCTGCGCAGTAATGGCGTACTTCGCCGTCATTACGGAAGCCGCGGCCGTGCCAAGCTTCTCCCGCAAGTACGGCACGAGTTGTCAAACTTGCCATACGCATTTCTCCGTCCTCAATCCGTTCGGCGAGGCCTTCAGGCGCAACGGATATCTGTTTCCGAGCAGTCAGGGGAGCGTGGACAGCGACGTGGCCAAGGAGGAGACCGTCGCCATGGGGCAGCCCGAAGATCGGGGTGCCTTTCCGCATGCAGTATGGCCGGGGCGCATATCACAGGCACTGCCGCTTGCTGCGATGGTCAATCTGAGCCTTCCCTACGCACTGCCCAATTCGGACCTGAAGAAGGCTAACGGTAACTCGCTCACCTGGGACAATGCCGTCGGTCCCGTGATGCTTTACGCGGCAGGCTCAATTACTGACAGCCTGACGTATTACACGAAGGTTTCCATTCTTCAGACTGGTGGTGTAAGCCTTGGCCCAGCATACCTGCTGTTCAATGATCTCATTGGACCGAAGCATCTGGTCAACGTCTGGGTGGGGCGTCTGGTTGCTCCCCAACTGACTAGTCACGTCTCGAGTGGAGCCTACCTAGCAGATAAGGCTTTTCCGCTGGTGTCCGCAGCGGGGCTGTTCAATGGCAACCAAAGCCTGATCCTCGGGCAAGGGCCTTCGAATGGCGTCGAGCTGAATGGAATTGCTTGGCACCGCATGGGGTACTCGCTCGGGTGGCTGGCTTCCACTACCCAAGCCGGCTTAAAGGCTCCCAACGCCCAAGATTTCTATGCACGCCTAGGCACCAAACTTGGAGGCATGTCGCTCGATGGCGAGGGCGGGCCGAAGGAGACCGCGCAGGACGTTGTTCGACCGTGGGCCGAGACGGCGATTACCCTGGACGTGTTCGCCTATCGCGGGATGACCGTGGTGGACAACTTCACGAACGCTCCGCAGCTGACGCCACAGGAGAATGAGGTTCGGGCAGTTGGTATGGCGGCGCGGGCTCAGTTGGGGTCGCTTAGCGCCAATGTCATTCTTCAACACCAGTACCATCACAGCCCCTACGCTGGTACCGATCCGCGCCCTGCGAGCTATCCGGATCAACCAGTTGCCTTGCCCGGCGTGCCGGATCGCAAGAGTGGCAAGGCTGCCATCGGTGCAGGCGAGCTTGCCTACGTGGTTTATCCATGGCTCGTTCCAGCGGTGCGCGTTGAGCACACGCGGTTGGATAGCAACTGGGGTTCGGCGAATTTCACACGGTTTATGCCGGGCGTCAGCCTGCTCCTTCGTTCCAACATCCGACTGTACGTCTATGCGGACATGCAGCGCGCCGCCCGGTTGCCACCACAAGCTCCGGCGTACCCAGGTTCTTGGGCTGCGGCAGGTGGCACAGCCGTACCGCCCACGGTGGTAGGCAGAAAGAGCTCGGTCGAGGCGATCGTGGCGAAAATGGCCTGGGCATTTTAAGGAGGGCGAGGCAGATTCCTATGGCAAATACACTTCGACTGGGTTCGAAACATTGGCTCGGGGGCGGCGCAGGGCTTCTGATGTTGGCTGCCCTCGGCTGCACCGAGCGGGCTAACTGCCCTTCGCATCGTCGGATGGTGGATGGCGCGAGCTGCAATGGTGCCGATCTGCAATGCGGCTACGACGTGCCGTCGTACAATTGCGATGGAACCATCACCACATTGCCCTCGAGTTGCACCTGTAGTGGTAGCAAATGGGTATGTCCTGCCATCGTGGAGCCAGTTTGCCCGGTTGCGCAGGATGCCGGCACCGGCAGTAGTAGCTCGACTGACGGTGGTACGCTGTACAACCTGACTGCTGACGCCGGTAGCCCAACAGCCATTGTCAGGCCTAGCGGTGGGAATCGAGCTGCCAGCTGTCCGCTGGTATTCGTTAGCAACGGGACGGGATTTTCCTACGAAACCGATGTTGGTGGTCTTACAATTAATCTTCCGGGTTCGGCCACAGCCAATCGCGCCATCCCAATCCCCGGCGGTGGGACCTTCTATCACTTGTTGCCTAAGGCAAAGCTTGATCCTGCAGATGGCATCGAGATTCGATTCCGCGAGAGCGTTGCTGAGGTCGACTACATCGATGAAGCCAAACTGATCCTCGTCGATCATCCCGAAGGTACGGAGGTTTGGTCCTCTGGAGACGAGTCGACCAACGAATGGGGCTACCAGAACCCGTTCAAGATCTATACGACCAAGGCCCCACGCGTGCCGGTTTCTGCAGTGGATCGCACGGGTCGTGACGTCCTCGGCTACCTTACCGCTGTCGACAATCGACCCGCCCCGGTTGTAGACGTTACCTTCGACAACGAGTACACGCTGGATTTTGGCAAAATAGCCGACCCCAAGAACGCAAAACTCATCATCGACGGCTGGTCTATCTATCTCTACCGGGCAGAACACGATATCCAGCCCTATGTTGAGGCGCAGGGTCCAGACGGCACTTGGTCCTTGGTGACCAAGTTTGGTGCTCCCTACGGCGATTTCAAAACGATCGTCGTCGATCTATCGCAGGGGTTACCAGCATCCGTTGCCAAGCTCCGCGTCGTCCTCGGCACCGAAGCGGGCGCACGCTGGGTCGTCGATCGCATCCGCCTCGACGAATCGGCACCCGTGGAGGTCAAGACGACCGTCCTCGATGCAAGCTTGGCCGAGCTGGTGCATCGCGGGCGCGCGACAGTGAGCCGTCCGACCTTGAAGAGCCGCCAGGACGCCCTGGATGACGAATCTCCGGATGAGGTTTTCCAACTCGGCTATGGCGCATTCACGAAGTATGGCGACGTCCGTGAGCTACTTACGGTTCAGGACGACCGATACGTCATCATGCGTCACGGTGACCAGATCACGTTCAACTTCCCAGGCAGGCCCGCGCCGCAAGTGGGTTGGGTCCGCTCGGTCGTCTTGAAGGTCGATGCGATCATGAAGACCTTCTTCTTCGATCGGAACGTGGAACCGCTGCCTTTCCACGGCATGTCTGCGTATCCGTATCCGGAGACGGAGCATTTCCCAACGGATCCGAGCCATGCCGACTTCATCAAGCAGTACAACACGCGCGTCTATACCGCGCCGCAGCCCTGATCGGGAGTCATCATGACGAAGCTTAGAATCTCTGGGTTCTTCGGCGGGGCCATTGCCCTGTCCGCGAGTCTGTTCGCTCTAGCGGGTGGATGCTCTTCAGCCAGCAACAACGACGCCCCAATGCGTGAGGCCACCTGGGCGATCACGTCTCAATGCAACACCTGCCTCAGAGACACTTGCGCGCTTACCCCGGGGGCGCCCGACCCATACCAAAGTTGTTCGGTCGACCTCGTCTGCAGCGATGCCTTCGGCGGGTTCGTCAATTGCTACAGGCGAACCCGCTCGCTATCGCAATGCAGCACCGAGGTGGAGTCGCTGATCGAATCGGGCGATGCAGGCAGGGAACTCTTGCAGAACTGCTTTCTCCTCGACTGCTTCGCCGGGACCTGCGAAGAAACGGGTCAGTAGGCTACGGGCGGCTGCAACTCATGCAGTGTGAGCGCGTTGCGGCGGAGCGTTGTCGTTTTCCGAGTCCGACCCGACCAGAACATCGGCGGTCGTCCGCGATCGAGCAGGCGACCTCGAAGCGCTGCGAAGTGCTTGAACGGCAAGGCCGACAGGAAGTGCGCTTACAGCGAGCCCGAAGAGATGAATCTGGGCGGACTCGAAGAGCGTGCCAGCCCAGCGCATTGACGCTACCGGCAATATTAGTGCAATGAGCATCGCGCTCCCGGCTGCCAGTGTTGCTATGACCAACGCGGCATTCGCCCGGCCCCAATTGCGCAGACGAATACGGCCCAGTTCGCGGCACGCCGTCGCGATGGGGTGACCGAAGCAGAGAACGCCAAAAAGGCCGGTAGCCGTGAAGAAGCCTCTGGTCGAGTCACTGAGCACCACTTCCGGCCGGTTTCCCCACGCGAAGAGCAGTAACGTTGCCATCGAAACGCCGAAGCTTGCCGTGAGGATCCGGGGAGCGAACGTGTCTTCGGCGACTCGGGCTAGCCATTCATCGAGCAGACCCAAAACGGGCAGGGCAGTCACGAGCATGAGTGGCTGAACGTACATCCAGAAGAGCTCTGGCAGAAGGGCTGCGTCGCCGCCCAAAATCGGCAGAAAGACGCCCCTGCCACGCAGGCGTTCGTAAAACATCAGGATCGGCAGCGCCACGGCAACGGGAGCCAGCATGACGTGAACGAACCCGGTCACGCTGAGGGAGACTAAGAATGAACTGGAGTTTGGCGCTTCGGCTAGCGTTTGCTTCGCGCGCGTCAACCAGAGCCAGCCGTTGATGGCTAGCGCGATGGCCACGATGGCCAAGCCGCAAGACTGACCGATGGTGTACCGATAGCCCGTCTCGAAATAGCGCAGGTAGAAACGTAGACCATGCGGCTGCCTGGAAAGAAGCTCGCCAACGACGAGGACGAAACTGCCGAGCGAGAACAACCCGAGGCTCACCCAGCGTGCACGAATCGCTCGTTGCCCCCAGTCTGACGTGAACCAGAGTGGTCCGACGGAGAACGATATTCCTGGCAACCACACGAGCAGTGACATGGCAAGGGCGTGCAGTGACGTTGCGCCGGCAGTAGTCTTCGAGCCCGTTGGAGTCAACCCGGCCAGTACGGCTACTAACACTGCTGCTAACGCAATCGCGAACGTGACCGCCGAAGTGGCGAGGTGCCATCGACCAACTCGCCGACCATCTCCATGGCTACGCCGCGATTCGGACTCGACCATGCGCTGTCCCAGGGTGTTGCTTGCTAGTGCCAGCGACATCGACATCGTACTTGTTCCCTTCAGTTCTCGGCCGTGGCGCTATCTAGCGACCGGCCACGCCTGGCGCGTCGCCACAAAGACGGCGAGAGCGAACAGCGCGACGATAACCGCCGTAGCGATCATCCACCCATGTTCCAGTATGCGGTATGACAAGGGTACCGCCGCCTCGGTTGCGTATTCCATCCGCTGGATTGCGTCCGGGCCCATCTCGACGATTTTGGCATCACTGACGTAGCTCTGTGCCGCATTGTAGTCCTTGCGCATAAGCGCATACGCCCACTCAAAGGAAATTGTCTGCGGATCCTTTGGTAGAAGGATGCCCAGACGTTGCGTACAGTTGTGCAAACGACCGGAATCCTTCAGTCGGAGCCCAAGCTTACATTCAACCGTCGCAGAATAGGGGCCGTCTTTGTCGACAATGGCCAGGTGCTTGACTACCTCGTCGACTTCCCGAATCAAGTCCGCACTCAGTGTTCCAGGAGTGCCAAGGACCAGCTCGGAGAACCTCAAGAAGTCTTCGACCTTGACGCCGCCAAGCAGCAGCGCAGCGCGACAATGTGCGAGGGCCTGCTCACGAGCGCCCAGCGCCTGATACTCGCTGCACAGCTTGGAGAAGGAAATCGAACGATTGGGTACCGCCTTGGCCAGCGCACGGTAGTACCGGATCGCCGTTTGATGATCGCCCAACTGTATCGCGCTCTCACCGCGGTCCGTCAGATCCATCAGCAGGTAGCCGAATTGGAGCGGATCGCGATTCTTCTCGCTGTCCGGTGGAATACTTGCTTCGGGATTGTTCGGATCGATGGCGAAGCGACTGATTTGGCCCGGGGCGGCACCCTCGGGTCGCTCCGCGGGCCGCTCTTCGGTTGCGGCAGTCGGTAGCGACGATTCGCCGATTGCGGTTCGCGGGACCAATGCCAATCCCAACGCCGCAAGTACTGCAATTGCGGACACCGGGCTCTTGTGCCGGATTGTAAACCTACGCAATGCAAAGCGGCCGAAGACGACGAACCCCGCCAAGGCCAACGACCACCAGCAAACGCTCACGTACCACTTCGGGCGATGAGCCTCCAAGGTGGCCGAGACTCGCTTGGTTTGCTCGTGCTGTGGGTCGAGCTGGTTCAGCCTGGCGGAGCAGTCAGCAAACGCTGACCAGTCGCCGAGGCCTTCGAGGAGGTCGCACTCGGCGAGGACCGTATAGAACGCTTGCGGCGCGGTTCGACGCATACCTCGGATGGCGATGGAGGCCTCGAGGAGCTGAGTCGTGTTGGGTCGCTTGCCCCCGTGTAGCAGCGCGGCAATCAGGGCGCGGAGGCTCGCTTGGCTTCCGGTAAGCGCGAGTGCACTGCGACAGGCTTCGATGGCCTCCGTCTGTCGACCCTGGTGGGTGAGGAGCTCACAATACCGAGTTGCCAATGCTGGATTCTTGGGCGTCGCATCCAGTGCTAGCTTCAGCTGCTCCGCCCTTTGAGCTGGCGCTGCCTCGGGTTCGCAATTGCTCACGTGGGGCGTTACGAGCGTAAGAACAACGACTGCGGCAAGCACGACGTATCGCGCGATACGGCTAGGTCGTAGCGTGAACCTACTTTTCGGCATAATTCTCTCCCAGCCGGTAACGCTTGATCTTCTCGTAGAGAGTCGAAACCGCAATGCCGAGGACTTGCGCTGCTCGCACTTTGTTACCTTCGGTCTGTAGGAGCGTTTGATATATCGCAGCTCGCTCGATTCGCTCCAATAGTTGCCCACCGAGCGGCAACTGCTCGACACCCTGTGGCGCCCATTCCTCGGGCATGCGCCAAACTGAGTTGATGTGTGGCGCATCGAGCACGTCGCTTCCGGGGTCGACGAACGCGACGGCACAAGCCAAGGTGTTCTTCAACTCGCGGATGTTGCCGGGCCACCCGTGCATGCGCATGGCAGCATAAGCTTGTTCGGTCACTGCGAGGTTCGGCTTGCCAACGTCAGCGAGCAAGTTGGGGACGAGCAGCGTCAGATCCTCGAGACGTCCACGCAGCGGTGGAACTGGGATGATCGCTGCGCCCAATCGATAGAACAGATCCTGCCTAAACCGACCCTCTGCCACCTCCATGCGCAAATCGCGATTGGTGGCGGCAATGATGCGCACATCGAAGGCGCGGTCGACATTACCGCCCACACGACGTCCATGTCGGTTGTCGATGGCGCGCAGTAGACGTGTTTGCAGATCGAGCGGCATCTCGCCGATTTCGTCGAGAAATAAGGTCCCCCCGCGCGCACGCTCGAAGGCCCCCGCATGCGACGTAATGGCACCAGTAAACGCGCCGCGCTCATGCCCGAGGACCTCACTTTCGGCCAGCGATGAGGCAATGGCGCCACAGTCGAGCACGACGATCGGCCCGTTCGCGCGCGGGCTGCCCGAATGCATTGCATGCGCGATGACGTCCTTGCCCGAGCCGGTTTCGCCCATCAATGTGACAGTTACTTCGGCCGGTGCGTAGCGCGCCATCAGGCCCAGCGTGTTTTGCATGCTCGGGGAATTGGCCTTGAGCGAACAAAACTCCGAGCGGGGAGCGATGAGGTCGCTCGTGCCGCTAGATGGCGGCATATTCGGCGGCTGCCAACTCGACCGCTTGTCGCTGTTGCTGTTCGATGGCGGCGGAACGCTCTTGCGCGAAGCGGCTCTGGTGGTTGGCGCACGGCCACTGCTTTCACTATTGCCTTTCAGCATTTCAAGACTGATGCCATAGGTATAGGTGTCCATCATTTCGACGCCGCAATTGTGGTTTGCAATGGGAAATTTTCTTGGTGGGGCAGGGGCATTCCCCACTCTGCGCGGTGTTTGAAAAGGATGACTCTCGAATCTACTTGAAACAGCTAGTGCACCGTGAGTCGCCGGTGAAATCCGGACCCCCGAACTGGATTGCGTCCTTCATGCATTGAACGAGCGTGACGGCTCGCGGACCCGCAACGGGCGAGGTCAGTGCGCCGAAGTTGTTCGCGATGAAGCCTGCCGAAGTGCTCTCGAATCCAGCCTCGATTGTCGCCTTGCAGGCGCCATTGGTGCCGACGCCGCCCAGGCAATTCGTACTGGTGCCGCAGTAGCAGGGGCTGACCGCGTCGGTGCCAGAGCAATTGGTCTGCAACAGGCAGCTGAGCGAGTCGTAGCAGAGAGCCTGTCGACTCTGGCAAGTGCCAGGACCAGCTTCCGCAAGACCTGTGACGTTGTCACAACTGGTAGCTGCCGCCCCGCTTCCGACAACATCCGCCATGATGGTGTTGTTCGCCGCATCGGTGCAATTTGCGGCGGCACAGTCATAGCAACTCTGACCCTTCAGCCCGACAACGATGGATCGTATGGTTCGCAAATCGCCCGAGCCGGCAGCGCCCGCCATCGACGAGCAAGTCATGCCGCCCGATCCAACGGTTCCAGCAACACCAGTCTTGCCCGCAACAGCGGCGCTTCCAGCTAGACCCGCGCTTCCGGCCAGACCCGCGCCTCCGGCCAGACCTAAACTTCCTGCAGCCCCAGCGACGTACCTTCCACCGGTGCTGGCCGCTCCGGCGATGGACGTTGACTTGCCGCCCGTCGCGACACCTCCAGTGGCGGGCACACCCCCTGATCCCGAGCCGCCCGTTGCCGTGCTTGTTGCGCCTCCTTTGCCCGTCCCGCTGGTACTACCGCCCACCGTCGCGGACGTGCCTGCCGAACTCACCGAGCCGCCGAGCGTGGTGGCCCCGCCGACGGATGCGGTCTTGCCACCGCTGCTCGGCCCTCCGCCTGTTCCCGTTTTGCCGCCCGCGCCCGTGCCTCCGGACCCACCCGCGTCGCCGTCGTCGGAGCTGCAACCGCAGGCAAAGCCCAGCGCGAGAAACGCAGCCACAGTGGCAAAAGCCTTCGTTCGCGAAGCAATGACTTCCATGATTCTCCTCTGATTCATCGGTGCGGTTGAAGTGCTGATTACGGTCGGAACGCTTGTTGCATCGGGTCTACATGCCAGTACGACCCAAGCGGAGGCAAGATAGCGCAGGCTCGACTACATCCGAGTAAAGGTTAGGTGAACTCTGGTTGACGGAACCTGGCTCTAACGTCACGGCGTCGTATCCAATTGCCATTGTGCAGGCGCGCAATTGTCATATTTGGCACGCACAGGGGAATTCTGGTCACGTGTTGCGTTGATACGCGATGAAGATTTCATGTGACAGTCCCAGCGAGTCGTATCCATGATGCGGGGCCGGCTTCGTTGGATTTGGGCGCGGGCGAATGCCACCCACGAAACACTTCGGCTCGCGCGCGATTGGCTTGCTGCCGTCGGGCGAAGCCGAATTGCGCGGTCGCGCAGTTCCGATTTTCGTAGTCCCAAATTCGAATTTCGGAATCTCGAACGTCGGCACCAGAAATACTCACGCTGCAGCTTAGGCGCGATCGTGCATCACTTGCGACGCAGGCGCGGGGCCCTAGGAATCGATCGCCAAGTGTCCGATGGCGACGCGCTTGCAGGCACCCGGCGGCGAGACAGAGGCGTCTGCGCGTGGAGAGTACAATACCGTGAATACCAGACTTCATCGATATCTTCTGACAGCGTGGCTGGGCTTGGTGGCAATCGTTGCCTGGTCTTGCGGCTCCGACAACATGCCAGCTGCGCCTGATCAAGGCGGCGCGCAAGGGGGGCAGAACTCGACGGCCGTTGGCTCCCGGGCGGGCTCGACGAACGCAGGCAATGCGGGAACCGCAGGTTCAATAGCTGGCGTTGCTGGCGCTGCTGGAAACACCCACGCCTGCTCGGCGGCTGACGCCACGCCACTGCCTTGGAGATTGGTGACTTCGAATGGGGCTGTCGCTCAGCCAACGCAAACACCAGTGTTCGTACAGGATCTGTTCGACAGTTTCCGCGCGTATTGCGGCGCCTGCCACGTCGAGGCGACTTCGGGCAATCTGAAGGTGACGCAGAATAGTTTCTCTACCACCGTCGATGAGAAAGCTATAGATCGTATTTTGGCGACTGATCCGGCGTTGATGATGCCACCGAAGGCGGCTGGAGGCATGCTCGCATCCGCGCGTGCACCAGGCGACCCGGTTCTCGAGTTCGCAGAGCGCCTCAAACAGTGGATAGCCGCTGGGCGGCCCCGCGACGTGTACTACATAGCCAGTGCACCCACCGGTACGCCCACGAATGACGCGACCTATCGGATGGTCGCCGAATTGGCTCAGGGCATGACCAATATCGGTAATTGCGTGCCGGAACCTTCGATCGTCGCTACCGAGAAGTTGAAGATGGCCGAACTCGATCAGCGCTTTGCCCAGATGGCGAGGAAGCCAGCTGGTCAAGGTACCGCAATTGAGCGGATCGGTCTGCCTGAGCACCTTCGCGATACCGATCAATTCACGTTTGATACCGAACTTCTAGCCAAGAACGGAGTCTTAGCCTATGTGCCGGCCTATCCGCTTTGGACGGACGATGCAGGAAAGCTGAGGTTCGTACGCGTGCCCCTCGGGCAATCCATCCACTACAATGCAACCACCAAAACCTTCAATATCCCGGACAATACGCGATTCTACAAGACCTTCTTCCGAGAGATAATCGAGGTCGACGGTGTCAAGCGCAACAAGAAGGTAGAAACGCGCTTATTGGTGACAAGGCAGGACGTCACCCAGACTGACGGCAGTATCAAGACGACAGCGCTCTTTGGTACGTATGTTTGGAACGAAGACGAAACCGATGCTGTCCTACTTTCAGATCCATTGCGCAATGGCGAACCATTTCGAGATCGACTGATAACCATCATTACAGATGAGGTGACGGCGGCCGCAGTTCGGGCCAAAAATCCAGTGAACTTGGCCTATGCACTCGAGAATGCGAATGCTACTCGCCGCTACGCGCTACCCGGAAGCGAACGTTGCATTGGCTGCCACATGGGTAGTCAGAGCCAAGACTTCGTCTTGGGATTCCTACCGATACAAATGCACCATCGCCCGAAGGGTCAGGCCGGTAGAATCGAGGCTTCAGGTCGGGATGAGCTCTCGCAAATGCAGCGACTGATCGACTATGGTCTGATTACTGGGGTTCCCAATGACCCCGCGCAATGGCCCCTGCTCGAGAATTCTCAGGGCAGCCGGTCCCCACGCAATGACCTCGAGCTAGTGGCACAAGGGTACCTGCTGGGCAACTGCGCCCATTGCCACAATCCGCGGGGCGTCGCCTCGAGTGAGAATCCAGTGCTTTTGGACGTATTGGATTTTCTGCCGAGCGAAAAGGGGGGGATCTTCCAATTCCCCCTCGACAAGACCAGCCCGCGCATCTCGCGAGGCAAGTCGGCAAATGTTGCGATTCCCTATGTTACGCCATCACTTGTCGACTACCCGGTGACAGACGACCCCTCGGGGTCGTCCTACACGCCGAAGTCCGACGTTGTGGGCAACTGGTCAGCAAACCCTCTCGTCGTAAACGATCGATTTACGGGCCTTCCCACTGGGAGCGGTGTGCCACAAGGGATCGTCTTTGCCCCCTGGCGCAGCCTCGTCTATCGCAACGTGGACACGCCGTTCACGTATTCCGACCACTTCACCCTGTTCCCGCACATGCCGATGCATTCACCTGGTACCGACTGTCGGGCACATCGAATCCTCGGTGATTGGATGGTCAGTATCCCCGCTGCAAGAAAGCACCCGCAGATCTGGGAATTTGCTTCGACGCCCACCGACGGGCAGCCATGCGAGCTCGGCACTTCCATTCGCTGTGACACCGAGTCGCAGCCCTACGTCGAGGTGAAACCGGGCGAAGCCGGGTTCGAAGCCGCCCAGGCCGAGGCCGCAACGCGTCTGACTATGTTTCATTCTGGGCTACCAAGCTGGTTTGTACCGTGGAGCGGACCAGTGGTCTCGCGATATGACTATTGCCCGGACAACCGAGACATTGTGGACCGATCGGTTGGGACGGGGGCAGGCTGCTCCGTCAAGACCGTGCCCGAGAGTGCTGCGATCCTCGCGACCAGCACGACCGGAAGCAACGTGCTGGTCATGCCCAACTTGGGCGTACCACTCCGGACGCATTTCGTTGTCACGGATTTGACCGACACCCCTGGCGACTACCAGCCGCGGCGCGCGGATTGGAGCTCCATCCTGGTGGACGACCAATTCACGACCATCACGGGCCAGAATTGTTCGACCGAGCAGGCGCGCCAAGACGACGAGAAGCGTGTGGTGGGCATGTTGGCCAACGTAAGCGTGACGCCGACGCTTCGCGAATACGCCACCACCGAGATCCCGTTTGGCGTTTGGAAGGCCAAGCCCCAGTGCGATCTTTCCAAGCTGCGTACGGTTGATAGCTATGTCGGTCAAGAACGCCCGAAATGGATGAGTTCACCAAACGCGGGGATCGCACCGACGGATCGGGTGTACACCGAGACGCCTGGCGCGATGGTGTTCAAGATGGTCTGTATCAATTGCCATGGCGCTCGCGCCGACTCACAGGGGCGACTGGCGGAGAATCTGATGACCATGACCGGAGGAACCGTCCGAGTGGCGAATCTTCGCGATGGTCTGTTCGGACCGGCGACTGCGCCAAGTTCGAACTACCAAGCGGCATTCAGCGCCGGCGCCACCAAGGTGGGAGTTACGAGCGAAGATCTGGCCTCGAGGTACCTGACCTGGATGGCGCTCGGCGGCACGAAAGCACGCATACCGCCCAGCATATTGAACATCGTTGGCAATACCCAGGTGTTGGGGGTCGCGCGCAATGGAACCGCGTTCGAATCGGTGACCGCCAAGAGCGCAAACATGCTCGCCACGGCTCAGGAGCTATGTCGCCATGTGCTGCCCTGGCAGCCGGGGCACTCGAGTGTTGCGTTCGATCCTATGACGGGCAAGTTCGACCTCAGCAACTCGGCGCTCATCGGACAGAATGGCGACGCGGAGATGTGGCAAAAGCTTTGTAGCATGGGAAATGCTCCGCCGATCCGTGCGTTGGTGGGCGACGGTTGGTCTAGCGGCGCACCTTCCTTCGTCATCGTACCAATCGGAAACCTCTATCGCCCCGAGGGGTACCCGGCAAACACTCCAGTCGGCGATCACCTCGGACGGGTCAGGTCGTCGGTTGAGAC